>WBZP01003685.1_pt1 | contig 16429 bp, 16 predicted proteins | sample 5204301 | NCBI WGS metagenome assembly WBZP01 (sample SAMN12412401, study PRJNA552823) | activated sludge metagenome | isolation source: activated sludge from nitrification reactor of wastewater treatment plant... | place: USA: Pennsylvania | collected 2017
GGTCGAGGACGCGGTCGGGCAGGCCGAGGCTGGACGCGATGGCGGCTGCCTCGGACTCCGCGGCGTACCCGCCCTGGGTGAGGAAGTCGGCCTCCGCGTTGGAGTAGCGCCGCATCGCCTTGTCGCGCGCGGCGTCGGTCTCGGCCTCGGCGATGCGGGCCTCGTTGGCGCGCATGCGGCGCACGGCCTCGTCGAGGCCGCGGGCCGAGAGGATCCGATCGCGGGCGAGCTCCTCGAGATCGACGTCGCGAGGATCCTGGGGCAGGTAGCCGATCTCGCCGCTGCGGGCCACGGTGCCTGCCGCCGGCTCGCCCTCGCCCGCGAGGACGCGGGTCATGGTGGTCTTGCCGGCTCCGTTGCGGCCCACGAGGCCGACGCGGTCGCCAGGGCCGACGCGGAAGGTCGCGCCGTCCAGGAGCAGGCGCGCGCCGGCGCGCAGCTCGAGGCCGGACACGGAGATGGTCACGAGACACAGATCCTAGGCGGCGCGGAGGGGGTCCTCCGACCATGTATCCGTGCCGTCGGTCACCGCCGGGCGGCCACCCAGGCGGCGACGGCGGGCGAGAGGGGCACGTCGGCGGGGATGTCGGGGTGCGCGAGCGGCTCCCCCGGTGTCTCGCGGATCGGGACGACGCCGACCCAGGTGCTCGTCAGGTCGTCCTCCTCGTCGACGTGGCCGGGCCAGCCCTCGCGCACCTTCGCGGCGGCCTCGGTGATCGGCAGCCGCAGGACGGTGGTGGCCTTGAGCTCCTGGGCGTCCGGGGCCGTGGCCTCGGCCCAGCGCCCGGGCAGCAGCCGCTCGGTGAAGGCCTCCAGGGCCGCCAGCTTCTCGGCGTCGTCCTCGACCGCCTCGGCGACGCCGCGGAGCACGACCGAGCGGTAGTTCACGCTGTGGTTGAACAGCCGGTGCGCCAGGACCAGGCCGTCGAGGATCGTGACGGCCAGCGACACCTCGGCCCCGGCGCCGGCGCGTCGCAGGTGGCGGCTCGCGGCCGAGCCGTGCAGGTACACGACGTCGCCCACCCGCGCGTGCTGCATCGGGATCACCAGCGGCCGGCCGTCGGCGTCGATGCCCGCGAGGTGGCAGACGACGCTCGCGTCGAGGATCGCGTCGATGTCGGCGCGGTCGTAGCGCCCGCGCTCGGGGATGCGGTGGATGCGTACCGACTCGGGCACCTGCTCGCTCGTCATGGCCCGCAGGCTAGGGCCTGGCGGCTCGACGACGCCTGCTTCCGGTGGCGAGCCGATGCCGCTGCCTTGTCCGGCCGGTACATCGCGGAGCGCCGAGGATCGAGCCGCCAGGGCGCGGTGGGCGACGCGCTGGCACGATGGGCGCGTGCTGGAGACATCCCCCTGGGGCGACGAGTGGCAGGCCTCCCCCGCGAACCGGGCCGCCTACCAACGCATCGACGAGGTGCTCACCACGGCGGTCGTCCCGCGCGGCGACGGCCCGGTGCTCGAGCTGCTCCCCGGCGATCCGCTGGACGTCCCCGGGCTCGACGCCGAGCTCGAGGCGCTCCGCACCGACGGGCTCATCGTCGTCCGCGGGCGGGAGATCGTGCTCGAGCGCTACCTCAACGGCATGACGCCGTCGACACGCCACCTCCTGCAGTCGGTGACCAAGTCGCTGTGCGCCGCGGTCGTCGGGCGGTTCGTCGGCCGGGGCGAGATCGACCCGTCGCGGACGGTGGGGTCCTACGTCCCCGAGCTGCTCGGGGCTGCGTACGGCGATGCCACCGTGCAGCAGACCCTCGACATGGCGGTCGCGGTCGCCTACGACGAGACCTACGACGACCTCGCCTCCGACGTGAACACGCACGACCGGGTCTCGGGCTGGAAGCACCGGCGCGACGGCGATCCCGACGGCATCGCGGCGTTCCTCGCGACGCTGCAGCCCTCTGGCGAGCACGGCCGCACCTGGTCCTACGCGTCGTCGAACACCGACGTCCTCGCCTGGGTCCTGGAGCAGGTGTCCGGCCGGTCGTTCAGCGAGCTGCTCTCGACCGAGCTCTGGTCGCTCATCGGGGCCGAGCACGACGCCCTCATGACCGTCGACGACCACGGCTTCTCGCTCGCGAGCGGCGGCGCCTGCGTGACCCTGCGCGACCTCGCGCGGTTCGGCCGGCTGCTGCTCGACGGCGGCGTCGGAGCGACGGGCGAGCAGGTGCTCCCCCGCGCGTGGGTCGACGAGATGCTGCGAGGCGGCGACCCGGCGCTGGACGTGTCGGAGATGGGGACCGTGCTCGCGGCGCCGTCGTACCGCAACCAGGTCTGGCACACCGGCGACGAGCACGCCTGCGCGTTCGGGGTCGGGATCTACGGGCAGTTCGTGTGGATGAACCCGGCCACCGACACCGTGGTCGCCAAGCTCTCGACCCTCGACCAGGCCGACGCCGAGGCCCCGTTCGCGGCGCACGTCGAGCTGCTCGATCGGCTCAGCAGGGCCCAGCCGTGCCGAAGCGGATGACGCTGCCCGGCCCGCAGAAGGGCCCGTGGCAGGTGACCTACGAGTCGGGGCGCAACGTCGTCATCGGCCAGACGACGTGGACCACCGTGATCACGCACCCGTCGGGCTGGCAGGTCGTCTACGACGAGGCCGACCGCGCGGGTGTCCTGCTCACGCCGAGCGGGGACCCCGTGCTGCGCGTCGAGCCGCTGCCCGACGAGCGCGAGGTGCTCGACTTCCTCGTCGGGGTCGCCCAGGACTGGATCGCCGTCAACGCGGCGTCCCGAGGCCTCCCCACCCTGGACTGAGGCGCCTCGGGACGGGGTAGTTCCCCAAACATGATCATGTTTGGGGAACTACGGGGGCGTACGGGTCAGAGGTTGAAGCCGAGGGCTCGCAGCATCTGGCGGCCGTCGTCGGTGATCTTGTCCGGGCCCCACGGCGGCATCCAGACCCAGTTGATCCGGTAGTCGGCGACGAGGCCGTCGAGCGCGGCGCGGGTCTGGTCCTCGATGACGTCGGTGAGCGGGCAGGCGGCCGAGGTGAGGGTGAGGTCGATGGTCGCGACGTTGCCGTCGTCGACCTGCACGCCGTAGACGAGACCGAGGTCGACGACGTTGATCCCCAGCTCGGGGTCGACGACGTCCTTGAGCGCCTCGAGGACATCGTCCTCGGGCGTGATCGTGGCGCTGCTCTCGCTCATCCCTCTACCTGCTCTCGTTCGACACGGCCTGGGCGACCGCGTCCTTCCATGCCATCCACGCCAGCAGCGCGCACTTCACGCGTGCGGGGTACTTCGCGACCCCGGCGAACGCGACCGCATCGCCGAGGACGTCCTCGTCGGGCTCGACCTGACCGCGCCCCTGCATCAGCTCCTGGAACGCGTCGGTCGTGGCGAGGTCGTCGGTGACCGTCTGCCCCACCAGCTGCTCGTAGAGCATCGACGCCGAGGCCTGCGAGATCGAGCAGCCCTGGCCGTCGTAGGAGACGTCGAGGACCTTCTCGCCGTCGAGCGCGACGCGCAGCGTGATCTCGTCGCCGCACGTCGGGTTCACGTGGTGCACCTCGACGGCGTAGGGCTCCCGCAGGCCCTTGCCGCGCGGGTGCTTGTAGTGGTCGAGGATGATCTCCTGGTAGAGGTTCTCGAGGTCCATCACGCCACCCCGAAGAAGCTCTGCGCGTGCCGCACCGCGGCGACGAGGTCGTCGACGTCGCGCGGCCCGTTGTAGACGTAGAACGTCGCGCGCGCCGTCGCCGCGACGCCGAAGCGGCGGTGCAGCGGCCAGGCGCAGTGGTGGCCCACGCGCACCTCCACGCCGCGGTCGTCGAGCACCTGGCCGACGTCGTGCGCGTGGATGCCGTCGACGACGAACGACACCGCCGAGCCGCGCGCCTCGGAGTCGAGCGGACCGACCACGCGTACGCCGGGCACCTCGGCGAGCGAGGCGAGCGCGTACGACGTGAGCGCGTGCTCGTGCGACGCGACGGCCGCCATGCCCGACAGCGAGCCGTCGGCAGAGGTCAGCGCCTCGAGGTAGTCGACGGCCGCGCCGAGACCGACGGCCTGGGCGGCCATCGGCACGCCGGCCTCGAACCGCTGCGGCGGCGGGGCGAAGGTCGAGCCCTCCATCCGGACCACCTCGATCATCGAGCCGCCCGACAGGAACGGCGGCATCGACTCGAGCAGGTCGTAGCGGCCCCACAGCACGCCGATACCGGACGGGCCGAGCATCTTGTGGCCGCTGAACGCGACGTAGTCGGCACCGAGGTCGCGGACGTCGACAGCCATGTGCGGCACCGACTGGCAGGCGTCGAGCACGACGAGCGCCCCGATCGCGTGGGCGGCGTCGGCGACCCGGCGGACCGGCGTGACGGTGCCCAGGACGTTGCTCTGGTGCGTGAGCGCGACGACCTTGGTGCGCTCGTTGATGACCGCGAGCCCGTGCTCGGGGTGGTCGAGGTCGAGGCGGCCCTCGTCGGTGACGCCGATCCAGCGCAGCACTGCACCGGTCTTGTCGCAGACCTCCTGCCACGGCACGAGGTTCGCATGGTGCTCCATCTCGGTGACGACGATCTCGTCGCCCGGGGCGAGCACGAACCGCTCGGCGCCCTCGGGCAGCGCGCGCCCGTGCTGGGCCTTCGCGGTGGCGTTGCTGAACGAGTACGAGACCAGGTTGAGCGCCTCGGTGGCGTTCTTGGTGAAGACCAGCTCTCGGGCCTCGGAGCCCAGGAACCTCGCGATCGTCGCCCGCGCGTGCTCGTAGGCGTCGGTGGCCTCCTCGGCCAGCAGGTGCGCGCCACGGTGCACGGCCGCGTTGTGCTGGGTGTAGAACCCGCGCTCGGCATCGAGCACGGCGAGGGGCTTCTGCGACGTCGCGCCGGAGTCGAGGTAGACCAGCCGGTTCCCGCCGCGCGCGGTGCGCGACAGGATCGGGAAGTCGGCCGCCACGCGGTCGACGTCGAGGAGCCCCGACACGGGGGCGGTGACGGTCATGCCCCGGACGCCGCCTTCACGTACTCGTCGTAGCCGTTCGCCTCGAGCTGCTCGGCGAGCTCGGCGCCGCCCTCGGCGACGATGCGGCCGTCGACGAAGACGTGGACGTAGTCGGGCTTGATGTAGCGCAGGATCCGCGTGTAGTGCGTGATCAGCAGGACGCCGACCTCGCCGGCGGCGGCGACCTTGTTCACGCCCTCCGAGACGATGCGCAGCGCGTCGACGTCGAGGCCGGAGTCGGTCTCGTCGAGGACGGCGATCTTGGGCTGCAGCAGCTGCATCTGCAGGATCTCGTGGCGCTTCTTCTCGCCGCCCGAGAAGCCCTCGTTGACCGAGCGCTCCGCGAACGCCGGGTCCATCGACAGACCCTCCATGGCGCCCTTCATCTCCTTGATCCAGGTGCGCAGCTTGGGCGCCTCGCCGCGGACGGCGGTGACGGACGTGCGCAGGAAGTTGGAGACGGAGACGCCGGGGACCTCGACGGGGTACTGCATCGCGAGGAACAGGCCGGCACGGGCGCGCTCGTCGACCGACATCGCGAGGACGTCCTCGCCGTCGAGCGTGACGGTGCCGCCGGTGACGGTGTACTTCGGGTGGCCCGCGATCGAGTAGGCGAGCGTCGACTTGCCCGAGCCGTTGGGGCCCATGATCGCGTGCGTCTCGCCGCTGCGGACCGTGAGGTCGACGCCGCGCAGGATCTCGCGCGCGCCGCCGTCGGTCTCGACGGTGACGTGCAGGTCGCGGATCTCGAGGGTGGACATGGTGCTCCTTGTTCCTTCGGCGAGCTTCAGCGGGCGGCGGCGTTGACGGTGATGTCGACGAGGACGACGGCGTCGTCCCCCTCGCCCTCGACCGTGGCCAGGTAGACGGGGACGGGACGGGTTGCGGGCGGGCCGGACGGCTCGCCGGTGCGGAGGTCGAAGCGCGAGCCGTGCAGCCAGCACTCGAGCGTGCAGCCGTCGACCTCGCCCTCGGACAGCGCGACGTCGGCGTGCGAGCAGACGTCGCGCAGGGCGTGGACGCCGCCCTCGGAGTCGCGGACGATCGCGACGGGGAGGCCCTCGACGACCACGGCGAGCGCGCCCGGGACGGGCACGTCGATGAGCTTGCAGACCTGCAGGAGGCTCATGACGCGTCCTCCGAGGGGTCGACCACCTCGGCGGCGTCGACACCGAGCAGGGCGTCGATGCGCGCCTGCAGCGCGGTCTGCTGCTCGGGGATGCCGAGGCGGTTGATGACGTCGGCGAAGAAGCCGCGCACGACCAGGCGTGTCGCGATGTCGGCGGGGATGCCGCGCGACTGCAGGTAGAACAGCTGCTCGTCGTCGAAGCGTCCGGTGGCGCTCGCGTGGCCGGCGCCGACGATCTCGCCGGTCTCGATCTCGAGGTTGGGCACGGAGTCGGCGCGGGCGGCCTCGGTGAGCAGCAGGTTGCGGTTCAGCTCGTAGGTCTCGGTGCCGACGGCGGCCGCGCGGATGAGGACGTCGCCCACCCAGACGCTGCGCGCGATGCCGTCCTCCCCCGCCTCGGTGTCGCCGGACAGCGCACCCTTGTAGAGCACGTTGCTGCGGCAGTGCGGGACGGCGTGGTCGACGAGGATCCGGTGCTCGAGGTGCTGGCCGGCGGTCGAGAAGAAGATGCCGAGCAGCTCGGCGTCGCCACCGGGGCCGGCGTACTCCACCGTCTCCAGCACGCGCACGGCGCCGCCGCCGAGGCTCGCCTGGAACGACCGGAACGTGGCGTCGCGGCCGACGCGCACGGCGACGTGGGCGGCGTGGACAGTGTCGTCGGCCCAGCCCTGGACGTGGAGCAGGCGGAGCGAGGCGCCGTCGCCGACCAGGACGCTCAGGTGCTCGGCGTACTGCGCGGAGCCCGAATGCTCGAGCACGACCGTCGCCTGCGCGAACGGACGAACATCGAGGACGACGTGCCCGAGGACGACCGCGGCGGCGTCGTCGCCGCGCAGGCGCAGCACGACCGGCTCGTCGCCCGCGGACTCGGGCACCGTGACGCGCACGGCGCCGCCGGAGCGGCCGAGCGCGACCGCGGACAGCCGGTCGACGGGCAGCGGCAGGGTGGCGAGGAACGGGTCGTCGGCGGCGAGCTCGTCGAGGACGACGCCGGCGGGCAGGCTCGACTCCCATGCCAGGTGCGCGGGCGAGGCCTCCGCGTCGAGCAGTGCCGAGAACCGGCGCAGCGGCGTGAACCGCCACGCCTCCTCTCGACCCGTGGGCAGGGCGAAGTCGTCGGGATCGCGCGAGAGGACGCGTGGCGCGAGGTCGGCGGCAGGTGCCGCCGCGCCCCGGGTCTCAGGCGCGGACACAGTGCTGGCGGACACTCAGCCCACCGCTCCTTCCATCTGCAGCTCGATGAGCCGGTTGAGCTCGAGGGCGTACTCCATGGGCAGCTCGCGGGCGATCGGCTCCACGAAGCCGCGCACGATCATGGCCATCGCCTCGTCCTCGGTGAGGCCGCGCGACATCAGGTAGAAGAGCTGGTCGGCGCTCACCTTCGAGACCGTGGCCTCGTGGCCCATCGAGACGTCGTCGGTGCGGACGTCGACGTAGGGGTAGGTGTCGGACCGGCTGATGTCGTCGACGAGCAGCGCGTCGCACTTCACCGTGCTGCGCGACCCGTGGGCGTCCTCGTTGACCTGGACCAGGCCGCGGTACGACGTGCGCCCGCCGCCGCGCGCGACCGACTTCGACACGATGGTCGACGACGTGTTCGGCGCCGCGTGCACCATCTTCGAGCCGGCGTCCTGGTGCTGGCCCTCGCCGGCGAACGCGATCGAGAGCGTCTCGCCCTTGGCGTGCTCCCCCACCATCCACACCGCGGGGTACTTCATGGTGACCTTGGATCCGATGTTGCCGTCGATCCACTCCATGGTGGCGCCGGCCTGCGCGACCGCGCGCTTGGTGACGAGGTTGTAGACGTTGTTCGACCAGTTCTGGATCGTCGTGTAGCGGCAGCGCGCGCCCTTCTTCACGATGATCTCGACGACGGCCGAGTGCAGCGAGTCGCTGGAGTAGATCGGCGCGGTGCAGCCCTCGACGTAGTGCACGTAGGCGTCCTCGTCGACGATGATCAGCGTGCGCTCGAACTGGCCCATGTTCTCGGTGTTGATCCGGAAGTAGGCCTGCAGCGGGATCTCGACGTGGACGCCCTTGGGCACGTAGATGAACGAGCCGCCCGACCACACCGCGGTGTTGAGCGCCGAGAACTTGTTGTCGCCCGAGGGGATCACGCTGCCGAAGTACTCGCGGAACGTGTCCTCGTGCTCGCGCAGGCCGGTGTCGGTGTCGAGGAAGACGACGCCCTGCTCCTCGAGGTCCTCGCGGATCTTGTGGTAGACGACCTCGGACTCGTACTGCGCCGCGACGCCGGCGACGAGGCGCTGCTTCTCGGCCTCGGGGATGCCGAGCCGGTCGTAGGTGGACTTGATGTCGTCGGGGAGGTCCTCCCACGACTGCGCCTGCTTCTCGGTGGAGCGCACGAAGTACTTGATGTTGTCGAAGTCGATGCCGGTGAGGTCCGAGCCCCAGTGCGGCATGGGCTTCTTCTGGAACAGTCGCAGCGCCTTGAGCCGGGTCTCGAGCATCCACTCCGGCTCGTTCTTCTTCGCGCTGATGTCGCGGACGACGTCCTCGTTGAGGCCGCGGCGCGCGTTGGCGCCCGCGACGTCCTTGTCGGCCCAGCCGAAGTCGTAGCGCCCCAGGCCTTCGAGCTCGTCGTGGATCTCGGTCGTCATGGGCTGACCTCCTGGCGTGCGGGGTTCGGACGTGGGACGAGGGTCGTGCAGACGCCGTCGCCGTGGGCGAGCGTCGCGAGGCGGGTGACGTGGGTGCCGAGCAGGCGCGAGAACGCCTCGGTCTCGGCCTCGCAGAGCGCAGGGAACTCGGCGGCCACGTGGCTCACCGGGCAGTGGTGCTGGCACAGCTGCACCGCGGGGCCGCCGGGACCGTCGACGAGCGACGCGGCGTAGCCCTCGTCGTTGAGGACCTCGACCAGCAGGCGCGGCCGCTCGCCGAGGCCGGCGGCGTCGAGGGCGGGACCGTAGCGCGCCTCGAGGTCGGCGACGCGACGACGGGCGAACGCCTCGACGGCGTCGTCGCCCGCGGTGTCGGCGAGGTAGCGCAGGGCCTGGACGGCGAGGTCGTCGTACTGCTGCTCGAACGCGTCGCGCCCGGCGGACGTGAGGGCGAACACCTTGGCCGGCCGGCCGGCGCCACGGGGCCGGTCGACGGCGTCAGGGCCGTACGGCGCCCGGACTCCCGCCTCGGCGAACCCGGCGTCGACCAGCGCATCGAGGTGGCGGCGGACGGCGGTGGTCGACAGGTCGAGGCGCTCGGCGAGGGCCGCGGTGGTCTGCGGGCCTCCCTCGAGGAGCGCCCGGGCCACCCGCGAGGGGGCGCCCGTGAGCCGGCCGGTCGATTTCACAACCCCATTGTTGCCTAATTGCCCGCCGTGCGCGAGCGGGGGTCCCGGGACCGCGCCGCGAGGGCGCCGGGGCGCCGACCTAGGATCGCCCGCGTGACCTCCCCCGAGCCCTCCGGCGCCGCCGTCGAGGTGTCGGGGCTGCGCCTGGCCTACGGCGCGGTGCAGGCGCTGGACGGGCTCTCGTTCACCGTCCCGGCGGGCCGGATCACGGCGCTGCTCGGGCCCAACGGCGCCGGCAAGACCAGCACGGTCGAGGTCTGCGAGGGCTACCGGCGCCCCGACTCGGGCTCGGTCCGCGTCTGGGGCCTGCCGCCGGAGTCGCGCGAGCTGCGCGCCCGGGTGGGCGTGATGCTGCAGGAGGGCGGGATCTACGCCTCGCTGCGGGCGGTGCCGATGCTGCGCCACCTGGCCTCGTTCTACGCCCAGCCGCTCGACGTCGACGACCTGGCCGCCCGCCTCGGGCTGGACTCGGTGAAGGCGACCTACCGCCGGATGTCGGGCGGCGAGAAGCAGCGGCTCGCGCTGGCGTGCGCGGTCGTCGGCCGTCCCGACTTGGTGTTCCTCGACGAGCCGAGCGCCGGCATGGACCCGCAGACCCGCCTCGCGGCCTGGGATCTCGTCGAGCAGCTGCGGCGCGACGGCGTCACGGTCGTCCTCACCACCCACCTCATGGACGAGGCCGAGCGGCTTGCCGACGACGTCGTGATCATCGACCACGGGCGGGTCGTCGCGGCCGGCCCGACCGCCGAGCTCACCGGTAGCGGCGAGGTGCTCACCTTCACCGCGACGCCGGGGCTCGACCTCTCGGCGCTGCGCCGCCGCCTGCCCGCGACGTCGTCCGTCATCGAGCTGCCGCCGGGCGTCTACCGGGTCGAGGGCGAGATCGGCCCGGACCTGCTGGCGCTGGTGACGACGTGGTGCGCCGACCAGGGCGTGCTCCCCCGCGAGCTCTCGACCGGCCGACGCAGCCTCGAGGACGTCTTCCTCGACCTCACCGGACGGGAGCTCCGGACGTGACGACCTCGAGCACCGCACCCGGTGGGCTCGCCCCGGCCCCGGGCGCCGCGTCGCGCGGCCGCATCCTGCTGGCGCAGACGCGGGCCGAGGTGCGGATGACCCTGCGGAACGGCGAGCAGCTGCTCCTCACGCTGGTGATCCCCCTGCTCGTGCTGGTGGCCCTCGCCAAGCTCCCGGCCGACGTCGTCGGGCACGACCCGGCGATCGACGCCGTGGCTCCCGGCGTCCTCGCTCTCGCCGTGCTGTCGACGGCCTTCACGGGGCAGGCGATCGCGACCGGGTTCGAGCGGCGCTACGGCGTCCTGCGCCTGCTCGGCTCGACCCCGCTCGGCCGCACCGGGCTGCTCGTGGCCAAGACGGCCGCGGTGCTCGTGGTCGAGGTCGTCCAGGTGCTGCTGATCGCGGCCGTGGCCTTCGCGCTCGGCTGGCACCCGGTCGGGTCATGGGCGTACGCCGTGGTCCTGCTGGTGCTCGGCACGGCGGCGTTCAGCGCGCTCGGGCTGCTGCTGGCCGGGACCCTGCGCGCCGAGGCGACTCTCGCGGTCGCCAACGGCCTGTACCTGCTCATGCTGGCGCTGGGCGGCGTCGTGATCCCGGCCGACCGGCTGCCCGGTCCGCTGGCCGCCGTGGTGCCGCTGCTCCCGTCGGCGGCCCTGGGCCAGGGTCTGCGTGACGTCCTGCTGCACGGGCTCGGGTTCCCGGTCGCCGCCGCCGGCGTGCTGCTCGTCTGGGGCGTCGTCGCCGGCGTCGCGACCGCCCGCACCTTCCGCTGGTCCTGACCCGGCACCGTCGCGTCCGGTACGTCCGGTGTGACGAGCGTCGCCGGTGCGCGGGGAGCCCGGCCCAGCCCGGTCGCCTAGCCTTGCGGACGTGACGACGCAGCTCCCCGACCCGGCCACCACGGAGCCCGCGACGGTGGCCGACGGCCGCGCCCCGCAGGTGGCGCGCCGGGTCTACGTCGCGAACCTCGTGGCCCAGATGGCGATCGTCGTCACGGGCGCGCTCGTCCGCCTCACCGGCTCGGGGCTCGGCTGCCCCGACTGGCCCACCTGCGCGCAGGGCTCGCTGACCCCGACCGCGAACCAGGCCGAGACCTGGCACAAGCTGGTCGAGTTCGGGAACCGCACGCTCACCGGCGTCCTGCTCGTCCTCGCCGTCGCCGCGCTGGTCGTCGCCTACCTCGACGTCCGGCGCCGCCGCAGGGAGGGGCTCGTCGCACGGCCGGCGCTCACCTGGCTGGCCGCGGTCCCGATGATCGGGACGCTGCTGCAGATCCCGCTCGGCGGCATCACCGTCCTCACGAAGCTGAACCCCGTCATGGTCGGCTCCCACCTGCTGCTGTCGCTGGCGATCGTGGCGCTCACGACCGTGCTCGTGGCGCGCGCGGGCGAGCCGGGCGACCAGCCCGTGACCGTCGTCGTACGCCGCGAGGTCCGCATCGGCGCCCAGCTGCTCACCGCCCTTATGGGCGTGGTCCTGGTGGTCGGCATGCTCGTGACCGCGAGCGGTCCGCACGCGGGCGACGAGCGCACGACGCGCCTCGGCCTCGACCCGCGGATGATCAGCTGGCTGCACGCCGACCTCGTCGTGCTCTGCATCGGCCTGCTGATCGGCCTGCTCATCGCGTTGCGCGCGACGAGCGCCCCGGAGCGCACCACCCGCGCCGCGACGCACCTTCTCGTGGCGTTCCTCGCGCAGGGCCTCGTGGGCTACGTCCAGTACTTCACCGGCGAGCCGTGGGTGCTCGTGGCGTTCCACGTCCTGCTGGCGACGGTCATCTGGTGGGCCACGATCCGCCTCCTCCTCAGCACCCGCACGCGCGGCGTGATCGCGCTCGACATCGCCGCCTGACACCTCGCCTCGCGCCCCAGCCCCACCAGGACGCGCGTGATCTTGGTCAAATGCGAGCTTCCCGGCACGAGAAGGTGGCAACTGACCAAGATCACGCCGGGAACGGCGCGGTCGGGTGGGTCAGAAGGGGAGGAAGGCGTCGATGGCGACGACGAGGAAGAGCAGCGCGAGGTAGCTGATCGACCCGTGGAACAGGCGCATCGCCTTGACGTCCTTGTCGCCGCGGCGGACCCGGCGCAGCAGCGCGTGGGCCTCCCAGAGGAACCAGCCGCCGAGCACGGCGGCGGCCACGGCGTAGAACGGGGTCATGCCGCCGGCGGGCACGAGCAGCAGCGAGGTGATGACCATCGCCCAGGAGTAGCCGATGATCTCGCGGGCCACCTTCGACAACGGCGCGACGACGGGCAGCATCGGGACGCCCGCAGCCGCGTAGTCGTCCTTGAAACGCAGCGACAGCGGCCAGTAGTGCGGCGGCGTCCAGAAGAACACGACGCCGAAGAGCACGACAGGTGCCCAGGTGATCGAGCCGGTGACGGCCGCCCACCCGATCAGGATCTGCATGCAGCCCGCGGCGCCGCCCCACACGATGTTCTGCGGCGTGCGGCGCTTGAGCAGGAGCGTGTAGCCCACGACGTACATGAGGATCGCGGCCGCTGTGAGGGCGGCGGCCAGCGCGTTGGTGGTGAGCGCGAACCACCCGACCGACGCGACCGCGAGCAGCAGCCCGAACGCGAGCGCGCCGTTGGGGCTCACCTCACCGGTGACGATCGGCCGGTGCCCGGTGCGCACCATGAGGCTGTCGATGTCGCGGTCGATGTACATGTTCAGCGCGTTCGCGCCGCCGGCCGCCAGGAAGCCGCCCACCAGCGTCGCGGCCACGAGCGCGAGGGAGGGCAGGCCGCTCGACGCGAGGATCATCGTGGGGACGGTGGTGACGAGCAGGAGCTCGATGATGCGGGGCTTGGTGAGCGCGACGTACGCCGCGACCTTCGACCGGTGCTTGACCTCGACGTCGGCGCCGCGCACGCCCTCCGCGGAGGGACCGTGGCCGTGGGCCGACCGGGGGTCGACGGCGGTCACAAGCGGCTCCACGGTGCAGCGGCGGCGGACGGGGTGGGGCCTCGGATCCGAGGCGCCTTGCGAGTGTAGCCGCGCCCGCTCGATGCGCGCGGCTCCGGGCTAGGCTCGGGCCCCGTGACGACCTTCCCGGACTCCCCCGACCTGTTCCATGACGCCTCCTGGACCGAGCTCGACGAGCGGGCGGTGGACACGATCCGCGTCCTCGCCGCCGACGCCGTCCAGAAGGTCGGCAACGGCCACCCCGGCACGGCGATGAGCCTGGCCCCGGCCGCCTACCTGCTGTTCCAGCACTTCCTGGCCCACGACCCGGCCGACCCGGGCTGGGTCGCCCGCGACCGGTTCGTGCTCTCCCCCGGGCACTCGTCGCTCACGCTCTACATCCAGCTCTACCTGTCCGGGTACGGCGTCGAGCTGTCCGACCTCGAGGCGTTCCGCACCTGGGGCTCGCTCACGCCGGGCCACCCGGAGCGCGGCCACACCCCCGGCGTCGAGACCACGACCGGACCGCTGGGCCAGGGCCTCGCGACCGCCGTCGGCATGGCCATGGGGGCCCGCTACGAGCACGGTCTGCTCGACCCCGACGCCGCGCTCGGCGAGAGCATCTTCGACCGCCGGATCTTCGTGATCTGCGGCGACGGCGACCTCGAGGAGGGCGTCACCTCCGAGGCCTCGTCGCTGGCCGGCGTGCAGAAGCTCGGCAACCTCATCGCGATCTACGACGACAACCACATCTCGATCGAGGACGACACCGCGATCGCGTTCAACGAGGACGTCGCGAAGCGCTACGAGGCGTACGGCTGGCACGTCCAGACCGTCGAGCACCTGCCCGACGGCCGCGTCGACGTCCTGGCCCTCGCCACCGCGCTGCAGAACGCCGTCGACGTCACCGACCGGCCCTCGCTCATCCGCATGCACAGCGTCATCGGCTGGCCGGCGCCCACGCTCAAGAACACCTTCAAGGCCCACGGCAGCGCGCTCGGCGCCGAGGAGGTCGCGAAGGTCAAGGAGATCCTCGGCTTCGACCCGGAGCAGTCCTTCGTCGTCGAGCCCGAGGTCCTCGAGCACGCACGCCGCGTGAAGGCCCGCGGCGCCGCGCTGCGGGCCGAGTGGGATGCCGCGTTCCTCGCGTGGCACACGGCCAACCCCGAGCGCGGTGCGCTGCTCGCCCGGCTGCAGGCGCGCACGCTGCCCGACGACCTGGTGCTGCCGGAGTTCCCCGCCGGCAAGGACGTGTCGACCCGCAAGGCGAGCGGCGAGGTGATCCAGGCGATCGCGTCGGCGCTGCCCGAGTTCGTCGGCGGCAGCGCCGACCTCGCCGAGAGCAACAACACGACCATCGAGGGCGCGCCGTCGTTCCTGCCGGCCGGCACCGTCGTGAAGCCGGACTCGCCCTTCGGGAAGAGCCAGTCGCCCTATGGACGGACCCTGCACTTCGGCATCCGCGAGCACGCCATGGGCTCGATCCTGTCGGGGATGGCCGACAGCGACCTGCTGCGGCCCTTCGGCGGCACGTTCCTGGTGTTCTCCGACTACATGCGCGGTGCCGTGCGCGTCGCCTCGATCATGGGCGTCGACGTCACCTACGTCTGGACCCACGACTCGATCGGCCTCGGCGAGGACGGTCCGACCCACCAGCCGGTCGAGCACCTCTGGGCGCTGCGCGCGATCCCGGGCCTCGCGATCGTGCGGCCCGCCGACGCCAACGAGACCTCGGTCGTGTGGCACGAGATCCTCCGCCGCCGCAAGCCGACCGGCCTCGCGCTCACCCGCCAGAACGTCCCGACGTTCGACCGCACGGACTGCGGGTCGGCCCAGGGCGCGGCGCGCGGCGGCTACGTCATGTGCCCCGTGGAGGGCACGCCCGACGTCGTCATCCTGGCCACCGGCTCCGAGGTCCAGCTCGCCGTCGCGGCGCACGAGGCCCTCGCAGCGGAGGGCATCGCGGCGCAGGTCGTCTCCCTCCCCTGCCTCGAGTGGTTCGAGGAGCAGGACGCCGCCTACCGCGAGAGCGTCATCCCGTCCGGCGTGCGCGCGCGGGTGAGCGTCGAGGCGGGCATCGCCCAGGGCTGGTGGAAGTACCTCGGCGACCACGGCCGCGCCGTGTCGCTGGAGCACTTCGGTGCCTCGGCGTCGGCGTCCACGCTCTTCCGCGAGTTCGGCATCACGACCGAGGCCGTCGTCGAGGCGGCCCGCGAGTCGCTGGCGTCGGTCCGCGGCTGAGGCGCGGCTCAAGCGCGGCGAGCCCGGGCGTCCTGCGGGCGCAGCGGGCTCGCCGTGGTTAGGGTCGAGCCATGTCTGCCGACCGCCTCGCCGACCTGTCCGCCGCCGGAGTCTCCATCTGGCTCGACGACCTCGACCGGGGTCGTCTGGAATCGGGCGGCCTGGCCGCGCTCGTGGAGGGGTCGCACGTCGTCGGGGTCACCACCAACCCGTCGATCTTCGACAAGGCGATCACGAGCGGCGCGACCGAGTACGCCGCACAGGTCAAGGACCTCGCCGTCCGCGGCGTCGACCTCGGCGAGGCGATCCGGGCGCTGACGACGTACGACGTGCGCTGGGCGTGCGACGTGCTCGCCCCCGTGCACGCGCGCACCGGCGGCGTCGACGGCCGCGTGTCGATCGAGGTCGACCCGCGCCTCGCGCGGGCGACGGCGCCGACCATCGCCGAGGCGAAGGCCCTGCACTGGGCGGTCGACCGGCCCAACGTCCTCATCAAGATCCCGGCGACGGTCGAGGGCCTGCCCGCGATCACCGCGGTGCTCGCCGAGGGCATCAGCGTCAACGTCACCCTGATCTTCTCCGTCGACCGCTACCGCGCCGTGCTCGACGCGTGGCTGTCCGGGCTCGAGCAGGCGGCCGCGAACGGTCACGACCTCGCGACCATCGAGAGCGTGGCCTCGTTCTTCGTCAGCCGCGTCGACACCGAGGTCGACAAGCGCCTCGGCGACGGCTCGCCGCTGCGCGGCACCGCGGCGATCGCGAACGCACGCGTCGCCTACGAGGCCTTCCAGGAGGTCGTCGCCGGCGAGCGCTGGAAGGCGCTGGCGGCCCAGGGTGCGCACGTGCAGCGCCCGCTGTGGGCCTCGACCGGCGTCAAGGACC
>WBZP01003527.1_pt2 | contig 16428 bp, 11 predicted proteins | sample 5204301 | NCBI WGS metagenome assembly WBZP01 (sample SAMN12412401, study PRJNA552823) | activated sludge metagenome | isolation source: activated sludge from nitrification reactor of wastewater treatment plant... | place: USA: Pennsylvania | collected 2017
GCGCCGCCTCAGCGAGTGGTGAAGTTGGGGTAGTGGTCGATCTCGCCCAGCAGGTGCCGGCCCAGCAGCCGGCACTGGATCTCGACGATCTGGCGGTATTGCGCGGCGTAGCCGAAGATCGGGTGTGTCACCTCTTGCGCCATGCGCCGTTCGAAGGTGGCGATGAAGGTGCGGCGACCGGCTTCAATGAGATTCACGGCGCCCCCGGCGCGCACGAAGTCGCCCGCGGTGATCTCGCCGTTGTTGATGGCGGTGAGCACCGCCGAATCGGCCAGCAGCGGTCTGAAGGGCTCCATCATGTCGAGCGCCAGCGCGGGCCGGCCGTAGCGCGGCTGGTGGTACACGCCGCGATAGGCATCAAAACCCACCGCCGTGAGCGTGACGGCCACACTGCGCGTGAGCAGTGCGTAGGCGTAAGACAGCAGCGCGTTCACCGGGTCGGTGGGCGGGCGGCGTGTGCGCCGTTCGAAGTCGAATGGCCAACCGCCATCGGCAGCGGCGGCGGCGCCTTCGGGCAACGAGAGCATCTGGCTGAAGTGCGCAAAGTAGCGCGCTGCGGCGTTGCCTTCCACACCCAGCAGTTGCGGCAGATCGTGCGCGCGCTCGGCTGCGTCGATGTCTTGTCTGAAGGCCGACAGCAAAGCATCAGGCAGCTCGCCGCGCTTCCAGTTGCGGCGCAGCAACGTGCGCTGATTGCGGATCTTGGCTGCCACCAGGCCACGCGCCAGGCGCAGGCAATGGCCGGGGTCAAAGCTGGCACGGTACTGCGCGGTGCGCAGTTCGACGTTCTTGTGACCCAGGCCCACGGTGTGCCCCAGGAACCAGCCGCCGTGTGAAAGCCAGGTGACGGGTACTTCGCGCGCCATCAGCTCGTGCAGGGCCGGCGCAGTGAGATAGACGCCCCCTTGCAGCACCAGTTGCGAAACATCCAGCAGCCGCGCGCTGGCCAGCTTCTCGTCATCGATGCTGACTTCCAGCACCTCACCCTTCTTGGCCACCTTGGCACCGCGCGCTTGCACGTACATCGGCAAGGCCAGGGGCTGGCCAACCGCCAAGGGGCGCGGCGGCGTTTGCTGGGTGCGCAGGTAGTGCAGCTCGTCGGGCAGGCAGATGCCGGCCAGCGAACAGCGCGGGCACTTGGGACTGTTTTCCAGCGGCTGCGGGATTTGCCCGCCGGTGGCCAGCAGGCGCAGGCCGGCAGCGGCGGCATGGGCCGCAGCGCGCAGTTCCGCATCAAACAGCACCGGCACGCGTTCGCGGGATGCCACGAAGTACAGCACGCCTGCGCTGACTTCATAGCCGTGCTCTTCCAGCAGCAGGGCCTGCACGCACAGTTGCACGCGCTCGGGTTCATAGGCCCCGTGTGCGACATGGGGCCGCTTGCCCCGCTTGTAGTCCACCGGCACCGCACGCCGGCCCTCGAATTCGGCCAGGTCCAGCCGGGCAATCAGGCCCAGTGCGTCGGAAGACAGATCCAGCGAGTGCACGTGGATGCGCGTCTCGTCTTCCTGCGCCACGCCTGCGTCTGCCTTGGCGGCGGCGTTGGGCAGGTTGCCCTTGGCCTTGTCCACCCGGCGGTGCTGCAGCCGGCCCTCTACCGTATCGGCCGACTCGGCCCATTCACCCTGCACCCATTCCAGATAGGCCAGACGCGGGCAGTAGACGTATTCATTGACCATGCGCGCCGGCAGCAGCGGTGTGCCCGCGGGCAAGGGCGGGGCACCCAGAGGCAGCGGAACCTGGGCCTGGGCCTGGACCACCCCTTCGCCCGGTGCGAGCAAGGTGAGATCGGCGGGCTCAGACATGGCGGACCTGGTGCATGCCAACCAGGCCGTGGCCCAGGCCAAAGGCTCGAGCGCGCTCGCCGAAGCGGTGATCCAGGCCGAGATCCGCGCCGCACGGTGCGAAATGGCCGCACCGCAAGGGGTGGCGGCCGAGCCACCCACCGGGCCCCATGCGCGCCGTCGTTGACACCAACATCCTGGTGTCGGGCCTGCTGAACCTGGGTGGCTCGGCCGGGCAGGTGGTCGAAGACATCGTCACCGGCCGGCTGCGCGCCGTGCCCACCCGGGCCGTGCTGGACAAGTACCGCGCGGTGCTGCCCAGCCCGCATCTGCGCATCCGGGCCGACCCGGCAAGCGCCCTGCTGGACCTGATCGCGTTGACGGCCGACTGGGTGCCGGTGTCCGCATACGCCGGCACGCCGCCACTGCCCGACCCCGACGACTGGCCCTTCGTCGCTGCAACCTTGGTGGCCGGCTGCCCGGTGATCACCGGCAACGTGAAGCACTCTGCCCTTGCGGCGGGGGTGAGGGTCATGGCGGCTCGGGAGTGGGTGGAGGGTCGGTGAAGATCCGACGGCGTTGCCAGGCATCAGAGCGCGGGCCGGCTGTGTTCGAAGCGCCCCAGCCCGAAATGCCCGCCATATCCCAGGCACAGCGGGCCCGTCACCGGCGCCACAAAACGCAACCGCAGCGTGTAGCTGGCATCAACGGGCGGGATGGGTCCGAAGCGACGCACACGGATGTGGTGGCGGAGCCGACGCGCATGCTCGTTGTGCTGGGGATCGATGCACTCCACCGAGACGGGTGCCGGCAGTCCGCGCGATTTCAACTCGGCGTGCACCTGCTCCTCCAGGGAATTCGCTCCCCTCGGCTTGAGGAATCGCGGCGGCACGAACGGTGTTGCGCTGATCCAGTCCGTGGACGGGCCGACCGATCGTTGCAGTGTCTGGCCCCAAGGTGCCGGCATGCCAATCAGGTCAGCCAGATCACCCGAGCCAACCCAAGCCAGGCGAAGTGCGCCAATGCCCCCCTTCGTGAACGTGGCGCGCAACAGGCGAAGCGCGTCTTGTTCCACTGCCGGCAGCCCGTCAGGCGCCCAGACCAGGATGTGATCCAGGTGGTGGTCGTCATCCAGGTCCAAAGGCAGCAGATGGGCATGACCGTGCTGGCCGCGAAGGGGCTGGCCGGAGGCATCGCAACCGCTGAGCACGCGCGAGTGGCGCGATGCGTCCAGTTTGCCGAAGGTGCCCAGCACTTGACGGTGCAGCAACTCGGCTTGCGGCAAGCCGCGCGTGACGGAAGGCAGCGCGTGATTGTTGAGCGTCTGGCTTGCCATCGACAACAGCACGCAGCGTACTGCGACACGCAAGCGCGAATCCCTTGGCGCTGATGGCGTCGCGCTGAGCGCATCGGCACGCCGCCAGTACAACAGCTTGCGGCTGCCCGGCGGCTGGCTCCATCCGTACTGGCGCAGCCAGCTCGTATCCACTTGCATGCAGGCCAGCAGGTCAGGAGGGAACATCTGGCGCGCTGAATCGCGTTCGGCTTCCCTTCTGGCCGCCGCGGCTTTGGGCCTGGCCACAGCAGGCAGCGCTGCCAGCACGCGATCCAGGCCGGCATCGCGCCAAACCGCATAGGCTTGCGGGCCTTCAGGCGCCAGCAGGGCGACCTGTTCCCAACCCGGCTCGGACGGCGTGGCGTCGCTGCAGGGCAGGCAGTTGTGCGCCAACGCCGCAACTTCCGCTGAAGTGGCCAGGCGCGCCTGCACCCAGCTCTCCGATCGACCCAGGTAGTTGAGTCGATGGGCCAGTAGTGCCAGCAAGCCACTTTGCGGCTCGTCGAGGTCGATGTCCCATGTCACGGCCAGTTCGCCGTCGTCGATCTGCGCCCAGGTGTCGAACACCAACGTCGTGCGCTCCTGGCCGTTCTTGAAGTCGGCCATGGGCATGTAGTGACGGCTGTGTGCACCGACAGCCGGTGGCAGGCAGTACCGAGGCGCCACGCTGGCCAGTTCCAGGATCAGCGAACGGGCCGGTTCCGGCGGGGACGAACGCCAAGGTTGGCCGACTTTGCCCGGCCAGCCGCAGGCCGAGTAGCCCACGGCCAGCAGTGCCCGCAGCATTCTCCAGGGCGAAGGCGGCCACTCGATCAGGCCTTCATTGACATGGTGCCCCCAGGGTGTGGCGTGGTAGCGCCGCCCCGGAAAGCGCAGCAGCAGCGTGGGCATGCTCAGTCCTCGGCGGGGACGTCGCTGTCGCCATGGCCGTTCGCCTCTGATTCACCGGCGCCGCTTTCGGCAACCAGTGTGTTGGCGAACACCGCCTGCCCAACTTCCATCAGCGACCTGCACTCAGCAACTGCCGTGCGCAGTGCGCTGACCAACTCCTCCAAGGCAGGCAAGCCAAACCCGGCCGGCGCAGTAGCAGCGACGACGTGGTCAAGCACCATGAGGTCGCAGGCCGTACGCAAGCGCAGCCCCTCGGCCAGCAACGCGCGCAGCTTGAACAAGGCCATCACCACGAGCAAGCGCCACGCCGGTTGCGGCAAGCCATACCCGCGCAACTGTGCAAGATCGATGTTCACATACAGCGTGATGCGCTCTGCGCTGAACTCATCTCGCGCAAAGGGGATGTTGCCGAAGTGGCTCTTCGAGTCGCCTTTGACCTTCCCCGGATGAACATGGTCGTTCTTCACGCCGCCCGATGCCGCCACGCGTACGCCGTCGGCCTCGATGAAAGCGGACATCGCACGGGCCACGCGCAGACGACCGCCTGCAAGCTCCTTCTTTGCCAGAAACACGCCGTGCAGCAGCGACCCGACATCCAGCTTCAGCAGGGCCCGCGCAAGCACATGTCGATCAATGGGTCCGACCTCCAGTCCGCCCAATTCTTCCTTGAGCCGGTCGAAGAAGACGCGTCCGCTGGCTTCCAACAGATACGGGCTGTTCAACCGATGCGCTTCGAGGATCGTGTCGGTCAGGAAGCTGCCGTCGGAGCGGTTCACCCTGACGTGCGAGATGCCGCGCGCCGCATCGATGACATCGTTGCTGGCCTCGTCCCAGATGGTCCGCTCCAGCCGGTTGGCCATGCTCTGCGCCGACTCCACCAGCAGGCTGTCGCCGGCCGGCGAACGAAAGGTCGCCGCCCCCAAACCGGGAAAGCCGGTGGGCTGGAAGCGCTGGCCTTGCAGCGGCGCCAAAGGGACGGCGAACAGCAGGCGCGGGGCGGAATCCAGCAGGGAAAGATCGATGCTCATGCAAGTTGCTCCTCAGCAAAGGTGGGATCGAGGCGGCGAGCGAAGCGCAGCGCCGAGACGGCGTGAACTGGGAATGCCAGCGCAGCGGCCCAGCGGCGCGCGGTGTCCGGAGGCACGGCGGCCGCGCGCACGCTGCTGCGCAGGCCGGCGGCACGCAGCCGCCGCAAAGCCTGCGTCACGGCGCTGGCCGCATCGCCGCTGGCGAGACGGCGCAGGATGGCCGGATCGCAAGGAACCACCCGGCCATCGGGTAGGGGGCCATGGAGGTGCGCCAGGCGCAAGGCCAGCCAGGCATCGTCAGGCCAGGACTCGGCGGGCGCGGGCCGGGAAATCGACACGATCTGCTCCGCCCACAGGCCACGGTCCAGTGCCATGAGCGCACGGGCCAGCGCGACGGTTCGGTCGGCATCAACGGCACCGGCCAACCAGGCCGACAGGTCGGCCGCGTGCGCCGCCGCTCGTGCTGCCGGTTGCAGCGGAAACCGGCGCATGCCTGCCGAGGACGCATCCACCAACCTGCGTTCAAGCAAGGCCAGGGCATCGGCAATGCCGTCGCGGCCATGCATCACCACCTGCGCCTGTACCTGCAGGCGCAGGTGCTGGGCGTCGCCGGTGGTGGCAAACCGGTTGATGAGCCTGTCGTCCAGCGGCAACCAGTTCGACCGGACAGCGCCAATCGGCCGCCCGCTGCTACGCCTGAAGCTGGTGGCTTGCAGAGCGAAGGCGAGCGCCAACCGGAACTCGGCAGAACCGTCGTCGGCGGCGCTGACCCACTCGGGCCGCAGCGGGGGAACCGGCTGCGCCTTGAAGCCGCTGCCGCGGCGCATCACCGACTCGACGCCCGCCAGGGCCAGCAGCACCGACTGCCAGCGCGTGGGCAAAGCCGGCGACTGGATGGCCTCGAAAGCGGCGTCGGCCAGGTTCTTCTCGACCCTGACAAGCTGCGCGCTGGCACCCTTGTCGCGTGCCTGCCGCCGCAGGCGCTGCATCCACGGCGCCAGGTCGTCGAGGCAGTTGACGGCCGGCGCAGGCCGATCCCGCACGTCGAACCGCCCCAGTGGCACAGCCAGATTGCTTTGGCCGTTGCGTTCGATGTAGCCGAATCGCTGGAAGGCCGTGATGCCACGGGCAATCCCCAGGCGTGCCGCGGCACGCGCCAGATCGAGCGGCTCACCGGCCTGCGAAGCGCCGAGTTGCGCCCGGCCTTCGGCGATCAGATGCTGGCCTTCCACCAAGGTCATCGGCTGGCGCCACAGCGGCATCCACTGCTCACCCCTAGCCGCTTCGTCCGACACTGATGCACTGGCAAAGCCTGCTGCGTGTGACGACACAACAAAGGGAGCCGCGGCGCGCGGCAATGCACCCTGCGCCAAGCGCTTCACGGCATGGGCGGCAAACAGGATGGCGCCTTCGAGCATCAGGACGAAGTCCCAGGGATTGAGCAAGGTGCTGTCCTGGCTGCCCGGTCCGTTCACGGAGTTCGCGCCGCCGGCCCCCGAGGGTAGAAACTGCCCCACCTTCCCTGCTGCACCCGTCAGCAAGTCAGCCGCCGCCTCGTTCCACAAGGCGGCGTTCAGCAGGCTTTCGGCCGTGCGGGTTGGTTTGCCGCTCGCGTCCACGAGTGCCGAAAAGCGAATCAGGAAGTTGCTCGCAAAGTCGAATCGACCATCATTGCCACCCGTGCCCAACAGTGCCGGGAACTTGGCTTTGCCGTCGCCGCTGATGACCAGCGCAGCCTGCAGCCATCGGCGCTCCTGATCCCGCCATCGTTGGCTGCACGCGGAGATGAATCGGTCCTTCGCTTCGCCGTCAGGCGCTTTCTTAAGTCCCGCAACAAGCGCACGCCCGCTTTCGATGGCCCGCTTCAGTCCCTGGAGCCGCGGGCTGTCGGACCCAACAATCGAGTCGTGGACCTTGCGGGCCTTCTTGTCGCCAGGATAGAAGCCCGATCCCCCATTCCAAGGCGACACCAGCGGCGTGGGTCGGTACTGACAGAGAAAAAAGTGCTCAAGCGCTGAACGACTCAGCACCGTCGCCAACCTGAATCGCGGCCCCTCCCACCAGCCGCGAGCCTGTTCATCGGCCTGCTCGCCGACGATGCGCAAGATGCCCAGTGCCTTCAAGTAGTGCGCCAGTGGCGCAGGCGCACAGCCATCGAGGTTGTGGATGAGGATCATGGTCTTGCCGCCTGTTCGATGCGTTGGCGCCAGAGCTCTCGCAAGGGCTGCCAGTCGCGCCGGTCGTCAGCCCGCAGGGTTTCGAAATAGGACTCTGGTCGATCAGGATCGGGAATCAGCTCGACGTCGGGCAGGTCCAGCCGCCGCATCAGCAGGCGCAGGAACAAGCGCGACGCCCGGCCGTTGAAGTCGGCAAAGGGGTGAATGGACAGCAGCCGGCCTTCGGCGAAGGCCAGCGCATCGATCAGGTCGGTGGCATCGCGCGCCGCATCGAGCCTGGCACCCAGGTCACGCCCGTACTCTCGCATCAGCAGCGGCACCAGGTGCGGCGCCGGAGGCGTATGGGCGCCTACCTGTACGTCGCGCGTGCGCCAGCCTACCCAGTGTGGCGTCAGCTCAGCGCAAAGGCGTTGGTGCAGCTCAGCGATGAGGTGCTCGTCAAGCGCCTGCTTGTCGAATCCGCCGGATTCGATCTCGGCCTCGACGCGACGCGCCGCCAGCGCCAAGTGCGGCGCCAGCTCCAGACAGCTCAGCGTTCCAAGCTGGGTTTCGAGATAGCGGGTGGCATGGGCTGGCGGGCGTGCTCGGCTTCCAGCATGGCCAGATCCACCGGCTCGCCCTCCACCGCCATGCTGCGCGCCACGCTGCGCGGGATGCTGGTCCAGCGGCGCCGGTGCTTCTCGGCCTCCGGCAGCGCCCTCCAGCGGCGGATGATTTCCTCGCAGTCCATGCTCTGCATTGTCGGGGATCTCCAGATCGGGGTCGATCAGTGAGGCGTCGCGCGAAGCGCGCTGGTCGGCGGCGCGGATCAGGGCTTCCAGCCAGGCCAACGCGAACGGGCCGTGATGCTTCAGCAGGCCCAGCACGCGCTCGGTCCAGCCGCGACCCGTGTGGGGGTTCAGGCCGACCGACGCGGGTGCCAGAACCAGTTCAGCGGCGGGCAGTCGATAGCGTTCGCCGTCGGCCGCGGCCAGCCTCAGCGATGGCAGTACATCGCCGTCTCGTACTCCGCGGATGCGCAGCGCGTCGTCGATGATCGACTGATCGGCAGGGCTGGCCTGCCAGCTCATGCGAACCTTGCCGTGGTGTGCGCATACCAGGTAGACGAGGAGGTCGAACTGTTCGGCGTCCAGCGCCAGAACTTCTCGCTCGAGAGGGCTCAGCGTGCCATCGGCGAGGGCTGAGCCTGCCGGGGGCATGGCGTGCGCCTGACCAGCCAAGACCAGCAGCTCGCGCCATGGCCCCAGCAGGGCGGGGTGGTCCGGGCGGCAGCGGCGCAGCAGCGCGAACAGCGCCAGCGTGCTGGCCAGCTCATGGCGGAAGCCGGCGCGGACGCTGCCGTCGGCCAGGCGGTACAGCCGCGACCGGGGCTGCCACTGGTCACCGGGCGCCTTGGCGATCTCGGCGCCGTGCAGATGCGGCTGCAGCGAGGCCTGGAACGCCGGATGGCCCTTGCCCGCGTCATGCCAGCGGCCGGCCAGGTCGAGCAGGTCGGCCAGTTCGGGTGCCAACGCCTGCCCGATCTCGCGTGCCAGCCTTCCGACCTGCCATCCATGGAAGGCAATCGTCTGCCATTGGGCAGTCACGCTCAAGGATTCATCGCTTTCCGCTTCGTCAGCCAGATCGGCGGCGCACACAGCGGCGGGTGACAATGGCAATACCGGTCTCCTGCTCTGGGCATCGAACCCACGCAACAGGTCGTAGCCACCGGCAGCCGCGTCCACCAGCAGCGTCTGGCCAGGATAGATGTCGCGCCGCTGCAGCAGCCGCCAGCGGGCGTCGAGCCAGTCCCAGACCCAAGCCCGCCGGTCGGGCTTCAGACTCTCTTTGTCCTTCGCGCACAGCCAATCGCGGGCGGCGAGGAACGGCACTGCGCACAACTCCTCCCGAGCCGGGCGTTGTTCAGCCTCTGGCGCCGCGTTCGGCGGCACCGACCGCCAGCAGACCTGCACGTCACGCTCGTCGCCGCTGCGGATGAAGCGGCTGATGTCGATGTCGGCACCGCACAGATCCGGCGCCGTATCGAACAGATCGTCGACCTCCTCGCGCAGCAGCAAGTGCAATGGCCGATAGGGATAGAGCGCCCCCAGCAGTTCCTGATGGGACTCCTCGAATGCCTCCAGGCTGCGCGGTGAGACGTCGTCCAAACAGTGCAGCGCTTCGCGCGCGGCATCCACTTCCTGCACGGCATACGGTGCCGCTGCCTTGTCGTCACGCGGCCGCGCGTCGATCACGATCACTCTTGCCCGCCCACCCCAGCGCGCCGCGCGACCAAATCGCTGAACCAGGCTGGGCCAGGGCGCCAGGTCGGTCAGCAGCAGTGCAGCCGAGATGTCCACCCCGGCCTCGACCACCTGGGTCGTGACGACGATACGGTTCGTGCCCGGCGCACAGGCCACCCGGTTCAGGAACGACTCGCGCCACCCCGTCCGTTCGGCCGGCCGGAAGCGGCTGTGCACGAGCCGCAACTCGCAAGTCTGCAAGGCCGGTTCCTTGGCGACCCGCCTGGCCAGTGCATCGAAGACCTCCACAGCACGGGCCACGCGATTGAGCACGATCAGCGTCGGCCCGTCCGTCCCCAAGCCACTGGCCACGTGCTGCTCGGCTGCCAGGGCGGCAACCTGCTTGGCCGACGCCTCGGTCGACACCGCAACGGGCTTGTGTACGCCGTCCCAGAGCAAACCGCTGCGGTGCTCCGTTGGCACCCGGCTGGCCTCGGGCAAGGCCGCGTTCAATGCGACAGTGTCCGGGCCGATGGACAACCAATCTGGCTGAAGCGTTGCGCTCATCCACCAGGTCTTGCATGGCCGCAGCTGCTTGGTGGCATCGTCGTCTCGAAACGCCTGCAGCTGTGCCGATGTGGCCAGCCCGACATCCATCAACTGAACCTCGTCCATCACCCACAGGCAATCGTGGTTGAGCAGACCGAACTCCATCGGCCAGCGCGCCCGCGCGGCACCATAGCCGCGGTTCAAGGCACGGGAGAGCAGCATGTCCTGAGTGCCCACCAGGACAGCCTCCGACTCGGGCCAGGCTTGCCAATCCGCAGCTTGCAACCCGCCCATGAGCGCGATCACCGGCACCTGGGCAGCCGCGCCGCTCTGCCGCTGCAGCGCTGCCGTTATCTCGGCCGCCACCTGCTCGACGAGCACCCGCATGGGCAGGCACCACACCAGGCGGCGAGGCCAGGCGGAGTCTCCGAGCACCAAGCGGTTCCAGGCCCAGGCGCCCAGCACACCGAAGGTCTTGCCCATGCCCGTGGGAATGCGGATCAATCGATTCGTCAGCGTACGCTCGGCCACCAGTTGCCCTTGCCAGGCATGGGGCATCCCGCCAGCAGGCAGACCGGCCAGGCGCATGAAGAAGGCTTGTTGCTCGGAGTTCATGTCGGCATCTCGGACGCGTGTCTGCGTTGCGGTCTCGCTGCGGGTGAGGCATGCAGCCATCTTCGCCGCGCGCAATCCCACTGCGTGAGCCTGAAAAGCGCCATTCGCTGTTCATTCATCCAGCCCCTCCATCTTGCCCAGCCCCGCCCGCAACCGCCGCATCACCTCTTCCTCCAGCCCCGCCGGCGCCAGCACCTCCACGTCGGGCACATGGCGCAGGATGTCCATCACCAGCTCGCGCGGGTCGGCATACGGCAGCTTGAGCAGCCAGCGCCCTTCGGCATCCCAGCGGCCTTGCTGCTGCGGGTGCCAGGTCTCGGCCGCCACCCAGCGCGCCCGCTCGGGGCTGAAGCGCAGCATCGCCCACTGCACGTCGCGCCCGGCAAAGATGCCGTAACCCGCACCTAGCAAATCGTCCAGTTCGGTGTCGGGCACTTCGATGGCGGCGCGGTCCAGCACCTGCACCTGGCCGATGGCGTCCACGCTGAAGCTGCGCAGCTGGTTGCGGGCATGGCACCAGGCGTCCAGATACCAGTTGTCGCGGTAGTGGATCAGCCGCTGCGGCGACACCTCGCGCCGGCTGGTCTCGTTGCGGCCACGCGCCGTGTATTGGATGCTCAGGCGCTGCCGCCGCAGCAGCGCGCTGCCCACAGCCTGGAATTGCGGCAGGTTCAGACGCCGTGCACCGACGGTCTGCACGCGGATGCGCCGAGCCACGTCAGCCTTGGGTGGCGTTCCGGTGCCCAGGATGCGGGCCAGTCTTTGCATCAGCGGCTCGATGTGTGAGCCCAGCAGGCCGCCGGCGTCCAGCCCGGCCAGCAGATGCTGCATGGTCAACAGCGCGTGCACCTCGGCGGCGCTGAAGTACAGCCCCGGCAGCTCGTACTGCACGCTGTCCGGCGCAGCGCCGCGCTGCAGGCGCCAGCCGCCCTGCTCGCCGTCCCATTCGATAGGCATGCCGCGCCGGTCGCGCAACTTGGCGACGTCGCGATGCAGCGTCGAACGCGAGATTTCCAGTTCCGCTTGCGCCTGACCGGGGCGCACGCAACGGCCGGCGTTCAGCCAGAGCCCGAGCTTGTACAGGCGATCCTCTTGAGCCACTGGCGGGCCTCCCTGGCGGGCATTCTGCGCCGGGCCCCACGGCGCACAGAACTCACTCAGCGTCAGGACCGCCGTGGGATGACCGCGCTACACCGCAAACACCTTGCCCGGATTCAGGATGTTCTTCGGGTCCAGCGCCTGCTTGATGCTGCGCATCAGCGCCACCGCCCCGGGACCCGCTTCTTCCAGCAGGTAGTCCATCTTGTGCAGGCCGATGCCATGCTCGCCGGTGCAGGTGCCTTCCAGCCGGATGGCGCGCTGCACCATCTGCACGTTGAGCCGCTCAACCGCGGCCATTTCGGCCGGGTTGCCGGGGTCCATCAGGTAGCTCAGGTGGAAGTTGCCGTCGCCCACGTGGCCGACGATCCAGTACGGGATGCCCGAGGCCTCGGCCTCGGCCACCGACTCATTGATGCTCTCGGCCAGGCGCGAGATGGGCACGCAGGTGTCGCTGTTCTGGCAGCGGCAGCCGGGCCGCGTCTGCAGCGCGGCAAAGTAGGCCTGGTGGCGTGCCGTCCACAGCCGCGTGCGTTCTTCGGGCGTGCGGGCCCATTGAAAGTCTTCGCCGCCCTGCTCGCGCGCCAGGTGCTGCACGGTCTGCGCCTGCTCGGCCACGCTGGCATGGCTGCCGTGGAATTCCATCAGCAGCAGCGTGGACTCGCGCAGCCCCAGCGCCGAGTGCCGGTTCACGGCGCGGATGGCGTTGGCGTCCAGCAGTTCGCAGCGTGCGATGGGAACGCCCATCTGGATGATCTGGATGGTCGTCTGCACCGCCGCGTCAATGCTCGGAAAGTGGCAGATCGCCGCACTGACCGCCTCAGGAAGCGGGTACAGCTTGAGCGTGATCTCGGTCATCACGCCCAGGGTGCCCTCGCTGCCCACGAACAGCCGCGTCAGGTCGTAGCCGGCGCTGGACTTGCGGGCCCGCGTGCCGGTGCGCACGATCTGCCCATTGGCGGTGACCACCGTCAGGCCCAGCACGTTTTCGCGCATCGTGCCGTAGCGCACGGCATTGGTGCCGCTGGCTCGCGTGGCAGCCATCCCACCCAGCGTGGCGTCGGCACCCGGATCGATGGGGAAGAACAGCCCCTGGTCGCGGATTTCGCGGTTGAGCTGTTCACGCGTCACGCCGGCCTGCACCGTCGCCGTCAGGTCTTCGCCGTTGATGCGCAGGACCTGGTTCATGCGGCTCAGGTCCACGCTGAGGCCGCCCTGCACGGCCAGCAGATGGCCTTCCAGCGAAGTGCCAACGCCATAGGGGATCACCGGCACCTCGTGCTCATGGGCCAAGGCCAGCAGCGCGCTCACCTCCTCCGTGCTTTCGCAGAACAGCACGGCGTCCGGCGGCACCGCGTCGTAGACCGATTCGCCACGGCCGTGCTGCTCCAGCACCGCAGCGGCGGTGGAGCAGCGCTCGCCGAAGCGTTGGCGGAGCATCTGCAGCAGCGCGGGCGAGGCCGGCCGGCGCGGATGGATCTGCGGGGCGGCGACGGCAGGGGCAGCATGCATACGTGGGTCCCAAAGGAGGTGCTGAGCTGACCCGCATCGTAGGCCAGCCTCACCTTGGCGTCGAACAGGGGCTAGCATCGCAGCATGTCCAATCGACTGACACAGATTGCCACGCGCACCGGTGACGACGGCACCACCGGCCTGGGAGACGGCACGCGCGTGCCCAAGGACCACCTGCGCATCGCCGCGATAGGCGACGTGGACGAACTCAACTCCGGGATCGGCCTGCTGCTGGCCGAACCGCTGCCGGCGGACGTGCGCGAGCTGCTGGTGGTGATCCAGCACGAGCTCTTCAACCTGGGTGGCGAGCTTTCCATTCCGGGTTACGCGCTGCTCAAGCCTGAAGCCGTGGCCCAGCTGGATGAAGCCCTGGCGCACTACAACGCCCAGCTGCCTCGGCTGCAGGAGTTCATCCTGCCGGCCGGCACGCGCAGCGCGGCGCTGGCCCATGTGGCGCGCACCGTGGCGCGCCGTGCCGAGCGCGCCGTGGTGACCCTGGCCGCCACCGAGCCGGTGAATGCTGCGCCGCGCCAGTACCTGAACCGGCTCAGCGACCTGATGTTCGTGCTGGCCCGCACCCTCAACCGCGCCAAGCTCGACGGCCTGGGTGGCGATGACGTCTACTGGCGCAGCGAAAGGCTGGCCCGCCAGACCGAAGGCGAAGCCGGCAGCTGAAGCCAAGCTGCCCAGGGCGCGGCGACAATGCCGCGCATGCTGCAGTTCGAGCTTCTCAAGACCGAAGGCCAGGCCCGCCGAGGCCGGTTGACGCTCAAGCACGGCGTGGTCGAGACGCCGGTTTTCATGCCCGTGGGCACATACGGCACGGTCAAGGGCGTGATGCCACGCTCGCTGGATGAAATGGGTGCCCGGATCATCCTGGGCAACACCTTCCACCTGTGGATGCGCCCGGGGCTGGACGTTTTGCGCCAGTTCGGCGGGCTGCACCGCTTCGAAGGCTGGAGTCGCCCGATCCTGACCGATAGCGGTGGTTTCCAGGTCTGGAGCCTGGGCGGCGCGGACGGCAAGGGGCGCAAGATCAGCGAAGAAGGCGTGCGCTTCGCCTCGCCGGTCAACGGCGACCGGCTGTTCCTGACGCCCGAGGTGAGCATGCAGATCCAGACCGTGCTCAATTCCGACATCGTGATGCAGTTCGACGAATGCACGCCTTATGACGTGGCCGGCGTGCCCACCACCGAAGCGCAGGCGCGGCAGTCGATGGAGCTGAGCCTGCGCTGGGCAGCGCGATGCCAGGCCGAGTTTGCGCGGCTGGAAAACCCCAACGCGCTGTTCGGCATCGTGCAGGGCGGCATGTTCGAACACCTGCGCGAAGCCTCGCTGGCCACGCTGGCCGGGATGGACCTGCCCGGCTACGCCATCGGCGGCGTCAGCGTCGGCGAGCCCAAGGAACAGATGCTGCGCATCATGGCCCACACGCCGCATCGCTTGCCGGCGCACAAACCACGCTACCTGATGGGCGTGGGCACGCCTGAAGATCTGGTGCAGGGCGTGGCCGACGGCGTGGACATGTTCGATTGCGTGATGCCCACACGCAATGCGCGCAACGGCCACCTCTTCACGCGCTTTGGCGACCTGAAGATCCGCAACGCCCGCCACCGGATGGACGAGCGCCCCATCGACGAGACCTGCGGCTGCCATGCTTGCAGCAGCGGCTTCAGCCGCGCCTACCTGCACCACCTGGACCGCTGCGGTGAAATGCTGGGCCCGATGCTGGCCACCATCCACAATTTGCACCACTACGTCAATCTGATGCGCGAAGTGCGCCAGGCACTGGACGAAGGCCGCTTTGCGTCCTGGCGCGCGATGTTCTTGGCCGATCGGGCGCGCGGCGATTGAAGCAGCTTTTTCAGGCCTTCTGCGAGCGGTCCAGCGCGCTGCGCGCGCCGTCGAACTGCGCCAGCACCTGCGCCAGCCAGGGCAACACAGGCTGCAGTTCGCCGAACAGGGTGTGCGGCGGGTTGGCCACGAACACGCTGCTGCCCGTCAGGCCAAACCCGCGTTCATCGGCCTGGGCCACCGTCAGCCGGGCATGCAGCCAGCCCTTCTTCGCGCCGGCATCAGCGCTGGCCTTCAGGCGCTGCGGCAGTTGCGCCGCTTCCACCAGCTGAAGCTGCGGCAGCCAGACGATGACCACGCACTCGGCAAAGCGCTCCAGCGCCTCACGCACCGCGGCCAGCGTTCGTGTGTAGTCGGACTTGATCTCGTAGCTGGGGTCGATCAGCACCACACCGCGACGCGTGGGTGGTGGCAGATGACCCTTGAGCGCGGCAAAGCCGTCGGCCAGCCGCACCTCCACGCCCGGCACGTCGCCCAGGTAAGAAGCCAGGATCTTGTGATCCGTAGGGTGCATCTCGCTCAGCCGCAGCTGGTCCTGTGCACGCATCAGCGCGTGGGCGATGGCGGGCGAGCCCGGGTACTGGCGCACGGCCTTGCCGTCGTTGAACTGGCGCACCAGCGCCACCAGGTCGGCCAGCGGCGCAGGCAGGTCGGCCCGATCCAGCAGCCGGGTGATGCCGTCCAGGTACTCGCCGCGCTTGTTGGCGTATTCACCGTGCAGCGAATAGCCGCCGGCGCCGGCGTGCGTGTCCACGTAGCGCCAGCCCTTGTCCTTGCGGTTCATGTGGCGCAGCACCAGCAGCAGCATGGTGTGCTTGAGCACGTCGGCATGGTTGCCGGCGTGAAAGGCATGGCGGTAGGCGAGCATGGCCCGACTGTGCCACGCCGTGGCATCGGTTACGCTGCCCGCATGAGCAGCCTCTTCGACCCCATCCGCATCGGCGACATCGATCTCGCCACCCGCATCTGTATGGCCCCGCTGACGCGCAACCGCGCCAGCCCGGGCCAGATTCCCAACGACCTGATGCGCCAGTACTACGAACAGCGCGCCGACCCGGCCACCGGCGCCGCGCTGATCATCACCGAGGCCAGCCAGATCTGCGCCATGGGTCAGGGCTACCTGGACACGCCGGGCATCCACACGCCGGCCCAGGTGGCTGCCTGGCGGCGCATCACCGACGCCGTGCACGCCCGCGGCGGCCGCATCGTGATCCAGCTCTGGCACGTGGGACGCATCTCGCATGTCTCGCTGCTGCCGGGCGGCCAGGCGCCGGTGTCCAGCACGGCGCGTGCGGCGCGCAGCAAGACCTTCATCGCCGGCGGTTTTGCCGACTGCTCGCCACCTCGGGCGCTGCGCAGCGA
>WBZP01003494.1_pt1 | contig 16427 bp, 16 predicted proteins | sample 5204301 | NCBI WGS metagenome assembly WBZP01 (sample SAMN12412401, study PRJNA552823) | activated sludge metagenome | isolation source: activated sludge from nitrification reactor of wastewater treatment plant... | place: USA: Pennsylvania | collected 2017
GTCTAGTCCACCTACCACTGCAAGAACTTGACCCGTTTCGTTGTCTTCGGCTACAAAACCAACACTGTCGGCGCTCTGAGCACGCATTTGGCGTGAGCCATTTTGCACGGCTTCGTCAGCAATTTTCTGAATGTTCATGTCGACGGTAGTGATTACGCGCCAACCACCACGGCTTACAACCGCTGCTGGGAAGGTGCGTTGCAATTCTTGCTTAGCCGCGAGAACGAAGTACGGTGCCTGTATGCCGTCGTAGCGTGAGCGCAGCGGCTTAATAGTTGCGAGCACATCAGTCTTCTTCGCCTCTGAGGCTTCCTTTTCCTTAATGTAGCCTTGGTCGACCATGCGATCGAGTATGTAGTGCTGACGACCGATCAAACCTTCCTGGTCAAAGCTACTCTGGCTCAGCGCAGGGTTGAATTTGGGGTCACTAAATGGCGACCATGCCCCAGGAGCCTTTGGAATGGCTGCCAAAAGCGCCGATTCTGCGATAGTGAGGTCTTTGGCACTCTTGCCGAAGTAGTCACGGGCGGCCGTTTCAACACCGTAGTCAACATTGCCGTAAGGAGCCATGTTGAGGTAGCCGGTCAAAATTTCGTTTTTGTTGTATTCGCGTTCAAGCTCTACGGCCAATATGAGCTCCTTGATCTTGCGAGTAATGGTACGCTCGTTCGTCCAGCCTTCATTCAGCTTGACGAGCTGTTGCGTAATAGTCGAACCACCCTGTCGAGCACCGCCACGGGCACTGACCCAGATGGCACGCATAATGCCTCGTGTATCGAAGGCGCCGTGCTTGTAGAAGTCCTTGTCCTCAATGGCGATAGTGGCCATTTTCATGTACTTGGAGATTTCCTTCTCTTCGACTGGGACGCGCTTGCGTTCGTTGTAGTCCTGGAAAAGTGCAACCTTGCCCGTACGATCGTAATAAGTTACGCTTCCACCGAAGTTGTTGCCAGAAATGTCGCGGATTTTAGGCAGGTCTTTGCGGAAATACGCAAAAACACCCACCAAAAGCAGGAACATAGCTACAAGGCCGACGCCGGCTAGCTTTAGGGCCATTAAGCCACCCTCACGACTGGTCCAGTATTGCCATTGTCGCTTAGGGTGCAACCTATGAGCGAGTCGTTGCCAGCGACCGGCTGGCAGAGAGCTTAGATAGGCGGCTTTGCGTTGGGCCTTGGCCTCTTTGCTCTGGCGCACGCGATCACCGATGCTACGGTTGAGCTTGATAGTTTTGCCACTCCTAGTCGTGTAGGTGTTACTACCTGGACGACGTCGTGGACGATTGCTCGAATCACTCATAGATATTGTTGTCTCTCCACTTGTTCGTTAACACTGTAACTGACAACCAGTATAGCAAACTCCGCTTCCAAAATGCACCCGAAAAACACAAACACGATCAAAATTCTTCAAGAGAACTCTTACCTCTTAACTCTTATCTCCTAACTCTGTATACTAGTACCCATGACACTTTCAGAGGAACTCGCTTGGCGAGGCTTTACCAACCAAACAACCCTAAAAGACCCCAAAGATCTAGACACCAAACAGTTTACGCTGTATCTGGGCATGGACCCTAGCGCAGACTCACTTACCATTGGCAACCTCGCTGTGGCTATGATGATTCGCCACTTTATTGACCATGGGCACAAGGCCGTTATGCTGGTCGGTGGTGCCACTGGGCTCATTGGCGATCCAGACGGTAAAAAAGAAGAACGCGACACCAAATCACTCGAAGAAGTAGCCAGCAACAAAGCGAAGATAGCTAAACAGTACCAGCGCGTGCTCAACGGTCAAGAATTTCAGCTGGTCGATAACTACGATTGGTTCAAAGACATCGGCTATCTTCAGTTCCTGCGCGAGGTTGGCAAGCACGTCCCCATGCGTCAAATGCTGGCACGTGAATTTGTGCAGACGCGTCTTGGTGAAGATGGTGCGGGCATATCCTACGCCGAATTTAGCTATGCGCTTATTCAGGGATACGACTTTGTACACCTCTACCGTGAGCACGGTGTAACCCTCCAGATTTGCGGAGCCGACCAGTGGGGCAATAGTATTGCCGGCGTAGATTTGCTACGGCGAATGGAGGGTGTGGAAGGCCATGTTTGGTCAGCACCACTCGTCATAAACAAGACCACCGGTGTGAAGTTCGGCAAGAGCGAAGGTGGCGCCGTTTGGTTGGACGCGGCCAAAACGACACCCACTCAGTTCTACCAGTTCTGGATAAACTGTGACGACGCTGGCATAGAAGATTACGCCAAAATCTACACCTTGCTCTCGCCCGAAGAACTCGAAGCAGTCATGACCAAGCACCGCGAAAATCCTGCTCTAAGGCACGCCCAAACTCGTGTGGCCGAAGAAGTTACCCGCCTAGTTCATGGCGAAGAAGCCATGCGCGACGCCCAGGTTGTGACCGACATCTTAACTGGTAGGAGTGGGCTCGAAAATATCCCGCAGGTACTCAGTGTCTTACAGAACGAAATCCCAACCCACGAAACGACCGTAGGTGGTTCTGTAGTCGAAGCGTTGGTTGCAACTGGTCTGGCGAGTTCCAACACCGAAGCCCGTCGCCTGCTTACCGGCAATGCTATTTCTATAAATGGCGTGAAGTCTACAGAGGAAAACTGGTCATCCAAGGACTTTGTAGGTGGCTACGCGCTGCTACGCCGAGGCAAAACTCTCAAAGACACTGCCCTTATTAAACTGTCTTAACCTTTACAGGCTTACTGGTGGAGTTCGGTCTACCCTTTTACGAGGAGCTGAGCGACCGAACTTTATGGCTGTAAGACTACAAATTAAGTTTTAGGAGGCCTTGGCCCCGACGGGTGACAGAGCCGAGGGGTGCCCCTCTTAAAATAACACCGTGATTACGTTGCTTTCATTTTATTGTTCTGGTGGTGCTTGCTACAATGGGTAGGTGAAAATATTTGGCACCTGGCTAGGAAAATGTGTCCACCGCGCCCTGAAAATGACCGGACGGAGCGGTTCGGCGTTGCCGGGTTTGGTGGTCGAGAAGATAGTCCCTTCATATCTAGCAAAGGCACTCGCCCAGTTACCGCAGGGTGTAATAGTCGTTTCTGGCACCAACGGCAAAACTACGACCACAAGTCTGTTAGTGGCGTTGTTGCGCGCTCAGGGACTGCGTGTGTTGACAAACGAAACTGGTAGTAACTTTGTGCGTGGAGTCATTAGCGCCACGGTGGCGAAAAGCACTTGGAATGGTGTTCTGCCATACGACATCGCTGTTTTCGAACAAGACGAAGCGCACGCGGTGCATTTCGTGCGCAAGGTGCGACCAAGGGGTGTGGTGCTACTAAACGTTACTCGAGACCAGATGGACCGCTTTGGCGAGATTGATACCACGGCGCGTCTGCTCGCTCAGGTAGCCGAGCAAGCAACGGACTTTGTAGTGCTAAACGCCAACGACGAGCGCCTTGGTGCCCTAGATTTGCCTGAGCGTATCAAACGGAGCTGGTTTGCGCACAGCGAGCGTATGCGCCACCAGTTCAAAAGTGACGACCAACTGTATAACGCCGAGGGCGAACACCATATACTGTATGGTCAGCCCGAAACTTGGCTAGAAACCTATGCTCGGGGCAAAATGACCATACGCCACAAAAACCACGAACGAGTCTATCGTCTTGGTTTGCCTGGCGCGCACAACGCCCTAAACTTTGTGGCTGCACTCACTGCTCTGTACGAAGTTGTACCAAGCGCTTCGGATGAGACTATCGCTGAGGTCGCCAGAACAGCTGCGCCAGTTTTTGGACGCGGTGAGGTAGTGACGCTTGCGGGCGGAGGGAAGCTAGCATTACAACTTATAAAAAACCCCAGTGGCTTCCGTCAGGCGCTTAGCATGGTCGAAGACACTCGCTTCGACCAGGTAGCAATTGCTATAAACGACGACTACGCCGACGGACGTGATGTTTCCTGGCTATGGGATGTAAGCTATGAAGCTCTGCAAGGGCACGGCGTGCATTGTGGTGGTGTTCGAGCTACCGACATGGCGCTGCGCCTAAAATACGACGAAGTGGCACGAGGCGTAGTCGAGCCAGATCTGCCAAGCCTACTCAAGTCTATAGACGAGAGGCTGGGCGAAGGTAAGGCTGGCATACTTTTTTGCACCTACACGGCCATGCGGGCCATTCGCGCTGAGTTGCTTGGGGCGGCTTCTGGGCTGGAGGAGGTTTCATGAGCCGACAAAGTCTAGACATTGTGCATCTTTATCCAAAAGAAATGAATATTTATGGCGATACGGGCAATCGCTTGGTGCTGGAAAAGCGTGCTGAGTGGCGAGGCGTTGACGTTCGCGTTCATTTGGTTGGTGTTGGTGACCAGTTGCCAAACGCAGTCGACATTATTCTGGGTGGCGGGGGCCAAGACGCCGTCCAAGACGACGTGCAGAAAGACTTAGCGAGCAAGGCTGACAAGCTCAAGGTTCTAGCCGAAGACGGCGTAGTCATGCTAATGATATGTGGCATGTACCAGCTTTTGGGCCGAAGTTTCGTAACCAACGAAGGTGTCAAGATTGAAGGTGTAGGCGTCTTGCCCCTTGACACTGTCGGCGGGGCAAAACGTATGATTGGCAACACGGTATACCAAATGCCATTTGGTGAGGTAGTGGGCTATGAGAACCACAGCGGCGTAACAACGCTCGACGATGCTGGCACGGCTTTTGGGTCAGTTATAAGAGGCGATGGCAACAATGGTTCGGACAAGACAGAAGGCGCCCGTGTGCATAACGTCTTTGGTACGTATAGTCACGGTCCAATATTGCCCAAAAACCCTACCCTAGCCGATGCGCTCCTCAAAATAGCGCTCGAGCGCAAATACGGCGCCGAAGCGGTCCATCTACAGCCACTCGATGACCAAGAAGAGCTAGCAGCCCACGCCACTGCCAAAACTCGCCCCCGTTAACAGTGATATACTAGAGAGTGCATGCGGTATGTGTACATAGATGAGAGTGGAGATTTGGGACGCTCAGAAAGTAGTTCGCGCTTTGTAGTTATAGCTGCTGTTGTGACTGAAGAGCCACGACGACTTGAGAAACTAGTGCGTAAGGTGTGGCGAACAAAGCAACACACACAAAAACACGGGGAGCTACACGCTATACATGCCACTAGGAGTACAAAGCGTAAGCTACTTTCCTTGCTGAGTGCCACTACTACAGAATATGCTTATGTTGTGATTGACAAGGTGAGGATACCGGATAACCTACACGAAGCCTACTATAAATATTTGGGTCAGGTTGTTGATCATTTTCTTGGTGAAAGGATTATTGTCGTTGATGCTCGAGACACTGTGCGCAAGCGCATCAAGACCTTACAATCTCTACGCCTTGAAGAATGCTTTCGTGGTGTCGAGTTTGAGGATTCGCGTTTTGTGCGTCCTCTCCAGGTTGCGGACTTTGTTGCCTGGAGCATATTCCAATCAGTTGAATATGGACGCACTGAGTTTATAGATTTGCTGGGTAATAGTTTGAGCAAGGTACATTGTGATTAATAGTAATATCAGACACAAAAAAGAAGCCTCCCACTTTACCGAACCACCAAGGGCGGATCAACGTGGGAGGTCTTACTCTCGAGCGCATTGTAGCAAGAATAAGCAGGATTGTCAAGTATGAACTTGAGTGACTCTGTGGAGATGGTGAAAGGGGTTGGCGAGGCGACTGCAAAATTATTGCATCGTCTGGGTGTGCGCAAGGTCGAAGACCTGCTTCTGAATGTGCCCCGACGTTACGAAGATTATTCGTTGGTCACGCCAATTGGTCGCCTGCGCCCAGGGCCAGTGACAATCGAAGCTGAACTGGTGGATATAAAGGGTCGGTATGTACGACGTGGGATGCACATTACCGAAGCGAGTGTGCGTGACGCGAGCGAAGGCATGCGGATTGTTTGGTTCAACCAGCCGTATCGCGCAACTGGCATGAAAGTGGGTCAAACCTACTTCTTTTCGGGCACGTTCGAATACAAGAGTGGCCGTCTGCAACTGACCAACCCGAGTAGCGAGCAGGTTAAGGATTTTCCGCTCAACACCGCCCGGATAATACCAGTGTACAAAGAGACTAAAGGGCTAACCAGTCGCCAAATTCGTACCTTTGTCGGTAACTGTCTGCCTGCGCTACGCGCCATGCCAGAAAGTCTTCCCAGCTGGATCTTACCACTGTACAAACTCACCCCCCGGGCTGAAGCAATTGAAACCATGCACTTCCCAGAGTCAATGGAACAGCTCGAAATTGCCAAGCAACGTCTTGGCTTCGACGAGGTTCTGGAGCTGAGCTTAGCCAGCCTGCTCAACAAGCAGGAAGTGGCTAGTGAGCATGCTTTGCGTGTGCCGTTCGAGGAAGAGCTCGCCAGGCAGTTTGTGCAGAGCCTGCCTTTTGCACTTACCAACGACCAGCGCAAGGTAGTTTGGCGTATATACCAGGATATGCAGTCGGAACACCCGATGAACCGTCTGGTTGAAGGGGATGTCGGTTCTGGCAAAACAGTTGTTGCAGCCATGGCAGGCCTAATGGCTATGCAGTCTGGTTTGCAAGTGGCCCTGATGGCCCCAACAGAGATTTTGGCTCGTCAGCACTATCGGAGTATCCGCGAGCTACTAAAGCCCCTCGGGCTAGAAGAGCAGGTGGCACTGCTCGTTGGTGCACAAACCAAAAAAGAGCGTGAGGTAGCCCAGGGCGCTATTACCAAAGGAGCTGTAAAGTTTGTGGTTGGCACGCATGCACTCATCCAGGAAGCGGTCGACATGCGCCAGTTGGGGCTAATTATCATCGACGAACAACACCGTTTCGGGGTCGAGCAGCGCAAAGCCCTCATGCAAAAGGCTGGACACATGCCACATGTGTTACTACTGACGGCCACGCCCATCCCGCGTAGTCTTGCCCTGACACTGTTCGGTGAGCTCGACATTAGTGTTTTAGCCGAAAAACCAGCAGGTCGGAAGGTGATAGAAACCGACATAGTGTCACCAAATTCGCGCCAGACCATGTACGAAACAGTGCGGTCGCAACTGGTAACAGGGAGACAAGTCTACGTGGTCTGTCCGCGCATACAAGAAGGCGCAGAAGACGGCAAAAAAGCCTATGTCTCCGCCGAAAAAATGCATGCGCAAGTGACCAAAGAGTTCCAAGGATATACAGTAGGTCTTTTGCACGGCAAAATGAAAGCCGATGAGCGCGACGCCGTCATGAGTGACTTTGTAGCTGGGAACGTGCAGGTTTTGGTAGCAACCACCGTTATCGAAGTCGGGGTGGATGTGCCAAACGCTACGATTATGATCATTGAGTCTGCCGACGCGTTCGGGCTAAGCCAGCTGCATCAGTTGCGTGGGCGTGTTGGGCGAGGCGAGCATGCCTCTCGGTGCTACCTGGTGCTGAGTGACAGCAAGCCACCAAGTAGGCGTCTGCGTGCTATCGCGAGCACAAATGACGGTTTCCGCTTGGCAGAGCTTGACCTTGAGCTACGTGGCCCAGGTGCCCTCTATGGGCATATGCAACATGGTGAACTTGACTTACGGGTAGCGAAATTGACCGACGCCAAGCTTATTGCGAACGCACGCCAGGCAGCCGAAACTTTTCTAGAGCGTGGGGAGGATTTGGTACAATATCCAGAGCTAAACGAGCGTGTCGCAAGATTGCGTGCAGTAACAAACCTAAACTAAATGAAGACCACACAATGATTACCAAAACAGATATGGGGCAAAACTGATGTATTCTGGCTCGACCCTGAAGCCTTTCAAATATTTCGATGCATGGTTTGGCGCACATCAGAAGATTGACCGCATGGGCCGAGACAGACTGGCCAAACTCATTACTCCTGAGCAGTCCGCACTCTTTCCGAACAAGCGCCTCCTGCTACAGTTTGAAGGCTATGATGGGCCCGACGGCGTCAAGCGCAAAACGCCCGCCCAGGACGAGCCCTGGCACTACTATGACCCTGAAGACCCCAAAGACACCCAGATTTTTCCGATACTGGAAGGACACTACAGTTCACTGGTCGAAGCGCTCGGCGAAGGCAACAAAACCCGTGCTGCCTTTGAGGCGGCTTGGTTGGCGCATGGCCTTGTAGATGGCATGACGCCTGCGCACCACTATCCGTACGAAGAGGAGTTAATCCGCTTACGAGGTGGTCAAGGCATTGAAACGCGTACAACTCCAAAAGAAAAGATTCTCATGCCTGGTGACACCGTGCGTGCCAAAATGAAGAACAACTGGCAGATGTGGGGCGACAAAGGTCTGCTCGCCACGCACATCGCATTTGAAATGGGCGTTGCGGTATTGATCGTGCCTATGCGTTCGACCAAGTTCGAAATAGGCAAATCCGACATGGACTTTGTGGTGCGGGAGGGTATGCTGGCGCTGTTTAAGCGGTCGGCCAAGGAAATTGCAGGACTAAAAATGTATGACAAGTTTTACGACTCTGCCTGGACGCCTGGTCTTGCCAAGCTGGTTCGAAAAGAACTTATGCCAGTTATAGTACGCACGGTGACATTGGTGTGGTACGCTGCCGTGCAAGAGGCCCAGCAGAAACCCAACAGAGGTCAGAAAGGCGTCCGAGGCTAATGCGCGTTATAGCAGGGCGCTTGGGCGGAAGGACATTTGAAAGCCCCCGCACGCATCGTACCCACCCAATGAGCGAGAAGGCTCGAGGAGCGATCTTTAACGCCCTGGGTGACATAAATGAGTTGACGGTACTTGATGCGTACGCTGGTAGTGGCGCCTTGGCGATTGAGGCCGTTAGCCGTGGCGCCAAGCATGTTACGGCGATAGATGTTGATGTTGAAGCTGTCAAGTCAATGTCGAAAGCGGTCAAAGAGTTAGGTGTTGATGACCAGATGCAAGTCTTGCGCAAAAACATCAGTGGTTGGTCGCGCAACAACCAGCATCGTCAGTACGACATTGTTTTAGCTGATCCACCGTATGACGACATACGCCCAGATGTCATCGAACGACTTGGTGTGCATGTCGCCGATGGTGGGGTACTGGTCTTGTCTTGGCCGGGGAGCGAAGCCGTGCGTGAGTTGGTTGGCCTGGAAATAGCTTCCCAAAAATCCTACGGAGATATCCAACTAGTTTTTTACCAGAACTAACCTTTTCCGAGGAGTATGTCTCGAGCTGCTTTTTGAGCTTCTTCTATTCCTAGTTGCCCAGTATCAAAAAATGGGAGGTGAGCTTCTTGGGCGAGCGTCTGCATGTAGCTACTTCGTCCCGCGTTATATGTTGACCAACCCTCTAGCCACGCACGGTCCTTGTCTGCAATCCAGTTATTGTGAGTCGCACCAGATGCTACACTCTTGCGCAGTGTTTCTAAATGCGAAATAGGGTCTGTATTGCCTAAGAATACTGCGTATACGTTCGGGTTCTTTTCTATATAGGGCGCAACGAAGTCTGGCCATAACGTTCCCTCAATTAGTACGTCATCCTCGTTCTTTTGCGACTGGCTAAGGTAGCCAAGCAATCCTTCCCAGACCACATTGTCACGTTTTCGTAACTCATCAATCCACGCTTCTTGGGTGTAGGTACGATGACTTGGAGCTGCCTGTAGCTTTTCTAGGCGTTCGCCTTCCGTAACAGCTATGAGAGCATGTTTGAAACTATCAAGAGCAATGTATTCGCCACCAATCTCACGATGGATCTCTCTGGCAAGAGTAGTTTTGCCAACTCGCGCTGGGCCACCAATAAATCTGATCATAAAAATTATTATACCACAATGTTTGGACCGTGCCTAGTTTGTTCCTGAGTTGAAGCTATTTCGTCGAAAAAGGATGAGTACACAAAAGCCAAGATTTGCCATGCACCATATAATGGGGTTTGCTAGTGTAATGATGCTGTAGTTTGCCACTGCATAGATGCTGATGCCGTGTCGCAAGCTGTTTATTGCCCACATGGTTAGACTTTCGCTATACGGGGCGACCCAGGTTTTGCGTATCGATGAAGCCAGGCCAAGAAGTTCCGCTAGAACAAGGAGCAACATAGATAATGTTGGTTGCGATGTGGCCAGCCATAGAGCCGTAGCCAGGAGTGCCATGCCCAAATAATGTGGTCGTAGGAGCTGATATGTCGCTTGCCATTCCGTTTTAAGGAGATAGCACAGACTGCGAAGCACATTATTGCCACACTTCCTGTCGTCCATGAACCTACACCGCTACCGTGAAGTATCTGGATCATGAATATCAGAAGTGAAGTCGTGCCCCAGATAAACCAGCTATAGGGGTGGGGTTCAACTCTCTTTGCTCGAATATCACGGAAATAGGGCGCATAGGCAATTAGGCCAAGTAAAACGGAAATAACGCCGATTAGTTCTTTCACGTATAGATCATAGCAATAATTTGCAACTCCATGTGTCCCAGAATATTTGATTACAATTCAGCAATGCCTGATATCTATCGGCTCCAAAGGCCTAACAAGTGTAATACTAGTAAGTTTACAATATAACAATAATGATATAAAATATAGTAATGACTAGCAAAGTGCCAAGAGTAGTTATCGACCCGCAATTACAACCCCACATAAAAGACTTTGCGTTTGATGTTGATGCTTTTGCGCACGGCCTTTCTGAACTTGGGGCAAGTGACCGAGCAATAGACACTGCTGAGGTTGTATTCGCAGACTCAATGTCAAGCGCGTTCGCCCGTACTCTTGCACCTTATAGACGTGTTGAACTGGGCGCATATGAAAGTTTAACAAATCAGATAACTTTGTTCCCCAGGTCGATCTCTCGTTTTACCGAAAGCATAGTTGTGGACCCACTTCTGTATGAACGCTCGGCAAATATAATTAGTGCCCAACTCAATAGCACGCTCATACATGAATCAGACCATTTAATACGGGTTACGAATATGGAACCCCTTGAATTGGCATTGAAATTGATGCGGGCAACTCACATGTTCTCTAATATGCGAAGAGCCCGAGGCCTTGCAATGCTTAGTGGGTCATTTTTAGGGTGTGGTATAGGTAGTCTTATTGAAAACTGGCAGAGTGCACCTTTGGCGTGTGGTTTGATAGGGTCATTTGTCCTTGGTGAGATTAGTATGCACGGTCTTAAGAGTAAGTACAAAGGAGAAATTGGCGCTATACAGACAGAATATGAAGAACTGGAGAAAAGTGCACATAACCTTCAGCGCAATTGGAACGCAATCCAATTACTTGGAGGTGTTATCGGGATCGAGTTACGTTAAAGTTCTTAACAGATGTCGTGTTTATTTAGTGGGTGAAACAGGGATGTAAGTGGCTTAAGTTTTGTGTAAGAGCCTGCTTCAACTGGCCTTTCATGCTAAAATACGCTAGAATTTGTACGTTCACCCCATGTAGTACTTACAAAAATCCTAATCCAAGGAACGTAGTGACTGAATAGGATTTTTAGAGGAGAAGCATAGGCAAAGGTCGAAGCTTTTGGCTAATAGCCAAAACGAGACGTAGCCGGAAGCTTCGACGAGCGGATGTGGTGGAATGGTAGACACGCTGGTTTTAGGAGCCAGTGCCGCAAGGCATGAAGGTTCAAGTCCTTTCATCCGCACCAATGAAACATCCTTGGAGTGAGCGAGCTTAAAAAGCTCGTTGACCCCAGGGATTTTTTCAATTTCAGTGGTTCCACAATTGATTTCTGCGTAGCTTGGCACCTGATCGAAAATTACGCCAAAATATCGGGCTCTGAGTATTGGATTACAGTGGTCAATAAGTAAATCTTTCATGTGTTCCACAAAGTATTTAAGGTATGTCAACACCGTTGCCATATCTGCTCCTTCCTTCATATCTTGTTCGTTGTCGCGAGTTTCTAGATCGTTAATTTGCTGCTCTAATTTGGCTACATCCTCCTCCATGTATTTAAGCGCGGTTGGTGAACGTACAATCTTCATTTTGTCTACTATAGTGCGAATTTCAGCCTCATACTCATCGCGTTTTTTATTGCGCAGTTGGATATCATCTTGCACCTTAACCTGTTTTTGCTCCCAGACTTTCATAACGGCGGCTGCAACCTCATCGAAGCGTTCAGGACTAACCTGGATGCGCTCAACGAATTTATTAATCTTCTCATCGAAATCATCCTTAGGCACACGGAAGTAATGGCCATGGTGGCTGCAATGATACGCAGGGTAATACTTACCCAACCGACCCTTAGATGCACTTCCGAGAAGTGGATTCCTGCACTCAGGACATGTCACAATCTTGCGGTATGGAAACTCACCGTTGTATACATTCTTTTTGGCAAATTTTTCCTGCTTAGGCGCTCGCCCGACTATGGGATGATCAGGATCATTCGGATTCATAGTTATTTGAATCTTGCCTCGGTTGGCCTTGTTGTATAGCTCTACCGTCACTAGGCCTTCGAATTTGCACTTCACAGGCTGATCGCCTGTCCACTTTTCCGTGTTAACTCCCGCATAGAGGGTTTTAGCAACGTAAGTACGCAGTAGCTTGCCAGTCATGAGCTTACCGCCTGATCGCCCGACGATCTTTGTACGATCAATTTTATCGCGCCTTACTTTTAGTGGAGTGCGAAATCCTAGACAGTTCATCTCATCTGCTATCTGGTCATCGCTGAGTACGCCAGCAGCACGCATTTCGAACATCTTTCTAATTAGTGGTGCTTCGTCCGTGTGAGGCACTAGAATAGTTCGCTTGCCGTTAACGGTTTCAATTCGCTGTGTAGCATAGCCATAAGGCGCGCCCCTCAACCAGTATCCAATTTGCGTATAACGTATCTCGGAGCCAATCATACGAGTCAAGATATCGCGTACCTCATCTTTCGCGCGTTCAGCCTCAAGTAACTCTGTTTTACGAGATGGAGTATGAATACTCCATCCGTATCTCATCCCTAAATGTTCGAGTGTATTTACCTTTACATTGCTAATAACACCGTACATGTCTTCAAGATCTATACTGCGTGGTTCAAGTTGGCGCTTTAGTAGGTCATAAGCAGTTGAACCGCCTCGTGTAAAACGATCAATCGACTTCACAAGTACGACATCGATTTCGTTCTTTGGGTCAATTGCATAATCAATAACATGCTGCATAGGTTGTTTGTCGCCAGCTGCCGATTCAAGATAGGTCAAAATTTTCACAATGTTTATATTGTGAGCAGGGGCGTATCTCTTGCCTTGTTCGATTTGCGCTTCAGGAGAGTCTCCGTCTATACCTTGACCGAGCGTCGAAACGCGTACTGCCAAGACACCGTTACGTAGTTTCGGGGTGTCCATAGTGCGCCTCTATCTTTTTTAGCAGCTCAAAGCCGTTATTCTGATCTTCAGCAATGCGATCAACAATCAGTTGCGCGATAAACCCAATACGTTCTTCAGTCGTAAAAAGCACCGTATCCGGCGTAGCGAGGCGTGACGATTGTTTGCTACCTTGATGCTCCGACATATACCCTCCATGTCAAGAAGCCTGCAGCAATTCAGCTAGATATTATTTCTCAGGGCGACCACGAGAAGGTCTTTTTTTGAGATCTTCATCGACAAGTTTTGCCAGCTCTTTGTCCCCAACTTTTGCGAGCGCAAGCAGGACTAACTCCGTCAGGCTCTGTCCTCGCCCATAGGCAACTGCCTTTGCTCGGTTGATTAAGCCCTTGGAAGCATCGATGCGTATTTGGGTACGTGTTTCTGCCATATAGACATATTATACCACCCCTATAGCTATCTTTCTCTAGCTGAATTGTTAAGCGGCTAGTCAACTTATGTAACTGTACTTTAATTGTAGCACTTGAGGCACAAATTAACAATACTATTTATGTTTCTTTGTACCATATTTATATACAATTTCGCTATTGCACTTATCTGACCTGTTTCTTATCTGTTACTACTTGTCTTTTTTCTCCTCTTCCTATATATGAATATATAGAAAAGAATGAGAGTAGTGATGCAAAGTAAGAATGATAGACGTTCAGTAATCAAACCAACCCAGATTAAAGTATTAGTGGCCTTATATAAGTACCGTTTTGGTAGTAGGCAGTTATTAGCTGACTTATTAGACGCTAACCCTGACACAATGTACAGAAAACTACTTGTACTTATAAAGCATGGTCTAGTGGCTATGCGTTTAGAAAAGCGCTCCAAGCTGTACGGAATACCCGCAGCGTATTACTTGACACCTAAAGGCCTTAAATTCCTTCAGACATTACCAGACTATTCATATATCGATGATGCGATTATTAAAAGCAGCTATCGAGATAAAAGCGTCTCTGAGTCTACAGTGCTACACTCCCTGGCGGTGTTTAAGCAGATACTTGCCCTAAAGCACCAATACCCACCATTAAAAGCCTTTCTGCGGCGCGAGATCGCAAGATTTCACTACTTCCCCAGCACTAGCCCAAACGCCTTTTTATCACTCTCTAACGATTCTGCAACCAATCGTTATTTTTTTGACTATATCCCCAGCTCCCTCGAGCGTAAGGCGTTTTACCAGAGAGTGTCCGCCTATATCGACTTCTTCGATAAAGGCGGCTGGGATGCAACTAATACAGAACTACCAGTACTATTGTACGTAGCCGAAAATGCTTCAACAGAACATCGCATAAAAAGACTCGTTAAAGGCGCAGTAAGCCAAGCGGATTCTGATATAGATCTCACAATCCTTACTACAACGAAGCGAGCAATCGAGCAATCAGATGGCCAAACACTTATATGGACAGACGTAAACGACCCTGATGAATTGATAGCTTTGATGTAGCGAGATGTGATGATTACATGCAAGCAACGCGCGCATGTAATGGTCACTGGTTAGAGTACTGATTGTGATTTATTTGTTACCGAGTGCAGCAGGCGTGTACATTTTCTGAAAGAATATGTACCGGCTGTTGTGCTTGGTAGCAAATATTCATTAATCAAACAAGCTATGTCGTTTCGGTAGAAACGTCCTGGACATGATTCATTCTTCCACCTGAAGCTTTAGCTGAAGGTGGAAGTATGGAGCGCGTCGTCTGTATCCCAGCTAGCTAGAGCGATCCGAATGATGTAACAGCCCGCAGGGCTTGTTGCATGATTTGGTCGGTCTGAACTATGTGTGCGCAGTTGTAGCGGGCAGTTTAGTGTCATGCCCAGGACACTCAGCTACAACCCCGGATAACTTACCGGTCGTCCGATAGTCATCTCGTTGTACTCATCGATATACTCCAGCTCCTCCATCCGCTCTTGGTAGTACTCGCTCAACCTCTCGGCAAGCCGCACGAGCTTTTCATCCATGCGCCAGTCTTCTACCGTGCAATCGTTACAAATCCCTCCAAGCATCCCACCGCCTAGATAATTCTGGTAGGCGCTCAGATACTCATCTTCGTAGCCAAAAGCCGTTAGATCCAGCTCTACGCCGCCACCACGGTAGCTCAAGTCTTCTCGTGTGATGTTTTCTGCTATATTCATATCTAAATCTCCTTAAAACTTTACGTACTAATAAAACTGAGCCTTTTCACGTCATGCTCAGGACAGTACTACTAAAAAACCGACGAGTTAGTATTCGTCGGCTCTCATGATGGTCAATACCCGGTTGCAATCCGGACTGAGCGGATCGCACCAGCCTTTCAAGGCTTCATCGTAGTAATCAATTTTCCAAAATATCTTTACACCGCTTACCGCGAACGAGCCAAAGTCATGCTCGCCGTAGGGATCGTTATCTTCGTTAAATTCTGAGAAGTCTCTCACTTTGACGAAGACCTCATTTACATCTTCTCCCATGGCCGCGACACCTCTCGTCACGGTGCACCCCTCCATATTTTGGCGGTGCTTGTCGTTTATCGCAGCTATCTTCGCTGACGTTTCGTTTACTACCGTTTGCTTGGTGTCCATAACAGACCCTCCTTTGTAATTCTTGAGAGGGCTTTCTGCCTCTCTGTCTAGATGGGTACGGGCTGGCATCGGCCTGGGTCAATATGGAGCGCCCCTAGGCGACTTGACCCTAGGGACGAACGATATTGACGCGGGACGTGCGCCCGTAGAATAAGGAAGACAGAGGAAGGAAGAACCTTTACTTGCTACAATGAGATTATGAATACTCCGGAAACAAGAACAAATATAAGCCCCTCACAGATGCATCAAAACATCGTTTCTGGATACGGCGAGTTGCCACCTAAGCCTAATCTCACGAAAGCGCTAGGGATAACGATAGCGACGATACTAGGCTATTTTTTCGTATTTGTTCCTATAGGAAATTCGCTTGGGGATACCGGCGAAACGATCAACTTTATTGGCTTCTTTTTCGCTGCGTCAATCGTTTATGGCGCTCTTAGCAATTATTCAACTGAACGTAACACCCGAGAAACTGAGGTGAATCGAAGGCAGAAAATAAAGAGCGAATATGATCGCATGGACGACTGGTATAAGGGAGAAGAGACCATTCACCGCAATTCTACAAAGACTGACGCCGGTAGGGCCGCTTACCCTGCCGACTGGGGCAACCGCAAAAGATACGTCAAAACGAGAGACGGAGCTTGTTATTTATGTAAAGG
>WBZP01003686.1_pt1 | contig 16427 bp, 16 predicted proteins | sample 5204301 | NCBI WGS metagenome assembly WBZP01 (sample SAMN12412401, study PRJNA552823) | activated sludge metagenome | isolation source: activated sludge from nitrification reactor of wastewater treatment plant... | place: USA: Pennsylvania | collected 2017
TGGCGCCACGTCTCGGCGCCGAACTGGCCGCTGCGCCGAGCCCTCACAGGCGCGCTGACCGGTCGGAAGTTGGTACGAAGCACAGAGTGCAGGCGACAAACGAACTGTACGAAAGACGTATGGGAGCGTTCAGAGGGCTCTCGGTCACCATCAACTCTGGTAATGAGCATAACACAAACAATCGGAGGGCCGCTGATCTCCGGCCGAACGCTACGAAAGCGCGGCCTGGACCGCCGCGAGGTCCCCGGCCAGCATCGCGCCCACATCCAGCCGGAGGCCGGGAAACTCGACGCTCTCGATAACGCCGCGGGTGGGCGCGACGGGCTCGTACTCCCCGTCCCTGAGTCGGAACCAGTCGATCCGCTCCTCAAGAATCTGCCAGACGATGTACTCACGCACCCCATTCCGGCGGTACGCCTCCATCTTCGGGCCGAGGTCGTACGAAGCCGAGCTTGCCGAGACTTCGACCGCAAGCTCCGGCGCACCCGCCAGGTAGTCGTCCTCATCGACCCGGTCCGGGCCGCTCCGATAGAGCAGCACATCGGGCTGCGGTTCATTCTGTTCGTCCAAGCGGACCGTGCCGTTGTCGGCGAATCGGCACTCCGGGTGTTTCGCGACGTACGCGCCTATCCAGAACACCATCCGACCGTGAGGTTCTGCGTGTTGCGAAATTCGGACCGGTGAGGCCACGTAGACCACTCCTTCAACGAGCTCTGCCTTCTTGATATCCGGGCGCGTCTCGTACCGCCGCTCGAATTCGTCTCGCGTCAGCCGGTCGCCGGATTCCAGCGGGAGACAGGTCGCCAAGTCACGGACGATGGTGGTCATACGTCGAGTATAACAAGGCGGCCCAGGCCGCTCAGTTCACGTTCCGCGTCTTGCCCTCCCAGTACGGCTTGCGAAGCTCCGTCTTGAGGATCTTGCCCGGCCCGGACTTCGGCAGCGGCTGCTCCTGGAGGACCACCTGCTTCGGGCACTTGTACCCCGCGATGAGTCCGCGGCAGTGCTCGATCAGTTCGCCCTCGCTCGGAGCCTTGCCTTCCTTCGGGACCACAATCGCCAGCACAGCTTCGCCCCAGCGCTCGTCGGGGATGCCGATGACGGCGGCTTCGAGGACGTCCGGGTGGTCGTAGAGCGCGTTCTCCACTTCGGCGCAGTACACGTTCTCGCCGCCCGAAACGATCATGTCCTTCGCGCGGTCGACGATGAAGATGAAGTTCTCCTCGTCGATCGTAGCCAGGTCACCGGTGTGCATGTAGCCGCCACGGAGCGCCTCGGCGGTCTCCTTGGGGCGCTTCCAGTAGCCGTTCATCACGTTCGGGCCGGCCGCGATGATCTCGCCGACCTGGCCGGGCTTCACGTCTTTGCCGGTGGTCTGGTCCACCACACGCACGTCCACGCCGGAGATCTGGCGGCCACAGCTCGCGAGCCGCTTCACCTTCGCTTCGTCGCCTTCGTAATAGGTCCATTCGAGGTGCATCGCCGTCAGCAGCGGCGACGTCTCCGTCATGCCATAGGCCTGAACGAGCTTGGGGCCGAGCGCGTTCTTCGCGGCGACCAGCCGGTCGACTGGCATCGGCGAAGCGCCGTAGAGCATGAGGTCGATGCTGCTGGTGTCGTAGTTAGGCAGCCCCGGGAAGTTCACGAGGAAGTTGATCATCGTCGGCACGAGGATGGTCTTGGTGACCCTGCATTTTTCGATGGTTTCGAGGACGAGCTGCGGCGAGAACGCGCCGTTGAAGACGTGCGTGGCGCCCACCATGGAGAACGCGTACACGGCCCACGCGTCAGCGAGGTGGAACATCGGCGCCACGTGCAGCCAGATGTCGCGTTCCTCGAAGCCGAAAGTCATCACCGCGTGCTGGGCGTTCGAAACCACGGCCCGCTGGCTCAGCATGACACCCTTCGGCAGGCCCGTTGTGCCGCCCGTGTAGCAGAGGTTCAGCATGTCGGTTTCGACCCATTCGCGGGCGGGCGCGGCCAGCGGCGCGTTGTTCGCGATCAGGTCTTCGTACTGGATGGCGCCATCGAGCTCGGCATTGAGCGCGATGATGTGCTTGAGACCGGGCGTCTTCTCCTTGAACTGCTCGTACAGCCCGAAGTACTCCGGCCCCAGGATCAGCGCCTTGATTTCGCCGTCATTGAGGATGAACTCCAGCTCGTGCGCGGCCAGCCGGATGTTCAGCGGCGCCAGCGGCATGCCAGCCACGCTGCAGACAAAGTACGTCTCGAAGTAGCGGTGCGAGTTGTTCGCCAGGATGGCGATGTTGTCGCCGGGCTTCAGGCCAAGGCCAAGCAGGCCCGCGGCCAGCCGGTGGATGCGCTCGCCCGACTGCGCATAGGTGTACTCGACGTCACCGTCGATGGTGGCGATCTTGTTCGGGTACAACTTCGTCGAATGGCTCAGGACATCGTGCAGCAGCATGGGCGGACCTCGCGTGGAGTGGCCGGGGAATTATCGGCGGTGGCGAATTTCTATGTCGACCGCCCGGCAGACCCGGCCCTAGAAGAACTCCACCACCGCGAAACCCCGCACACTCGGCTCGCCCTGTGCGTTGATGATGGCCAGCTCGAGGTCGGCCCGGCGGTTGCCGTCTTCTTCGTACACGCGGGCCACGCGGCCGGCGATGTCGATGGGACGGTTGGTCCGGTCGGGGCGTCGGTGGGCCGCGCGCACCTGCCGGATCCAGCCCGCGGTCCCGAGCCATTCGTCGACTGCGCGATAGAGCAAGCCGACCTTGAGGGGACCCGGGACGATGGTGCCGGGCATGCCGGCAGCCTTCGCCGCCTCGTCGTCGTAAAAGAACGCGGGGAATGTCCACTGCAGGGCGCAGTAGCGGATGACCTGACCGAGCCCAGGCTGGAGGCGGAGCACCGGGAGTTCGTCGCCCTCACGCACGGTCGCCGAATGGACGCTCATTCGTCGCCGTCCCGGTCACGCGCTTCACTCGCGGAATACTGGGTCATTGTCCGCCCGCTGCGGGCGACCACCGCGCCGGTAGCGTCGCGATAGACGACCTCGGCGCGGAAGTCGAGGCTGTAGCCGAAGCGGCCCCCGAACCGCTCGGTGATGTCGACCAGGCGGTGGGCGGCGTGCAGCGTCTCACCCATGCGCAGCGGGCGTTCGAACTCCCACTGGTTGGCGATGAGGATGGAGTTGGGCATGAGCGCCGGCAGCTCGGCGAACTCGTAGTCGGTTTCCAGGGCGGCGATGGCGTATCCGGAGATGGAGGCGCCCGGCGCCGGTGTGCTGGCCGGTGGCTCGCCGGTGTAGACCTCGACGGCGTGCCGCCAGGCCTTAGCAGTGACGTCGACGGTGCCCATGCCAGTCTCCACGCCGATGAGGGCGCGCACGTCATCGGTAAGCAGGGATTCGTCCGGCACGAGTTGGAAGGGTAGGGGATGGGGGTGGGGAGGGACAATCGTTGAACGGACACTTGATCTCGATGGCAATAGTCGCTATAGTAACTATAGCACTACGATAGGTGAACGAAGATGAATCGCTCGCAATTAGCCGAAGCCGAGGCCGCGATATTCGCCGCGGGAAAGAGGGGTGATGTCGAAAAGGCACTCAGAGCCGTCGACGAGTACAGGATCGCAAAATTGAGGTACGACGCTGCGGAGGCACGAAGGCTGGTGTCTCAAGCGCTAACAGCGCTGCACGCCGCGGAAGTGCTGTTAAGGCCCGAATCATCCGAAGAAGATCCCACGGAGACTGCCGAGCCTGGTTACCGAGTAGCGGTTTTCAAGCGCTACAAAGGACGCCGGTATCAAGGGACACTAGACACGCGCACAGGAGAAGTCGAAACCGGTGGGATCAAGTACAGCTCTCCCTCACCGGCAGCGATGTCGATCACCGTCTCGAACGTGAACGGGTGGGATTGGTGGCGCTATGTGGACTCGGAGGGAAGAGAGCGGAAGATCGCAACACTCCGGTAGTGCCCGCGGGGACAATCGACACCCTCACTCCCGCGCGACACAATCGATCCGTGATTTACCTGGACCACGCTGCCACATCGCCGCTCCGGCCGGAAGCGCGGGAAGCCATGTTGCCGTTCCTCGGCGAGCGCTTCGGGAACCCTAGCGGGCTGTACGAAGTCGGGCGTGACGCACAGGCCGCGGTCGATACCGCGCGCGAGACCGTGGCCGGATGCCTGTGCGCGCGAATCTCAGAGGTACTCTTCACGAGCGGGGGCACCGAAAGCATCAACTCGGCGATGCTGGGCATGGCGTACGCGATGCGGCGCGCGGGCGCAGGCAACCACATCATCACCACCGCCATCGAGCACCACGCCGGGCTGCACGTGGCCCAGTACCTCGAGGAACTGGGTTTCGAAGTCACGACGCTCGGCTGCGACGCCAGCGGACGGATCAGCGTCGACGAATTCCGGAGGGCGCTGCGGCCGGGCACGGTTGTCGCGAGCGTCATGCTGGCGAACAACGAAGTGGGCACGGTTCAGCCCATCGCCGAGGTCTCCCGAGTGCTGCGCGAGTTCGCGGGGCAGGCCTCGCACCGGGTGTTGCTCCACACGGACGCAGTCCAGGCGCCCGCCTGGCTACCGATCGATGTAGACGCGCTAGGAGTCGACGCCCTGAGCCTGTCGTCCCACAAGTTCGGCGGGCCGAAGGGGAGCGGCGTGCTCTTCCTGCGCCGTGCTACCCCGTTCATGCCGCTGCTGCACGGCGGCGGCCAGGAGATGCAGAAGCGCGCCGGGACGGAGAACGTCGCGGGCATCGCGGGGACTGCGGCGGCGCTGGCTGTGGCCTCGGGCGGCATCGTTGAACGAAGCCGGCGCGTGCTCGGTCTGCGTAACCTGTTGCGAGACGGCATCCTCGCCGCCGTCCCGGAATCGCAGGTGAACGGCTGCCAGACGGACTGCGTCCCCAACAACCTCAACATCTCGTTCGACGGCATCGAGAGCGACGTCCTCGTGCGCCGGCTGGATGAGCGCGGCATCGCCGTGAGCTCCGGAAGCGCCTGCTCGAACTCGACCTGGGAGCCCTCGCATGTGCTGATGGCGATGGGCGTCCCAATCCGGAAAGCGGTGGGTAGCATCCGCTTCTCGCTCGGTGAAGAGACGAGCGAGCGCGACATCGCGGCGGTCCTCGAAGTGCTGCCACCGGAAGTGCAGGCGGCGCGAGCGGAGTCGGCGCTGCCTGCGGGGGCATAGGCACTCGATCCGCGGTGGTACAATTCGAGCCATGACGAACGACGAGATCCACGCCGAGATCGACCGCCTCATCGAGGAGGACCGGTACGAAGATGCTCTCCGGCTCGCTGACCAGTTAGAGCCCATCTCGGACGAAGAGTTCCTCAAGATCCTGCGCGAAGCGCCCATCGATGACGAGCCGGTCTCCGCTGCGCAGCTGGCTCGGCTCGACGCAGCGGATGAAGCGATCGATCGGTTGTTTCGGACGCTGTCCCGTGAGAGCCGAGCCGTTTGAGCTACCAGGTCTATTGGCTCCAGGGAGCGGTCGATGACCTTCTCACTATTGCACTGCGGGACCGGAAAGCCGCCGAACGCGTTGCTCTGGTCGTGCGGACGTTTGGGCGAGATGGCCGAGGAGACATCAAGAAGCTGCAGGACCGCGATCAGACCTGGTGCCTACGGTCCGGCGCCTGGCGCGTGTTCCTCACGCTCAAAGAGGACGTCGCTTTCATCAAGGAAGTGTCCGACCGCCGGGACGCCTACAAGTAGCCATTTCGCCAGGTATACAAGAAAGGCGGCGCTAGCCAATTCACGGTGCCAAAAGCGGGCCTGAGACTCGGATATACTGCGGCCATGAGAACAGCAGACGCGTTGAGAATCGAGTTCCGCCGCCTCCTCGACGAAGACCGCCTTGACGAGGCGGAGGCGCTGCTTGGCCGGATTGAGCCGCTGACAGATGAAGAGTGGCTGAATTGGCTTAACGACGTGCCGCTGGATGACGAGGCCCTTACTTCGAAGGAAGTTCAGCGACTCGACGCCGCAGCCGTCCGGCGCGCAAACGAAACTTCGGCCAAGCTCCGCGCCGGGTGAGACGGACCCTCCTCTGGCACCACGACGCCGTCGAAGACCTCTTCGAAATCCATCGAAATGACCCACGCGTTGTACGCCGAATCCTGATCGAGTTAAGAAGCTTCGGCAAAGGCCAGACCGTTGATCTGAAGAAACTCGTCGACCGGAACGACCAGTGGAGGATCAGGGTAGGTGCATGGAGGGTCGTTCTCACTCTCTCGGGAGACCGGGCCGAAGTTGATGGAGTCGACAACCGTCGCGACGCCTACCGCTAGCCGGTCTCCGGTATAGTCCGCCCAGCCACTACGAGGTTCGAGCCAATGGACGCGCAGGTCGAAGGTCTTCTCCAGATGATGGCGGCACAGGCCGCCGCAGCGAATGTCCCGCCGATGTGGGAACAGGACGCCGCAACCGCCCGGGCGGGCGCCGAAGTCAGCTTCGCGGCATTCAACATGCCCATGCCCGAGGGCGTTGCGATCGCAGACCGCACCGTCCCCGGCCCGGCCGGCGCAATCCCGGTCAAGGTCTTCACGCCCCAGGGGACCGGGCCGTTCCCGTTGCTCGTCTTCATCCACGGCGGCGGCTGGGTCATCGGCTCGCCCGCGACCCACGCCCGCCTCTGTGCGGAGCTGTCCGGCGGCGCCGGGTGCGTCGTCGTCAGCGTGGATTACCGCATGGCTCCCGAGCATCCCGCACCCGCTGCGCTCGACGACTGCGTGGCGGCTATCCGCTATGCCGTGGCCAACGCCGGGGAATTCGGCGCCGATGGCTCGCGGTTCGCGATCGGCGGCGATTCGGCCGGTGGCAACCTGTCGGCCGCTGCCGCCCTGCGCCTGCGCGACGAAGGGGGACCGAAGGCGAACCTCCTGCTGCTCTACTACGGCGCCTACACCGGTGACCTCAACCTCCCCTCGGTCATCGAAAACGGCGAAGGCAAGATCCTCACCCGCCAGGCGATGGAGTGGTTCTACAACCACTACCTCAGCGGCGGCGCCAGCACCGAAGACCCCTACATCGCACCGATTAAGGGCAACCTCGCGGGCCTGCCGCCCGCGCTTCTCATTGTCGGCACCCAAGACCCACTGCTCGATGACTCGAAGCTCTTCGCCAAAGCGCTCGAGGCCGCGGGGGTGCCCGCCACGCTCAGCATCTACCAGGACCAGGTTCACGTCTTCGTGCAACTCACCGCCATGCTGGACGGCGCGAAGAAGGCCATGGCAGAGAGCATCGACGCGCTCAAGCAAGCGCTCGCCGGTCAGGCCGCTTCAGCAGCGAGCGTCGCCGGAGGCTGATCCGGAGTCGGCACGTAGGCTCGCCGCCAGAAGTAGAACAATGGCGGCATGAGCACCAGGAAGAACACCGCCACGAACCCGAACGCGGCGCTGATCGACACCTCGTCGGTAATGAAGCCGACAATCGGCTCGAAGAAGGCCACCTGCACCGAGAGCACCAGCGAGGAAACGCTGAGCACCGTCGCGCGCGTCTCGCTCGGCGTGTGGTGGTTCACGTAGGTGTCGATCGTCGGGCGCATGAACCCCTGGATGAGCGCCGGGAGCGCGAACAACGCGAAAATGCCGATGCTGTCGACCGCCGAGAGCCCGGCGAACGACACGATCATCCCGATGCAGGCGAGGGCGAACATCTTCGGGGCGCCAGTGCGCGCGGCCGCCCGGTGCGCGTAAATCGCGGCCACCACCGCGGTCAGGCGCAGCGGCGCCTGGTACACGCCGAACAGGCTCGTGGCAACGTTATGTTCGATCAAGAACGGCTGCATCAGGATCACCGGTGCGAACGCGGCCATCATCACCGTGGAACCGAGCAGCACCGTGTACCGCACCTGCGGCGTGTGCCACGCATAGGAAAAGCCGCGCTTCAGGTTCTCAAGGTACGGCGGGCGCTCATGTTCGACGTGAGGTTCGATCATAGCCAGCGCCACAACGACGGCGAACACCGGCCCGATGAAACTCACCTGGACCGTGAAGGCGAGGCTGGTCGTCGCCGCGATGAAGCCGCCGGCAAGGACGCCGAACATGCCGGCGCCAATCTGCAGCGCGAATCCACGCCCCACGATGCGCGAGAAGCGGCTCTCCACGCCACCCTGCTTCAGCGAATCGAACAGCAGCGCCTGGTCGGCGCCGCTGCGGCAGGCCATCGCGATAGCCCAGAGCATGTAGTCGGCGAACAGCATCCAGTAGTTCGTCGTGAAGCCGAACCCGGCGATGGTGAGCGCGTAGACACCCGCGCCGAGCGCCAGTACACGGCTCGAGCCAATCCGGTCCGCCAGCGCGCCGAAGGGCGCCTCCAGCACCGCCACCATCAGCCAGAACGGCAGGTCCATGAGCAGGATGTAACGAAGCTCCAGCCCGCGGCTCACCGTCAGGTACTTGATCCAGATGCCGAACCAGAAGCCCGTCTCCATGAGGACGATGAAGGCGTAGTACAACTGCTCGTTCCGGCGGGCGGCGGCGGCATAGTCGCGGGGCATGATCGGTAGGCTACGCGGCGGGCGTCGAGCCGCAACTCCGGGGCTTGCATCGCTGTTTCGGCCCGTCTCGCCTCGCCCAGGGAAACGCGTGGACGACGCATCTTTCCCGAATCTGCTGCTCAGCCGGTGGCATCCTGTCGTAGCTAAAGAAAGACAGGCGTTGCGGCCCTGTGGGATTTCGGGGAAGGGATCGCGGGTACGGCACGTAGACCGCGCGGGTTATCCCTTATCCCGGCCCGATATGGTGGCCGCGATACTCCTGTTCGTCAGGAGGACGGTCATGCTGGTTATCGGCGACATCAAGTGTTTGCACTGCGCGCATATTAGTGGGCGTTGGGTTGGCGCGAAGGGCGCGCCGCTAACCGTCTCTGGCCTCCGCGGCCACGAACCGGCGCCGGGCGAAGACCCCGCCGCACTGGTGCGCTGCCGCCGCTGCGATGGTCCCGTCTTCCTCGATGACGCGAGCCTCGTCATCTCCAGCTCGCGCCTGCGCCGCATCCGCCGCCTGCGCGAACAGATCGCCGCGCTCGACGCCCACCGCGCCGCCTGATCGAACCGCGCCTCGCGCTTCTCTCAGCCGCCCGGCCAGTCAAGGCGCCGGGCGGTTCTGTGTCCGGCGCTCGGGCCCGTGACTCACGGGATGTTCGCGTCGAAGTCCTGCGCGATATGGCCCGCGGCTACCAGCTGGTCGTACTCCGCCTCGTCCACGCCGAGCAGCTGCCGGTAGACATACTCGTTATGTTCGCCCAATCCCACCGGTGGCTGCCGCACCGTCGCCGGCGTCTCTGAGAAACGGAACATCGGTGTGTTGAACCGGAACGGCCCCTGTCCGTCGAACAGCGTCTGTGGTTGGAACAGTCCCCGAGCCGTCGCATGGGCGTCGCTCAGCGCACGGGAGCCTTCGAGGACCGGCGCCGCGGGGATGCCCGCCTTCTGGAGGCAGTGGAACAGCTCGTAGTCATCCCAGCCGGCCGTCCACTCTGCGATCTGGCGGTCGATGGCGTCGTGTTCGGCGAGCCGCCCTTCGTTGTTTGCAAGCCTGGGGTGGCTCGCCCAGTCCGGGTTTCCCATCACGGCCACCAGCTTCTGCCACTGTTCGTCGTCGCAGATGCTCAGCGAAATCCAGCGGTCGCCACAATCGGTTGCCGGGCCGGCCGGCCGGCACGGATACACCCCGGTTGGCGCGAACCCGTAGATCGAGCGGTTGGTGATCCGGTCCGGCACTTCGCCCGTCAGCGAATAAGTCATGAACGCCTGCGCCAGCATCGCCGAAGCGTTCTCGGCCTGTCCGATCTCGATCTTCTGGCCCTCCCCGGTCAGGTCGCGGTGACGCAACGCCATCATCACCGCCAGCGCCGCCTGGGCGCCCGCCAGGTAGTCCCCGGAGAAGATCGCAGAGTTCTCGGAAGGGTCGGCGTCGGCGTAGCCGCGCAGCAGCGTGTGGCCCATCACGCTCTCCAGGTGCACACCGAGTGCCCGTGCCTGGTTGTACGGCCCGGTCGATCCATACGCCGGGATGCGGACCATGATGATCTTGGGGTTGTACTTCTTCAGGAATTCGTACGTGATGCCGAGGCCTTCCATCGTCTCGGTCGCGTTGTTTTCGACGAGCACGTCGGCCTTCGCCACCACCCTCCCGAAGATCTCCCGCCCCTCTTCCGTGCGAAGGTCCACGGTGAAGCTCTTCTTGTTGCGGAAGAGCTGGACGAACGTTGGGTTGTAGTTCCATGGCCGCGGCCCCGGCTCGCCGTAAGGGTAACCGCCGGCAGCGGGAGGGAGCCGGCCGATCAGTTCCTTCGACGGGCGCGCGAGCGTGCCGCGGGTCATCGGCTGCATCACGTGCGAGTTCTCCGCCTTGAGCACTTCCGCCCCGAGGTCGCCCAGGAGCAAAGTCGAAAACGGGCCTGCCCAGACCACGCAGAGGTCGATCACGCGCACCCCATCCAGTGGCAGCCTCGGAGATTCAACTCGCGGCGGCCCCGCCTTCGCCGGGCGGTCCGCTTCGGCCAGGATCTCCGCGCGATGCTGGTCCAGCAACGGCGCCGGGCGGCGCAGTTCCCACGGCGACTTCGGCATGATCAGCGGCCGGCCGGGGAAGGTCACCTCACCCAGGGCCTCATGGTTCACGGTCTGCCAGAAGCCGCGGTCGCGGAAGTGGCCGTCTTCGGAGATCTCCGCGATATCAAACAGGGGGCCACAGAGGACGCGGGCCTCGCGCGCTGCCTCCCAGATCTCTCGTTTGGTGTGTTCGCTCAGCCAGACGAAGAAATACGCTTCCAGTTCGGCGCTGTTGTCCGGGTCGAGAAGGGCGGCTGGCTGCGACCACTTTGGGTCCTGCAGCCAATCCGGGTTGCCGAGCATCCTGGCGAATCGGTCCAGGCGGTTGGAAGCGCCGGTGAACTCCACCCAGCCATCCGCGCACGGGTAGACGCCGGCGAGTACCGCGCGGTTCGAACGGGAAGCGCGGACGGTGCGGCGACCCGAGAACTCGAACGCGATCGTGGCCACATGCCGCCGGTCCGCGCCGAGGAAGTGGCTGTCGGCGATCGAAAAGTCCACCCACTGGCCAACGCCCTGCTGCTGGCCGGAGAGGATCGCCGCCATGATCGCCGCCGCCGCCGCAGAGCCCGACTCCACCAGCGAAGCCGTGCCGTACATCGTCACCGGCTCCCGCTCCTGGATGCCCATCGTGTACATCTCGCCGGCCAGCGCGAACAGCGTCAGCTCCGTGCCCACGTAGTCCCGGTACGGGCTCTCCTGGCCGAAGTTGGTGATCGAGATCAGCGGCACGTGCGGGCGTCGCGCGTGAATCGCTTCCCAGCTGAACCCGAGCCCCGCCAGCCAGCCGGGCCGATGGCTCTCCACCACCGCGTCGGCCTGGTCGATCAGCTTCCAGAGCGTTGCCCGGTCAGCTTCCGTCTCCAGGTCCAGGACGATCGAGCGCTTGTTCGTGTTGAAGTAGAAGAACGTCCCGCTCTTCTCGGGGCCGGGCGTGCCCGCTGGAAACGGCCCCAGCTTCCGGGCCGGGTCGCCGCCGGGCCGCTCGATCTTGATCACGTCCGCGCCAAAGTCAGCCAGCAACTTGGTGGCGTACGGACCCGTGATGTACTCGGTGAGGTCGACGATGGTCAGTCCTGCGAGTGGTCCAGGCATGCGCGCCTCCAGCGGTGTGGTATCCAGTTCACGCGCCGTCCACGTCACCGGAAGCGGCGCCGAATCCTAGCACAGCGCCCGAACCCCGCGCATACAGGAAGGCCCGGACTTCTCCGGGCCTTTCGGGAGTTGCCGGACGGTGCGTTAGCGCGCGCCGACCGCCTCGCGGGCCTTGCCGAGGACGAATCCCTCGTAGCCCTTCGCGGCCACTTCGTCGCACTTCTGCCGGTAAGCGCCCACACCGCCGATGTACGGCATGAACTGGCGCACCTTCCCGGGCACGTTGGCGCCGAGGTACCAGGAGTTGCAGCTCGGAGCCACGTACATCGTGCCCTCCGCTACCTGGTTAACGTGATCGACCCAGCGGTCTTCGGCTTCGAGCGACGGTTCGATCGTCTCGTCGCCGTCGGCCCGCATGAAGGCGAGGCAATCCGTGATCCAGTCCACGTGCTGCTCGATCGACACCAGCATGTTGCTCAACACCGAAGGGCTGCCGGGGCCGGTAATCGTGAAGAGGTTGGGGAAGCCCGTGGCCATGAGCCCGAGGTAATTGCGCGGGCCGTCCGCCCACTTCTCCTTCAGCTTCTCACCACCCCTCCCGCGGATGTCGATCTTGTTCAGCGCGCCGGTCATCGCATCGAAGCCCGTCGCGTAGACGATGACATCGAAGTCGTACTGGCTCTTCGTCGTCTTGATCCCGGTTTCGTTGACCGCCACGAACGGCTCGTCCCGCAAGTCGACGAGCGTCACATTCTCGCGGTTGAAGCTTTCGAAGTAGTCCTGGTCGACCACGCCCCGCTTGCAGCCGATGGGGTAATCGATCGGGGTGAGCTTCCGCGCCGTCTCCGGGTCATGGACCATCTTGCGGACAACCTGGGCGTACATCTCGCGGGCGAGGATGTTCGCTTCCATGTCCGTCGCGATGTCGGCGAACATCCGGGTCGCGCCGAAACCGTACTTGTCGAGCACCTCCTGGCGCTCTTCCGGGCTGAGCGGGAGCAGTTTCGCCGTCGGTGGCTCGATGAGCGCCCCGTTGAACGAACCCGCGATACCCACGCGCGACTTCCGCTGCGTCTCCCGCAGGGTCTCGTAGTTCGCCTTCACCTTGGCGAGGTCTTCCTCGGTCAGGGGCCGGTTCATCGACGGCCAGGTGTACGTTGGCGTGCGCTGGAAAACGGTGAGGTGCCCGGCAATCTTCGCGATCTCCGGCGTCGACTGGACGCCCGACGAACCGGTGCCGATCAGTGCAACGCGCTTGCCGGTGAGGTCGATACCCTCCTTCGGCCAGAGGCTGGTCTGGATCGACGTGCCGTTGAAGGCGTCCATGCCGTCGATATCAGGCTTGAGCGGTGACGAGAGGCAGCCCGTCGCCATCACGACCTGGGGCGCCACCAGGTTCTCGCCCCTGTCCGTTGTCACCAGCCAGCGGCGGCTGCCTTCGGCCCAGGTCGCCGAGGTAACGCGCGTCTCGAAGCGGATGTCGCGGCGGAGGTCGAAGCGGTCCGCCACGTGGTTCATGTACCGTTCGATCTCGGGCTGCGAAGCCATCAGCTCGGACCAGTTCCACTCCTGCTCCAGCTCCTTGTCGAAGCTGAACGAATACTCGACGCTCGTGACGTCGCAGCGCGCGCCGGGGTAGCGGTTCCAGTACCACGTGCCGCCGACGTTGTCGCCGGCTTCGATCACCACGGCCCGCATGCCCAGGCCGCGGAGCTTGTGCAGCATGTACAGCCCCGCCGCCCCCGCGCCCACCACCACGACATCGAACGTTTCCCGTTCTTTCTCCACTGCCACGGTCATTCCTGGCCCCCTCGGTTCATATAGCCCGATTCTATAGAGGGAATCTTCGCCGCAACAACATTGTTAGTGTCAGCCAAAGTAAACCCGCTTCCCCGAGACCGGACCCCCACCTCCCCGAGACCCGACCGTAAGGGAGGGCGCCCACTCCCTCAACACGCCACCGTCACCGTCCCCGACGAAACCTGCGCCGACCCCGCCCGCAACGCGAACGCGTACGCCCCCGGCGCCAACCCCTGCGCATTGCTGAGGCTGTAGTTCGTCGTCCCGTTTACCGAATCCGTCGCAGACGTGGGATTGTTCGACGGCGGTTGGCCCTGGAACGTCCACGATCCCGTCAGTTGCGTCCCCACGGGCACATTCTTGTGCGACACATACGCCCACAACTCCCGGATGGGGCAGGACCCGAGCGTCCCACCCGACGGCACAGCCCCGGCCGGCGGCAATCCGTTAGCGGAGAGCGTTGTGGCGAACACCGGCGCGCTGTAGCCCGGCGAGGCGCCCCCGGCCACCGGCGTGTTGCCAGATTCGTCCGTGATGCCGCGCACGAACGTGAGGTAGCCGGCGACCAGGGCCAGCAGCAGCATCCCGCCAAGCCCACCGAGGAACACCAGCCGCCCGCTGATCGCCGTCCCCTCGCCATCCTTGGGCAGGTCCAGCGACGGCGCCGCCGGCGAGCGGTTCACCGCCGCGTCCTCCGCCTCTTCCGATTCCGTGCCCGGGCCAGGGCGGCTCATCTTCTTGCGAAACCTCGGTCACGGGCGGGCTTCCCGGGATGACCGGAGTATAGATGGTGCGCCCCGCGTAATCTGGCGCAGCCCGGAACGCAAGCAAACGCCGGGAGCAGCCCCCGAAGGTGCTCCCGGCGTTTCTCGTGGCGGACCTTCAGGTCAGGCGGGCCGGCCGGACCAGGTCGCATCCTTCTGGTCGAAGTAGGCGTCCGTGCCGAGCAGGTGCGCGGTCACGAATGGGGCCACTTCGGCGGTCTTGTAGTAGTTCCAGACCAGCGTGGAGGTCACACCGATGAGGCTATACGGGATACCGGCGCCGTAAGCCTTCAGGAGCTCGCGGTTGACCTCCTTGTTGCCATCCTGCCGCTTGGCCAGGTCGAACTCGGTGACGAGGCTGCTCGTCAGTGTGTCCACCTTGTCGATCTTCACGCCGAACTGCTGGAACTGCGGCTGAGCCGAGTTGTAGCTCAAGTAGTTCAACAGGGTTGGCTCGGGGTCCGTGATGTCGGTGATCCAGCCCCACCAGAGGTTGTTCGCGCCGTTGCCGTACTGCTGCTTCACGATCTTGGTGGTGATCGTCGAGTATGGCTCGATCTTCGCCGTGAAGGTGTTGCCGAGGACCTTCTTCAACTGGTTCGTGATCAAGGCCGAACCACCGGAGTACAGGCCCTCCCAGATGTCCGGGATGTCGACGATGATTTCGCCGAGGGCCGGGCCACCGCCCGCATCCCACATCTTCTTGGCTTCCGCTTCTTCCTTTGCGCGGTCTTCGAGGTAGCCGGGGAAGGTGATCAGTTCCTTCTCGTTGATGCCGAAAGCGGCCTGGGTCGGCGGGATGTTGCCGGAGAGTGACGCCTTGCCCTGGAGGAGCGAGTTGATCAGAGCGCGGCGGTCAAACGCGCGGAAGACCGCGCCGATGAGGTTCGGGTCGTTCCACGGCTTGGAACCACCGTAGTAGGTGCCGGCCTGCGGGTTCGCCGAGAACGACTTGATCTCGTTGATCTTGCCCGTGTACCGCTTCAGGAGGTCGTCGAGCACGGCGTTCTGTGTCGGCGCGAAGGCATCGACCTGCTTCTGCTCGAAGGCGGCCTGCTGGGCGGCCTGGTCCGTGAACAACGGCACGTACTTGATGCCGTCCCAGTTCACCTGGGAATAGAACTTCTCGTTGCGCGTGAAGGTCAGCTTGCCTTCGGCGGCGAACTCGGTGAGCTGGAACGCGCCCGTCCCGATGATCTTGTCCGCCGAAAGGTTCGCGTAGTCCTTCTCGAACGCCTTGATCGCTTCCGGCGCCTGCACCTTCGTGTACGTGCCTGCCAGCACGTTCAAGAAGAATGGGTCCGGCTTCGCGGTCGTCACCTTCACCGTCTTGGCATCGACCACCTCGACCTTGTCGACGGTCTGGAACGACGCCTTGCGGTAGAAGTTCGGGTCGTCGACGCCGTCGCCGGTCTTGCCGTTCTTGTTGCGCAGGATGAACTGGGCGATGTCGTCGGCGACTACTGCGCGGCCGTTTACCGGCGGCTTGTTGTGCCAGAACACGTTGGGACGCACGGAGAAGACGAACGTCTGCTTGTCCGGCTGCTCGACCTTTTCAGCGAGGGCCCCGGCGATCTTGCCATCCTTGAAACTCGCCCATTGCATGACACCGAGGTTGGTGTAGCCGAACAGCACCGCGATCGGGCTGAAGCGGCTGCGGTCGATGTCGAAGGTGTCGAACGTGTTGTTGGCGCTGATGAAGTGCGCCGTCCCGCCCTTCTGCTTGGCGACTGCCGACGCCGACGCCGCGGCCGTCGGGCTGCCACCCGCAGCGGCCGTGGGAGCGGCAGTCGGGCTGCCGCCACTGTCGTCGTCGTCATCGTCGCCGCAGCCGACGAGGCCAAGTGCGGCGGCCCCCAGGCCGGCCGTGGCCGTCCCGCCAATCAGGCGGCGACGGGTCATCCGTGACCGTCTGAACCAGTAGTTGTCAGGATTTGCCATCAGTCGATTCCCCTCTATGAATCTCTGTTTCGCCTATACAGGCTATAGAACAGAGCACGCGCGGAGTATACGCCCGGCAAAGCATTTGGAAAGAGGGGTGGAAGAGAGAAATCTTTAGATTCGCTAAGCACGCGGTCCACGAGGAGCGGCAATGCAAAGGAAAGGGCAGGGCCGAAATTGCTCCAACGGCCCTGCCCCGAGGGGATACCGAAAATGCCCGATTTGAGGAATCTTCGGTGGCGGCAGTCTACCTCGAACGTCAAGAGCCTTTCAATCACGCAACGC
>WBZP01003687.1_pt1 | contig 16427 bp, 13 predicted proteins | sample 5204301 | NCBI WGS metagenome assembly WBZP01 (sample SAMN12412401, study PRJNA552823) | activated sludge metagenome | isolation source: activated sludge from nitrification reactor of wastewater treatment plant... | place: USA: Pennsylvania | collected 2017
GAAATATCTCACGCAAAGACGCAAAGAGCGCCAAGAACAGAATTTTCTTGGCGCTCTTTGCGTCTTTGCGTGAGATTTCTTGTCAGCCGAGAGTAGCCCGCGCCGCGGCCAGTTGCGCCTTCAGCGCATTCGGCCCCGTCCCGCCCGGCAGGTCGCGGGCGGCCAGCGCCGCGCTGATGGTCAACGCGCCGGCCACGTCTGGGCCGAAGTGAGGGCTGATGGCCTGAAGATCAGCCAGCCCCAGCTCGGTCAGCGCCACGCCGCGCTCCTCGCTCAGCCGCACCACGCGGCCGACGGCATGGTGCGCCTCGCGGAAGGGTAGGCCGCGCCGCACCAGATAGTCGGCCAGTTCCGTGGCCAGCAGCCCCGCCTCCAGTTGCGCCGCCATGCGCTCCGGGCGCAGTTCCAGCGTGCGCAGCAGCCCGGCCATGACCGGCAGGGCCAGCTCCAGCGTGTCGGCGGCGTCGAAGAGCGGCTCCTTGTCCTCCTGCAAGTCCTTGTCATAGGCCGACGGCAACCCCTTGAGCGTCGCCAGAAAGCCGGTCAGATGGCCGATGAGCCGGCCGCTCTTGCCGCGCGTCAGTTCCAGCGTGTCGGGGTTCTTCTTCTGCGGCATGATGCTGCTGCCGGTGCTGTAGGCGTCGGCCAGGCGCACAAAGCCGAACTCGGCGCTGCTGAAGAGGATGAGTTGCTCGGCCAGCCGGCTCAGGTGGACGCCCAGCAGGGCAGCGGCGAAGAGGAACTCGGCAGCAAAGTCGCGGTCGCTGACGGCGTCGAGGCTGTTGGCCGTCACGTCGCCAAAGCCCAGGTGGGCGGCCAACGCCGCGCGGTCAATCGCGAAGGCGCTGCCGGCCAGCGCCGCCGCACCCAACGGCATCACGGCCGCCGACCGCCGCGCCGCGCCGAACCGCTCCCGGTCGCGGGCCAGCGGCCAGAAGTGGCTCAGCGCCCAGTGGCCCCACGTCACCGGTTGGGCGTGCTGTAAGTGGGTGTAGCCGGGCAGGGGCAGGTCGAGGGCGGCGGCGGCGCTGCCGGCCAGGGCGCGCTGTACGTCGCCAATCGCCTCATCCAGCCGGTCGCCGGCGCGCATGACCCACAGCCGGAAGTCGGTCGCCACCTGGTCGTTGCGACTGCGGCCGGTGTGGAGCTTGCCGCCGACGGGGCCGACCAGCTCCGTCAGCCGCCGCTCGACGGCCGAGTGGATGTCCTCGTCGTCCGGGGCGATGGCGAACGCGCCGGCGGCGAACTCGGCCCGCACTGCCTCCAGCCCGGCCAGCAGCGTGTCGCGCTCGCCCGCCGTCAGGAGCTTGGCCGCGGCCAGCCCTTCGGCCCAGGCGACGCTGCCGCTGATGTCCTCATCATAGAGGCGAGCGTCGAAGCCGATGCTGGCGTTGTAGCGGTGGACGAGGGTGTCGGTCTGTGCCGCGAATCGGCCGCCCCATAGCTTGGTCATGCTTGCTCCTAGGGGGCAGGGGCCAGGGGCCAGGGAAGAGCGTTCTTCCCTGGCCCCTGGAACCTGGAACCTGGCCCCTTTCAAGTCCGATAATCGGCATTAATCGAAACGTACTCGTGCGAAAGGTCAGTCGTCCACAGGGTCACCGCGCCATCGCCCAGGCCCAGGTCGAGATGGACGGTGAACTCCGGTTGGGCGAAGACGGCGGCAGCCTCGGCCTCGGCGTAGCCGGTTGGCGTGCCCCCGCGCACCAGTTGTAGCGGCGGCGCGCCCGGCGCTTCGACCCACAGGGCCAGTCGGGTTGGGTCGAGCGCCGCGCCGCTGCGCCCGGCGGCCATCATGATGCGCCCCCAGTTGGGGTCGCCGCCGGCGAAGGCGGTCTTGACCAGGGGCGAGGTGGCGATGGTGTCGGCGGCGCGACGGGCGTCGGCGGCCGATTCCGCGCCGCTGACCACCAACGTCACGAAGCGTGTCGCCCCCTCGCCGTCGCGGACGATGAGTTGCGCCAGGTGGAGGCACAAGTCGGTCAGCGCGGCGGTGAAGCGGGCGCGGCTCTCGTCGTCGGCTATGGCCACACCGGCCGCGCCGTTGGCCAGGAGCACGACGCTATCGTTGGTGCTGGTGTCGCCGTCAATGCTGATGGCGTTGAAGCTGGCGGCGACGGCTTCGCGTAGTGACGATTCGAGCACGTCGCCGTCAATGGCGGCATCGGTGGTCAGCACGCCCAGCAGCGTGGCCATGTCAGGGTGGATCATGCCCGCGCCCTTGGCCATGCCGCCGATGGTGACGCGACCGGCGGGTAGATCAACCTCGACAGCGGCGCGTTTGGGGCGGGTGTCGGTGGTCATGATGGCCTCGGCCGCCGCCGGGCCGCCGCCGGCCGCCAGCAGCGGCGCGAGCGCGGCCACACCGGCGCGCACCCGCTCCATCGGCAGAGGCACGCCGATGACACCAGTTGACATAATGAGAAACTGCTCTGGCTGCCCGCCGGTCGCCGCCGCGGCCAGCCGTTGCATCTCGCGTGCGTCGGCCAGGCCGGGCGCGCCGGTGCAGGCGTTGGCGTTACCGGCGTTGATGAGCACGCCGCGCAGGGCGGCAGGGTTGGCGGCCAGCGTCTCGCGGTCGAGCAGCACCGGCGCGGCGGGGACGCGGTTGCGGGTGAAGACGCCGGCGGCGGCGCAGTCGCGGTCGGCGGCCACCAGCACCAGGTCGGGCCGCCCCGACTGCTTGATGCCCGCCGCCACAGCCGCGGCCACAAACCCCCGCGGCGTCGTCACGCTGCCGTCGGCTACGATTCGATGATAGTCGCCCATCGGTGGTCTTATTCCTTCAGAAAGAGCAATGATCCGCAGATTGGGCAGATTCAGCAGATTTGAAGAACTTCTTGAATCTGCTTAATCTGCCCAATCTGCGGATCATTCCTCTTTTAGTCGCGCTTGAACTTGCTGTAGTCGGGCGCGGCGTAGCGGGTGCGGCCGCCGTCGCTGACTTCCATCATCGCCTTGACCTTCATCTGCAAGCCGAACAGGGTGATGAACCCCTTGGCGTCGGCCTGGTCGTAGACGTCTTCCTGGCCGAAGGTGGCGAAGTCCTCGCGATAGAGGCTCTGCGGGCTATAGCGCCCGGCGACGATGACGTTGCCCTTATAGAGCTTCAGCTTCACCCAACCGCTGATCGTCTTCTGCGTCTCGGTGACGAACGCTTGCAGGCTCTCGCGCAGGGTGTGGTACCACATGCCGTAGTAGACCAACTCGGCGTAGCGCAGGGCCATCTGCTCCTTGAAGTGCAACGTCTCGCGGTCGAGGCACAGCGATTCCAGTTCGCGGTGGGCGGCGTAGAGGATGGTGCCACCGGGCGTCTCGTAGACGCCGCGCGACTTCATGCCCACCAGCCGGTTCTCCACCAGGTCAATGCGGCCGATGCCGTGCTTGGCTCCCAGCCGGTTGAGCGTCTGCACGATGGCCGCCGGCGGCAGCTTCACGCCGTTGACGGCCACCGGCGTGCCCTGCTCGAAGGCGATCTCCACGATCTCCGCTTCGTCGGGCGCGTTCTCCGGCGAGGTGCTGAGCTGATACATCGCCTCCTCAGGCTCGTTGGCCGGGTCTTCCAGAATGCCGCCCTCGTGCGACAGGTGCCACATGTTGGCGTCGCGGCTGTAGATGGACTTCTCGGTCTGGGTGACGGGCACGTTGTGGGCGCGGGCGTAGGCCAGGGCGTCCTCGCGCGAGCGAATCTCCCACTCGCGCCAGGGAGCAATGACCTTGAGCGTGGGGTTGAGCGCCTGATAGGTCAACTCGAAGCGCACCTGGTCGTTGCCCTTGCCGGTGCAGCCGTGGGCCACGGCGTCGGCCCCTTCGGCCTCGGCCACGGCCACCTGCCACTTGGCGATGAGCGGCCGGGCCACCGACGTGCCCAGCAAGTAGCGGCGCTCGTAGACGGCACCGGCCTGCATCATGGGGAACAGGAAGTCCTTGGCGAACTCGTGGCGCAGGTCTTCGATGATGACCTTGCTCGCGCCGCTGGCCAGCCCCTTGGCCTCCAGCCCCTCGAACTCGTGGTCGCCCTGGCCGATGTTGGCGCAGAAGCAGATGACTTCGCAGCCGTAATTTTCGCGCAACCAGGGGACGATGACGGACGTGTCCAGGCCGCCGGAATAGGCCAGGACAACTTTCTCCACTGCCGGTTTAGACATGATACCTTTCTCTCCTTGGGAACGATGAATTAGTGATAGGGCAGGCGCGCGAGTGGGTTCGCGGTGTAACGGCGGTCGGCGGTCGGCCGTCGACGGTAGATAGGAATAGGTTAGCGGGACGGTCAAGTGTAGCACGACGGCCGTCTCATCACAACGATCAATGAGCGGGCAGTTGACGCAATCGCGCCAGACTTTCTCCGGGAAGCGCATCCGGTCGGAGATATGGAAGCCGGCGCGTTGGAAGAAGCTGACGGCGCGGGTCAGGGCGAAGAGGGTGACGACGCCGCGCCGCCGGGCCTCGATGATCAGCCCCTTGACCAGCGTGCTGCCCCAGCCGCCGCCCTTGGCCCGGTCAACGACGGCCAGCGAGCGCACCTCGGCCAGGGCGGGGGAGTAGAAGTAGAGCGAGCCGCAGGCGACGATGTCGCCCCCGTCGTCCTTGGCGATGAGCCAGTCGGGCAGGGTGTCGCGGATGGAGTCGGCCGTGCGCGGCAACAGATCGCCGCGGCGGGCGTGGTCGTTGACGAGGCTGAGGATGCCGGGGATGTCCTCTGGGCGGGCGGAGCGGATGTTCACCGAGTAGACCAGTCAATCGCTAACAAAAAGGGGCGGTACTGGTGTACGCGCCCCTTCTAACTTGGCTGAGGGCGGTGGACTCGAACCACCAACCTTCCGGGTCAGAGCCGGACGTTCTGCCAATTGAACTAGCCCTCATTAACAGGGCCAATTATAGTCACTATGCGGCGGCGCGCAAGTCATCGCGCGGCCATCAACGCCTGCAAAAAGCTTTCGGCCCAGGTCGTGGCCGTGCTGCGCGAGACGACGGCCAGCAGCCGGCGGTGGCGCTCCTGGCGCTCGGCCAGGCTCATGCGCAGGGCGCGGTCGAGGTCGCGGGCCACGCCCTCGGCGTACCAGGGATTGGTCAGCACGGCGTCGGTCAGTTCGGCCGCCGCTCCGGCGAACTTCGATAGCACCAGTACACCAGGGTCGTCGGGGTTTTGCGCGACCACGTACTCCTTGGCCACCAGATTCATGCCGTCGCGCAGGGGCGTCACGTAGCCAATGGCCGCGGCGCGATAGAACTCGGCCAGTTGAGCAGGGCTGTAGCTGCGATAGAGGTAGCGGATGGGAACCCAGTTGGCTTCGCCATATTCGCCATTGATGCGGCCGACGATATTCTCAATGCGCTGGCGCTGGTCGCGATATTCGGGCACATCGGCGCGGGAGGGGACGGAGATTTGCACCAGGGAGACTTGGCCGCGCCACTGGGGGAACTGCTTGAGGAGCATGGCGAAGGCGTCGAGGCGCTCCGGGATGCCCTTGGTATAGTCAAGACGGTCTACGCCCAATAGCAGCCGGCTAGGGGCGATGGAACGCAGTAGCGCCGCCACCTCCTGAGCCGCCTCCGTCTCGGCGGTGTCCTGAAAGTCGTAGGGCATTGTGCCGATGGGGAACGCGCCGACGTGGGTGCGCCGCCCGCGGTGCTCGATGGCGTCGTCGGCCACGCGCGCCGACGATAGGGTGCTGACCGTGTGGCGGAAGTTGGATCATGGGCGGTGTGGAAGCCAATCAGGTTATAGTCGAGCATGGCGTCCAGCAGTTGCTCTGCCCAGGGCAGCAGCCCGAACAGATCGGGGCCGGGGAAGGGGATGTGCAGGAAGAGTCCCAGCGGCCCGCGATGGCCCAGCCGGCGAAGATCGCGGCCGACTTCACGCCCAGGGCGTGGAACATGTGCTCGTCGGTCAGGTCGTCGCCCAAAGCCAGCAGCCGCAACTCCGGCCCCAGGTGTTCGCGCAGCCAGGGGATGCTCAGGCTCTTGCGCATCCGTGACGGTCGCACCTCGACCACCTTGTTGCCCCCCAGACGTTCGTAGCCGGGGTGCTTGCGCAGCCACTCCTCAATGAGAGCGTCCACCTCGACCTGCACCGCCTCGCGCGCCACCTGGGGCACACGCCGATAGTGGAAGGCCACCGACCACGTTTTGCGCTCCACCAGCGCGCCGCTGGCCGCGCCGGCGATAAAAAAAGCGCCGGGTGGGCGGTGGACGTGCGTCTCGTTAGCGTAGGCATCGAGACGAGTTCCCGCCGTCGGCAGAGCGTAGTATAGCGCGGTGTGGGCCGATGTTAAAAACCGGCTTGGCGTTATTTATGTCTTGGCGTCAACTTAACCTGATTCTCAGCCAGTACCCGGCGAAGGGCGCAACGTGTCTGCCGGTTTGGTGTTATGCTGGTAATATAGACGTTTATCTAACAGGGCTGTGCGACCATTGCCCATCGGCCCACCCCTACCCAGTGAGTTATGACGATTTCCATTGCTTCCACGCGCGCCCGGCCCGTTCCGGCCGAACACCGCGCCAACTTCAATAACCTGATTCTCGACATCGCCTGGTTCGGCGTGCTGAACGGTAGCGCTATCGCCTTCGTGGCTGTCTACGCCACGCGGCTGGGGGCCACTGCTTTTCAGTTGAGCCTGCTCAACGCCACGCCGGCCGTCGTCAACCTGATGTTTGCCCTGCCCGCCGGGCGCTGGCTGCAAAGCCAACCACTCAGCCGGGCGACCTTCACCACGTCAGTCATCCATCGTCTGTTCTACGTCGTCTGGGTCTTCCTGCCGCTGCTGTTCACCGCCCAGGGGCAGGTGTGGACGCTGGTGGCCCTGACGGTGCTGATGAGCATTCCCGGCACGGCGCTGGCCATCGGCTTCAACGGTATGTTCGCCGCCGCTGTGCCGCCGGAGTGGCGCGGCCAGGTCGTCGGCACGCGCAACGCCGCCTATGCGCTGACCTCCATCGCCATTACGCTGGCCTGCGGCCGTCTGCTCGACGCGCTGCCGTTCCCGCTCGGCTACCAGGTCGTCTTCGCCATCGGCGCGTTGGGCGGGGCCATGAGCTGCTTCCACCTGTGGCGCGTTCGCCCGGCCGACGAGCACCGGCAGCCCGGTATGGGCCGCAGCCTGGGCGACTGGGCCGACCCGGGCGAATCGGGCGCGTGGCAGAGCTTGCGCCTCAGCGTCGGGTTGCGCTTTCTGACCCGCGCCAACCCGCTATCGAGCCGCTGGTTCAACCCGTTGCGCGATCTGACCTTCCGCAAGGTGCTGCTGCTGGTGGCGGCCATGCATCTGGCCCTCTATCTGGCCGTGCCGCTCTTCCCGCTCTATCTGGTGAACGAGATTCAGTTGAACGACCAGTTCATCGGCCTGGGCAACAGCATCTTTTACATCGCCCTCTTCCTGGCCTCGACGCGGCTCGACGCCGTGGCGCGGCGCTTCGGCAACCGGCGGACGATGGCCCTGGGCATCATCGTCATCAGCCTCTATCCGGCGATCCTGTCGCAGGCCACCGGCCCGACGCTTTATCTATTGGCCTCGATCATGGGCGGCGCGGGTTGGGCGCTGGCCGGCGGGGCGGTGGGCAACTACGTGCTGGAGAAGACGCCCGACGATAGCCGGCCGGCCTATCTGGCGTGGCACAACATGGCCTTGCAGGCGGGCATCCTGCTGGGGGCGCTCATCGCTCCGGCGCTGGCCGGCTGGTGGGGGATAACGATCGGCCTGCTCTTCGCCGCCGTCTGCCGCTTCCTCATCGGCGCGGCCATCTGGCGGGCGGAGTAAGAGATATAAACCACAGATTACGCAGATTACACAGATTTTTCTCTTAAATACACTGTTACCCAAGAAATATGATCCGCAGATTTGGCAGATTTAGCAGATTCAAGAAAGGAAATCTGCCAAATCTGCGGATCAATAATCTTTCTGTAACACTGTATTAAATCTGTGTAATCTGCGTAATCTGTGGTTACTACTTTTATCTGACAACGAGGATGGCCCGTTCCACGTCGAGGACGAGTTCGTGGGCCAGGTCATCGAGCAGGAAGCGCGGCAGCCCCTCGTCGCGGTGCGCGCCGATGACCACCAGATCATACTCATCGGAGCGGGCCTCTTCGGCGATCTCATCAACGACCAGGCCGTGCCGCACTTTGGCCTGAGGCTTGATGTCCATCGTTGCCAGAGCCGCCAGGTCTTGCTCCAGGATAGCCCCTTCGGGCGTCTGCAAGCGGATCAGTTCCTCGGCCGAGGCCCGCAGGTCGTCGCCCTTAACGCCCGGAGCGGCGCTGATTTGGGACATGACGTGCAACACCGTCACCTCGCTGACCCCGGCCAGTAGCGCCGGCAGGCGGTTGCGGAGGAGTTGCAGCAGCGATGGCGACTGCGCGCCGCTGTCACAGACGAGCGCCCGCCGCAAGGGGCGCGCCTCGCGCTTGGCGATGAGCACCGGCAGCGAGACGCGGGCCACGACCTTCTGCGTCACCAGGCCGCGAATGCGCGTCAGCAGCGGCCGCGACTGGCGCTGGCCCATGATCAGCAGATCATAGCGGCCCGAGTCCGCCTCCTGAGCGATCTCCTCCCACGGCTGGCCGACGCGGGTGATGTAGTTGACGTTGGTCAGGGCCGGCTCCAGCAGTTGCGCGGCGTGGGCCAGAATCTGGTCTGCCTCCGCTTGCTCATCGGCGTTCTTGATGACCGTCAACACCGTTGGCGTCAGCGGCATTGTCTCGGCCAGGATAATCAGTTGATGGATGCCTATTTCTGTTTGCCCTGGTCCCCCAGTGGCGATGAGCACGCGCATTATCAAGACTCCTCATGGCTCCGGTGTCGGCTGCGGCTAGAACGACCGGCGTTCGTTCTCTTGCCCAGTGTAGCATATTTTGCCGACGCTAAACTAGAATGGCAACGCCGGTTGCGCCAGGCCTTGTCAGACGAGAATCAAGATGACCGGAATGACGAAAATTCCGAACATGAACAACGCCAGATTGACATTTTTCAGCGTTACCCATTCGACGAAACGCAGTGAAATCCGCTCGTAGCGGCGGAAGAACAGCAACAGGATGAACATGGCCGAGACGGCCACGCCCAGCATCTCCGCCAGCACGACCGAGACGGCGGCATGGTTGTTGAGCAAGACGGCGGCCAGCAACGTGTCAATGAAGGTCGTGATGTTGGCCCCCATGATGTAGGGGATGACGTTCTCGCGCCGCACAAAGCCGCGATGGCTGAGCGGCACCAGGATGGAGAGCGAGACGCTAACCGACATGGAGACCAACGTCACCGCCGAGCCGAGCAGGAACATGATCATCGGGTTGTAGACCAGCCGCGACATGCGACCGACCTGGCTCTCCTTGATCGTCATCTCCGGCAGACAGCGGTCGAACAGATTAAACGTCACCAGGATGATGCCCAGGCCGACCAGGAACAGCGCCCAGACGGGCAAGAAGCTCTTGAAGAGGCCCGAAACGGGTTCGATGAGCAGGTCGGTGACCGACGTCAGGGCCGCGCCGTCGCCGAAGCTAAACCGGCCCAGCACGCCCGACAGCAGCAGCAGCGTGCCGATGATGACCGAGCCGATCTGGAGTGTGCCCGTCACGGTGAAGGACAGCAGCCCCATGCTTAGGCTAGTCGAGCGGTTGCGGCCGCGCAAGACGTAGATGAAGCCGATGAAGAGGATGATGAAGCTGGCGCCCATGCGGCTGCCGATGATCATCGTGAACGTCTGCACCGGAGTGATGATGCCGGCATCCAGGAAAGTCAGTGCCGAGGCGGCCACCGGCGACCCGCTCATCACCAGATAGGCGAAGAGCCAGCCGAAGCCCATCGTGTTGAAGGCGTTATTGAGGGAGAAGCGATCCTGCACCAGCGGCGCCAGCCCACGCGCGCCGTCTTTCATCAGCGTCAGGGCCAGGATAAATAGATAGAGACTGACAATGAATAGAAGGATCTTCTGCCAGGAGATGCGTTGCCAATAGCGGCGCAGGTTGTCGAGGGTGCTCGGCGGTGTGACGAGTGACAACTCCCGCGTCTCGGCGGCCGACGACAGATCGCTGTCGTGGGGTTCGTTGGTCATAGAGTTTTCCTCAGTGCCTAACTGCTGTGAAGAAGCGGCTCCTTTCGCCGTAGGACTTGTCTACTTTATTATGGCCAACTTACGATACAACTGTCGCTGGTCTCAGCCGGCGCGGCATCAGGCCCATGCCGGCGTGCATATTACCATAAGGGCGACACCTTCTCAAAACTTATCAGGCCATAGGCCGTGTTCAGCCGGTGGTGGCGAGAGGAGTTGTTGTCGGGCGAGGAGCTCGAGGGGAAAGAGGTAGGCGCGGTGAGGGAGGGTGGAGGATCGCTTTGTTGTTGTGGCAACATGGCCGAGATTGCTGCGACTTCACCAATGCCCAGCGTTAAGGCGCGCTCCAGCGGAAGGTTCAGGCGCTCCCGGCACGTCACCAAGATTTTCAGCGCCGGCGCGTCCGCCAGCAAATCGGCCAGCAGGCGCTTATGCGCCCAAAGCTTGTCGAAGCCGTCGAGCACCAGGAGGATCTCCCGGTCACGCACGCGGCGCAGCACCATCTCCAGCGTGGCCGCCGCGCCGCCTGAGGTAACGCCCAATGCCTGAGCCGTGGCCGCCCACACCTGGGCCGGCGCCGTCGCCTCGTTCAGCCGGACAACGTATGCCCCATCAAAGCACTGTTTGGTAATCGGTCAGGAGTGCGCCGGGTGCCTTCTGGGAGAGATCGTGAAGCGCGCAGCGCAGATGGGGTCGGCCCTCCGTGAGACACGACCAACAACGTCCAGGCCCTTTTTGTGTTTTGGAACCAGGTTAATCTAGTTGGGAAGACCTTACTTGTTCGGCAGAGGCCGCGCCAGCAGGTCTGACAGGAATTCAACTGTCGCCGCCAGCCGCGCCGGGTCGAGGCGGTCGAGGGTGTCGTGGGGAGTGTGGATGAGGCTGTCAATCAGGCTGTGGATGCCATCGGAGGTCAGGGCAATGCAGGGCACAGCTTGCATGGCGAAGATGGAGTGATCGCCCTGCGGCCACGGCTCGGTCTCCTCGATGCCCGGCCGGCGACGCATAGTGGCGCGAGTGGCGTCGGCCCACGCCGCCGGGCAGTTGAAAAAGGCCACAGTCGTCGAGGCGTCGCGCAGACCAACGCCATCCACGTTGACAACCAGAGCGATGCGGCCGAACTCCCCGCCGCAGCCGGCCACGTAGGCCACTTCGCCCGGCGCGGCGTAGTGGTCTTCGCCGTTGAAGAAGACGAACTCCAGGTTGGTGGGCGGTTCGGCCGCCAGCCGCTCGGCCAGGGCCAGCAGCGTGGCTACGCCGGCGGCGTTGTCCAGTGCGCCGGGCGTGCCGGGCTTGGTGTCGAAGTGGGCGCTGAGAACCAGCTTGTCGCGTGACGGGTGGGCGCGGCGGCCGATGACGTTGGCGGCGCGGCCGGGGCCGGCGGCGCTGCGCAAGCGCAAGGTGATCGCCGCGCGCTCGGCCAGCAGCAGCACCGCGCCCACGTCGGCCCCCACCGTCACCGAGGGCAGGGTGAAGTCGCCGTCCTCGATGATGGGCGCGGGGTTGCCGTGCATCGGGCTGACGGCGATGACCGCCCGCGCGCCCTTCTGCTCCAGCAGATCGGCGATGCGCTGGTGTTCTTCGTAGGTGAAGAAGGGGTAGTTGCGCGGGAAGAGCGGTTCGGCGGCCAGCGCGCCGTGTAGCAGGGCGATGCGGCCGGACAGGTCGGCAGCCTCCAACTCAGCCAGGTCGGCCACGGCGGCCAGCGGCGCAGTCACATCGGCCGGCGGCGAGTAGGGGTTGGCCGTCACCGGCAGCGGGCCGTCGCCAACCCACAGATCAACGCCGTCCAGCCGCCAATCCACACAGTCGAAGCCCTGCTGCTCGACCTCATAGCCGGCGGCGCGCAAGGTATCGGCGATGTACGCCTCGGCGGCGTGGTTGGCTGGTGAACCGACCGGCCGGCCGCCCGGCCACCTCACCAGCGCCGCCAGATGCTCTTCGATACGCTCTGCCATATTGCTCATAGGTCAGAATCAAACCACAGATTACGCAGATTATACAGATTCATTCTTCTAAATCTGTGTAATCTGCGTAATCTGTGGTTCCTTTCTTTCTGACTCTACCGGAAAGAGGCGATGAACGCATCCACCTCGGCCTGATCCCAAGCGGTCTCGGGTGCCTGGTACATCAGTAGGGCCGGGCCGCCGTCGCCGGTGAAGGGCACGGTCAGGATGCGCATTGCTCCCATGCCGGAGCCGGTCGCGGTGCCGACGGTGGCCGTCACCTCTTCGCCGCGGATGGTCATGGGAATCTCCTCGACCTCGGTTGCCTCCACCGCTTCATTGCCCGCGCCGGACGCCAGGGCGTCGCGTAAGGCCTGCTCCAACTGCGCCCGATCCATGCCGGAGGATTCGGGGGCCTGGATGAGGAAGAAGTGGCCGCTGGTGTCGGCATTGCTATAGCTGACGACCACGGTCCCGCCGACATCCATGCCGAAGTCGGCCGCATAGCCCGCCGGCGCGTCGAACGCGGCGATCTGGGTCGCCTTCTCGGCCGCCGATTCGCCGGTGGCGACCAGCCCGCAGGCGGCCGTGGCCAGAACCGCGCCGAGCAGCAGAACGAATAGTATCAAACGTTTCATGTTAACTTCTCTCCTTGTAGGGCGGGTTGGTAACCCGCCTAGCTTCCAGCAGATGAAGAGGCGGGTTGCCAACCCGCCCTACAATAAGGCCAGGAGGCGGGTTGCCAACCCGCCCTACAGCCAGCCATTACCCTGCGCCGCTGGCCCCGCCGCCGCCCGCGCCCGCCCCGGCCGCGCCGGCGGCCGAAGCCGAGGCGCTGCCGCCGGAGTTCGACGCGGCGGTGACGGCGGCCAGATAGACAACCATACTGGCCCCGCCATCGTCGCTGAGGGCGCGGAAGTAGGACGGCACAACGTCGTAGCCCGATTTCGACTGTTGCTTTACCCACGGCTGGGCCTGGCCGAAGGCCGTGGCGTAGGGCAGATAGGCTTCGTAGTAGGCCGGGTCGGGCACGTTCAGCTTACCCTTGCTCACCTGCTCCAGGAAGCGGCGGAACGGGTCGAACGCTTCGGCCATCTTTGCCCCGCTATCGGACAGAGGCGAAACCGACGCGCCGAAGAGTAGGGCGAACAGGCCGACGAGGAAGATCGCCGCGCCAAACAGCAGCGGCCACCCGCCGAAGAACGACCCCAGTAGGAGAACAAACGCTCCCAGGGGAACCATCATAACCATCAGTACCCCGCCCCAAATCATCAACCGCTTGCCGCGCTCTTTGGCCTCACGGCTGATAAGCCCTCGCGCCTCAGCTTCACGCTCCAGGCTCTCGGTGAACGTCTTCCAGCGCGACGAGGTGATGAGACTGCCCATGTCCGACATCATGATCGTGTCGTGGGGCGCGCCGGACTTGTCGGTGAAGAGCAGGTCGAGCAGGGCGTTTTCGTGCGGCCGCAGGTTGCCCGTCCGGTTGAGCAGGGTGATGGCGAACTGGTTCGATTGGTACCACTTCTTCTCGGCCGCTTCCTCAATAGTGATCAGCCCGCGCGCGGCCAGGTCGAACAGCGTCGCCAGGCCGTGCTGCCAACTGATGGTTTGATTGAACAGCCAGCCGGCCAGCGCCGGGGGCAACTCGGCCGGCGGCTTGTGGAGGAAGGAGCTGCTCTTGCGGATGGTGCGCTGGTAGTTGCGGGCCGCGGCGAAGACGGCGATCAGGCCGCCGACCAGCGTTGCGACCGCGGCGGAGATCCATATCCACGCCCGGCTGTTTTGCGCCTCTCGCTGCGCCTGCCAGGCGGGGGGCGCGCCGGCAAACGAACCGGGGGCGAAGTTGAGGCGGACGACCAATGGGTCGCCGGCCGACAGATTGCCCTGGGTGAAGACGACTTGGCCGTCACCGGCGGCGGCCTCGGCCTTGCCGGCGGTCACTTCCGGCTCGCCCTGGCGCGTAGCCCCGGCCGGATAGCTGACCGTGACCGTGCTGCTGGCGATGTCGTACTCATACTCGTCGGGCAGCGCCTGCCAGTTGAGCACGTCGGCCTCACTCTCGCGCCGGACGACGCCCAGAGCACGATAGGACAGGGTGAAGTTCTGCACGGTATCGGACGTGGGCGACAGGTGCCAGGTGATGACGATGGGGTTGCGGCCGGTGATCTCCACCTGGCCGGGGCCGGTGCCCTCCGGCCAGGGCACGCCATCCACCCCGGCGACGATGTCGGTGATGCCGTCGGTGCGGTCGGTGGGCAGCTCGCGGAAGACGAAGCTGAACGGCCCACCGACGAAGCGGAAGGCGACCGTCTCCTCGACCACAAGCGAGCGGTCGGTCTGGGCGGCCACGTCCACGTCGAAGCGGTCGGCGCTGTAAGTCTTATCGTCCTGGGCAGCGGTGGAGAGTAGCAGAGCGACGATCAGAAGAGGGAGCAAGAGCCTGCGTAACATTGGGTTCACTCCTTAGTTGTCGGATCCCAATTTCAATACGCATGATATGGGAAATAAGTTGTGGCGGCAAATCGCCCAGGTGCATCCCACCTTCTGGGGTGGGTTGCACCTTTTTGTTAGGACTTTCCAGAAAGTGCCAGGCACTGCGGAAAGTGCCAGGCACTCCAGAAAGTGCCAGGCACTGCGGAAAGTGCCAGGCACTCAAGTTGCGGCCAGCACGGCGCGGGCGGCGTTGTAGCCGGGCGCGCCGGTGACGCCGCCGCCGGGGTGCGCCCCCGCGCCACAGAGATAGAGGTTGCGCAGCGGCGTCTCGTAGCGGCTCCAGCCGGGGATGGGGCGCATGACGAGCATCTGATCCAGCCCCATCTGGCCGTGGTAGATGCTGCCCTCAGTCAGGCCATAGCGCCGCTCCAGGTCGAGCGGGGTGACAACCTGACAATGGAGCAGCCTGGCCCGCACGCCGGGCGCGACGCTTTCCAGCACCTCCAGCACCGCCTCCCCGAAGGCCTCCGCCTGGCCGTCCCAATCGCCGTCGCGCAGGGCATAGGGGGCGTAGAGGGCGGTGACGGTCAGCACGTGGTGGCCGGCTGGGGCCAGCGACGGCTCGCGCAGGGTGGGAATGACCATCTCCAGATAGGGGCGCTCGGAGAAGCGGCCGTACTTGGCCGCATCGTAGGCCCGCTCCAGGTAGTCGAGGCTGGGGCTGACGCGGATGCGCCCGCCCAGTTGGGCCGCGTCCGTCGCGCCGGCGAACTCCGGCAGACTGTTGAGGGCCAGATTGACCCGCGCCGTGCTGCCGCGGTAGATGATGTTGCGCACGTGGCGCATCGTCTCCGGCTCCAGGTGTTGCGGGCCGACCAGGTCGAAGAGCGTCCGGCGCGGGTCGGCGTTGGAGAGGACGACGGCGGCGCGAATGGTGTCGCCGTTGGTCAGTTCGACGCCAACGGCCGCCGGTTCCGGGTCGCCCTCGACCAGCACGCGGGCCACGGCCGCGCCGGTGCGAATCGTCGCCCCGCGCTCGCGCGCCGCCGCGGCCAGCGCCTCGGCCAGCCGGCCCATGCCGCCGGCTACGAAGCGCTGTTCCAGCAGCCCGCCGAGGTTCTGGTAGAAGAAGCCGAGGTTGGTTCCCGCGCCGCGCGGGCCGAGGGTCGCGCCGACGACAGCCGAGCCGCCCAGCGCCCCCTTCAGCGCGTCGCTCTCGAACCACTCGTCCAGGTAGTCGCGGGCGGCCATGGGCAGCACGCGCATCAGTTCCATCATGTCGTCGCCGCCCAGCCGCTTCAGGCGCAAGGCCAGCGGCGCCCAACCCATTAGGTCGCCGCCGCGCAGGGCACTCAGGTCGGGCGGGGCCAGCAGGAGCATACCGCGCAGCAGCCCGGCCATGCGGGTCACCTGGCGGGCGAAGGCGGGCCAGCGTTCGGCGTCGCGGGCGCTGAAGCGGGCGATCTCCTGCACCGTGCGCGCCTCGTCGCGCCAGATCGTCAGGGCGCGGCCGTCGGGCTGGGGGGCGCAGAGCAACGCCGGGGCGGTCTCGAACTTCAGCCCGTGGCGGGCCAGGTCGAGCTTGCGGACGATCTCGTCCTGGAAGAGGGCCGCGTCGGTCGCGCCGCTGTCCACGCGATAGCCGGGCCAGACCTCTTCCGTGCCCGCCGCGCCGCCCAATGTGTCGCGCCCCTCCAGCACCAGCACGCGCCGGCCGGCCGCGGCCAGCGTCGCCGCGGCGACCAACCCGTTGTGTCCCGCGCCGATGATAATTGCGTCGTAGTTTTCGCTCATGATTGGTTCCTCTTGTGGAGGTTCCAGGTGTTAGGGGCTAGGGGCTAGGGAAGAGCGTTCTCCCCTAGCCCCTAGCCCCTAACACCTAGCCCCTATCTCTCAGCGCCTCCAACGCCCCCAACCGCCCCGGCGCGCCCATGATGCCGCCGCCGGGGTGGGTGCCGGAGCCGCACTGGTAGTAGCCTTTGATGGGCGTGCGATACTTCGCATAGCCGG
>WBZP01003688.1_pt1 | contig 16426 bp, 12 predicted proteins | sample 5204301 | NCBI WGS metagenome assembly WBZP01 (sample SAMN12412401, study PRJNA552823) | activated sludge metagenome | isolation source: activated sludge from nitrification reactor of wastewater treatment plant... | place: USA: Pennsylvania | collected 2017
CTTTAGCTACGAGGAGGACAACCCCCTTTGCGGCGATGTCATCCGCATTGATGTGCGCCTCGACGCCGACCAGCGCGTGGCCGAAATCCTCTGGTCGGGCGACGGCTGCGCCATCAGCCAGGCGGCCGCCTCTCTGCTGACCGAGGAGATTAAGGGCCAGACCCTGGCCGAATTGAAGGCCTTCCCGGCCGAGCGGCTGCTGGAGCTTGTCGGTGTGCCGCTGAGCATGGCCCGCGTCAAGTGCGCCCTGCTGTCGCTGAAGGTGCTCAAGGCCGGCGCCTACGGCATCCCCGACCCGGAGACGATGCGCGGGCATGAGTAACTTCGTCGCCGTGGCCCGCGTTGAGGAGTTGCTGCCCGGCGCGCGGCTGCACTACGCCTTTGCCGAGGAGACGGTCATCGTTCTCAACGTTGGCGGCGAGTTCTTCGCCATTGCCGATCTCTGCACCCACGACGGTGGGCCGCTGGAGGACGGCGAGGTGTGCGACCACCAGATCGAGTGCCCCCGCCACGGCGCGCGCTTCGACATCCGCACCGGCCAGGTGACGCGCCTGCCGGCCACCGACGCCATCCCGACCTATCGTGTCAGGGTCGAAGAGGGGCTGGTCTACGTGGAGGAGCCGGAGCCGTGGTAGGCTCTGCCTGAGCTTTTTTGACAGTCCCCCCCAAAGAGCTTAAACTTGTCTGTAACTAGAACAAATTATCCATTGGGCCGGGCGCTACGCCCCGGCCCAATGACAGCGCGCAGCCACAGATGGCCCCGATTGCACGGATTCGTTCCCCGCAAAATCTGTGTACTCTGTGAAATCTGTGGCTGATCTGTATAAGCTAACTGTGCCACCATGGAAGTTGGACTGATCAAACAAATCAATATTGACCACGAGATGCGCGAGTCGTACCTCAGCTACGCGATGAGCGTCATCGTCTCGCGCGCGCTGCCCGATGCGCGTGATGGTCTGAAGCCCGTCCAGCGCCGCATCCTCTACGCCATGTACGACATGGGGCTGCGGCCGGACTCCCCCTACCGCAAGTCGGCCCGTGTTGTCGGCGAAGTGCTGGGCAAGTACCACCCCCACGGCGACCAGTCGGTCTACGAGGCGATGGTGCGCATGGCCCAGGACTTCTCCATGCGCTACATGCTGGTGGACGGCCAGGGCAACTTCGGCTCGATTGACGGCGATTCGGCCGCGGCCATGCGCTACACCGAGGCGCGTCTGTCGTTCAGCGGCTACGACCTGCTGGCCGACATTGACAAGAACACCATTGACTTTGAGCCGAACTTCGACGACTCCCTCAAGCAGCCCACCGTCCTGCCGGCAACGATCCCCAACCTGCTGGTCAATGGCGCGTCGGGCATCGCCGTCGGTATGGCCACCAGCATCCCGCCGCACAACCTGGGCGAAATCGTCGGCGCGCTGGTCTACATGATTGACAACTGGCAGCGGCTGGACGACATCTCCGTCAATGACCTGATGCGCTTCGTCCAGGGGCCGGACTTCCCCACCGGCGGCCTCATCGCCCGCCACCGCGGCGAGGAGGACGACGCCGACGCCATCGCCAGCGCCTACGCCACCGGCCGCGGTCGTCTGGTCGTTCGCGCCCGCGCCCACATCGAGCAGATGGAGCGCAACAAGTCGCGCATCGTCATCACCGAGTTGCCCTATCAGGTCAACAAGACCAACCTGCTCGGCCGCATCGCCGACCTGCACCGCGAGGGGCGGCTGGAGGGGCTGACCGACCTGCGCGACGAGTCCGACCGGCGCGGCTTGCGCATCATCATCGAGACGACGCGCACCGTGGCCGCCGAAGAGGTGCTGGCCGACCTGTTCCGCCTGACGCCGCTGCAATCCACGTTCAGCATCTCGCTGCTGGCTCTGGTCAACAACGAGCCGCGCGTGCTGACGCTGAAGCAGGCGTTGCGCGTCTATCTGGAGCACCGGCTGGAAGTCATTCGCCGCCGCAGCGAGTACGAGTTGGAGAAGGCCCGCCAGCGCGCCCACATACTGGAAGGGCTGCTGATTGCCCTCGACAACCTGGATGAGGTCATTGACATCATCCGCCGCTCGCGCACGGTCGAGACGGCGCGCGCCAACCTGATCGAACGCTTCAAGCTGAGCGACGTGCAGGCCGGGGCCATCCTCGACATGCAACTGCGCCGCCTGGCCGCGCTGGAGCGCAAGAAGATTCAGGACGAGCACAAAGAAAAGCTGGCCCTCATCAAAGAGTTGAGCAAGCTGTTGTCGCATCCCGGACTGATGCGCGAACAGATCAAGGCCGAACTGCTGGCCGTCAGCGAGCGCTTTGGCGACAAGCGGCGGACGCAGATCGTGGATACGGTCGAGGGGGCCATTCTGACCAGCGCCGGCTTGCTGCCCGATGAGCAGGGCTGGATCATGGTCAGCGAGAAGGGCACGCTCGGCCGCTGCATCGGCGACGCCCTGCCCGGCATGGCCCGCAAGCCGCTGGAGCAGCCGGCGGCGCTGTTGCGGGCCAGCACACGCGACGTTCTCTACCTGATCACCGCCTCCGGCCGGGCTATGGGTCTGCCCGTCCACCGTGTGCCCGAGGCGACGGAGATCGGCAAGGGCGCGCCATGGTCGGAGCTGACGCCGCTGGGCCGCGAGGATCGGCTGGCGGCGGCGCTGGTGTTGCCCGGCAACGGCGGCCCGCGCGAGGGCTTCCTGTTCCTGACGACGCTGGCCGGCGTCGTCAAGCGCGTGCGGTTGGAGGACCTGCCCGGCGTAACGACGGAGCCGTTCACGGTCATCAACGTGGCCGAAGACGACGCCCTGGGCTGGGCGCGGGTGACGAGCGGCGCGCAGGAAGTGCTGCTGGCTACGTCGAGCGGGCTGGCCATTCGCTTCAGCGAGGACAGCGTGCGACCAATGGGGTTGCCGGCGTCGGGGGTCATGGGCATTAAGCTCGATGAGACCGATGGCGTTGTGGGCATGGATCTCGTCGCGCCCAATGGCTTCCTGTGGAGTATCACCGACAACGGGTTGGCCAAGGCCACGCCGATTGACGACTACCCGCTGCAGAACCGCTATGGGCAGGGGGTCATCAACATGCGCCTGCCCAAGGGGGCCACGGAGGTGGTGGCGGCGACGCTGCTGACCCGCGGAGCCAACCTCATCGTGACGACCAGCGGCGGGGTGACGAAGCGGCTGGGCCTGAGCGACACGACCATCGGCGCGCGCAGCGTGCGACCGCAGCCGGCGCTGACGCTGGCGGCCAAGGCCCGCGTCACCGGCGTCGTGCTGCCCGCGGCCAACGGCAGCGGCGAGAAGAAGAGCGCGGCCGAGTCGGGCGGCGACACGGGCCGGCGCAGCCGCCCGGCCGAGAAACAGCCGGCGCTGGTCGAGATGACTGTTGCGCCGGTGGCCGAACTGGTGGCCAAGCCACCACGCGCCAAGGCGGCGGGGGACAAGAAGACGACGCCCGCTGAGGCGAAGCCGGCGCAGCCACAGGCAGCAAAGAAAGCGACCGCGCCGGCAACCGCGCCGGCCGCCAAGCCCACCCGCGCCAAGGCAACGGCCGACGAGAAGGCGGCGGCCCCCACTGCCCAGCCGCCGCAAGCCAAGGCCACGACGACGGCAAAGAAAGCAACCGCGCCGGCCGCCAAGCCCACCCGCGCCAAGGCAACGGCCGACGAGAAGGCGGCCGCGCCGCCGGCGCAACCGGAATTGCCTCTTCTGGCCGCTGTGCCAGAGGAAAAGGCCCCGGCGGCCAAGAAGAAGGCTCCAGCCACGGCCAAGGCCACGCCGCCGGCCGAGAGCAATGAGAAGAGCACACCACCGCCCGCTTCCGAACCGGAGAAGAAGCGGAGTAAAACCAAAAAGACTACTTAAGACGACTGGAGAACGATATGAACTTTCGAGACCGTTGGGAAGAGAATGAGCAAGGGGAGCGCTTCGTGTTCACCGTGGAGATGCAGCGCCGGCTGAGCCAGGCCGGGCTGCCCATCGAGCCGTCGGCGCTGGCCCAATTGCCGCCGGTGGCCAGCCGCCCGCGCGAATCGCGCGAATCGCAGTCCTACGGCGAGCAGTCGTCGGGCGGCTATGGGCAGTATCGCGACCGCGAGCCGCAGCGCGACCGCGAGCCGCAACGCGACCGTGAACCACAGCGCGAGCCACAACGCGACCGCGAACCGCAGCGCGAGCCACAGCGCGACCGCGAGGAGATCGTCGGCCCGGAGACGATCCAGATTGACCCGATGACCGGCAAGTACATCGGCCGCATCAAGTGGTACAACGAGAAGAAGGGCTATGGCTTCATCGTCCGCGGCGCGGGCGAGGAGATCTTCTTCCACAAGTCGGCCACCGTCGGCGAGGCCGAGGGGTACGAGGAAGGGCAGTGGATTCTCTACGATGTGGAGACGCGCCAGAAGGGGCCGGAAGCGACGGACGTGGAGCCGTACACCGGCGAGCCGATCGAGTAAGAAAGGGTCTCACGCAAAGACGCAAAGAACGCCAAGCTCAGAATATTCTGAACTTGGCGTTCTTTGCGTCTTTGCGTGAGACCTTCTTTCTTACTCTTTAGCGACCCCGCTGCCGTGGACGAGGCGCGGGTCGAGGGCGTCGCGTAGGCCGTCGCCCAGCAGGTTGAAGGCCAGCACGGTCAGCATGATGGCCAGGCCGGGGAAGAAGACCAGATGCGGCGCGCTGAAGACCTGGTTGCGCTCCTGGGCCAGCATGGCCCCCCACTCCGGCGTCGGCGGCTGCGCCCCCAGGCCGATGAACGACAGGGCGGCCGTGTCCAGAATGGCCGTGGCGATGCCCAGCGTGGCCACGACGATCAGCGGCGGCAGGGCGTTGGGCAGAATGCGTTGGAAGAGGATGTGCCAACTGCTGGCCCCCAGCGCCCGCGACGCCTCGATGAAGTCCATCTCGCGCACCGATAGAACGCTGGCCCGCGTCACGCGGGCGTAGGATGGGATACTGATGATGGCGATGGCCAGCATGGCGTTGGTCAGCCCCGGCCCCAGCACACTGACGATGGCGATGGCCAGCAGCAGGAAGGGGAAGGCCAGCACCACGTCGAGCACGCGCATAATGATGTTATCGGCCCAGCCGCCGAAGAAGCCGGCAATGGCCCCCAGCATCGTGCCGGTGATGACGGCAAAGCCGACGGTCAGCAAGCCGACGTAGAGGGAAACGCGCGTGCCGTAGATGATGCGGCTGAACACGTCGCGGAAGTTGCCGTCAATGCCCATGATGTGCTGCGGCTGATCGGCCGGGCAGCCCAGCAGGTGGATGCACGGGCCGTCGCGCTTGCCCACGTTTTCGATGCCGATGAGCGGCTGCTCCGGGTCATAGGGGGCGATGAGCGGGGCAAAGATGGCGCTCAACAGCAGGATGCCCAGCAGGATCATGCCGACGACGGCCGACTTCTGACGAAATAGCCGGCGCAGCGTCAGCCGCCACAGCGTATTGGCGCGATAGTCGCCGATGCTGGCGACGGCGGCGTCGTCCAGCGGCGTCAGGGTGGTGACCGGAGTCGGCTCGGAGGCGATTGACATGGCGGTTAGTCCAACTGGATGCGCGGGTCGAGGATGGCATAGGACAGGTCAACGATGAGGTTGACCAGCACGTAGCCGACGGCAATGACGACGACGAAGCCCTGGATGATGGGGTAGTCGCGGGCGGTGATGGCCTCATAGAGGCTGCGGCCGACGCCGGCCAGCCCGAACGTCGTCTCGGTCAGGATGGCCCCGCTGAGCACCAGGCCAAACTGGAGGCCGATGATGGTAACGATGGGCAACAGGGCGTTGCGGAAGGCGTGCTTCATGACCACCTGCCGCCGCCGCAGCCCCTTGGCCCGCGCCGTGCGCACGTAGTCCTGGCCCAGCACCTCCAGCATGGCCGAGCGGGTCATGCGGGCGACGATGGCCAGGGGAATGGTGGCCAGGGCGACGGCCGGCAGGATCAAGTGGCGAACGGCATCAACCAAAACATCCCAGGCCCCGGTGATGATCGAATTGAATATGTAGAAATTGCTGATGAACTCGGCTAGCTTCGCGCCGAAGGTACCCTCGGTCAGCGTCCAGCCGTAGACCTCATAGAACGGCACCGGACTCATACCGGGCGAGAGACGGCCGCTGGATGGCAACTGAAATGGCGTGTCCTTCAACAGCAGGGCGAAGACGTAGATGAGCATCAGGCCCAGCCAGAAGACGGGCATCGAGACGCCGATGTTGGCCCCGATCATCGTCGCCACGTCAGTCGGCGAGTTGCGACGCAGGGCAGAGATGATGCCCAGGGGGATGCCGATGCTGATGGCCAGAACGACTGAGGTAATGCCCAACTCGACCGTCTGCGGCAGACGCTCGATGAGGATTTGCATGACCGGCCGTTTGAAGCGAATGGAGTCGCCGAAGTCGCCGCGCAGCATGTCGCGGGCGAAGATGACAAACTGCGTTGTAATGGGCTTGTCCAGCCCCTTCTCGGCGTTGAAGATGGCGCAGACTTCGGGCGTGGCCTTCTCGCCGAACATGGCCGTACACGGCTCGCCGGGGATGGCGCGGGCCAGGGCGAAGGTGACGATCAGAACGCCGATGACCACGGGAATGGCCGCCAACAGCCGGCGGATTGCATATTGGGTCATGATACCCCCGCCTGATTAAAAGGGGAGAGGCGGGATGGAGGACGCGGCCATCCATCCCGCCTGCTTCGGTCAGTTAAAGGACAGGATTGTGCCTGCCTGTGGCCAAGACTAGCCCTCAGCCGGCGGGGCGTTCAGGAAGCCGCCCCACAGCGCCGAGAAGTAGGAGAACGCGCCGGTGTTGCCGACGTGGAGCGGATGCGCGGCATCCCACTGCACGACGTAGGACATGACGACGTCGTTGGCGTCCAGCGTCGAACCATCGTGGAAGGTGACGCCTTCGCGCAGGGTGCAGGTCCAGACGGTCAGGTCTTCGTTGGGCGTGCAGGCCGTGGCCAGCGACGGCTCGACAGCCGTGCCGCCGACCTCGTAGGCCAACAGCGCTTCGGTCGTCTGCTCGCAAGCGCGCAGCGACTCACCGTCGGTCTCGTCGGCGCAGTAGAGGCTGATCGGCTCGGCGTTCTGCATCCAGACGAAGGTGTCCTTGCCCGGATCCATCTTGGCGAACGCCTCGTTGCCCAACGGGCTGACGTGGGCGCTGCCGACGGTGGCCTGGTAGGCCACGCCGGAACCGCCGTGGGCTACGGGAACCATCGGCACCAGTTCGCGGATCAGGTTGTTGGCCTCGGTGTAGAGCGGCTCGCGGTCGGCGTCGCTGGCCAGCGAGGCGGCTTCGGCCAGAACGGTGGTCAGTTCGTCGAAGTGATCGCCGAACTGGGCCGACGAACCGGCACCGAAGTGGTAGTCAACGAAGTTGGTCATGTCGGGGTAGTCAGCGCCCCAACCCAGCAGGTGTAGGCCCTCGATCGTGCCGGCGTCGGCCGCTTCGAGGAACGCGCCGGACTCCATGACCACGATCTCGGCCGTGATGTTCAGGTTCTCCAGCAACTGGGCCTGAATGTCCTGGGCGACGATGTTGGGGTCGGGCAGATAGCCGCGGACGACGTCACGATAGGTGATGGTCGTCTCGAAGCCGTCGCCCAAGCCGGCCTCTTCGAGCAGGGCGCGGGCGGCTTCGACGTCGAACTCATGCCACGGGTCGCCGGCGCAGCCATTGGGGATGGAGCACGGGGTGAAGTGGGAGGCCACTTCAGAGCCGGCCAGGTAGAAGTTGTCAACGATGCGCGCGCGGTCAATGCCCATGGCAATAGCCTGGCGGACGAGCTGATTGTCGAACGGGGCGTAGGTATTGTTCATACCGACGTAGAAGACGTTGAGGGCCGGACGCTCCAGCAGTTGCAGGTTGGCGTCGGCGGCGATGGTCTCGAAGTCATCCGGGGCGGGGTTGTCAATGCCGTCAACCGAGCCGTCCTGCAGGGCCAGGAGGCGGGCGGCCGATTCGGTCTGCCAACGGAAGACGAGCGTGTCGGCGAAGGCCGCGTCGCCCCAGTAGTTCGGGTTCTTGGTGTAGACCAGTTCTTCGCCGCGGCTCCAATTCTCGACCATGTAGGGGCCGGTGCCGATGGGCTTCTCGAGCAGTTCGCCGGTGCCGCCGGTAGACTCCAGGTACTCCGAGGGCTGGATGGCGAACGAAGTGAAAGCCGCCTTCGACGGGAAGGCCGGGTCGGGCGAGCACATCGTGAACTGAACGGTCAGCGGGTCAATGGCCGCGATCTCCTGGAACAGACCGGTGTAACCCTCGGCGTCACATTCGGTCGAAACGACCATCAGGTCGCCGGACGTCTCGGCGGCCGGTTCTTCGGCCATGGCGGTCGCCGCGGCTTCAAGGGTCGGCGCAACCTCTTGGACAGCCGCTTCGACCGTGGGGCCGACTTGCGTCGCCGCCTGCTCAATCGCCCCCTGTATGTCGCCACTGGTGGCGGTACAGGCGGTGAGGAACAGACCGACGATGAGAAGCAGGCCCACTATCAACAGCAAACGATTCTTCTTCATCTCTCTCTCTCCTTGCCTAGCTTAGGGCCAATACCGGCCCATGAGGGTCACTAGGATAGCATGGGCGAAACAAAAGACAAGGGTAAGCCTAAAAAGTGGCTTTCAGGTGACTATGAAGTGACGGTCCGCGGGTCTTCTTAAGACCTCAGAGGTCTCAGAAGACCTCTGAGGTCTTTCGCGCTATAATGGGGCGCTATGAGAAACCGTGAGGTCGTCGAACTCTTCAGCCGCGTGGCCGATATGCTGGCCATTCGCGGCGATCAGATTCACCGCATTCTGGCCTATCGCAAGGCGGCCGAGAGTGTCGAAGCGTTGGGGCGCGACATCAATGTCGTCTACGCCGAGGGTAAGCTGACCGACATCCCCGGCATCGGCGACACGCTGGCGGCCAAGATCGAAGAGATGCTGACCACCGGCCGGCTGGCGTTCTATGATAAGCTGGCGCTGGAGATTCCGCCGGGGCTGGTGGACATGCTGCGCGTCGAGGGGCTGGGGCCGAAGCGGGTCAAGCAGGTCTACGAGACGCTGAAGATCACGACCCTCGACGAACTGACCGTGGCGGCGCGCGAAGGCAAGCTGCGCGACCTGCCGGGCATGGGGGCCAAGTCGGAGGCCAAGATTCTGGCCGGCATCGAGGCCCTGGCCCGCCACGGCGACACGCGCATTTCGCTGGGCGTGGCCTGGCCCATCGCTCAGGCCATGCTCGACGAGTTGAAGCGCGTGCCGGGCGTTACCGCCGCGGCCGTCGGCGGCTCGCTGCGCCGGATGCGCGACACCATCGGCGACATTGACCTGCTGGTGGCCGCGGAGTCGGCCGAGGCGGTGATGGATCGCTTTGCCGCCCTCGATAATGTCGAATCAGTCGCCGGCCGCGGCCCGACCAAGACCAACGTCGTGCTGCTCAACGGGCTGGGCGTGGATTTGCGCGTGCTGCCCGCCGCGCGTTGGGGCACGCTGCTCAACTACTTCACCGGCAGCAAAGACCACAACGTCAAACTACGCGAGATGGCCTTGAAGAAGGGGTTGAGCCTGAACGAACACGCCTTCACCCCGCTGAACGGCGGCGACGAAATCCTCTGCGCGACGGAGGAAGAGGTCTACGCTCGCCTCGGCTTGCCTTACATCCCGCCCTGTCTGCGCGAAGACCGCGGCGAGATCGAAGCGGCGCTGGCCGGCAAACTGCCGGCGCTGGTGGCCCTCGAAGACATCCGCACCGACCTCCACATGCACACGACCTGGTCCGACGGCGCGTTGAGCGTGCTGGAGATGGCCCGCGCCGCGCGCGACAGCGGCTTGCGGGCGGTGGCCATCACCGACCACTCGGTCAGCCTGGGCGTGGCTAACGGCCTGTCGGTCGAGCGGCTGCGGCAGCAGGCGGCCGAGGTGCGAGCGGCCGACGCGGCCCTCGGCCCCGACTTCCGCGTACTCCACGGCACGGAGATGGAGATTCGCGCCGACGGCACGCTGGACTACCCCGACGAGGTGCTGGCCGAACTTGACTTCGTCATCGCCAGCCTCCACACCGGCTTGAGCCAGAGCCGCGAGCAGGCCACCCGGCGCGTTCTGAACGCCATCGAGAACCCCCACGTGGACATGATCGCCCACCCGACCGGCCGGCTGCTGCCCGACCGGGCCGGGGCCGACCTGGACATGGACGCCGTGCTGGCCGCCGCGGCGGCGACGGGCACGATCCTGGAGATCAACGCCCACCCGGCGCGGCTCGACTTGCGCGACACCCACGTGCGCCGGGCGGTGGAGCTGGGCGTGCGCATCGCCATCAACACCGACGCCCACCGGCCGGAGGAGTTCGCCAACCGCGGTTATGGCGTGGCCACGGCGCAACGGGGCTGGGCTACGTCCGCCGACGTGGTCAACACCTGGCCGCTGGAGGAGTTTCTGGCCTTTGTCCAGGCCAAGGAACGCCGGCAGGACGAGGCCTAACGCAGCGATTGAGGGTGCGCCATGATGGAACCAGTAGCACCAGCCGGTGAGCAACTCGACGCGCAAATGCTGGTCAGCCTGCGCGCTATCGCCGCCTGCCGCACCTATCCCCCCGGCAGTGTGTTGACCCGCCAGGGCGAGACGGAGCACACCTTCTACGTCATCGAAAACGGACGCGCCGTCGTGTTGCGCCGGCTTGAGGACGGCACCGAGCAGGTGCTCAACACGCTCGGCCCGCGCCAGGCCTTTGGCGAAATGGCCGTGCTGGACAATAGCCCCCGCCTGGCGACGATCAGGACGCTGACCGAGACGAGCGTGCTGGAGATCACCGCCGACCAGTTCAAGGAGATGATCCGCCACGAGCCGGAGTTGGCGCTGCACATCACCCGGCGCATCCTGTCCAATCTGCGCACGCTCGACCAGTTGGCCATCCAGGACTTACGGACGAAGAACGCCCTGTTGCAGGCGGCCTATCTCGACCTGAAGGCAGCCCAGGCCGACCTGGTGGAGAAGGAGCGGTTGGAGCGGGAACTGGAGCTGGCGGCCGAGATGCAGCGCAGCCTGTTGCCGGCCGTCTTGCCGCGCTACGATGACTATCGCTTCGCCGCTTACCTGGCTCCGGCGCGGCACGTGGGCGGCGATCTGTTTGGCGTGCAGCCGCTCGATGACGAGCACGTGGCTCTACTGCTGGCCGACGTGGCCGACAAGGGGATGTACGCCGCCCTGCTGATGGCCGTGACGCGGACGCTGTTCATGCAGGAAGCCCAGCGCTCGCTGTCGCCGGCCGAGGTGGCCCTGGCCGTCCATCGCGGCCTGTTGACCGTCGGCGGCGGGGGTGAAGACGGCGGCATGGACGGCTTCGTGACCGCCTTCTATGGCGTGCTCCACCGGCCCAGCGGCCGGCTGACCTACGTGCGCGCCGCGCAAGACCACCCACTGCTACTACGGCCCGGCCAACCGCCCACGCCGCTGCCGGGCGACGGCCGCTTCCTGGGCATGATTGCCGAATTGACCCTGCGCGAACAGGAGATCATCTTGCAGCCGGGCGACACCCTGCTGCTCTATAGCGACGGCGTCACCGACGCGCGCAACGATAGTGATGAGAGCTACGGCCTGGAACGGCTGAAGAGCGCCTTGCAGCGCGTCGGCGGTCGCGGCGCGCAGCCGGCGATAGGTGCGCTGGCCGGCGACATCAGCGCCTGGCGCGGCGATGCGGCGGCGTTCGACGACGTGACCATGCTGCTGGTGGAGGCCGTCGCGCCGACCGACCAATAACTTATGCTAAGAAAATCAACCGCTCAACCCACTCCCGGCGCTACACCCGGCGCGCCTCGGCCGGCCACGCCCTGGCTCTGGCTGGGGCTGGGCACGCTGGCGACCATCATCGGCCTCGTCGCCGTTCTGGGGTCGCTGGCTGCCTATTTGACCCGCCCGCCGGCTGAGACGGCGGCCGAAGCCGCGCCGACGATCATCCGCCTGACGGCTCCGCCCGTGCCCACGGCCACCGTGGCCGTCTTTGTGGCCCCGCCCACGGCCGCGCCGACATCTACCACCGTGCCGACGCCGGACGTGTCCGTGGCCCCGGCGGAGATCACCGCCGGCTACTACGCCACCGTCGTCGAGACGGGCGGTGTCGGCGTGACGGTGCGCAACGGGCCGAGCACGGCCAACATCCCGGTCACCGTGGCCGGCGAGAATAGCGTTGTGCAGGTCATCGAAGGACCGACGCCGGGCGGGGAGTATGAGTGGTGGCGGGTGCGGCTGCCCGACGGCACCGAGGGCTGGGTGGCCGGCGACTTCCTGTCCCCCGCCGCCGCGCCCTGATGAATGAAGAATGGAGAGCGACGCTGAGAGACGCAGAGGAGCGCAGAGAGACGCAGAGGAAGAAAGCTGTTTTTTCTCCGCGTCTCTCTGTGCTCCTCTGCGTCTCTCAGCGTTCCTCTTACTCTCGCATTGAGATGAACCTATGGACGTAAAGGATCGCCTGGAACAGCTTCGCAAGGAAGTCAATTACCATCTCTATCGCTACCACGTCCTCGACGCGCCGGTCATCAGCGACGCCGAGTACGACGCCCTGTATGGCGAACTGACGGCGCTGGAAGGCGAGCACCCCGAACTGCTGACGCCCGATTCGCCGACGCAGCGCGCCGGGGCCACGCCATCGGACGTATTCGCCAAGGTGCGCCACCCCGCGCCCATCCTCAGCCTGATGAACGCCTTCGACGCCGACGGGCTGCGGGCGTGGCGGGCGCGCATCGGCCGCTTGCTGGCGCCCGACACCCACCTGCAATACGTCGTCGAGCCGAAGCTCGACGGGCTGACGGTCGTGCTGACCTACCGCGACGGCCGCTTTGTCCAGGGGGCGACGCGCGGCAACGGCGAAGAGGGCGAGGACGTGACGGCCAACCTGCGCACGCTGCGCGGCGTGCCCAAACACATCCCGGTTGACCCCCAGAGCGGGCTGACGCCGCCGGCCTATCTGGTTGTGCGCGGCGAGGTCTTCCTGCCGCTGGACAAGTTTGAGGCCCTCAACGCCGAGCGGCTGGCCGCCGGCGCGCCGCTCTACATGAACCCGCGCAACACCGCCGCCGGCTCACTGCGCCAACTCGACCCGGCCAAGACGGCCGAGCGGCCGCTGCGTCTCTACTGCTACGACGTGGTGGCCATCGAGGGGGGCGCGTTGCCGGCCCACCAGTGGCAGCGGCTGGCCTATCTGCGCGAGTTGGGCTTTCCCGTCTCGCCCGACAATCGCTATTGCGCCAATCTGGATGAGGTGGCGACCGTCTACGAGGAGTGGATCGAGCGGCGCAACCGGATCAATTACGAGGTGGACGGGGTCGTGGTCAAGGTGGATGATCGCCTGTTGGCCGAGGAATTGGGCTACTCCGGCAAAGACCCGCGCGGCGCGCTGGCCATGAAGTTCCCGGCGCGGGAAAAGACGACGACGCTGCTCGATCTCCAGGTCAACGTCGGCCGCACCGGCGTGCTAGCCCCCAACGCCGTGCTGGAGCCGGTGGAGATCGGCGGCACGACGGTCAGCAAGGCGACGCTGCACAACTTCGACGAGATCGCCCGCAAGGACATTCGCATCGGCGACCGGGTGATCGTCAAGCGAGCGGGCGACGTTATCCCCTACATCGTCGGGCCGATTGTGGACGCGCGCGACGGCAACGAGCGGCCCATCACGCCGCCGACCGTCTGCCCCGCCTGTGGCCAGCCGGTGCTGCAACTGCCGGACGAGGTGGGGCTGTACTGCGAAAATGCCGCCTGCCCGGCGCAACTCATTCGCCGGGTGGAGTACTTCGTCAGCCGCGGGGCGATGGACATTGACGGCTTCGGCACGGAGACGGCGGTGCTGCTGTTCGAGAAGGGGCTGATCCACGACGTGGCCGACATCTACACCCTGCGGCGTGAAGACCTGTTGGAACTGGAAGGGTTCAAAGACAAGAAGGTAGACCGGCTGCTGGCCGGCATCGCCGGCAGCAAGGAGCGGCCGGTGGAGCGGCTGCTGACGGCGCTGGGCATCCGCTTCGTCGGCGGCGTCGTTGCCGGGCTGCTTATCAGCAGCCTGGGCAGCCTGGACGCCATCGCCGCGGCCGGCGCCGAGAGGCTGGAAGAGATCGAGGGGGTCGGGCCGCGGACGGCCGTTTCGGTCGCGGCCTGGTTTGCCAACGACGGCAACCGCGCCCTCATCGAGAAGCTGCGCGCCGCCGGTCTGTCGCTGGCCGCCGAAAACCAGCCGCCGGCGGTCAGCAGCGCGCGGCTGGCGGGGCGGACGTTCGTCATCACCGGCACGCTGCCGAGCCTGTCGCGCGATGAGGCTTCGGCGCTCATTATCGCCCACGGCGGTAAGGTCAGCGGTTCGGTCAGCAAGAAGACGAGTTATGTGCTGGCCGGGGAGAGCGCCGGCAGCAAGCTGACCAAGGCGCAAGAGTTGGGCGTGGCCGTCATTGACGAGGCGGCGTTGCTGGCCATGACCCAGGGGGATTGAGCCGCGCACTATGACCGAGTTCTTCAACGTCCTGCCGCCCGACGAAGCGCGCGCCCTGCTGTTGGCCCACGTCCGGCCGCTGGCCGAGCGCGAGATCGTGCCCACGGCCGAGGCGTTAGGGCGCGTGACGGCCGCCCCGGCCATCGCGCCCCACCCGCTGCCCGCCTTTCGCCGCAGCGCCATGGACGGCTATGCCGTGCGCGCCGCCGACACCCACGGCGCGGGCGAATCGCTGCCGGCCTTCCTGCGCGTCGTGGGCGAGGTCGGCATGGGGCGGGCGGCCGGCGTAACCTTGCGCCTGGGCGAGGCGGCCCTCGTCCACACCGGCGGCATGATCCCCGACACGGCCGACGCCGTGGTGCAGGTGGAGCACACCCAGCGCGTCGGCGGCGGCGAGGCGGCGGCCTTCCCGCACGAGATCGAAGTGCTGCGGGCCGTGGCTGTGGGACAGCACGTCATCCAGGTGGGCGAGGACGTGGCCGCCGGGGCCGAGGTGTTGCCGGCCGGCCATCACCTGCGGCCGCAAGATTTGGGCGGGCTACTGGCCCTGGGGCTGACGACGGTGGCCGTGGCCCGCCGGCCGCGCGTGGCTATCCTGGCCACGGGCGACGAGGTCGTGCCGCCCGAGGCCGCGCCGGGGCCGGGGCAGATTCGTGACATCAACAGTTACACCATCGCCGGGCAAGTGCTGGCCGCCGGCGGCGTCCCGCAACTGCGTGGCATCATCCCCGACGATCTGGACGCACTGCGGGCGGCGGCGGCGGCGGCGCTGGCCGAAAGCGATATGGTGGTGATGACCGCCGGCTCGTCGGTCAGCGCGCGCGACGTGACGGTGCAGGTCATCGCTGGGCTGGGCGAGCCGGGCGTGCTGCTCCACGGCGTGGCCACGCGGCCGGGCAAGCCGACAATCATCGGCGCGGCGGCGGGCAAGCCGTTGCTGGGGCTGCCGGGCAACCCGGTGTCGGCCATGATCCAGTTCGATATGTTCGGCGGGCCGGCGCTCTACCGGCTACAAGGGCTGGCCGGCGCGCCGCCGCGCCCGGCGCTGTGGGCCAGGCTGGCGCAGAACGTGCCCAGCGAGAGTGGGCGCGAGGATTACGTGCCGGCGCGGCTGGAGGAGACGGCCGAGGGGCTGCGGGCCGTGCCCGTCTTCGGCAAGAGCAACCTCATCTATACGCTGGTCGGGGCGGACGGGCTGGTCGTTGTGCCGCTCAACCGGGCGGGGCTGATGGCCGGGGATTTGGTCGAAGTGCGGCTTTTCTAGCAGAGAGTCCACAGATTAAGAGTGATCGATCCGCAGATTGGGCAGATTGAGCAGATTTCAGAAAGAAGAGTCTTTGCTTCTGGAAAATCTGCCGAATCTGCCCAATCTGCGGATAGGCCCTCTTTCTTCTTTTAAGGTAGGTCGGCGGCGCAGCGGAAGCCCAGGGTGGCGTCGGCGTTGGTGGGCGGGGAGGCGAGGCGCATGGCCGACAGGGTGAAGGTCGCCGTGTCGTACCACGAGCCGCCGCGCACCACCTTTTGTTCGCCCGTCTCCGGGCCGGTCGGGTCGGCGTCGGGCGACGTGGCGTAGTAGGCCGGGTCGTACCAGTCGGCCACCCACTCCCACAGATTGCCGGCCAGGTCGTAAATGCCGGAAGCGCTGCGACCCTCCTCATAGTGGCCTACCGGCGCGGCCACGGCGTAGCCATCGTTCCAGGCTACGTTGGCGTGCTCGGCGGCGCAGGTGGCGTCGCAGAAGTTGAGCCGCTGGCCGTGGAAGTCGTCGCCCCAGGGGAAGCGACGGACGGCCGCCGCGGCGTCGTCCCAGACGGCGGCCTTCTCCCATTCGGCCTCGGTCGGCAGCCGAGCCTCGCGCTAGGCGCAGAAGGCCGCCGCGCCGTACCACGTTGCCCCTGCGGCCGGGAACTCCGCCCGGTCGGCGGCGACACCGGCCACGCCGTTTTCCCAGCCGATGCGACTCTGGTCGGGGTCGAGGCACGGCTGCCCCTGGCAGAGGGC
>WBZP01003690.1_pt1 | contig 16423 bp, 18 predicted proteins | sample 5204301 | NCBI WGS metagenome assembly WBZP01 (sample SAMN12412401, study PRJNA552823) | activated sludge metagenome | isolation source: activated sludge from nitrification reactor of wastewater treatment plant... | place: USA: Pennsylvania | collected 2017
GACGCGCTCGCAGATGGCGTGCCTGTGGTGGTCGACGCTGACGCGCTGAGTTTTGTGCGAGGCCCGCTGGGGGTGCCAGCGGTGCTCACCCCGCACGCAGGTGAGTTGTCTCGTCTGCTCGGGATCGGGCGGTCTGAGATCGAGGCTGACCAGTTGGCCGCGGCTCGATCCGCCGCACGCCGATTTGGTGCCGTCGTACTCCTCAAGGGGCGGCGCACTCTGATCGCCGCGCCCGACGGTCAGGTCCGGGTGACCACGACCGGCACGCCGTGGTTGGCCACTGCTGGCGCGGGTGATGTCTTGGCCGGGCTGGTCGGAGCACTGCTGGCCAGCGGACTGGACCCATTCGATGCTGCTGCGGTCGGGTCCTGGCTACACGGGGCTGCCGCCACGATGGCCGGACATCCGTTGCGCGCCTCCGACGTGGTCGCGTCACTTCCTCAGGTGTTGAGCGCTGCGATCTCGGTCCACCTGAAAGACTGAGCCAACTATGGACGGCACTGCGTTGTGGCACCGCGCTGAGATCGTGGTCGATCTGGAGGCGATTCGCAGCAATGTTCGAGTGCTGCGTGAACGGATCGCCTCGCCGTTGATGGCGGTCGTGAAGGCAGATGCCTATGGCCACGGGATGGTGGCTTGTGCGCGGGCTGCTCGGGAGGCTGGGGCAACCTGGCTCGGAGTGGCCACCCTGGAAGAGGCGCTGGCGCTGCGACAAGCCGGCGATGTCGGTCCACTGCTGTGCTGGCTGCATCTGCCTGGTGAGGATTATGTGGCCGCGCGCGAACACCACGTCGACGTGACGGCCTACGACGAAGAATCGCTGGCCGAGATGACCCGCGTGGCCCCCGGACTGCGGGTGCAGTTGAAGATCGACACCGGTCTCTCGCGCAACGGTGCGTCGGCGGAGATGTGGCCGCAGTTGGTCGCGCTCGCAGCAGCGGCGCAACACGACGGACGCGCTCGAATCACTGGCGTCTGGAGTCACTTCGCCACTGCCGACGACCCTGGACACCCGGCCGCCGCAAGGCAGTCCGCGCGGTTTTCCGACGCCGTCGCCATCGTTCGGGACGCGGGATTGATCCCCGAGGTGATTCACATCGCCAACTCGGCCGGGGCGACGATGCAGCCCTTCCACCCCGATGCCAATCTGGTGCGGGTCGGTCTGGCCACCTACGGCCTGGATCCGGCCCCGACGCATCCGCTGGGGCTGCGCCCGGCGATGACCGTTCGCACGATGCTGGCCCGAACCCGCACGCTGGGGGCCGGTGAGGGAGTCAGTTATGGCCACACCTACGTGGCCGACCAACCGATGACGGTCGGTCTGGTGCCGGTCGGCTATGGGGATGGCATCCCCCGCCATGCCTCGGGCAAAGCCCAGGTCTGGGTCGACGGTCAGCGATGCCGGGTGTTGGGGCGGGTGTGCATGGATCAGTTTGTGGTCGACCTGACCGGCACTAACGCGCGCCGTGGTGACCGCGTGATCATCTTCGGGCCCGGCTACCACGGTGAGCCCACTGCCCAGGACTGGGCAGAAGCGGCCGAGACGATCAACTACGAGATCGTGACCCGCATCGGCGGTCGGATGACCCGGGTCTACCGGGGCTGACGCCGCCTTGTGTGAGTAGGGCTGCGAGAATTCCCAAGACCCCGATCCCCAGGAGTGCTGCCGTGTCCGAACGCCGCATGGGACTGCTTGGCTTAGCTGCCGCCGCTGCAGTTGCCGCCGGTCTGGTGGTGGAGCGCAAGGTGGTGCAAGAGCGCCGCCAAGCCGCCCGCGACGCCGACCAACTGGGCACCCTGCACTCCGCACCCCGCCAGGTGATCGCCGATGACGGGGTGGTGCTGCACGCCGAGATTGACGAGATCGCGCCCTATACCTCGGCTGAGACCGACCCAGATCTGCCCACGTTGGTGTTTGCCCACGGCTACGCCTTGAGCCTGGATTGCTGGCACTTCCAGAGGGCGGCCCTGCGTGGCAAATACCGAATGGTGTTCTACGACCAGCGCTGCCACGGTCAGTCCGAGCGAGGCGAATGGGCCAACGCCACTATCGACCAACTCGGCTCCGATCTTTGCAGTGTGATCGAACAACTCGTGCCCACTGGCCGAGTGGTTGTGATCGGCCACTCCATGGGTGGGATGAGCGTGATGGCGATGGCCGAGCGGTTCACTCGGGTGTTTGCCGACCGCGTGACCGGGGTCGCGCTGATTGCCACCACGGCTGGGGACATGCACCCCCACTCGATCCTTGGGGAGTGGATTCCCGACGGAATCGGCGAAACTGTGGCGCTGCGGGCCATTTCGGCACTTGCCAAGGCACCCGAGTTGGTGGATTCGGCACGCAAGTTTGGCTCCAACATCGGCTATGTCGTCGTACGTCGGTTTGCGTTCGGCTCTTCAGATGTGCCGCCTGCACAGGTGGAATTCCTCGACCAGATGCTGGCCGACACCTCCATGGAAGTGTTGGGTGCGTTCTTCCCGCAGTTTGAGCAGTTGGACAAATACGCCGTCTTGGGCGCCTTCACCGGTGTCGCCACCACGGTGATCGGCGGCACGCGAGACCGGCTGACGCCGATTCGGATGAGTCGCAGGTTGGCCAAGGCCATTCCCGGCTCGCGACTAGTCGAATGCGCCGGGGCAGGGCACATGGTGATCTTTGAGAAGGCATCCCGGGTCAACGCCGAACTAGTTGCTCTCGTTGACCGGGCCGGTCGCACCAACCTGCGGGCGGTGTCGGGGTGATCGTGCGCCGCGTCGGACCGAGCGCGGCGGGCCAGGTGTATGACGTCGTGCAGGCGGCCTTCAAAGCTCGGCCCGCACTCGACCCCCCTGGTGATGCGCTCAGTGAAACTCCTGAGTCGCTGGCGGGGCTGTTGTCAGGTTCAGGAGGGCTGCTGGCCGAGTCGGGAGGCGAAGCGGTGGGCACGTTGGTGCTCGACCGGAATGGAGATTGGCTCTGGTTGCGGCGTGTGGGAGTGCTCCCCGGGCGCCGCGGTCACGGAGTCGCGCGTGAACTTGTCGCCGAGGCCGAGCAGATAGCTGCTGAGTTGGGTTGCGTCGGCGTTCGGTTGGTGGCTCGCGAAGAGTTGCCGCAGACAGTGCAATTTTGGACCTCGCTCGGCTATGCGGAGGTGGCCCGCACCTCGCCGTACTTGGAGTTGGCGAAGCGCCTCCCGGTGACTGTGGTCCTGCCAGATCTCGACGCCACCGCGAGCCTCGGTGCGCGGTTGGCCGGTCTGCTCACGGCGGGCGATTTGATCATCTTGAGCGGTGGTCTCGGCGCGGGCAAGACGACGCTGACGCAATCGCTGGGGCGGGCGTTGGGGGTGCGCGGTGAGGTGACCTCACCGACATTCGTGATTGCACGAGTTCATCCAGGCCCGTTGCCGCTGGTGCATGTCGACGCCTATCGACTCGGTGATGCTGCAGAACTTGACGATCTGGATCTCGACACCGATCTCGACGCAGCAGTCACCGTCGTGGAGTGGGGATCTGGTTTGGCCGAGTCGCTAGCCGAAGACCGGCTAGAGATCGCGCTGACTGCCGACCCGCTCACCGAATCCCGCACTGCCGTGATCACGCCTCGGGGGGCGCGCTGGGTGGACGCCTACCCCTCGTAGACCGCATCCTGCGGGGTCAAGCGATAACCTCTCGGGGTGCTGCTGGCCTTTGATACTGCGACTGCGCGCGTGACCGTCGCGTTGTACGACGGGCACGTGTTGGCCAGTCACGACGCCGACGAATCCATGAAGCATGGGGAGTTGTTGGCCCCAGCCATCGCCCACGTGCTTGATGCGGCGGGGGCGATCCCCAGTGATATCACCGCGATTGCAGTGGGGGTCGGACCCGGCCCCTTTACTGGCCTTCGAGTGGGTCTGGTGACGGCTCGAACGATGGGCTTCGCGCTGGAGATCCCGGTCTATGGCATGTGCACTCTCGACGTACTTGCGGCAGAGGCGATCGACCACGGCTATCAGGACTTTGTGGTGGCCACCGATGCGCGCCGCAAGGAGGTCTATGCGGCTCACTATCGAGACGGTCACCGAGTGGCTGGGCCGCAGGTGATCAAACCAGCCGATATCGCCACCGAACTTCCGTTGGTGGGGGCTGGAGGGGCTCTATATCCCGACGCGTTTCCCCAGGCCACCGCGCTGCGACTGCCTCGGGCCGCAGTCTTGGCGCAAGCGGTCGCCGACGAACGCTTTGAACTGCTCGACCCCGAACCGCTCTATCTGCGTCGCCCAGATGCCATGGCCCCGCACGCCCCGAAGAAGGTCTCGTGATCCGGGTGGCGGCCGAGGACGATCTGGATTGGTTGGTGCGCGCAGATGCGGACTTGTTTGGCGCCGACCGGTGGTCTGAAACCATATGGCGATCGTGTTTAGACCAGACCCTGATCAGTCCAGGGGAGGGATATCTGGTGGGTCGCTGTGTGGCCGAAACGGCGGACCTCGATCGGATCGGGGTCTTGTCGCATGCTCGTCGCCGTGGCGTCGGGTCACGACTGTTGGAGGCCGCGGTGGCCAGGCATCCTGAGGCTCGATGGCTGTTGGAGGTGCGCAGCGATAATGCTTCTGCGATTGAGTTCTACGCGACCCATGGGTTTGTCCAGATCGATCGACGCACCCACTACTACGCCGATGGCGCCGACGCTTTGGTGATGCAGCGATGACTGAACCACTCGTCCTCGGCATCGAAACCTCCTGCGATGAGACCGGAATCGGCATCGTGCGCGGCCACACGCTTTTAGCCGACGCGGTGGCCAGCAGCGTTGAGGAGCACGCGCGGTTCGGCGGCGTCGTGCCTGAAGTGGCCAGCCGTGCCCACCTCGAGGCGATGATCCCGACTATCGAGCGGGCATGCGACACCGCGGGGATCGCGCTGAGGGACGTGGATGCCTTTGCCGTGACCAGCGGCCCAGGACTGGCCGGAGCATTGTTGGTCGGAGTAGCGGCCGCCAAAGGGTTGGCCTTGTCACTCGACAAGCCGTTGTATGGCGTCAACCACCTCGCCGCTCACGTCGCTGTCGACCAGTTGGAGCACGGGCCGCTGCCCGAGCCGTGTCTGGCGATGTTGGTCTCCGGAGGCCACTCGAGTCTGCTCCGGGTGAGCGATGTGACCGATGACGTCGTACCACTGGGGGCGACTATCGACGACGCCGCAGGGGAAGCGTTCGACAAGGTGGCGCGATTGCTTGGTCTGCCATTTCCGGGAGGCCCGCATATTGACCGATCGGCGAGGTCGGGCAGCAGTGTGGCGATCGATTTTCCGCGCGGACTGACCTCACAGCGAGACCTGCAGCGGCACCGGTTCGACTTCTCGTTCTCAGGCCTGAAGACGGCCGTAGCCCGATGGGTGGAGGCTCGCGAGCGCGCGGGGGAGGCAGTGCCGGTCGCCGACGTCGCCGCGTCGTTCCAAGAAGCCGTCTGCGATGTGCTGGTGCGCAAGGCACTCGACGCTGCCGTGAGCGAAGGCATCGAGGACCTGCTGATCGGTGGAGGAGTGGCCGCCAACTCGCGTCTGCGTGCCTTGGCCGAGGAGCGCGCCAGTCGCCTGGGGATTCGAGTGCGCGTGCCCCGGCCCGGGTTGTGCACCGACAACGGGGCCATGGTCGCCGCGTTGGGGGCGGAGGTGGTCCGTCGAGGGCGGTCGCCAAGTGCTCTTGATCTGCCAGCCGATTCGAGTCTTCCGGTGACGACAGTGGTTGTGTGAGACAACTTGTGGAGCGGCTTTTGGGGCGGCTTCTGGGGTTGAAAGTCACAAGTGAACTTGTGACTTTGTTACTGCACCTGGCAGATCTGCCAGGTCAAGCAACAAACATCCAGGTGAAGTACGCCGGACTCGCCTCCTAGAGCGGACCAGCCTCAGCCTGTTGCAGAGAACACGAATGTGCGCGGATCGGGAGACCGGATCACCTCGGTGGCGCGCAGGATGGACCGATCTGCGCCGAACCTGACCACGGCCGTGTTGTCGGACTGGTGTTCGCGCAGCGCCAGGAGGAGGTGGTTGTCGTCCTCCCACACTGGGTCACCCTCGGTGTCCAAGGCGTGCTCGGTGAGCCGGAAGTAGGTCAATCGATTGCCGGTCAAGGCGTCGTAGATCGCCACGCTGAAGTGCCCACCCGACTCCACCACGCCCCAGATCTTGGTGCCGTCGGGCGAGAAGGTCCCTGCCCCGACGATCTCGCTGGGCAGGGTCCACAACATCTGGCCGTCCACATTCACCACCGCCAGTCGATCGGTTGTCAACGCGCCGACCACAAGGCCCGTCGTGGGGGCTGTGCCGGTGACGGTGACCAACTTGCGCGTGAGGCGACTCCTGCCCCCGGCAGGGTCGATCAGCCAGTTGTTGCCGACCGAATCTCCGGCCACAAGCCGGCCGCCGGAGGCGAAACCGATCAGCGAGGTGTCGGCAGGCAACGGCTGGCGAAGGTCGTCAGATGACATCGGGCTCCCCGAATAGGCGACGCCATCGATGGCGGTGGCTTGCCAGGTTCCGCTGGTGTCGCGATAGGCGGCCACATCGAGGTAGTTGGAGGAGCGCCCAGTTCGTACGACGTTGCCATCGCTATCGATCTGAGTGATCCGCCGCTGGCCGTCCATCTTCAGCCAGCCCCCGTGATAGCTGGCGAACGACGTGGTGCCGTTGATCCAGGGGTGCGACTCAGCGGATCCGTCGGGCAGTCGCAGTTTGCCCCCTTGGACATAAGCCACCTCAGGCGCTGGCCCTCGGCGGATGCTGCTCAATCGCAAAGCGCCTATAGCCGTGGCCGAAGGCGAGGGCACCATCGACATCGGGGCGGGCAGTGCGGGGCTGGGTTGGGGTCCGGTGCCGCCGCCGAGCAAACTCACTGATCCGAGCACCACGGCGGCCGACAAAGTGCTAGCCGCCAGCGCGCTCGACGTACGACGGCGGCGAATGCCGACCGCACGACGACGGACCTGCTCGAACTCGATCTGGTGGGAGTCAACGAGATGACTGTGGTGTGCCAACGCTTCGTGCAGTCGGCTATCGGGGGCGGTCATCAGTCCTCCCTCCCCGCGTGTAGTTCTGGGTGCTGGTCAAGAGTTCGCCGCAGTGACGCCAGGGCGCGGCTGCATTGGGACTTCACGGTGCCCACGCTGACTCCGAGGATCTGGGCCACCTCGGCTTCGCTGAGTTGCTCGTAGTAGCGCAGCACCACCACGCTGCGTTGTTTGGTGGGCAGTGTGTTGACGAATCGCCACAAAGCCGCGTGTTCACCCTCGTCGCGGTCGTCGTAGCTAGCCTGCTCGGGCAATTCGTCGCGGGTGGTCTCATGCCTGCGCCAGGCCCGCCGCCACAGTGAGTTGGTCTCGTTGACCAAGGCTCGTCGCGCGTAGGCGTCGATAGCGCCGCGGGACTCGATTCGAGGCCAAGCCAGGTAGAGCTTGGCCAACGTCGTCGAGACGATGTCTTCGGCAGTGTGGGTGTCGCCGCAGAGCAGGTAGGCAGTGCGCAGCAGTCGGCCTTGGCGAAGCCGCATCCACTCGCTGAAATCAGCGTCGTAGTCACGCGCTTGAGCCACTGGTGCTCTCACCTCCGCCGCTGAGACTGCCAGATCGACAGTAGTCACGCGCCCACCTCCGCTCACGCTCTCCAGACGCGAGTTGGCCGCCGTAGGTTGCATGCTCAGCGGTCGGACCCTGAGACGATCAGCCGCGTCGTTGCGAAACTTCGCTGGTCCGGGCAGGCTCGCCATACGGACTCACGAAGGAGTGCACAATGCAGCAGGTCAAGGGTGTCGTTGCCCGCGCTAAGGGCGCGCCGGTCACCATCGAAACGATCAACATCCCCGATCCCGGTCCGGGGGAGGCCGTCGTACAGGTCCAGGCCTGCGGCGTCTGTCACACCGACCTGCACTACCGCGAAGGCGGAATCAACGACGACTTTCCATTCCTGCTCGGCCACGAGGCTGCTGGCGTCGTGGAGTCGGTCGGCGAAGGGGTCACTGATGTGGCGCCCGGCGACTTCGTGATCTTGAACTGGCGTGCGGTTTGCGGCAACTGTCGAGCCTGCAACCGCGGCGAACCTTGGTATTGCTTCCGCACCCACAACGCCAAGCAGAAGATGACCCTTGAAGACGGCACCGAGTTGAGCCCGGCGCTGGGCATTGGCGCCTTCGTGGAGAAGACGCTCGTGGCTGCGGGCCAGTGCACCAAGGTCGACCCCGAAGCCCGTGCGGCTGCGGTTGGACTGCTCGGCTGCGGTGTGATGGCTGGCTTGGGGGCTGCGATCAACACCGGCGCTGTCGGTCGTGGCAAGTCCGTAGCCGTGATCGGCTGTGGGGGCGTGGGCGCTGCAGCGATTGCAGGCGCGGCCCTGGCCGGAGCCAGCCCGATCATCGCTGTCGACATCGACGACCGGAAGTTGGAGTGGGCCAGAAATATGGGCGCCACCCACACAGTCAACTCCAATGAGAGTGATCCGGTCGCGGCGATCCAAGAGATCACCAAGCCCAACGACGGCACCGGCCACGAAGGCGGCGCTGACGTGGTGATCGACGCCGTTGGTCGCCCGGAGACCTGGAAGCAGGCCTTTTATGCGCGTGACTTGGCCGGCACTGTGGTGCTGGTAGGAGTGCCGACGCCGGACATGAAGGTGCCCGACATCCCGCTGATCGATGTCTTTGGTCGTGGTGGCTCACTGAAGTCGAGTTGGTACGGCGACTGCCTGCCCAGCCGCGATTTCCCGATGCTCGTCGACCTCTACAAGCAGGGCCGCCTCGACCTCGATGCCTTTGTCAGCGAGGAGATTGCCTTGGATGACGTCGAGGCCGCCTTCGAGAAGATGCACCACGGTGACGTGCTGCGCAGCGTGGTGTTGTTCTGACATGAGTGCTCGAATCGACCACGCCGTCACGTCCGGCACGTTCAGCCTCGACGGGCAGACCTTCGACGTCGACAACAACGTCTGGGTGATCGGCGACGACCACGAAGCGATCGTGATCGACGCCCCGCATGACGTCGACTCGATCCTGGCCGCAGTTGGCGAGCGAACCCTCAAAGCAATCGTGTGCACCCATGCTCACGACGACCATGTGCGGGTGGCTCCCGAACTCCGGGAGCGCACTGGCGCACCGATCTGGCTGCACCCCGACGACGGTCCGGTGTGGGCGCTGACCCACCCCGAGTCCGGATGGGATGCAGATCTGGCCGACGGCCAGGTGATCGAGATCGGCGGCACCGAAGTGCGAGTGCTCCACACTCCCGGTCACGCCCCTGGCGCGGTCTGCCTCTATGTCGAAGAACTCGGCTGCGTCTTCAGTGGGGACACGTTGTTCAACGGTGGCCCCGGCGCTACTGGGCGGTCGTTTAGCGATGCCGACGTGATTCGGGCCTCGATCAAGGAGCGGTTGTTTGCGCTGCCGGACGAGACCGTCGTACACACCGGTCACGGCGACGACACCACGATCGGAGCAGAGCGCGCCAACCTTGCGTAGCGTTGCCCTCGCGGTTGCGGTGGCCTTGCTGGTGGGATGTGCCGAGCCAGGCGAAGCGCAGCGACCCCCGACGGCCGCCCCGAGTCCGGGTCAGTTGGCGGACACCGACCAGGCCACTCCAACGCGGACTGCGCCCGGTCTGCCAACAGCCCAGGAGTGGCAGCGGGCTCGGTCGCTGACGCATCGCATGACACTGCGGCAGTTGGCCGGACAGGTGATCGTGGTCGCCTGGACCGGTGATCGCTCTCCAGTCGAGCAGGTACGCCGACTCCACTTCGGCGGCGTGATCACCTTGCCGGGCGGTCGGGTGTCTCCTACGCGGGCAGCAGAGGTGAACCAGGAAGTGCGCCGATCTTTCGGCCAGCGGGGCTACCCGCCCTTCCTGGCGGTGGACCAGGAGGGCGGCCGGGTCGTGCGAGTCGGCACCCCAGTGCCACAACTGCCGTCGCTGATGGCGGCCGGTGCGGTCGACCGCCCGCGTTTGACCCGACTGGCTGCCTACGAGAGCGCGTCCGGACTGCGGCGGGCGGGTTTCACCGTCGTTCTCGCCCCCGTAGCTGATCTGACCGTCGGCCCACGAGATCCTGTGATCGGCACGCGGTCAGCAGGTAGCACGCCTTCATTGGCGATCCCGCACGTGATCGCAGCCGGCGAGGGCATCCGGCGAGCTGGACTGGTTCCGGTCGTGAAGCATTTTCCGGGGCATGGGTCTGTCGCGGCCGACAGTCACCATCGACTGCCCGTGCAGCGAGCATCGCTGAAGCGTTTGCAGCGGCGGGATCTGGCACCGTTTCGGGCGGCGATCGAGGCCGGCTTCCCGGCGATCATGACCGGCCATCTCGCGGTGCGTGCGGTCGAGCCCGAGCAGCCGGCGACCACGTCGCGTCGCGTCATCACAGGACTGCTTCGGGAGGAGATGAAGTTCAGCGGACTCGTGGTGACCGACGCCCTCAACATGGCCGGCGTGCAACGGGCGCATCCTGGAGCTACTGCCGCTGTGCGTGCGTTGGACGCGGGGGCCGATGTGGTGCTGATGCCACCCAACCCGCGAATGGCGCGAGACCGGATCGTCAAGGCAGTACGCCGTGGATGGTTGTCGCAAAGCCGCTTGCAGGATGCGGCCACCACCATGATCGCAACCTTGATGCATGCACGTCCGACTCGGTTGGCCGGAGGCAAAGGCGCCGCAGATCGACTGGCTCGCGGTGCGATCACTTCGTTGGCGGGTCCCTGTCGTGGGCCCCTGGTCGGGGACCGCGTGCGGATCGCGGGGTCGGACTGGGTGAGTGTCCACATGAGTGTTGAGTTGGCGCGACGTGGTGTCGACGTCGTACCCCGCCCGGACCGCAAGCAGCGACTACGACGTTGGCGCGCTGTGCCGTTGATTTCGCTGGATGGCTATGGCTCCGCACTGCGTCGCCGGGCGGCTGTGGCAGTCGCTTTGGACCGCCCGTGGCCGCTGGGCCGGGTGAAGGCTCGGGTCAAGGTGGCCACCTTTGGCGCGACCGAGGCGTCGCTGCGAGCCCTAGCCGACGTACTCACTGGGCGGGCGCAGGCGCGCGGACGGTTGCCGGTGCACGTGGCAGGTGTGGAGCGCCACGGCTGCCACTGACTCAACGACGGCTGAGACCCTTGACTTATCGAATATCATTGTTAATGATGATCGTTATGACAACGATGATCGATAAGGAGAAAGTGATGGCTGAGATCAAACCCTCAAAGCTCGACTTCGATCGCTGGGACTTCCTCAGCTTGCGGATGATGCTGGGCTTCGTGGCCATGGGTGCCCTGGTCGTCGGCTTCCTGCTGCCGATCTTGGAGTGGCTCTCGAAGGCGCCGCTGGAGTGGGTCAGCGCAGTCAGTCCGAGCACGCCGCCAGCCCTGCCGGACATCGAAGCCAAGCCTGGAGCCATCGTTCGAGCCGTCGACGGGGCCGCACTCACACTCACCCATCCCACGGCTGGACAGCGCATCCTCGCCATGCTCCCAGGTGCACTGCTGGCACTCACTGTGCTGGCCGTTGTCTACGTGATCTGGCGGACGATCAGCGGAATCCAATCTGAGACCCCCTTCGTCGCCCAAGCGGTGCGCGGACTGCGGATTCTCGGACTGATCCTCGCCGGAATGGGCATCGTGCTCCCGATTGTGCGTGGGGTCGTCGAAGGGGCGTTGTGGGGAGCGGCGGTGGAGGCCCCCGACGGACTGCTATTCCATCTCGACCTGCCGCTTCCGCTACTACTGGTCACTTCGGGGCTAGTTGCTGGGGCTCTGGCCCAAGCCTTCGTTGCCGGAGCGAAGTTGCAGGCCGACGTTGACGGGCTGATCTGATGCCGGTCGAAGAACCGCATCGCGTGGTCTGTCGGCTCGACCAGCTGCTCTCCGAACGCGATATGACCCTGACCGCGTTGGCTGAGCAGATCGGGGTGAGCATGGTGAATCTGTCGGTGCTGAAGAACCAGCGGGCGAAGGCGGTTCGGTTCTCCACTCTCACCGCCATCTGTGACGCCCTGCAATGCCAGCCGGGCGACCTGTTTGAAGTTGCGACAGACTAGGGACTTGTGGACCTGACCACCTTCCAATGGCTGCTGACCGACCCGGGTCAGCAGCTTTTGGCCGTGGTCAGTGCGGAGCGCGACACCTCGATGCAAGCCGGCCAGCGGCACCGTCGTACGCACACTGCAGAGCAGGTGACCGCGGCGTTCGGGATCGTGGAATTGCGCGCCAAAGCCCGAGCCAAGTTCGGCGACCTGGCTGAGCAGATGTACCTCACTCGCGACGCGCTGGAGCAGGCCACCCGTTGGCCCGTCGCTCGCCATCGAGCCGGCCGCTTGACCGCATTTGCGCCGAGGTCGGTGATCGACTTGGGCTGCGGCATAGGTGGGGATCTGATCGCGATGTCGGCTGCCGGGCTGACCGTGGCCGGTATCGACACCGACCCGCTGCGAGCCACGATGGCGGCCGCCAACCTGGCCGCACTTGGGCTGCCGGGTGCGGTGCAGGTAGCCGATGCCACTGCGTTGAATCTCGCCGGATTCGAGGTGGCCTTCGCAGATCCGGCGCGGCGCGGGGGCGCGGGCCGCAGTTTCAGAGCCGAGGATTGGGTGCCGCCATGGGAGTTCGTTGAGTTGCTGCTCGCACAGACCGCGTGCGTCAAGGTGGCGCCCGGGATTCCCCACGACCTGATTCCCGATCGCGTTGAGGCGGAGTGGGTCAGCGACCACGGTCAACTCAAAGAGGCCGCCTTGTGGTCAGGTCCGCTCGCCACCGTCGTACGACGAGCCACAGTGATCGGTGACAACGGTCTGGCCACGATCACCGACGAAGACGCGAGTGTGACTGATGTCGTCGAGGTCGCGGAGTTCTTCTACGAACCCGACGACGCGGTCATCCGGGCCGGGTTGGTCGGTGGCGTGGCGGCCGGGGTGCGGGGCGGACTGGTCGACCCCAAGATCGCCTGGGTGACCAGTCCGGACCTGTTCCACACCCCGTTCGCTACGTCGTACCGGGTGGTTGAGGAGGTGCCGTTTCGGGAGAAGCAGTTGCGAGCCGCGCTGCGCGATCGCGGCATTGGTCGGTTGACCATCAAGAAGCGCGGAGTGCAGGTGACTCCTGAGCAGTTGCGCTCTCGGTTGCAACTCAGGGGAGACAACGAGGCGACGCTTGTGTTGACGCGGGTGGCAGGCGCTGGATCGGCGTTCCTCGTGGAGCGTTGCTGAGCCTCGTTGGCACTCACTTTGCCTGAGTGCTAGTTTCTGCATTGGCACTCTCCAGGTGAGTGTGCCAGCGCTGGCGCCCCGCGCCGGCCACTCCGACAGTTAACAAGCACACGAAAGTGGAGGTCGACTGAATGTCGGTCAACATCAAGCCGCTCGAGGACCGGATCGTCGTGAAGCCGCTCGACGCCGAGCAGACCACCGCCTCCGGGCTGGTCATTCCTGACACCGCCAAGGAGAAGCCCCAGGAGGGCGAAGTTGTCGCCATCGGCCCCGGCCGCATCGACGACAACGGCAACCGCGTTCCGCTCGACGTAGCCGTCGGCGACAAGGTCATCTTCAGCAAGTACGGCGGCACCGAGGTCAAGTACGCCGGCGACGAGTTCCTCATCCTCTCCGCCCGCGACGTTCTCGCGGTCGTCAGCTGATCGAGTTCGACGTATTGGCGCGAACCCCGCGCTCTCGCGCGGACGTCATACGAACCGGTGGCCCCGACTACCCGCCCGTATGACGTCCCGCAGGACGTCATACGGAGCGGTTGCTAGCGCAGCCAATTCGTATGACGCCCCCGGACCACCACAAAGGAAAGCCGTAGATGCCGAAGATTCTGGAATTCGACGAGCACGCACGCCGCGCGCTCGAACGGGGCGTTGACGCCCTTGCTAACGCCGTCAAGGTGACGTTGGGCCCCAAGGGCCGCTACGTCGTCCTCGACAAGAAGTGGGGCGCCCCCACGATCACCAACGACGGTGTCACCGTCGCGCGTGAGATCGAACTCGACGACCCGTTCGAGAACCTCGGTGCTCAACTCACCAAGGAAGTTGCCACCAAGACCAACGACGTCGCCGGTGACGGTACGACGACTGCGACGGTCCTCGCCCAGGCGATGGTCCATGAGGGTCTGCGTGCAGTAACTGCGGGCGCCAACCCGATGAGCCTCAAGCGCGGCATGGACAAGGCCGCAGCTGCGGTCAACGACGCCCTGCTCGCTTCTGCTCGTGAGGTCGACTCGGTCGAAGACATGGCCTCGGTGGCCACCGTCTCTAGCCGTGACCAGAAGATCGGTGACCTGCTCGCCGAGGCCTTCGACAAGGTCGGCAAGGACGGTGTGATCACGGTCGAGGAGTCCAACACCATGGGCACCGACCTCGAATTCACCGAGGGGATGCAGTTCGACAAGGGCTACTTGTCGCCGTACTTCGTGACCGACCCCGAGTCGATGGAAGCCGTTCTCGACGACCCCTACATCCTGCTGCACCAGGGCAAGATCTCCGCGATCGCCGAACTGCTGCCGATGCTGGAGAAGGTGATCCAGAGCGGGAAGCCGCTGTTCATCCTCGCCGAGGACGTCGAGGGCGAGGCCCTGTCGACGCTCGTGGTCAACAAGATCCGCGGCACCTTCAACGCCACTGCAGTCAAGTCCCCGGCATTCGGTGACCGTCGCAAGGCGATGATGCAAGACATCGCGATCCTCACTGGCGGCCAGGTGATCGCTCCTGAGATCGGGCTCAAACTCGACCAGGTCGGTCTCGACGTGCTGGGCACCGCTCGTCGCGTCGTGGTCACCAAGGACACCACCACCATCGTCGAAGGCGGCGGGTCCGCTGACGAGGTCGCCGGCCGCGTCGCCCAGATCAAGGCAGAGATCGAGAACACCGACTCTGACTGGGATCGGGAGAAGCTGCAGGAGCGCTTGGCCAAGTTGGCTGGCGGTGTCTGCGTCGTACGCGTCGGTGCGGCCACCGAGGTGGAACTCAAGGAGAAGAAGCACCGCATCGAGGACGCCGTGTCCGCGACGCGCGCGGCCATCGAAGAGGGCATCGTCCCCGGCGGTGGCTCGGCGCTGATCCACGCCACGAGCGCGCTCGACGGCGACCTGGGTCTGACCGGTGACGAAGCGATCGGCGTCCGCGTCGTGCGCAAGTCGATGGACGAGCCGCTGCGCTGGATCGCCGAGAACGGTGGCGACCAGGGCTACGTCGTGGTCACCAAGGTTCGCGACCACGGCCCGGGGGTCGGCTTCAACGCCGCCACCGGGGAGTACGGCGACCTGCTCGCCCAAGGCATCCTCGACCCGGTCAAGGTGACCCGTTCGGCGCTGACCAACGCCACCTCGATTGCGGGCATGCTGCTCACCACCGAGACCCTCGTGGTGGAGAAGCCCGAAGAGGAAGAGGCCACTCCGGCCGCTGGCCACGGCCACGGTCACGGCCACTGAGTTAGAACCAAGCGAATGCCCCCGGGATCTCCCGGGGGCATTCGTCTTTTTTCCGCAGATCCATTCCGGTCGAAGCTTGCAGCCATTCAATCGCCACTCTGGCCGCCGACCCGTGTCCAGCAGGAGCCGAGTAGGGGCTTATCGCGGGCCGAGTAGGGGGTTGTCGCGGGCCGAGTAGGGGGTTGTCGCGGGCCGAGTAGGGGGTTATCGCGGCCCGAGTAGGGGGTTATCGCGGCCCGAATAGGGGCTTATCGCGGCCCGAGTGGGGGCTTATCGCGGGCCGAGTAGGGGGTTATGGCGGGCCGAGTAGGGGCTTGTCGCCGTACGACGTCAGAGTGGCGGGCCGTGGGATTGCGGGTTCAAACTGATCGCGACGCATCAGCCCGCCGTCTCAATAGTTGCGACCGGGGCGGTTTCTTGGGTAAATCAGGACACCGAGCAGTCGAATGCCAACAACTGCAACGAGCCGTCTGCGCCGCCGTTGAGCAAAACTTCAAGATCGGGGTCGAAGTAGCCACCACGTGGCGGCAAAACTGGCGCCACGTGCAGTCGATATTGGTTGTGGTCGGGGTTGGCGGCAGGCAGGTTCCACGTGGTGTATCCGGTGTGCAGCACTGAGGCGCCGAGCTGCCCGGCGCGGGTAGCGCGGTGAACCTTTGCCCCAAGGTCATTGCTGACGACGGTGTTTCGCGGTCGACTCGCTGATCCGAGGGTTCCCTTGACTCGGTAGTTGGTGCCTAGCTCGCCGGGAGTCGTCGTACCAGGGGTGTGCCTGGCCCAGGTGCCGCCTGAGATGCGGCAGTCAAACATCGGGATCTGCAGGGAACCATTGGCGCCGCCAGCCCACTGGATGACCAGATCAGCATCCGTGAATCCACCGCGTCCGGACAACACCGCCGGGAGGTGCATTGCCGGTGCACAGCAGAGTGTGGGCGGTGCCCGCCCAGGCAGGTGCGGTGGGCAGCAGCACGGTGGCAACAGCGGCGAGCACGAGCAGATGGCTCCTCATCAACCTTCCCTGGTGAGATGTCT
>WBZP01003692.1_pt1 | contig 16412 bp, 20 predicted proteins | sample 5204301 | NCBI WGS metagenome assembly WBZP01 (sample SAMN12412401, study PRJNA552823) | activated sludge metagenome | isolation source: activated sludge from nitrification reactor of wastewater treatment plant... | place: USA: Pennsylvania | collected 2017
GCCGAGGGCCCCGCTGAGGCTCGCCTCAGACAGGGCGAGGTCGTCGCGCTGGATAACGTGGCCGGGCGGGATGTCACGCGCCGCCACGACAACCATCGTCGTGTCGGTGGCGCCCCGCCAGAGGACCAGGCCTCCCGCTAACGAGACCCCGACCAGCGCGATACCGACGACCATACGGCGGTCGATATGGAACGGGAACGCTAGGTTCGCCCGGCTTCGTACGCCGGGCACGGCTGCCATGGATCTGACTCCATCTGCATTCCGATCACCTCACAGGAGGAGATTCGGGGGCGCGGAACGGCAGAATGCCATAACTCAAGCGGTGTAATGCAGGGGCTCCGGGCGGTTCGAACTCGATAGCCTGGGTCGTTAGCGAGATTTTACGCCCGTTCAACAGGCTTGCCGCAGCCGTTTTGCACGCTGGGTTAAGGCGTCACAACAACCCGGTCCCGACACGTCGCGCTGAGAGTTCAGTCGGGGACGTGGAAGGACAGCCTTCCGCTCCGCACTGGATCGATGGCGTCCGCCTCAGCGAGAGCCCAGCGGTGCCATGCAGCAAACGCGAGGTCGTGAGGCGCGCACTCGCGCCGGATCGCCGCGACGAGGCACCGGATGTCATTCGCCTGGCGCAGGTTTTCGGCCTCAGCGATGAGTTGGGCACGGGCATCCTGGCGGCGCTGGTCGCGCTGGCGCTCCTGCTCCCTTCGCGCTTCCGCTCGGGCCTTCATCACTGCCTCGTGCTCTCGCCACTCACGGTCGCGATGCTCGAGTTCGGCGGCAACCACAATCCCGGCGGTGATGTCCGCCAAGCACGTCTCCAGCCGCAGTCCCCAGCGCTCCTTCCAGACAAAGCGATCGGCATGCGAACTGGTGCCGACGCGGACGTGGAAGTCCAGGCGCTCCTCCCGTTGGGCGTTGCGTGTGCCGCGCATCCATGTCGATTCCAGTTGGCATCGCACTGGCATCCGGCCAACCGTCACCACAATAGAGCGCCCCTCCTTGTCCGTTATTTCTGGCCGTGCGCCCGCCTTTCCGAGTGCGAGGAAGAGGGCGTTCACCAAGGCGAGCCGCCGCCGGGCGCCTGGCCCCACGAACCGGCGTTGTGTCCCGGCGGAGAGATAGGGTGGTCGGCGCTCCCAGTCCTCGCGAGCTTCGCGGAGAAGGCGCTCAACTTCTGGATGCAGGCTGGCCCGCAACTCCTGCTTGCGCACGCGGACGCTCTCGATCGCAGAACGCGTCCTCCAGACAAGGGCGTGCAGATCGTGGTCGTGTGCAGGCGGCACCGGGTCGGGTGACAGTGCGGCAGTGTCATCCGGCAGCGGCCTTAGCCGACTCTCCAACCAGGCTCTGCCTTCGGCGCCGTAGGCGGACCCCCTCGGCGCGACCATCACCCATTCCGACTGGCCGGCTACGCGTTCCGGGAGGGGCGTCTGCGTCACTGCGTGCCCGGCCGCCAGTTTTGCCCAGTACCCCCGCGGAGGGACGGGAATGCGTTCTCGCTGGCAGAGCTTCGCCATTCCCCGGTCGGACAGCTGAAACTCCCGTGCGAGTTTCGTCATGGGAACAGTCCATACGAGGTTGTAGAGCGCCTCTCGCTTCATCGGGTCTCGCAAGCCGTGCTCCTTCGCGTCCTGGTGTCGATTGGGATCGTTCGTGACGCAGACGAGGCCGTCTATGAGAGGCGGCTGACAGGCCGAACAACCCGTGCCGCTTATTTGCGCTGGGCCGCCGCTATGCGTTTAGGCCTGGCAGGTGCGGAAGTCGGCAGGGACTGGGTCAGCGCGCCGTCCCGGTATCGCGTACGGTGATGTTGGCAAAATCACTTGTGGAGCGACTATGGCATCCTCACCATATGTGGCCGGCTGCCTGCCCTGGCGTCGACTCGCCGCTGCTCAACCCGCGCGAGCTCTGGTCGGACCGGGAAGCGTACGATAAGTCCCACAAGAACCTGGCCGAGAAATTCAAGTCGAACTTCGAGCAGTTCCGTGGACTCGTGCAGCCAGAGGTCGCTATCGCAGGTCCATAGGCCACAGGCGCGAGTCATCCGGTCTACGGGAACCATCGTGACGGCCGACGGCATCATGGTGCTCTGGAGCCGGAGATAGGCGGCGACTCATGCCAGTTCGTGATTGTCGACATAGTGTAGGGCTCACGCGAACCCCGGAAGTTACAGTGCGCCCATGGGAAGGCGACGCGCGGCAAATGACCCATCGATTCGCATGGCTCTGAGCGAGCGGCAGCGCGAAGTCCTCGCCCTGATGGCCCGGGGCCGCACCAACGCCGAAATCGCCGAGCACCTCGGGCTGTCGCTGGAGGGGGCGAAATGGCATGTGCGCGAGATCTTCGGGCGGCTCGGGGTCGAGTCGCGCGAGGAGGCCGTGCGCGTCTGGCGGGACCAGCAGTCCCCACTCGGGCGGATACGCGGATGGCTGCCGGTGAGTGGGGGAGTTGCGCTGGCGGGCACCGCGGCCCTGGCGACCACTGCCGCCGCCTTCATTGTCTTCCTCGCACTCGGGGGGCCCGAGGGGACATCCGGCTCCGACCAGGTCGAAGCAGCCACTGCGACGGACATGCCTACCGCTTCGCCTACAGCAGTGACCCAGTGGCAGCCCGGTGCAACGAGGCTCCAGCAGCAGCCAGGCTTCATCGAGCGAGAGTCGGGCGACGAGTGGCGCCTGCTTGGGGCCGACGACGGCACCTCGCCGCCACACGCCAGCGAGGCCATCCTTGCCATCGACTACGAGGGCCCATTCGAAGCCGACGGCAGCGGCTCCGACGGCTCCGGCCCCGACCTCATCTGGCCGCACGTCGATGTCATCGGTCGTGACGGACACCAACACCTGCGTATCGAGACCGGCTACCGGCCGATGGCGCGCCTCAACCCGACAAACACCACGCTGATCGTGTCCGACGTGGTCGATATCGACGAAGGCGAGGACGCATACGCCCGTGTGCTGGTGTTCGCCCTCGACAACCCGCGTCTCCTGGGCGAGGTGCGGCTGGAGCCAGGCCGGAGAGTCAACTTCACCACCTTCGGGAACGCGATCACGCTTTCACCGGACGGCCAATGGCTCTACTGGGTCGAGCACTCGCAGCAGACAGACCCGCCGTCTTGCCAGCGCGGCGGCGACGAGAAGGTCTGCGACCTGATGATCGTCCACGCGGTCGACCTGGCCACGATGACGAACTCGTCGCTGGCAGCGCACATGCCGCGCGCCTGCGCAGTCCCAAGCCTGGCATCGCACCAGGGCTCGGCGGTTGTCGCAACCTGTAATCAGCGCGAAGGCAGCCGCTTCATCATTGATGCGGCCGCGGGACAGCAGGTCCGCCCAGTGGACCCGTCTGATCCTGTGCCTTTTGTGAAGTATGTGTGGAGCCAGGTCGGTGACGCCGGCCTCTGGGCGAACTACACCAGCGATGGTTCGCTCACGGACGCCGTCTTGGTGGATATGACTACGGGAGACGAGCTCGGGCGACAGTCGCTTCCCGGGGCGTACGGCATGATCCTCCTCGACGAACGCACCGCACTCGTGCACCTCAGCGACGGCTCACTGCACCACCTCGACCTCTACACCGGCGAGACCGAGCAGCAGCCCTATTCCCTCGACTCCGGCCCGCAGGGGCTCAGCGTCGTCTTCCAGCGGTGAACTCCTGCCTGGCAAGGCAGAGGCGTCCGGGGTGACGTACACAAGCGCCGGAGACTTCCTCGACAAGGACGTCCTGGCGGGTATCCAGCCCGACTGGTCGGCACAGCTCGGGAATTTCGTACCGGTGCTGCCGACGTTCGAGGACTCCGTATCGACGCTACGCATGATCCTAAGCGAGGTATTCCCCGGCAGTTGAACGGACAGCCCGGGGCACCTCGACACTCTGGAGACCACAGTGCCACGCCAGATGGAGTGGACATGTCACTCCATGCGTCTATTCAAGAAAACACGATCAGTTGCGGGCATATTTTAGTCCAAGGATCGGAGTGGGCAGGCAAGTTGAAGGCCTGCCCGTCCCCCTTCGAGGGCCGAACGTCGGCGCCCGAATGATGAAGACCATTCCTTCCCCGCAGCGATGTTGGAGCCGCGCGGGACTCACGATGGCTACCGTGCACCTGTAACTCGCGATTCGCCGGTATCGCTACCGCAACCACCGGTCGGACCGCCCATCCGCGACAAAGCCGGGATCAATCCTCTCCAGAGGAAACGAGCTCGCTCTCCACGCTGACGTCGAACCAAGGGTAGACAGGCAAGAAGCGATTTTGGACGTTGTCACGTTCGTACGCATCGCGTGCCTTCGTGCCCAGCCGACCAGATTGAGTCCAACGCTCCAACGCCGTCCACGTCATTCGGTCCAGCACAACTGAGGACCGAACCAGCCGCGCAGTCTCCGGCCCCGATCACCCGATCCCGCCGAGGGCCTGCCCCAACGAAAGCCTCACACGGCCTCGCATCCTGTTGGAGTGCGGGTATCCGTGCGGGGCTTTCTCCACGTCCGCGTGTCTCGAAAGGAGGAATGGATGTCTTCGAGACCCTACCGAGAACGAGACCGGGGGTGGCTCCTGCGCCATGCCCGTCTCGCCGCCATCGCGAGCCTGCTCTGCTCGACCGTCATGGTCGCCGCCAAGAGCTGGCCGCTCTAGCTGTCCAAGGAGGTTTGGAATGGCCACACGACGCAGGTCCAGCAGGCAGCGCAGGTTGCGGCGCTGGACCACCAACTGCGCGCGGTACGCGCGCCGCTCCCTCACATCCTGCCGCTCCCGGATTGGGCGCCTCTACCGGCGGCTCCGGAGTCGGCGGCCATCGGTCATCGTCGATGCTCGCCCTCGGGAAGCATGGCAGCTTCGGCGGCTCATCCGCCGGACAGCACGCGCGTATGCGAAGGCGCTCGGGACGCCGATGCCAGAGCACCTGGCGGTCATCGCCCAGCGATTCGTCTTCGACGGGCACCAAGTGAGCGGCCTGTTGCAGGCGTTCGAGGCCGACGGCCGCCGGCGCTACGTGATTCAACTCGCGCTCTCGGTGGACGGCCGCGACGTGACCAACGCCGAGCTTGTTGCCGCGCTGCGGTTCCAGCTCGCGGCGTCCATGGCGGACACCATCGGCGAGCCCGTCCTCAGCATCGCGCTCGACCTCGAGCGGACCATTCCGCCGCGGACCCGTGGCTCGATTGTCGAGCTGCGGCCAGAACCGCACGTGGCCACCAACGGCCACGACCCCGACCCGTTCGCCCTCTCCAGGCTGACCGACTACCACGGAGGTGAAGCATCGTGACGACGTCCATCGTCCTCACCGAGCTGTCCGACCTCGCGCGCTACCGCGACGAGTTCGCCAACGACACGCCGGCCGTCGAGGCCGTGCCACAGACACCCGTTGTTCCACCCGATGCCGACCCAGATGCGCTCATCCAGGCGATCAGCCGGGCGGCACGCGAGCTCCAGCGGCTGGCCGACACCGACGCTTCCGCTCGGCGCGAAGCCGAGGATGTGCTCGCCACCTACCGGCGTCTGCAGGCGGACGCCGATAGCCTGCGGAAGCTCGTGGGCCAAGCGCGCGCCGTTTCCACCGGCGCGGCCCGGCTCGGCGACAACGCGTTCCTGCCCGAGAGCAGGGCCGAGTCCGAGCAACTTGCGGTGAGCGCCGTGGCGGTGGAGACCATCGCTGCGAAGCGGCTGGAAGCGCTGACCGGGCAGCTGGCTGAGCTGGAACAGCGACAGGATCTGGCACGCTTGCTGGCAGAGGAGCGGTCTGCGGAGGAGACGCGTCAGCGCGAAGAACGGGCGCTGGCGGCAATCGAACGCGCGGAGGAACTGGCTTCCGAGCAAAAGTTTAACGAGGCCCTCAGGCTGCTGGGTTCTGCGGTGAAACTGAATCCCAACACGCCCGCGGCGGCCTCGTCTTACGACACCATCGCGAGACGCGCCCACGCTGTCAAGACCCTCGAGGTCGAGGCAGCGCTGACCGAAGCCCGCCGCATCCAGCGCCGCGAACCGGCGCGAGCAGCCGAGATCCTCGGGGCGCTCGACCTGGTCCGGATGCCCTCGGCGCTGGTTCGTGACGTGTACGGCTGCTGGCTCCACACTTGCCGGCGGCTCGGGCTCGCCGACGCCGTGCACTACAGCCCCGGCAGTGGGCGCGGCGCGGTGCTCGTGCCCGACGGCGAAGGGCGGCTCAAGGTCGTCGCGTCCATCGGACTGTCGGGGTGGACGCCCGGGCGGTCGTTCTCGGCCAAGGCGCTGAAGGGCGCCAGGCCGCTCGCGTAGGCAGCACCTAGAAGGGGCCGCCCGGAAGGCCGGCCCCTTCTGGGAACTTATGCACGATACCGATTCGATCCGGCGCCACCATCCCATCGCCGATGTGGTGGTCGCGTCCGGACTCCAACTCCGGCCCATGGGTGGCCGGCTCGCCGGCGTATGCCCGTTCCACGGCGACACGCGCCCGAGCCTCATCGTCTACCCGGCGACGCAGAGTTACTTCTGCTTCGGTTGTGGCGCGGGCGGCGACGTGATCGACTTCGTGGCCCGGCTGAACAAGGTGGGCTTCAAGCACGCCGTCGAGTTGCTGTGCGGCACGGCCGTGCAGCCGTACAACCTCAGTTCCATCCGCTGCGTGTCGAAAGTTCCCGCGGTGGAAACCGAAGATGCTGTTCACATCGTCGAGGCAACCGTGGAGTTCTACCACGGCGCGCTGTGGCGGACTCCGAAGGCTCTCGCCTATCTGCGTTCTCGCGGTGTGCGGCAGGCTACGATCGCCAACTGCCGCCTTGGTTTTGGCGAATCGGGGCTTACTGGTCACCTCGCGAAGAGAGGCGCCGACCTTGATGTGGCTCGTTCGCTCGGGCTGCTGAAGGGGAACCGGGAGTGCTTCGTTGGGCGGGTCATCGCCCCCAACATCGTCGAGGGCCGGGCCACCTGGTTCACCGGCCGACGGCTTGATGAGCGCGAGCCGCGATACCTCAACCTCCGCGCCGAGAAGCCCATCCTCGGGCTCGATCGCGTGAAGGGGGATGCGGTCGTTCTGGTCGAGGGTCCCTTCGACTGGCTCACCGCCGTCGGCTGGGGTTTCGACGCGGCGGCACTGCTGGGGACGCGGGTGAGCGAGCGGGTCCTTCGCCAGTTCGATCGCTTCACCCAGGTCTACCTGGCACTCGACAACGACGACGTCGGCCGAGACGCAACGCGGAACCTCGCCGGGGTCCTCGGCGAGCGGGCGATCCCCGTCCACCTGCCACCGGGGGTCTCCGACGTGAGCGCTCTCGCGCAGGGCGGCGGACGGCCGGCGTTCACTTCCTGCATCCTGCGGGCGGCCAGCGATGCCCGCGCCCGCGGAACCCAATGCGACCCTGCCGCCGGTCGCGCCGCGTGACCGGCGCCCAAGACACGCGGCTGCCCCAGGAGGTCCGTGACCTTCTTGCGCAACCGCTCGATACCGCGCTCATCCAGGAGCGCTCGAACCGCGATGGACGCGTCTTCGCTTACCTCGAAGGCCCGGCGGTCATCGGCCAGGCGAACCGGATCTTCGGGTTCGATGGCTGGGGCGCGGAGGTCGTCGGCGACCTCAAGTACATCGCGTCGCCCCTCGCCAACAGCGATGGCGAAGTGCTCGCGGTCGGCTTCTACACCGTTACCGTGCGGGTGACCGTGGTCGGTTGCCCGCCCAAGAGCGACGTGGGTTGCGGGTTCGTCAGCGAACCCACGCCCGAGGCGCACGAGATCGCCAGCAAGGGCGCCGTCACCGACGGCATCAAGCGGGCGCTGCGCCAGTTCGGCGAGCAGTTCGGGAACAATCTGAACGAACGCCGGGAGCGCGGGCCAATCGCGCCCGAAAGGCTCGACGAGATGCGAGCCCGCGTCATCACGCTCTCGTCGCGGCTCGGTGTCGATGAGGCACGTACACGCGCCTGGCTGCAGGACCGCTGCGGCCAAACGCTTGACGAGGCTGGCGAGCGCGAGCTGTCGGGCGCCATCCGCGCGCTCGCGGACGAACTCAACCAGCGCAGCAATCAGCGGCGGAGGGCAGCCTGAGTGGCCCTCTTTCGCCGCGAGCCGGTCCGAGTCGTCGAGACTCGCGCCGGCCTTCGCTACGTGGTCCAGGTGCCGTATCCCTCGGCGCCGATCCCCGGCTGGCGGGCCTACGCCGTGACGGCGCTCGGCCCCGGCCGGTTCGACGGACCGCTCCACCTCATCGTCTACGACCGCATGGGCGACCTGCCGGATGGCACGCGCGCGGCGTGAACCGCGGAGCCAGTCCAACCCGCTGGCTTCGCATAACACGGCGCTCCTGAGCGTCGTCCAGGAGAACCTTCGTCTGCTCGCCGAACTGCGCACGACCGCACGCTCCAACAGGAACGGCGGGCCGCTCGGCGGGCAGGCGTCGTGCCCGCGGGACATCTACCGGCTCGTCGGGCCGGAGATGGAGAACCTCGTGCAGGAGCAGGTCCAGGTGATCCTGCTCGACACCAAACGCCACGTGCTCGATGTGGTCATGGTCTACCAGGGCAACATCAGCTCCGCGATCGTCCGTCCCGCCGAACTGCTGCGGGACGCGGTCATCGCCAACGCACCGGCACTGGTGCTCACGCACAACCACCCGTCGGGCGACCCCGAGCCGAGCCCGCAGGACGTCCGCATGACGAAGGACCTCGTCGGGGCCGCGGACGTGCTCGGGATCGAACTGGCCGACCACGTGGTCATCGGCCACGGGTCGTTTGTCAGCCTCAAGCAGCGCGGCCTGCTCTGAGGCTCGACGCCACCAAGTCACACAACCAAATACACGCGAAGCCCGGCCACCACGGCCGGGCTTTTGCCGTGTCCGCCTTTCGCACCACAACCAAGGAGGCTCACATGGCCACCATCCACATTCTCGAAGGTAGTCCCTTCCAGAGCGGCCCCGCCTATCGCTACCTCACCTCGGAGGACAACATCCCGAGCACACAGGACGCCTGCGACGATCCCGCTCCCATCGCCCGCGTGAAGCTCTTCGACCCTGGCAGCAGCTGGACCTGGTACATCGCCGGCTACGACCCCGAGACGCGCATCGCCTGGGGGCTGGTGGACGGACTGGAGCAGGAGTACGGCAGCGTCGACATGGCCGAGCTGGTCGCGATCCGCAGCCGGTTCGGACTCCCGATCGAGCGCGACCTCTACTGGCAGCCGCGTCCGCTGACGGAGTGCCTGCGGTGACGCCGTATCCCGACGGCGAGGGCCCCGTCTTCCGCTGCACACGAGCCGGCGAATCCGGTCCCTGCACCTGGACCGGGTACCCCGTCCAGTCGGGACGCTGCCCGGCACACCCGACGCGCGGCCCGCACCAATTCGAGCCGCTCAACTTCGACACCTTCAGCTTCCAGCCGCTCTTCAACTACGCGGCTGGCTGCGGACTCTGGCTCCAGCCGTCGGACTTCATGGCGATGGGCTGCCGCGCCCGTCACATCGAGGGCGTGCCGGTCGTGTTCTTCGCCTACAAGCACTGCGACTCCCGGAACTACCTCCACCTCGACGACCGCGGGCTGTCGGCGTGGACGGTTGGAGTCCCGCCGGAGCCTGTGCCGGCGTACAAGGCTGTCCAGCACGCGACGGGCATGGATCACCGCCACGGCGATGGCTGTCTGGCCGGGTCGCACGTAGTCACCACCCAGAGGCGGCAGGCGGGCTAATGCCTACGCCCGACCGCCGCAACATCGACGCGGCCCGCGAGGCCGCCCTCCGCTTCCGCGAGCTCACCGCCCTTGGCGATGACCCGCGGCCACGCGTGGCGTGGATCGAGACGCTGTCCGATCTCCTTGCCGCGCTCCACCACCTCGCCGACGTCGAAGTCGGCACCGATGCCTTCGCCGAGTGCCTGCGCCAGGCGGACTTCAACTACGCCTACGAGGCGGCCGACGACGAAGGGGACGACCGGTGACCGCGCCGGTCGTGTACCTCGTCCCTCACGGCGAGTCCGGACATTTCGAGTCACGGGCCTGCGGCGAGTGCCGTGCGTTCCTCGACGAACTCGAGCACCTCGACCGGCAGATGCTCGACCTCTGTGCCCAAGGCCTCGCCGAGGTCGTGAGCACCGACCATCGCGGCGAGCGGAGCTACCGGCAGACGCCCGCGGGCGATGACTGGCTCCGGCAGCAGAAGCCGCCGAAGCCTACTCGCTGAGAATTAAACCCGCAGAAGGCGACGGCCGGCCGCCGTCGCCTTCTGCATCCCCATGAGTCACCAACTCTCGCTCTTCACGAACGAGACCGCGCTCCCGATCCCTGGGTGGCGCGGGATGACACCGCCGGAGATGTCCGAAGCGGCGCCCGACGGTTACCACCTCCACCTCGGCGGTGAAGAGCCCGTTTACGAGGCTGATGAACCCGCCAAGTGCGATTCCAACTTCGACGAGGACGGCGGCGGAGCGGAGGCCCGCTTCAGTCCGCGCGAGTGGGCGCCATACTGCGCCGACACGATCGCGCTCCAGGGAAGCATCCGAAAACCGGCGAGCCGGCTCGGCGCACTCTGGGTCTGCACCGGTTCGACCGGCCGGGCGGCGGCCAGCGGCGAGCGAACGGCGCACGTCTATCGCGTCGTGCCACTCACCGAGTACGCCAGCCCGCACCCCAACCTGCCGCTGTCTTATCGCGAGCACAACGCCCTCTCCGCAGACCACCCGTTCCGCTGGGGCTACGAGGGCATGCTCGTGACCTGGCAGCGCAAGCCCCACGTGCTCACGGACGAGCACGTCGTCTTCAGCCACCCCTACATCCCCGACGCAGGCGGACACGGCTACCTGCCCGACCCTGACTGGTATCCGAACGACCACGACGCCATCCGGACGGAACGGAACCCGTGGCGAGACGACCCGAACCGCTGGCAACCGGCGAGGAGGTTATTGGAATGACCAACGCGAACATCCTGGAGCGCACCGCCCGCGCTGTGGTGCGCTTCGCCGACCACGAGGCGAGCTTCTACGAAGCGCAGACGCCCGTCGAAGACTGGGCACTCGACGCCCTCGACGCTGCTCTCAGCGGGGACTCGGCCGAGGCCGCACGCCTGCTGGATCGGTACGAAAAGGCGGAGTGGGAGCAGCGCCGCGCGTACGTCTACTCAGACCTGTGGGACGAGGAATGCCGGACGACTGCCCGCGCAGGTGGCCGTCCCCTGACAGAGGACGGCCACCTGCGCTACTGCGACCGCTGTGCCTACGAGCCGCCGGAGAGCGCGAACCTGCCCGTCATCCCTCCCACGGAGGACGATGGCGGCGAACTGACCAGCTCGGACAACCTTCCGCTGGCGGAGCCGGTCGTTGGTGCTTCCAGTGGCAGCCGCTGATGGAGCTGCTCACCATCCGCGCCGGCGGATTCAGCGCGACGGTCGATGGCTGCGCCCGTGATGCCGACGAACTCTGGTTCGTCTCGATGCTCGGCCACCAGCAGGCGGTCCGCGCCATCTGGGCACGGCTCGTGAAAGGCGAGGCCGCCTACCTCAGCGAGACGGAGCTCGGTGGACAACCGATACCGCTCGCCCGCGAAGCCTGGGGCACCTGGCGCTTCTCCGGACTGCGCCTGCCCTCCGGCTCGGCCTACCACGGGATGCTCGTGCCGGAACTCGCCGCCTTCGCGGCCGAGCGGCGCGACTTCCTCCTCCTCGCCCGCCAACCGGACGAGGTAGACCACCTCCACTACCGCTTTCTCAACCGTCGCCTCGACCTGCCGCTTCACCCGTCTTGGGCAGAGTGGCTCTGGGCGCGTGGGATGGAGAACGGCGAGGTGGAGACACTCACCTCGGTCGGCGTCCACGCCTTCCGCTGCCGGCCCGAACCCGACGCGCTCCGCGAGGACATCGGGGAAGCCGTTCGCCGTGGCGATCTGCCTGTGGCAACGGGCGGAGTCGTTGACGTTGAGCTCAAGGTTGCCTGAGCAGTGGGTAGGCCGCGGGACGGGCGTTCCGTCGTCGGATGCACTCTCACAACCATCGTCGCGTCACTTTATGATGCCGCTGTGGAAACCGCCGCTCCGACATCCCGAACGATCGACCTGCCAGTCGTTCCCAATGCTCGCCACCTCGGCGGGCTACCGGCACCTGCCGGCCCAGCTGCGCTCCACGACGTCATCCGGTCCGGAACCCTCGCGGGGTTCCAACCCGCCGCGCTGGACGTCCTCCACGCAACCGGAGTCGGCATCATCGTCGACCTCCGCACAGATGACGAACGGGCTTTGTCGCCTGAACCCGAACTCGGCGCACGTGGCCTCAAACAATTGTGGCTTCCAGTGGTCGAGCGCGATCCAGCCCCTCTGGGAGTCAATCTCGAGTACGGCCATGCAGGGTTCCTCTGGATGTACCAGAACTTCCTCGAGTACGGTCGCCCGGCGATCGTGCAACTGCTCAATGTGCTCGTCGATTACGAATGCGGTGTCCTTTATCACTGCGCAGCCGGCCAGGATCGCACGGGCCTCATTACTGCCGTCCTGCTTAGTCTCGCCGGAGTCGAGGAGAGTGCGATCATTGAAGACCACTCTTTGTCGGTCAGAGCCGACTCTCTCGCCGCCCGGGGAATAGCAGGAGCTGCCGCCTCGCAGCGAATCACGGCGCCGCAGCACGGGATGCGGGCACTGCTCCAAATCATCCGCGATCGCTGGGGCGATGCAGAGGGCTACATCTTGGATGCCGGCGCGAGCCCGGCCGCCGTCTCCCAGTTCCGTGCTCGCGTCAGTAGATAGCCCATTAAGCTTGCCCTCCGGCCCCTTGACGTCCCGACCTCGGTAGTCGCAACGGGTTACTTCCCCCTCTTGGGTACTGAGCACACGGATGAGGCATCGAGGGGCCGTTTTGGGCGGACCAGGACACGACAGGAACACTCAATGCAAAACAATGGACAACGTCTCAGTCCGCAACGAACTGGAGGCCAGCATGGCACGCCTTGAAGGCATTGCGAAGGCGGAGTACTACCCGACTCCGCCTTCCGTCGTCGAACGCGTGGCGGCACTTGTCCGCCTCGCACCATCCGCTCATCGTCGTGCCGTCCGCCTGCTCGACCCGTGTTGCGGGCCGGGTGATGCGCTCCGGCAGTTCGTTGAGACCATCGGCGGAGGCGAGACCTACGGCATCGAGATCGAGCAGAACCGCGCCGCTGATGCGCGGGCCGCGCTCCACCACGTCATCGCCGGAAGCGCCTTCGCGGTCAGGCTCGGTCACGAAGCATTCTCCTGCCTCTGGCTCAACCCGCCCTACGACCAGGACGACGGCGGCAAACGGCTGGAGCACAGCTTCCTGACGACGATGTCCCGCGCGCTCGCCCCGGGCGGGCTGCTTGTCTACATCGTCCCGCAGGCCCGGCTCACACAGTCGGCCCGCTACCTCTCCACGCACTACGAGCGGATGCGCTGCTACCGCTTCCACGACCCGGAGTACGCGGCCTTCCGGCAGTGCGTGCTCGTTGGCTACAAACGCACCGGCCCGGCCATCGCGCCCGAAGCGAAGGCGCAGGTCGAAGCCTGGGCGACCGAACCGCCGCCCCAACTACCTGCAGCTGGCTCGGAACCATCGACCTTCGAGGTCGCCACGTTGCCCGCTGGCCCCGTCACCTTCGCGTCGCAGTTCTTCGAACCCGAGGTCGCCGCGGCCGAAGCCCGGCAACGTGGGCTCTGGACGAACGTTGCACTCGTCGAACGGTTCTGGCCGGCCGAAGACCGCTCGGTCCGGCCGCTGATGCCGCTTCGCCGCGGCCACCTGGCGGTGCTCATCGCCGCCGGCTTCCTCAACAACATCCTGCTCGGGGACGGCTCCCGCCGCGTGCTCGTCAAAGGGCGCGTCACGAAGGTGAGCCGTCCCGTCGAATCAACCGACCCGGATGTCGAGGTCGAACGCGAGGTGCTCCGCACTTCGGTCGTGATGCTCGACCTTCGCACGGGCCGCTTCGAGGACATCGAACACGGAGGCAGCACGTTGGAGGACGCAGCCTGAACCTCGTCCAGTTCATCGAGACCTTCCAGGGCGCCATCACCGACGCCGTTGTGAAGGCTTACCCCCCGCTCTACTCCGCCCACAACCGGGATGAGCTGGGTTTCGACCTGCTGCGCCTCGGGCGCCGACCCATGGGCGCCCAGGCGGACGCGATCCGGGCCTGCGCGCTCTCCCTCCAGCGCCATCGCGCCACCAACCTCGTCGGCGAGATGGGCACGGGCAAGACGACCATCGGGACGGCGGCCGCTGCGCTGGCCGGCTTCGAGCATGTGCTCGTGCTCTGTCCGCCGCACCTGGTGCGCAAGTGGCAGCGCGAAGTGAAGGCGACCGTGCCGAGCGCAGGCGTGGTCATCGTCCGCAGCATCAGCGACCTGGAGCGGGCACGGCACGCTGGCGGTTGGCCGCTGTTCGTCATCCTCTCGCGCGAACAGGCGAAGCTGTCCTATCGCTGGAAGCCCGCGATCGTCACACGGACGGTCAGCGAGAGCCGAGTGTTTCGCGACGAAGACGGGCTGCCCCTGCCGCGCGTCTGTTGTCCGGCGTGCTTCGCGCCGGTCGTCGATGACGAAGGCGTGCCACTGGAGGAGGCCGACCTTCGTCGCAAGAAGCTCAGCTGCGAGCGTTGCCACAGCCCGCTCTGGCAGGCGGACTGCCACGGTCCGCGCCGGTTTCCGCTCGCCGACTACATCGCCCGGCGCATGCCCGGTTTCTTCGACCTGCTGCTCATCGACGAGCAGCACGAGTACAAGGCTCGCGGCTCGGCCCAGGGGCTGGCCGCGGGCACGCTCGCCACCGCCTGTGGGGCCGTCCTCACCCTCACCGGGACGCTCATGGGCGGGTACGCATCAACGCTCTTCTATCTGCTGTGGCGGTTCTCGCCCGGCGTGCGCGAAGAGTTCCAGTACAACGACGAGCCCAAGTGGGTCTCGCGCTACGGCATCGTCGAACGCATCACACGCCGCAACGGCGACGACGATGCCTACGAAGACGGCCGTTCGAGCCGGCGCCGGAGCTATCGCACACGCGTGGTCGAGAAGCCCGGCGTCTCGCCCGCGGTCCTCTTCCATTTAATAGGCAACACCGCGTTCCTCCGGCTCACGGACGTCGCGTCCGGTCTCCCGGAGTACACCGAGGAGGTCCGGCTGGTCGGCCTCGAAACGGGTCCGCCGGGCGAACCGTCTCAGTCCTCGTACTACCGCAAGCTCGCCGGGGAGCTTGAAACCGCCGTACGCCAGGCGCTCGCGACCGGCTCGAAGCGGCTCCTCGGCGCCTACCTCCAATCGCTCCTCGCCTATCCGGACGCCTGCACGAAAGGAGAGCAGGTCATCGATCAGGGGAGCGGCGAGATCATCGCGGCGGTCCCGCCACTGCCTGCAGACTGCCACTATCCGAAGGAAGAGGCGCTCCTCGAACTCGTCGAGATCGAGCGTAGCCTCGGCCGGCGTGTACTGGTCTACATCACCCACACGGCCAGCCGCGACATCTCGACGCGGCTCGAGTCCGTCCTCGGCGCCGCCGGGCACCGGGTCGCGAGCCTCAAGGCGGACACGGTGGCCCCCGAGCGCCGCGAGGAGTGGGTCGCACGCAGAGTGAAGGAGGGCCTCGATGTCCTCCTCGTTCATCCTCGCCTTGTCCAGACCGGGCTCGACCTCGTCGACTTCCCGACCATCGTCTGGCACGAGGTCGAGTACTCCGTCTACACGATGCGCCAGGCCAGCCGACGCTCCTGGCGCATCGGCCAGCGTCTCCCGGTCCGCGTGGTCTACCTCGCCTACCGTGGGACGCTCCAAACCCAGGCGCTCACCCTCGTCGCGAAGAAGCTCCAGGCCTCGCTCGCGGTCGAAGGCGAACTCACCGAAGACGGCCTCGCCAGCTTCGGCGACGACGGCGAAGACCTCCTCCTCACCCTCGCCCGCACCCTGACGGAACAAGTCGAGGCGAGCGACGATTCGCTGGAGGGGCTGTTCGCCGGGTTGCGACAGTCGGAGCAGGCGAGGGAGATTACTGTCTACCGGGCGGAGATAGCTCCGTTCGTCGATGAGTCCCTGAGGGCGAATACACTTGTTATGGACCGACGGGAGTCGCGGGCCGGCACCACCCCGCCCGTGACCAGCGATCGTCGAGGCCAAGCGCCACCGACCCTTGAACGGCAACTGCCCCTGTTCTGATCGAGTGTGGGGGAGGGTTGGTCCCTCCCCGCACCCTCAAGACTCGCCGTGGCTCGACAGAACTTCCAAGCACCCCTTGGAGGCAGGCCGGATGATCTGTAAGCTTACATAGCCGAGTTGGCATCCAAAGGGACCTCATGAAGACACTGGGCGAACGAATCCGGGAGTTGCGCGAAGAAAGGGATCTCTCGCTTCGCGAGCTCGCCACGACCATCTCTGTTTCGGCTGCGTTTCTGTCCGACGTCGAGCTGGGCCGGCGGTATCCGTCCGACAAGCACCTCGAGGCCATCGCGCGTGCACTGGAGACGACGATGGACGATCTG
>WBZP01003695.1_pt1 | contig 16406 bp, 14 predicted proteins | sample 5204301 | NCBI WGS metagenome assembly WBZP01 (sample SAMN12412401, study PRJNA552823) | activated sludge metagenome | isolation source: activated sludge from nitrification reactor of wastewater treatment plant... | place: USA: Pennsylvania | collected 2017
ACCCCGACCCCGCGACGAGCGCAGCGAGGAGCTCGAGATCCGAGGCGGCCCGAAGGGTCGCCGAGGAGATCGACGGGGAGGGGTGCGCCGACGCGAGGAGCGAAGCGACGAGCTTGGAGGCGCGGTGACAGACCTACTTGTGGCCGGTGATCCGCACCCAGGTCTTGCCGTCGACGACGCCCGTCGACTTCAGGCCCACGCGCACCTGCGCCGCCTTCACCCGGGTCTGGGTGGCGACCGTGAAGGTGCCCAGGCCGCGGGTGAAGCCGAGGTGGCGCTGCAGCTCGGAGACGTAGGGGCCCTTGGCGCCGAGGCCGAAGGGCTTGCCCGGGTAGAGCACGACCTTGGTCGTCGTCGGCGCGGCAGGCGTCGTGGTCGTGAGCAGCGAGGCGCCGGTGACCGTGTCGGTGACGCCGGACACCCAGGTGCTCGGCAGCGCGAGGCGCGAGCGGAACGTCTCGCCGGTGATCGACGCCGTCGCACCTGTCGACGAGTACGCCACGGCGGTCTTCACGCCACCGCCGGCCGTGCGAGCGCTCAGGTCGAGGCGGACGACGTTGGGCAGCGCGAAGGCGGCGGCGAGCTGGGCCTGGGTGCGCACGCGCGGGATCCACGAGGACCACGGCACGCTCGGGTCCATGCTCCAGTGGTCGTCGGTCGACACGGCGTAGGGCAGGACGCCGCCCCACACCTCGCGCGAGGACTGGGTGCGCCCGCCGGACGCGGCGAAGAAGAACGCGGTGATCGGCTTGCCGGCCGAGGTGACGGTCAGGCCGGTCGACGACGTCGGGAGGGTCGCAGCGACCGCGGCCCGCCACAGCGCGCCCGCCGTCGACGTCTCCTTGATGAAGCCGATGTAGGACTCGTCGTAGTACGGGCCCTTGCCCGAGTCGACGTGGCAGCGGCAGGCGGCACGCATCAGACCGGTGCCGTAGCGCGACAGCGCGTAGGTGCGAGCGGCGATCACCTGCGCCTGCAGCGCGGCGGCCGGCCACAGCGACGGCATCTCGCCGATGCCGCGCAGGTACTCGTCGTGCAGGCGGAACGAGCCGACGGCCTCGAGGGTGCGGGGCGCGGCGGCGGTCGTGCCGAAGTCGACCCAGCCGTACTTGTACCGGTGGCCGGAGGCGGCGAGCCCGGCGACGCTGGTCGTCAGGTTGAGCACCGTCGCACCGGCGCCCGCGGAGCCCGGGTTGCGCGTGCCCGCCCAGCGCACGACGACGTAGGTGCCGGTGCCGATGGTGGTGGTCACGCCCGCCCGGGTGCGCAGCAGGGTGATGACGCCGGTGCCGGCGACGACGGTCCAGGTGTCGGCAGGCGTGCCGAGGACGGGCGCCTTGCCGGTGACGGTGACCTCGATCGCCCCGCCGCCTGCCGTGAGGGCCTCGGTGCGGAACACCGCGGTGGGCCGTGCGTGCAGCAGGTTGACCCGCAGGTTCATGGAGTCGGCGACCGGGGCGACCGTGGTCCCGGTGTAGTAGTGCTCGGCGATCTCGGTCGCGGTCGAGCCCTCGAGCGCCATCCCCCTGGCGCCGTACTGCGAGAGGCCGACGCCGTGGCCGAAGCCCGACCCGGCGAAGCTGAACGAGGTCGGGACGGCCGTCGCGGCCTGGGCCGAGCCGGTGGCGACGTACGCGGCGACCGGCACCAGCGCTGCGGTCGCGACCACGGCGGCGACGGTGCGCCACCAGGGACGACGGGCGGGGTGCATGCGGGACTCCTCGGGTCGGACGGCGCGGGGACGCGCCGCGGCGCATCCCCCTTTCAGACCATCGGGGCCTCCTCCCGCCGACTTGACCCCTGAAACCCGATCCGCCCGGATGGGTGCCCGCTGAGAGGTCCCTGAGCGGGGTCCCGGGAGCGCTCCGAGCGGTCGGAGCACCCCGGGAGCGCGCCTAGAATGGGGCGGTGAGCGCCTCCGACCCCGTCACCCGCGGCCCCGGCCGCGGCCGTACCGCGGCGCGCGCCGCGGTCGCCGTCGTGAGCGTCCTCACCGTGCTGGCCACGGTGGCCAGCGCCGTCGGCTGGGCGGGCCTGAACCACCTGTCGAGCAACATCACCACGATGGACGTCGACGACGAGCTCGGCACCGCGCGGCCCACGAAGGCGACGCCCACGCAGCCGACGACCTACGAGCCGCTCAACATCCTCATCATGGGCACGGACACGCGTACCGGCCAGGGCCGCATGTTCGGCGACGCGAACCAGACCGCGTCGGGCGAGGGCCACAGCGACACCGCGATCCTGCTGCACGTCTCCGGCGACCGCACCCGCGCCCTCGGCGTCAGCCTCCCGCGCGACTCCTGGGTCACCCGCCCGAGCTGCAAGGGCGGCGGCACCGTCACCGGCAAGTTCAACGCCGCCTTCGCCACCGGCGGGCCGGCCTGCACGATCAAGGCCGTCGAGTCGCTCACCGGCGTGCGCATCGACCACTTCGTCGTCGTCAACTTCCTCGGCTTCCAGGCCGTCGTCGACTCCCTCGGCGGCGTGCCGATCTGCACCAGCGAGCCGATCAACGACCCCAAGAGCCACCTCGTGCTCAAGAAGGGCACGACCGTCCTCAACGGCCAGCAGGCGCTGGCGTTCGCGCGAGCCCGCAAGACGCTCGGCGACGGCAGCGACATCTCGCGCATCGATCGCCAGCAGGTGTTCCTCTCGTCCGTGGTGCGCACCGCCACCAGCGCGGGCCTGCTCACCAACCCCGTGAAGCTGTTCTCGGTGCTCAACTCGGTCACCGAGTCGCTCACGGTCGACAAGGCCCTCGGCAGCGTCGACGCGCTCAAGGACCTCGCGCTGTCGATGCAGGGGCTCTCGCCCAAGTCCGTGAAGTTCATGACCGTCCCGTGGACCGGTCGTGGCGACGGCGAGAACGTCGTGTGGACGAGCAGCGCCGACAAGATCTGGACGGCGTTCAAGAACGACACCCCCTACCCGCCGACCACCACCGTGCCGGCCGGACAGAAGGCGCTGACCGCCAAGCCCTCCGACATCCGGGTCCAGGTGCTCAACGGCACCGGCGTCACCGGCAAGGCCAAGACGGTCGCCGACCAGCTGCAGAAGCTCGGCTTCGTCATCGCCGGGATCGGGACCGCCAAGGGCGGCACCGTGGCCACCACCTCGGTCACGTCCTCGCCCACGCGCACCGAGTCGGCCCGCACCCTGGCCTACGCCGCGCAGACCTCGGCGACCTCGACCACCGGCACCAGCCGCACGCTGGTCCTCACGATCGGCACCGACTGGAAGGGCGTCCGCGCCGTCAGCGTGGCGTCCCCGGGCAGCGGCTCCTCGGCCAAGTCGGCCGACACCGTCACCTGCGTCTCCTGACGCAGCACCTGCCGACGCCGCACCGCCCTGCACGCCGCTGCGCAGGCCGGTCGCGGACCGGCGCACGCAGCAGCCCCCCGGCCCGATCCGTCTGCCCGCCCGCACGCGCCCCGGTCGGCTCACGTCCGGCCCCTCCGCCTCGCTAGGCTCCCGGGAGCCGGTCGACGTCGACCGGCGGAGGCCAGGAGGGGCTCGATGGCTCTGGACAAGGTGGTCGCGTCCCCGCACGCGGCCGTCGACGACGTCACGAACGGCGCGAGCATCGCGGTGGGCGGCTTCGGGCTCTGCGGCGTCCCGTCGGTGCTCATCGGCGCCCTGCTCGACCACGGGGTCAGCAACCTGTCGGTGGTGTCGAACAACTGCGGCGTCGACGAGTGGGGCCTGGGCATCCTGCTGTTCGCCAAGCGCATCGCCCGGATGACGTCGTCCTACGTCGGTGAGAACAAGGAGTTCGAGCGGCAGTTCCTGCACGGCGAGCTCGAGGTCGAGCTGATCCCGCAGGGCACGCTCGCCGAGCGGCTGCGCGCCGGCGGCTCCGGGATCCCCGCGTTCTACACGCCCGCCGGCGTGGGCACGCAGGTCGCCGAGGGCGGCATGCCGTGGCGCTACGCCGCCGACGGCTCGATCGCGCTCCCGTCGCCGCCGAAGGAGACGCGCGACTTCGACGGCCGCGACTACGTCCTCGAGCGCGGCATCGTCACCGACTTCGCGCTGGTGCGCGCCTCGGTCGGCGACCGCCACGGCAACCTCGTGTTCGACAAGAGCACCCGCAACTTCAACCCGCTGGTCGCGATGGCCGGGCGCGTCACCATCGCCGAGGTCGAGCGGCTCGTCGAGCCCGGCGAGATCAAGCCCGACGACATCCACACGCCCGGCGTGTTCGTGCAGCGGGTCGTGCCGCTCTCGCCCGAGCAGGCCGCGGAGAAGCGCATCGAGCGCCGCACCGTGTCCGCACCGAAGGAGTCCTGAGCGATGGCCCTCACCCGTGACGAGCTGGCCGCGCGGGTCGCGCAGGAGCTGCGCGACGGCGAGTACGTGAACCTCGGGATCGGCCTGCCGACCCTGGTGCCCAACTACCTGCCTGCCGACGTCACCGTCGTCCTGCAGTCCGAGAACGGCATCCTCGGCACCGGGCCCTACCCCACCGAGACGGCGGTCGACCCGGACCTCATCAACGCCGGCAAGGAGACCGTCACGGTCCTGCCGGGCGCGAGCTTCTTCGACTCCGCGACCAGCTTCGGCATGATCCGCGGCGGCCACATCGACGCCGCGATCCTCGGCGCGATGCAGGTCTCGGCGTCGGGCGACATCGCGAACTGGATGATCCCCGGGAAGATGGTCAAGGGGATGGGCGGCGCGATGGACCTCGTCCACGGCGCCAAGCGCGTGATCGTGATGATGGAGCACGTCGCCAAGGACGGCTCGCACAAGATCGTCGAGGACTGCACCCTGCCGCTCACCGGCAAGGGCGTGGTCGACCGCATCATCACCGACCTCGCGGTCATCGACGTGCGGCCCGAGGGGCTCGTGCTGGTCGAGACCGCGCCGGGCGTCAGCCAGGACGACGTGTTCGCCGCGACCGGCGCGCCGCTGTCTGTCGAGCTGGGCTGAACGACAGACCGTCGCGGCTCGAGCCGACGACCCGGAGCCGGCCGGGAGCCCGCCTGGCTCAGGCGGTGCCGAGGATCCGTCGCGTCACGCCGGCCCAGCGGCCCGCGTCGGTGATGCGACGGCCGTCGACCAGCACGCGCACGCCCGGGAGGTCGGTGGCGGCCAGCTCCGCGTACTCGACGTGGTCGGTCTGGAGCACTGCGGCGTCGGCGGCCTCGCCGAGGTGGTACGCCGTGAAGCCGTAGCCCGCGAGCTCGTCGTCGGTGTACATCGGGTCGTGGACCAGCACGCGGGCCCCGCGCGCCTCGAGGGCGGCGACGGTCGGGAAGACGCCGGAGAACGCCGTCTCCTTCACCCCGCCGCGGTAGGCGGCGCCGAGCACCACGACGGTCGCGCCGGAGAGGTCGCCGTAGGCGCCCTCGAGGACGGCGACGGCGTACTCGGGCATCGCGGCGTTCGCCTCGCGCGCCGCGCGCACGACGGTGGCCTCGGGGTCGTTCCAGAGGTACATCCGCGGGTAGATCGGGATGCAGTGCCCGCCGACGGCGATGCCGGGACGGTGGATGTGGCTGAACGGCTGGCTGTTGGACGCCTCGATGACCTCGAAGACGTCGATGCCGTTCTGCTCCGCGAAGCGCGCGAACTGGTTGGCCAGCCCGATGTTCACGTCGCGGTAGGTCGTCTCGGCGAGCTTGGCCATCTCCGAGGCCTCGCTGCTGCCGAGGTCCCAGACGCCGTTGCCGCGCGGGAGGTCGGCGCGGTCGTCGAAGTCGAGCACGGCCTCGTAGAAGGCGACCCCGCGCTTGCCGCTCTCGGCGTCGATGCCGCCGACGAGCTTGGGGTAGCGGCGCAGGTCGGCGAAGATCCGGCCGGAGTAGACGCGCTCGGGGCTGAAGACCAGCGGGAAGTCGACGCCGGCGCGCAGGCCCGAGATCTCCTCGATCATCGGTGCGAAGCGGGTGCGCGTGGTGCCGACCGGCAGCGTGGTCTCGTAGGAGACGAGGGTGCCGGGCTTGAGACCGCGGGCGACCTCGCGGGTGGCGGCGTCCATCCAGCCGAAGTCCGGGACGCCCTCGATGTCGACGAAGAGCGGCACGACGATGACGACGGCCTCGCTCTCGGCGACGGCCGCGGCGGTGTCGGTGGTGGCGCGCAGCCGGCCCGACGCCGTGACCTCGGTGAGCAGCTCGGCGAGCTGCGCCTCGCCCGGGAACGGCTCCTGGCCGGCGTTGACGAGGTCGACGGTCGCCGGGTTCACGTCGGCGCCGATGACCTCGTGGCCCTTGGTGGCGAACTGCACGGCCAGCGGGAGGCCGATCTTGCCCAGGGCGACGACGGTGATCTTCACGGTGATGGGCCTCGGAGGTCGGAGACGGCGGAGGTCCCAGGATACCGGCCGGCAGCACCGGTCCCGGACCACCGCGCGCGGCTGCGGGATGTGAGGTCGGGCCCACCTGGGCGGTCCCGGCGGTGCGGGGCGGCCGGGTGCGCCGGGCGTGACACCCGTGGTTCAGGGGGCGATCCAGGCGGCGACGCGCGTGCGGGCCCGGCGCAGCCGGCGCGAAACCCGGCGCCGGTTCTTCGTCGCCCACGACAGGCCGTCCCACTCCGCGCGACGGCGGCGCTCGGCGTCGTCGCGGGCGCGCTGGTCGGCCTCGGCGTAGGCGTCGGTCTCCGCCTGCACGAGCGCCTTCGTCGACGGTGGGACGGGCTCGCCGCGCTCCTCGAACCCGCGCAGGAAGGGTTCGAGCACCTCCGCGCGGGTGCGGGCGTCGCTCTCGTCGAGCGCCATCGAGATGTTGCCGCCGTGGCGGCGGTAGATCCACGTCGCCTCGGTCAACCGCGTCGTGCGGGCGTCGCCGGACAGGATCGTGAGCCACACGGGGTAGATGACCTGCTGGCGGCGGGTGGAGTCCCACGGTCCGGCCTGGAACAGCTCGCGGCGGACCATCGCGCCGTCGTTCACGGTGATCGACCCGGCGAGCAGGTCGCCGAGCCGCGGCTCGGGGAGCGTGACCTCCTGCTGCACCCGAAGGTCGCCGTCGGCGCGCAGGAACGACCCGCTGCACAGGTCGTAGCCCTCCGCGAGGCGCTCGAGGTGGGCGACGAGGTAGCGCGGCAGCATGATGTCGTCGTCGCCGAACAGCGTGATGTACGTCGAGGTCGCCTCGGCGACTCCGCGCACGATCGCCGATGCCGGGTCGTTCTGCCCGTCGTGCACCTCGAGGCGGACGACGTCGGCGCCCGCCTCGCGCGCCGCGACCGCGGTCGAGTCGTCGTCGGAGCAGTCGTCGACGACCAGCACGCGGGTGGTCCAGCCGGCGCGGCGCGCCTCGTCGACCGCCACCTGGATCGAGCGCAGCGTGGTGCGCAACAGGTCCGCGCGGTTGCGCGTCGGGATGACGACGGTGACGTCGGTGGTCGCCGAGCCGCCGGTCGTGGGTGCGGCGTCGCTCACGACGGGTCCTCCCGGAAGCGGAGCACGCGCGCGGGAACGCCTGCGGCGACCGCGAAGTCGGGCAGGTCCTCGGTGACGACGGACCCGGCGCCGACCTGCACGCCCTGGCCGATGCGCACGCCGGGCAGGATCGTCGACGAGACGCCGAGGTCGGCGCCGTCGCCGATCTCGACCGCCGCCCGGCGCAGCGGCGCATGCAGGATCGGGACGTCGAGGCCGGCCTCGTCGTGCGCAGAGGTGATGATGCGGACGCCGATGCCGACGCCGACCGCGCGCCCCAGGCGCAGGCCGCCGGCGGAGTTCGCGTAGCAGTGCTCGCCGATCCAGGTGCCGTCGCCGATCTCGAGCTCGCCGCCGTCGTAGGCCTTGAGCACGGTGCCGTGCCCCACGTAGACGCCGGCACCGAGCCGGACGTGCTCGGGTCGGAAGACCAACGCGGTCTCCTCGACGGTCGTCCCCTCGCCCCACGCGGCGAAGTCCTCGCGGCTCCAGCGCCCGGTGCCGTGCGACGTGCGCGGACGGGTGCCGTCGAACCTCACAGCGCCGCCAGGACCACGTCGACGACCTGCTGCTGCTGCTCGGCGGTGATGCCGGGGAACAGCGGGAGGGTGAGGGCGCGCGGCTCGCGGTCGCGGGTGACCGGGAAGTGCTCGGGGAGCAGCGAGTACTTCTCCCGGTAGTACGTCGTGAACGGGATGGGCGTGGTGCCGACCTGCGTCTGCACGCCCTGCTCGGCGCACGCGGCGATGAGCGCCTTGCGGTCGGTGCCCTCGGGGAGCACCGCGACGTAGCTCTGCAGCACCGGCTCCGAGCCCGCCACGGTGGCCGGCGGCTGCACGGCCGTGCCCGCGAGGAGCGCGTCGTAGACCGCGGCGCCGGCGCGGCGCGCGTGGACGACCCGCGCCAGCTTGCCCATCTGCGTGATCCCGAGCGCGCCCTGCATCTCGGTGAGGCGGTAGTTCAGGCCGGGCAGGTCGAAGTCGGTCGGGGCGGTGCCCGGCACCATGCCGTGGGCGCGCCACCGGCGGAGCTCGGCGTCCAGCGACGCGCTCGACGTCGTGACCATGCCGCCCTCGGCGGTGGTGATCGCCTTGCGCGGGTGGAAGGAGAAGCAGCCGAGCTCGCCGACCGAGCCGGCGGCCGCGCCGTCGCGCGCAGCGCCGAGGGCGCAGGCGGCGTCCTCGATCACCGGGACGCCGGGAGCCGCGGCCGACAGCGCCGGGAGATCGGCCATGACGCCGAAGGGGTGTACCGGGATCACGGCCGCGAGCGGCTCGTCGACCGCGGCGAGCGCCTGCGGGTCCATCGCCCAGGTGTCGGGCTCGATGTCGACGAAGCGCACCCGCGCGCCGACGAGCTCCACGACGTTGGCCGTGGCGGGCCAGGAGTAGGTGGGCACGGCGACCGTGTCGCCCGGACCGACGCCGAGCGCGAGCAGCGCTATGTGCAGCGCCGCCGTCCCGCTCGACACGGCGACGGCGTGCTCGGTGCCGACCTCGGCCGCGACCAGCCGCTCGAACTCCGCGACGCGGGCGCCCTGCACGAGCATGCCGCTGCGCAGGACCTCCGCGACCGCCGCGAGATCGTCGTCCTCGATGAGAGGAACGGTCAGCGGGATCACGGCTCGAGCGCCCGGTAGTGCTCGGCGGTGCGCAGGATCCCCTCGTCGAGGTCGACCTCGGCCTCGAAGCCGAGGACCTCGCGCGCCTTGGTGACCGACGGGACGCGCAGCTCGACGTCGGCGTAGTCCTTGCGCGTGAAGCGGATCTCGGACTTCGACCCGAGCACCCGCACGACCGCGTTCGCGAGGCCGTAGATGGTGACGACGGCCCGCTGGTTGCCGATGTTGAACGACTCCCCCACGGCGTCGGGGTGGGTCAGCGCGAGCATGACCCCGCGCACCATGTCGTCGACGTAGCACCACGCGCGGATCTGCGTGCCGTCGCCGTGGATCATGATCGGCTCGTCGCGGATCGCGTTCTGCACGAACGCGCGGATCGCGCCCTCGCCGACCTGCCCCGGTCCGTACACGTTGAAGGGGCGCACGACGACGACGGGCAGGCCGTCCTGCACGTGGTGCGCCATCGCGAGGTGCTCCTCGGCGAGCTTGCCCACGGCGTAGGTCCAGCGGGCCTCGCCGACCGCGCCCATGACGGTGTGGTCGGTCTCGGTCGAGCGGAAGGCCTGCTGGCCGAAGACCTCGGAGGTCGAGAAGCACACGACCCGGCCGCCGACGCCGAGGTTGGCCGCCGCCTGCAGGACGTTCGCGGAGCCGAGCATGTTCACGCGCATGGTGTCGACCGGGCGCTTGATGACCGTGTCGATGCCGGCGATGGCGGCGCAGTGGACGACGTGGGTCGCGCCCTGCATCGCCTCCTGCACGGCGTCGGCGTCGCACACGTCGCCGACGACGAGGCGGAGGTTGGGGTGGTCGGCCCACCCGCGCGAGGAGAGCGCGTCGCGCGTGAGGTTGTCGTAGACGACGACCTCGTTGTCGTCGAGCAGGAGCCCGGCAACCGCTGACCCGATGAACCCCGCACCGCCGGTGATGAAAACGCGTTCTCCTGTCAGCACGCCGTCAGCATACTGACGCTCCTCGGCTCCCCCGACCACGACGACCCGGCGTCCGGACAACGGCAGCAGCGGCTGTGACGCCCGTCTCCCAGGCGATCCGGGCCGTCAGCTCAGCGCGGCGAGGTCAGCGGAGGCGTGCAGCGGGCGAGCACGTCGTTGAGCAGCCGGTTCACCGAGGTGGCCCACGGCAGCTTCGAGCCGCTGCGCAGCCGGGCCGCGCTCGGCTCGAGCAGCCCGCGTCGCGCGAGGGCCGTGCCCGAGAGCGCGTAGGAGCGGCCGTCGGACTCGAGCCAGACCTGGCCGTCGTCGCCCCCGCAGTACGCCGTCGCGCTCGGGACGTCGAGCGGCCAGAGCTTCCCGAGCTGCTCCGACGTGACCACGCCCACGGGCTGCAGCGGGGCGGGACGGTAGACCGCCACCGTCGCGCCGACGAGCAGCAGCCCGGTCACGACGGCGAGCACCGTCGACGTCGGCGACAGCCACCGCGGCGACGCCACCGGTGCGGGTGGCGCGGTGGGCTCGCCGCGGCGTGCGGCGACGGCGCGGTGCAGCACGACGCCGATCGCGAGCACCAGCAGCGGGTAGACGGGCGAGACGTAGCGCAGGGTGTCGGTGCCGTTGAGCGCGGCCGTCGCGACGGGGAACGACGCGGCCCCGAGGATCACCCAGCCCAGCGGTTCGCGCAGCAGCCACAGCGCGCACGGGACGCCGACCACGAGCAGCAGCAGCACGAGGCCGCTGCCCGCCGGCGACACCGCCAGCGAGTCGACGAGGTCGCGCGGCAGCGCGAGGAACGCTTGCACCACGGTGGAGACCACGCCGTTACCGCCGGACCGCGAGCGGGTGAAGGCCAGGACGTCGTACGGCGCCCACACGCTCACGACGGCGGTGACACCGAGCCCGCCGATGAGCGCAGCGGCCGTCGGCCACGCCCACAGCCGCAGCTCCTCGCGCCGCCGGCCGCGGGCCAGCAGGACCGCGCCGAGCAGACCGGCGACGACCATCGCGGGCACCACGAGCCCGGCCTGGCGGGTCAGCCCGCCGACGATCGCGAGGACGGCGAGCCACACCGTGCCGGACAGGCCCGGTCGCCGCCCCGCGAGCGGGAGGCACAGGGCAGCGCCGACGACGACGAGCGCGAGGATCGACTCGGTGTAGAGACCTGTGGCGTACCAGGCGAACGCGGGGCTGAGCAGGAAGACCAGCAGCGGCGGCGCGAGCGCCCACCGCACGCCCCAGCGGCGGGCGAGGAGCACCAGCAGCAGCACGGTCGCGAGGCCGCACAGGATGCCCGGCACGAAGATCGCGGCCACGCCCATCGCCGGCACGAGCGGCGTGCCGAGCAGCGGCAGCGCCGAACGCGGGTAGATCAGCGGCGCGCGGTCGGGGTTGAGGAAATAGGCCTTGTGCCAGTCGCCCGGGTACCGGAAGTACGCCGCGGTCTCGTCGAGCGACTGGAGGTAGGGGGTGCCGGCGTACTGCAGCATCATCGACGCGTAGTACATGTGGTCGCCGTTGGCGGGAGCGGCGTACGTCTGCTCGCCCCGGTCGCGGGCACCGGACATCGCGAGGCGGACGGGGACGAGCGACCACACGGCCGCGAGGACGAGCAGCGCGACGACGCCGACGCCCAGCAGCCGACGGCCCTGGCCGGCCCCCTCGGCCCGGCCGGCCGGGGGCCGCTCCTGCGGACCGTCGGCGGCGGTGTCGTCGTCCGCCTCGGCGGCTGGGTCGGCCACGGGCTACAGGGTGACGACCACGCCGTCGAGCGCGGAGCGGATCGCGGCCTCCGCCACGGCGACGGTGGCCAGGCCCTGGCGCATCGTCACGATGTCGGACTCCTTGCCGAGCACGGCGTCGCGGAACGCCTCGTGCTCGGTGCGCAGCGGCTCGGGCTTGGCGAGCGCGTAGCGGATCACGTCGCCCTCGGAGACGCCGCGGAACTTCGCGATCGAGTCCCACTCGGTCGCGACGGTGCCGTTGGCGTAGAAGGTGAGGTCGGCGGTGAGGGTGTCGGCGACGAAGGCGCCGCGCTCGCCGGTGATGATCGTGACGCGCTCCTTGAGCGGCGACAACCAGTTCACCAGGTGGCTCGTGACCGTGCCGTTGGCGAGCTGGCCCACGATCGCGACGAGGTCCTCGTGCTCGCGGCCCGAGCGGTGCGCCACGCGCGCCGACACCGAGGTGAACGGCTGGCCGGCGACCCACGCGGTGAGGTCGATGTCGTGGGTCGCGAGGTCCTTCACGACGCCGACATCGGCGATGCGCGCCGGGAACGGGCCCTGGCGGCGGGTGACGATCTGGTAGACCTCGCCGAGGTCGCCGGCGGCGAGGCGACGGCGGGCCTCCTGCAGGGCCGGGTTGTAGCGCTCGATGTGGCCGACAGCGCCCACCAGACCGGCGTCCTCGAAGGCCGTCGCGATGCGGGTGGCCGAGGCGACGTCGGGCGCGAGCGGCTTCTCGATCATGGCGTGGACGCCGGCGGCGGCGAGCGTGAGGCCGGCGGCCTCGTGGTAGGCGGTCGGCACGGCGACCATCGCGTAGTCGATGCCCTGCTCGACGAGCGCCTCGACGCTGTCGACGACCGGACGGCCGCCCGCGACGCCGTGGACGTCACCGGCCGGGTCGGCCACGGCGACGAGGTCGACGCCCTCGAGCGACCCGAGCACGCGCGCGTGGTGGCGCCCCATCATCCCCAGGCCGATGAGGCCGGCACGCAGGTTCGCCATCAGGCACCCGCCGCCGCGACGGCGTTGACGACCTCGACGACGGTCTCGAGGTCGGCCTGCGACAGCGCGGGGTGCACCGGCAGCGACAGCGCCTGCTGGGCGGCGATCTCGGTCTGCTCGAGGTGAAGGTCGGGAGCGAAGTGCGTGAGCGAGGGCAGGCGGTGGTTCGGGATTGGGTAGTAGACGCCGCTCCCGACGCCGCGGTTGCCGAGCTCGGCGGCGAACGCGTCGCGGTCGGTGCCGACCACGCGGATCGTGTACTGGTGCCAGACGTGGGTGGCGCCCTCGGCGACCGGCGGCACGACGACGCCGCGCAGGTTCGCGTTGAGGAAGGCGGCGTTGTCCTGGCGCTGCTTGGTCCAGCCGGCGAGCTTGGCCAGCTGCGCGCGGCCGATCGCGGCGTGGACGTCGGTCATGCGGGCGTTGAAGCCGACGACCTCGTTCTCGTAGCGCTTCTCCATGCCCTGGTTGCGGAGCAGGCGGACGTTGCGCGCGATGGTGTCGTCCTTGCACGACACCATGCCGCCCTCGCCCGACGTCATGTTCTTGGTCGGGTAGAGCGAGAACATCGCGAAGTCGCCGAACGTGCCGACGCGCTGGCCCTGCCACTCGGCGGCGTGCGCCTGGGCGGCGTCCTCGTAGATCGCGAGGCCGTGCTTGTCGGCGATCGCGCGCAGCGCGGTCATGTTCGCCGGGTGGCCGTACAGGTGCACCGGCTGGATGCCCTTGGTGCGCGGGGTGATCGCGGCCTCGACGGCGGCCGGGTCGATGCAGAAGTGGTCGGGCTCGATGTCGACGAACACCGGGGTCGCGCCGGTGAGGGCGACCGAGTTCGCCGTGGCGGCGAAGGTGAACGACGGCACGATGACCTCGTCGCCGGGGCCGACGCCCGCTGCGAGCAGGCCGAGGTGCGAGCCCGCAGTGCCGGAGTTCACCGCGACGCAGGTCCAGCCACCGGCCACCTGGTCGGCGAACTCCTGCTCGAAGGCAGCCACCTCGGGGCCGCCGGCGATCATGCCGGAGCGCAGGACGCGGTCGACCGCCTCGCGCTCCTCGTCGCCGATGAGCGGCTTCGCTGCGGGGATCATGCCTGGGCCTCCGTGAGGGTCTCGTCGTTCTCGACGTAGCGGTCACCGGTCTGCGGGCACACCCAGTGCCCGTCGCCGGCGGGTTCGAGCGGTACGCCGGCCTTGCCGACCCACCGGATGCGTCGGGCCGGCACGCCGGCGACGAGCGCGAAGTCGGGGACGTCCTTGACCACGACCGAGCCCGCGGCGACGAGCGCCCAGCGGCCGATCGTGACGGGGGCGACGCACGTGGTGCGGGCACCGATCGAGGCGCCCTCGCGGATCGTCACGCCGACGGGCTCCCAGTCGTGGCCGGACTTGATCGAGCCGTCCGGGTTCACGGCGCGCGGGTAGTGGTCGTTGGTGAGGACGACCGCGGGGCCGATGAAGACGCCCGCCTCGAGAACCGCGGGCTCGTAGACGAGGGCGTAGTTCTGGACCTTGCAGTTGTCGCCCATGAGCACACCGGTGCCGATGTAGGCGCCGCGGCCGACGATGCAGTTGCGGCCGAGGACGGCCTCCTCGCGCACCTGGGCGAGGTGCCAGACGCTGGACCCCTCGCCGATCTCGGCCCGGTCGTCGACGTCGGCGGAGTCGACGATGCGCACGCCAGGGCGGGCGGGTGCAGTGGTCATGCGGTCCTGACTCATGCGGCGGCAGGGCTCCTTCGGGGTCGCCCCAGGGTACCGGGTGCGGGGCCGCCCCTCGGGACGCGCGAGGCGTGGCCCGAGGGGTTTGTGAGCGGCTTCACGAGCCCGCGGGAGCACCTTCCGACGGCCGCTCGGCGGCCCCGAGCCAGGGGGCGAGGACGGCGGCCGAGTGGCGGCCGTCGTGCCAGCGGTCGGCGTACGCCGTGCCCCGGGCGGCGAGCTCGCGGGCGCCCTCGCGGTCGGCGACCAGGCCGCGCAGGACCGCCTCGAGGGTGTCGGGCGTCACGTCGGCGACCGGCGGGTCCTCGGGGAGCCGGGCCCGGTTGCGCGGGTCGACGTGGACGAGGACGACGCGGCCGGCGGCCATCGCCTGCACGGCCATGGCGCCGTAGGCGCCGAGGGCGACCTGGTCGAGGACGAGGTCGACGTCGGCGATGTGCGCTGGCATGTCGCCGGGCTCGACGCCCTCGAGCGGGACGTACTCGATCAGGCCCTCGTCGTGCAGCCGGTGCAGGACCGGCTCGACGAGGGTCGTGCCCTTCATCCGGGGGTTGCTCGGCACGTGCAGCACGCGGGGCCGCTCGCGCTCGAGCAGCGGGGCGTCGGTGCGCCACTGCTCAGGCTCGATGACGACGGGGAGCCAGGAGGCGAAGGGCAGGTCGTCGAGCAGGTCGGGGGTGGTGACGAAGACGGCACCGCCGCGCTTGTGGTGGTCGGCGTAGATGCGCGCGTGCCGCTCGACCCGCTCCTGGAGCTTGGGCAGGACGTCCCAGTCCTCGGCGTCCTTGAACGGCGACCACTCGTAGGCCGCCGCGTGCCGGCTCGGCGACCTGACGTCGGAGCCGTGCGCGACGAGAGCGAGCGAGACGCCGCGACGACGCATCCGCGTGGCCTCGCCGCTGACGTCGTTGCCGTAGCGGGTGCCGAGCACGGGCTTCACGGCCTCGGACAGCACGTGGGTCCAGCCCTCGAGCACGTCGCGGGTCTGCTGGCGCTGCCACCAGGGGTTGTTCCAGGTCCTGGCGTCGACGACCCAGTCGGCCGGGAAGGCGAGCCGGTCGCGGCCCAGCATGAAGGCGGTCGCGGTGACGTCGTCGAGGGAGTGCTCCACCGCGCGGGCCCACTCGTAGCCCTGGCCTGCGAAGTTGGCCGGCCCGATCAGCAGGCGGATCGAGGTGGTGCCGGGCGAGGGCGCCACGGGCATGGGATCGGGACGGTCGAGCCAGCGGCGGGCGCGGCGCACGCGTCGGCGTGCCCCCCGGGCGGCTGCTCGCACCGGTTCCGGGAGGTGCTCACGCATGCCGTTAGCCTATCGGCGGCGTCGCTGCGACCGGCCGCGACGCGGGACCAGGGAGGATGCATGCCGCACGACGGCGGCCGTCCCCACCTGCTCTACGTCGCCTGGGGCTTCCCGCCCTGCCGCGGCTCCGGCGTCTACCGCGCCCTCGCGACGGCCAACGCGTTCGCCGCGGGCGGCTGGGACGTCACGGTGCTCACGGTCGAGCGCGAGGTGTTCGAGCGGTTCACCGGCTCCGACCCGTCGCTCGAGGACCTCGTCGACCCGAGCATCCGGGTCGAGCGGATCCCGTTCGCCTGGCCGATCCTCGAGACCGACCTGCGCGAGTGGTCGGCGCTGCGCATCTTCGCCCCGCAGGTGTGGCGGCGGCTGCGGACCCGCGCCGACCTCCGCGACTTCCCGGAGATCTCGTACGGTCCCTGGCGCCGCGAGGTCGAGGCGGCCGCCGAGCGGCTGCACCTCGAGCGGCCGTTCGACCTGGTGCTCGGGACCGCGAACCCGAACGTCGCGTTCACCGCCGGCGCGCACCTGCACGAGCTGCACGGCGTCCCGTACGTGCTCGACTACCGCGACGCGTGGTCGCTCGACGTGTTCGACGGCAAGCGGCTGCACGAGCCCGACAGCGCGGTCGGCCGCTGGGAGAAGCGGCTGTTCGACTCGGCGACCGAGGTGTGGTTCGTCAACGAGCCGATCGCC
>WBZP01003696.1_pt1 | contig 16405 bp, 12 predicted proteins | sample 5204301 | NCBI WGS metagenome assembly WBZP01 (sample SAMN12412401, study PRJNA552823) | activated sludge metagenome | isolation source: activated sludge from nitrification reactor of wastewater treatment plant... | place: USA: Pennsylvania | collected 2017
CGCGCGAGAAGAAGAGCGGGCTGCAGCGCAGCATCACCATCGACAAGGCGATCGCCCGCTTTGAGCAGGACCACCTCGCCGCCGCGCGCAGCCGTGTGCGGGCGCTGTTCGACGGCGAGGGCCAGCTGGAGGACGGCGCATCGGTCGACGAGGTTGCAGGCGACACATCCCTTGCCTCGGGCATCCAGGCACGCCGCTTGAGCGTTGAAGCCCAGGCGCTGGTCGAAAAGGCCGAGCGTTTGCTCAGCAAGGTCGGGCCCCAGGACGCCGAGGATCTGGTCGACGCCATCGAGGCGGTCAAAGATGCGCTGGCCGGTGAAGAACCGGCGCTCAAGGCAATGATGGACACACTTGCCGACCTGCTTTACTACCTGGAGGCCTGAACTTGCTGCGCTGCCCGGCGTGCCGTGGCCGACTGGCGCAGGAGCTCGGCTGCCCACGTTGCGGCTGCGATCTCACGCTGGTGCGCCGCGCGCAGGCCGAAGCCCGGCAGTTGCTGGTGCGCGCGCTACAAGCCTGGGCTGACGGGGACGCGGGCAGAGCCGTGGTTCTGGCCGAAGCCGCCGCGTCGCTGGAACGCAGCGAGCTGGCGGCAGGCGTTCTGCGAACCTTGCGCTCGCCTTGACCGAACCGGCTTCGGTCTCCGTCGCACCGACCTTGCCAGCGAGCCGAAAGTCGGCTGCGGGAAGACGCCAACCTGGTTGACTTGAAGGTGCTCTTCGCCGCACCCGGCTACCCGAATCCCCCGCTCGGGGGCCCCTGGACTGGGCGCCCCTTCGATGGCGCCGTTTCCGCCCCGCCGGGCGATAGTGCGCAGCCGTCGCGATGCGCAGCATTGTGGCCTTCAAGAAAAGGAGGCCCGAGATGTTCATGCTGTCTCTGCGCGCTACGCCCGCCACCCATCAAACACCGGCCGCTGCTGGGGCGGCAGAAGAGCCAATAGGCTGTGGCTGGTTCGACTCCAGCCACGAGCTCCAGCGCGGCCTGCTGGTGCGCGAGCACACCAGCCTGGCCGAGTTGACCGAATTGCTACCCCTGTCCAACTGGCTGGCCTTGCACCTGTCCGGCTGGCAGCCTCAGGCCTGATCGATGGCCGGATGGCAGCGGTGATACGCTGCCGCATCGCGCAATGCGCAAGCGGAGAGGCGGCACATGAAAGCCATCTGGAAAGGCACCGTCGTGGCCGAGAGCGACGACACGGTGGTGGTGGAAGGCAACCACTACTTCCCGGCACATTCCGTCAAGCGCAACTACCTGCTGCCCAGCAACACCAGGACCATGTGTTCCTGGAAGGGCCAGGCCAACTACCACACGCTGTTTGTCAACGGTGACGCCAACCCGGATGCCGCCTGGTTCTACCCCGAACCCAAGGAAGCGGCGGCGGCCATCAAGGACCGGATCGCATTCTGGAAGGGTGTGCAGATCGTCGATGGGGGCGATGCCGGCTGAGGCCCTGCCGGCCAGCCATCGCAAGCGGCTCAAGGACTTGTGGCGATCGGCCGGCTGGCCCTGCCACGACGGCGTTGAACTGGACCTGCTGGCGGCTGGCCTCATCGAGAGGCACTGGGACGGCCAGGGCCGCGAGACCCTGCGCCTGACCGATGCGGGTCTGCACACGCTCGCCGGCCAGCGCACGCGTCACCGCCGTGCCTTGGACCAGCACGAGGGCCTGGTGGCTCGTGTCACGCAGGAGATGCAGCGTTGCGGCAGGCTGGCCTGGCGGGGCTTGAGCCTGCGGGTGCCATTGAAGGCGGACGATGCCACCACGCAATGGACTCTTGCGATGCCCGACGTCTTCTCGATCCGCAACACCACCGTGGAAGCCTATACCGAGCCGGCGGTGCACGAAGTCAAAGTGAGCCGTGCCGACCTGCTTTCCGACCTGCGCAGCACGCGCAAACCCGCGGCCTATCTGGGCATGTCCAGCCAGTGCTGGTATGTGCTGCGCCGCGGCATCGCCGAGCCGGACGAAGTGCCCGTCGAGTTTGGCGTGATGCTGGCCGACGATGCCCGGCTGGAAGTGGCCAGGCCCGCCCCGCGACGTGCCATGACACCGGGCTTTGCCACGTGGATGGCCCTGGCACGCGCCAGCATCGAGCCGGCAGTGGAAGATGGCCAGGCGCTGCTGGGTGAAAGCCAGGATGCGCCGCCCTTGCCCTGATGCCATGTGACGCGTGCTTATGATCCGGGCCATGCTGCTGCCAACCGATGTGCCGCGCAACTGCGGCTGCAACGCCTGATGCTGCGTTGGTTGACCCGGCTCTGGAGTGATGGCGCAAAGCCCTCGGCTCCCGCGGCACCGGCCCTGGCGCCATCGCCTGCGCAGACCGTGGCTGCAGATGCGCAGCCGGCGCAGGCTTTTGGCGTGCGGCGGCCTTTGATAGGAAAGGGCGGCGCGCTGGCGGGCTTCGAGTTTCGCCTGCCGCCGTTGCTCGAACAGCGGCTGGCCGCGCTGCCACCGCAGGCCGCAGAAGCCAGCGCAGTGGCGCAACACGCTGCGCTGCTGAGCGCGGCACGGCTGTTGCAGCAGCCCGGTCGCGTCGCCCTGGTGGCGCTGCCCGGACAGCTTCTTGAAAAGGCCGCTGTGGCGCAGCAGGCCGCCCCCGAGATGCTGCTGCTGCCGCTGGGCCCGCCCACCAACGAGGCCACGCTGCATGCCCTGCGCCAGCGTGGCATACGCCTGGGAGTGCAGGACGGTCCGGCCGATGCCGCGGTGGATGCGGACTTCGTTCTGCTGCGCGCCGCGACTGGCGGCATCGACACCTTGCTGCTTTCGGCGCAGAGATGGCGGGAAGCCAGACCGGGCCTGACCCTGGTGGCCCTGGGCCTGGAAAGCATCGACGATGTGGAGCGCGCACTGGCCAGCGGCTTGACCCTGGTTGGTGGCCGCCTGGAGGCCGGGCCGGACGCCAAACGCGCGCGGCCCCTGCAAAGCGCTGCCCATCGCATCTGCGCCCTGCTCAACGATCTGGCGCTGGACCGCGACACCGCAGTGGTGGCCGAGTCGGTGCGCTCGGACGTTGCGCTGTCCTATCGGCTGCTGCGCTATGCCAACAGCCCGGCCGTCGGTTCTTCGCGTGCGGTGGAGACGGTGGAGGCGGCGGTCATGCTGCTGGGCCGTGCCGAAGTCGGACGCTGGCTGGCGGTGATGCTGATGTCGGCGGCCAGCGGACGGCAGGCCTCAGCCGCGCTGCAGGAAGACGCGCTGGCTCGCGGCCGCCTGCTGGAGCTGCTGGCCAAGGCGCAACGCGTTGCCCAACCCCAGGTGCTGTTCACGATCGGGCTCTTGTCCCGCCTGCACCTGCTGCTGCAGATGCCGCTGGCTGCCGCGCTGGAGCCGCTGCGCCTGACCGAAGAGTCGAGCCAGGCCCTGCTCAAGCACCAGGGTCCCTGGGCAGGCTACCTGGATCTGGCGGATGAACTGGAGGGCAACGACGAAAAGCGCTTCGGCGAGCTGTGCGCGCCACACGGTGGCATTGACGCCGTGCTGGCCGCGGCGGCGGAGGCCTGGGGCTGGGCGGCTGAGGTGGTGCGCACGTCGCGTGGGGGATGATCGCCAGGCTGAGGGCGATGGGTGCTCACCTTCAGCGCAAGGGTTTGCGCAATCTGCGTGCTAGAACCGCCAGGCCAAAAAGTCCCATCAGCGCCGTGCCGGGCTCTGGAACAGCCGACAGCATGGGATACAGGAACTGCCGCGTACCGAATTCGTCGTTTGTCAGCGGCTGCAGGTTGGTCACCGGATTGGCCGCACTGATACCCAGGCCGTTGGACTCCATCAGCAGGTTGACACCAGCGGCGCCAGCGGCACCACCGATGTTGTACCGGGCAAGCGAGGCCGAGCCGGACGGATCCAGAGGGTTGACCAGCGCTGCCCAGGAATTGTTCAAGGTCGCTGCCGGGTTCGACGCGTTGAAGTTGTCGTCGATGAAAGCGCCCGGATTGATGCTGCCTTCAACATCGCCCAAGCCAATCGCATGCCCAATCTCATGCGTCAGCAGGCGACGGAACAAGTCGATCGAATAGACCGCGCCGGGATTGCTGTTGATGTAGATGTCGACTCCCGAGATCGCCTGCGAAAAGCTGTAACTGGGCACACCCGAGGTCAGCGTAACCGGGGCACCGATGCCACCAAACCAGGTCTCGCCTTGTGTGACGTTGTTGCCTGGGTTCCAGAAGGTGGCGTCTGTCGCGGCGATGAGGTCGATCTCCGCGCCTTCGGTGTTGACCCCGCCACCGGTCATGCCAGCCACTGAACTGTTGGAGTCGAAGACAAAGCTCAGAGGCGTGCCCAAACCCGTCGTTGGATCAACCACGGTCCAGGCATTGAAGGCGCTCTGCACCGCAGCGGCAAAGTCAGCCGACGAAGGCAGGGCTGTCCAGGAGAACTGATCGCGAAAGGTGTTGAGACTGCCACCGGAGACTGAATAGCGCAGCCCTCCGTCGAGCGAACGTTCGTTGCCGTTGATCACCCGCGGCGCCGCGTCCCACCGGTAGATGCCACCTTGCAGACCCGCCGCGGGCAGACCAAAAACGACACCGGCTTGGGCCGTGTTCATCAAGAACGTCATGGCCGCAGTTGCGGCCATGCCGACTCCGTCCCGATACCGAGTCCCTGTCATCAGCTTCCCCCTGAAACCGGCCAGACACTGAATTGTGGCGCGTGCCTACGCTCCACTCCAGACAGCCCTTCAGTACGGCCCCTGGCCCTACACCATGCATTGGGCGCGGCCTGCCACAGCGACCCCTGAATCTCCGTCAGCACGACAACCCCGTGGGTCAGGGCCAAACCCGAAACCGGCTTGAATGTACAAGAAGACCGCCCCGCACTCTTGAGCGTTTCACTTCTTGGACGGCCTCCAGGCGCCGGGCATCCAGCCATCGGCTGCCGCGCCCTGCATCGCTGCCCCAGCCGCTTCTGGTTCTGGCGGCCGCACCCAAAGAGAAAAAGCCGGCGGCTGCCGGCTTGTTTCTGGTCGCGGAGCTCTTATCAGGCTTTTTTGGTCGCGCGGCGGCGAACGCCAATCAGGCCGGCCAGCGCCACGCCGGCCAGCGCCAGGGAGGTGGGTTCGGGGACGCTGCCACCACCACCGCCGCCGCCACCGGTTTTGGTCGCGATGTAGTTCAGCTTGAAGCTGTCATTTCCGGCGCCGCAAGTGGTGCTCGTGCCGTCCGCCTTCAGACAGCTGGTCGAGCCACCATTGAGGGTCTGGTTGAAGGTGCTGATCAACCACCAGCTTGAGGACAACGATGCACCGGTTGACCGCGCGGCGCCGCCAAACGGAATGCTTGAATCGGCGGTGAGGTCGGCGTAACTGCCGACCAGTTGCCACCCGGCTACGGCCGGCGTCGCCGGGTTGTATGCGGTGTCGACGAGATTCTGGTTGCCGCCGGTGGAGGTGGTGCCCGTGGGCTTGCCCGGCGCGGTGGAGCCGGTCCAGCGCATCACCGTGATGTCGGCATCGCCGTTGGTCCAGCCAATGCCGATCTTGTCGAGAATCACACTGGTGCTGCCGAAGTCCAACAGCATCAGGTCAATGGTTCCTGGGGAATAGGAATCGAAGGAGTGATCGGGCGAACCGACACCAATCCCCTCGAGCCGGCTTGCAGCGCCGAACCCACTATTGCCTTGTGCCGACATGTGGGCGCTGGCGTAGCCTGAACCGCTGAGGTAGTTGGTGTTGCCAGAGCTGTTGCGGTCTGAAGACCATGCTGACGCCGTCATCGACGTGCCGGCCGTGCCTCCGGTGGCGCTGGTGCATGCCCAGGAGTTGTTGAAGGTACCCGTGTTTGTCGCGTTCTGAACGCAACCGGAGCCGCCGGACGAGCCGCTGTAGACGTTCCACGTCGACTGCGCCATGGCCGTCGTGCCGAGCGTCAATCCAGCCAAGGCCGCAGCGGTTGAGATGAGTCGCAATGTGTTCATGGTGCTTCCTGAGAGTCGTCGTACCGGCGTGTTCCGTCGGGTTTGGTCATCTCTAGCAAATTCTGAGCCTGAACGAAAATTCCAATAAAATCAGTTGCTTAGAGAAACGTACCGGGTTGGCAGGCAGCAAGTGTAAGGATCTGCGACAGGGCTTAGAACCCCTCATCTCAGTGTCCGCAGCAGTTGCTCTGCGTCTTTCGAGCTCGCAAACGGCCCGACGCGCAAGGCCGCTTCCAGTTCTTCGCGTGCCTCGGTCTTGCGTCCGGTACTGGCCAGGACCGCGCCCAGGAAGTAGCGCGTCTCGGGGTTGGCCGGGTCGCGCAGGCGCGCATCGCGCAACAGTTGAAGGGCACGATCGGTTTGCCCTGCCTTGAACGCGGCCCACCCGGTGGTGCCGATGATGTGTGGCGCGCCAGGGTTCTTCTGCAACGCTGCTTCGGCCACCTGCAATGCGCCGGGGTCCTTGGCCAGCAGCATCACGTTGGCCAGGTTGTTCAGCGCTTCGCTGTCGTCAGGCTGGACCTTGAGCAGGGCTTCGTAGCTGTTGCGGGCCGCGGCCAGATTGCCGGCCCGGGCCTGGCCGTCGGCCAGGGCACGGCGTACTGTCAGGTCGCCCGGGTTCGCCTTCAACCAGCCTTCCGCCAACGCCAGCGCCGCCGGGCCGTCGGCTGTGCCCAGCGCTGACACCAGACGCATCATGCTGGACGTCGAAGGCTCCACCTGGTGGGCGCGCCGGTAGGCTTCGATGGCAGCCCGGCGCTGGCCGCGGGCGGTCGCCAGGTCGCCGGCCAGGCCATGGCCGACCGCACTCTTTGGGTGTGCTGCCACAAGCTGCCTGATGCGCACCTCGGCTTTGGGCAATTCGCCCTGGCGGAGTTCGACCTCGGCCAGCAGCGCCTGCGCAGGCAGGTAGTCCGGCCGCTCAGACAAGGCCTTGCCCAGGCTATGCGCCGCACCAGGCAGGTGAGCCGCTTGCAGCTGCAAGAGCGCGATCTGCACAAGCAGCGCCGGTTTGTAGTCGGCCAAGCTGGCTGCCCGGCTCAGCTGGGTGCGTGCCGAGGGCGCGTCGCCATTGGCCAGACTGACGCGCGCCAGCGCGAGCAGCACCGGCAGTGCCTCCGGCGCCTTGGAGGTCAACCGCCTGGCGGCTTCGCTCGCCTCAGCGGGCTTGCCGCGACGCAGGTGGAAGTCGACCAGTGCCAGTGCAGGCTGCAGGTTGGCAGGGCCACTGTGGTCGTCGGCCTTTTCCAGCCAGCGCTGGGCGGCATCGGTCTGCCCGCGGCGTTCAGTCAGGCGCGCCAGTTCGCTGAGCACGTCGACGTTCTTCTCGTTCTTCGCCAACAAGGCATTGAGCCGGCTCTGAGCGGCGTCGTAGGCTCTTGCTTCGATCTCAAGGCGCGCCAGGTTGATCTGCGGCTCGTCGAATGCCGGGTCGAGCTTGGCTGCAGCCTCGAAGGCGGCTCTGGCGCCGGGGGTGTCGCCCTTGCGCGCACGCGCCAAGCCCAGCAGATTCTGCACGCCGGGCGCGGCGGGACGTTGCTGTGCCAGCGTTTCGGCCACCTTCAGCGCCTTGCTTGCCTGCCCGGACTGCAGGTACAAGGTGGCCAGTGCGACACCAGCCTGGAACTGGTTCGAGTCCTTCGCGAAAGCCGCTTCGAGCGACGAGATGGCATCGACGTACTTGCCGCCCCCTACCAGGCTCATGCCCAGCAAGGTGCGCATCTCAGGGCTGTCCTGCGAACGCAGGGCGTTCTGCATCAACTGTGTGGCGCGCGAGTGCCTGCCTTGGGCCATGTGCGCCGAGGCCAGCAGCATCAAGGCCTGCGGGTCGTCGGGCTGGGCGCGCAGGTAAGCGTCCAGCACCTCGATCGCCCGGTCGCTGTTCTTGTCCGCCAGGTGGATCTGCCCAAGCAGCTTGGCAACCCCACTTTGAGGCTGACTGCGCAAGACGGCTTCGAGATAGGGTTTGGCCTTTTCGCGCTGGTTGAGTCCATGGTGCGCCAGGCCGCCAAGCATCAGTGCCTGAGTGCGGAAGCGCAGAAACTCGATCGGAACCGGGTCAAGCAAGGCCGTGACGTTGTTCAGTGCCGCCCTGGCCGTGGCGCTGTCGCCTTGTCGTTCAGCGACCAGGGCCTTCAGGTATGAGCCGCGGGGGTCACCGGGAGCGGTGCGAAGCAGTTCGGTGACGTCGCGGCTGGCATCCGCCAGTCGGCCCTGGTCGAGCAGCATCCCGGCGCGCGACACCAGTGCTTCCGTATGCGTCGGCTGCAACTGCAAAGCCTTGCCGTAGCTGGCCAGTGCAGCGGCAGCGGCGCCTTGGATGTGCGCGACCGTGCCGCGCAGGTAGTGTGCTTCGGCCAAGGAGGGCGCGATGGCCAGCGCACGCTCGGCCGCCGTCTGCGCTTCGCGAAACTGCCGCGCCCGCAGCCGCACCGGCACCTCTGCCAGCCAGCTGTCGGCGCCGGCCGGGTCGAGCGCGCGGGCCTCTTCGATGGCCTTCATCGCAGCGCCAGCGTTGCCCAGGTCTGCCAAGGCCGCCGCCCGCAGCAGCCACATCTGCGCCTGCACGGCGGCAGGCAGGCCAGCGGCAGCAAAGCGCGGCTGGTCGATCACCTCCTGCAGGCGCCCCTGCGCAACCACCGTGCGCGCCAGTGGCAAAAGGATCTCGGCCCGGTTGACGCCCAGACGCAGCGCCTCGTTGAATGCCACTTCGGCTGCTATGGCGTCGCCACTGGCCAGCAACGCCTTGCCAAGCAATACGTGCACCGGCAGCATCGCCTTGTCGATCTTGAGAGCATTTTTCAGCTGAATGATCGCCCCAGGCAGGTCCTGCTTCTGATAGCGCACCAGCGCGTCTTCGTACAGACGCGAGGCCTTGGCATCGGTGGCGGCATGGCTTGGCATGCTGGCGGCAATCAGCAACGCAAGCGTCGCGGCGCGCAGTACACGGCTGATGGAGTGTCGGATCTTCACTGCGGGATCGTAGCCACAAGGTGGTCGCACTCGCATGGGACGCGCCGCAGCCCAATGAGTGCGGTGTGCCAAACTGCCGTTACCACGCGGCGAACCGGGGGGCGCTGGCCAACAAGCGGGCCCGGCCAGCCAACAGCGCACAATCCCCCCGCTTGCCGCAGGAGACCCTTGCCGTGAAGTCCTGGACCGCCACGCTCTCCACCCTCTCGCTTGCCGCCGCGCTCGCGTGCGCCGCCATCCCGCCAACGCTTGCCGCCCCCGGCCTGCCTTCGACCAACGTCGCCTGGTTGGCCGCCGCCGCGGATGCCGATGTCGAGCGCGCCTTTGCGCTGGCCCGCAGCGAGAAGAAACCGGTGCTGCTGTACTGGGGCGCCACCTGGTGCCCGCCGTGCAACCAGCTCAAGGCCACGCTGTTCAACCGCCAGGACTTTGCCGAACTGTCGCGCCACTTCGTCGCCGTGCATGTCGACGGTGACCGGCCCGGCGCGCAGAAGCTGGGCAGCCGGTTCAAGGTCAGCGCCTATCCCACGGTGGTGCTGTTTGGCGCCGGCGGTCAGGAGATCACCCGCCTGCCCGGCGAAGCCGACCCGCCGCAGGTGCTGGCCGTGCTGCAGGCGGGCCTGGCCGCGGGCCGGCCGGTGAACGCTTTGCTGGACGATGCGCTCAAGGGCCGGACGCTGGCCACCAACGAATGGCGCAGCCTGGCCTTCTATTCGTGGGAGACCGACGAACAGCAGTTGGTCCCCAAGGCCGACCTGCCGGGCACGCTGGTCCGCCTGGCAGCTGCCAGCCCCGCTGCCGATGCGGCCACGGGCGACCGGCTGTGGCTCAAGGCGCTGGCCGCCAGCGACGACGGCAAGGGCGTGAAGCCCGACGCTGCGCTGCGCGAGCGGGTGCTGCGGGTGTTGGCCGACCCGGCCCGCGCGCGGGCACTGATGGACGTGGTCAACAGCGGAGCCGACGACATCACCCGCACGCTGGACGCCGAGGGCACGCCCGGCCGCGTGCAGGTGCTGGCCGCCTTCGAAACGGCCTTGCGCCGCTTCGAGTCCGATGCGACCCTGTCGCGCAGCGACCGGCTCGGTGCGCTCTATGCGCGCGTGCTGCTGGCCCGCCTGGACCAGCCCAAGGATGCCGTCCAGGTCACGCTGCCCGAGCCATTGCTTCAGGAGGTGCGCGAGCATGTGGCCCGTGTCGATCGCGAGATCACCGACGGCTACGAACGCCAAGCCGTGATCACCTTCGCGGCGGCGCTGCTGGGCCGCGCCGGGCTGTGGTCACACAGCGACGCTCTGCTCAAGTCCAACCTGGCGCGCAGCCACTCGCCCTACTACCTGATGAGCCAGCTGGGCAGCAACGCCCGCAAGCTGGGGCGCACGGACGAAGCGCTGAACTGGTACGCGCAGTCCTTCGACAACAGCGAAGGCCCGGCCACGCGGCTGCAATGGGGCGCGGGGTATCTGGCCGCCCTGGTGGACCTGGCACCGCAGGACACCACGCGCATCGAGAGGATCGCCGGCCAGCTGCTGACAGAAGCGGCGCGCGACAGCGGCGCCTTTGAAGGCCGCAGCGTGCGCAGCCTGCAGCGCATCGGCAGCAAGCTGCTGGCCTGGAGCGGCGACAAGGCGCCGCAGCGCCGCGTGTTGCAGCGTCTGCAGGCCCAGCTGGACGGCATCTGCCCCAAGGTCGAGGCGGCCGACGGCCAGCGCGCGGCTTGTCGGGCCCTGCTCAAGACCCCCGCCATAAAAACTTCATGACCGCTGATGCATTGCAGGATCCGGCGCGCCGGCGCCTTGCCTTTTCCGTCCTGACGGCGCCGCTGGCCCTTTCTGCAGCGGCGGCCCAGGTGACCAGCGGCACCGTCGTACAAACCTACACCGGCCGCTGGGTGCATGCTTTTGCCGCCTACGGCCCGCCCGCGCAGGCAAGCGACTTCACGCACTTCGGCTACGTCAATCCGCAGGCACCCAAAGGCGGCACGCTGCGGCTGAAGAACCCCGATCGGCGCAGCAGCTTCGACAAGTTCAACCCATGGACGACGCGTGGCAATGCACCGGCCGGCGTGCTGATCTGGATGGTGGAGTCGCTGGGCCACCTGGCGCAGGACGAGCCGATGACGGTCTACGGCCTGCTCGCCGAGGCGATGAACGTGGCGCCGGACTTCGGCAGCGTGGACTTCCGCCTCCGGCCACAAGCGCGCTTCAACAACGGCGACGCGGTCACGGCCGAAGACGTGCACCACAGCTGGGCCATGCTGGCCAGCCAGGGCGCATCGCCCCACTATCAGACCCTGATAGCGGGCCTCGCCGAGGTGCAGATCCAGGACCCGCGCACCGTGCGCTTCGTGTTTCGCGAGAAGAACCGCGAGCAGGTCTTCGTCGCAGCCACGATGCCGGTGTTCTCGCGCAAGTGGGGCGCCGGCAAGACACTGGACCAGATCGTCACCGAGCTGCCTATCACCAGCGGCCCGTACCTGATCGACAAGATCGACATGCCACGGCGCATCGAGTTCAGGCTGAACCCCCGGTACTGGGGTAAGGACCTGGCGGTGCGCCGCGGGCACTTCAACTTCGAGCGCGTGGTGTACCGCAACTACACCGACAACCTGATCGCGCTGGAGGCCTTCAAGGCCGGCGAGTTTGACCTCATCAAGGAGTACCGCTCGCGCACCTGGGTGCGCCAGCACGCCGGCGTCAAGTGGGACGACCAGCGCATCCTGAAAGCCGACTTGCCGACGCGCATCGGCTACTACATGCAGTCGTACAACCTGAACATGCGCCGGCCACTGTTCCAGGACATTCGCGTTCGCGAGGCGCTGGGCTACACCTATGACTTCGAGACGCAGAACAAGACCAAGATCTTCACGCGCGCCAACAGCGCGTTCAACAACTCCGAGTTTGCCGCCGAGGGCCTGCCCAGTGCCGCAGAGCTGGCATTGCTCGAGCCCTTTCGCGCCGAGCTGCCGCCGCGTGTCTTCGGCCCAGCCTTCGTCGCGCCGCGCACCGACGCCGAGCCGCTGGCGCTGCGCCGCAACCTGCTCAAGGCGCGGGAGCTGCTGACGCAGGCCGGCTGGAAGCTCGACGCCGCCGGCGTGCTTCGCAATACACAGGGCGAGGCCTTCGAGTTCGAGTACATGCAGCCGCAGGCCAGCAGCGTGGTGGACTGGCAGCGCAACCTGCAGAAGCTGGGCATCACGATGAAGGTGCGGCTGGTGGACTTTGCGCTGTACACCCGCCGGCTGGAGCAGTACGACTTCGACATGGTGGCCATCGTCGACGGCAACTTCACGCTGCCGCAGGCTGCCGAGCTGTCGGCGATCTTCGGCAGCAAGTCCTCTGCCGAGCCGGGCAACAACAACCTGCGTGGTGTCAACAGCCGTGCCGCCGACACGCTGATCGAGGCCATCAACCGCGCCAGCACGATGCAGGAACTGCGCGACGCGGCGCGCGCCTTCGATCGCCTGGTGACCTGGAGCTTCTGGCAGGTTCCGGACCTGTATTCCGGTGTCGAGAACGTCTCGCACTGGAACAAGTTCGGCAAGCCGACGGTGATGGCGCGCTACTTCCGCGCCGACACCCTGATCTATGGATTCATCGAACATGGCCCCTGGCCGCTGTGGACCTGGTGGATGAAATGACTCACGCCCGAGGCGGCCGCGGCCCGGCGAAGCCGTTTCCGCGGCGTAGGCCTGATCCAACCAAACCCTAGACCGCCATGCTGACCTACATCCTCAAACGCATCGGTCTGATGATTCCCACGCTGCTGGGTGCGCTGACTGTGACCTTCGTCGTGATGCAGTTCGTGCCGGGAGGGCCGGTGGAACAGATCCTGGCCGAAGCCCGTGCCGGCGCTGGCGCGCAAGGCACCGGCTACAAGGCGGGCCGCGACCTCGACGCCAAGCAGCGTGAGGCGCTGATGAAGCAGTACGGCTTCGACAAGCCGGCGCACGAGCGCTACTTCAGGATGCTGGCCGACTTCGCGCGCTTGGACCTGGGCCGCAGCTTCCTGCAGAACAAGGGTGTGTGGGAGCTGATCAAGGAGAAGCTGCCCGTGTCGGTGTCGCTGGGCTTGTGGACCTTCCTGATCAGCTATGCCATCTCGATACCGCTGGGCGTGGCCAAGGCGGTGCGTGAGGGCACGCGTTTGGACGCCATCACGACCTTCGGTGTGCTGCTGGGCTATGCCATTCCGGGCTTCGTGCTGGGCGTGCTGCTGATCGTGCTGTTTGCCGGTGGCACCTTCTACGACTGGTTCCCGCTGCGTGGCCTCACATCCGACAATTTCGACGAACTCCTGGCCTGGGGCAAAGTGAAGGACTACTTCTGGCACCTGACGCTACCGCTGACCTGCCTCGTGATCCACAGCTTTGCCGTCGTCACGCTGCTGACCAAGAACACGTTTGTCGAAGAGATTCGCAAGCAGTACGTGCTGGTGGCGCGCGCCAAGGGCCTGAGCCAGGATCGGGTGCTGTTCAAGCACATCTTCCGCAACGCCCTCATTCCGCTGGTGACCGGTTTTCCGGCGGCCTTCATCGGCGCGTTTTTCACCGGCTCGGTGCTGATCGAGACGCTGTTCTCGCTGGATGGCCTGGGCCTGCTCAGCTACGAAAGCGTGGTGCGGCGCGACTACCCGGTGGTGCTGGGCTCGCTGTTCCTGTTCACCCTGCTGGGGCTGGTCGTCAAACTGCTGTCCGACCTGCTGTACACCGTGGTCGACCCGCGCGTCCAATTCGCCAGCGTGGGCAAGTGAGGAGCCGCCAGCGATGCCTTCAGCCGTGCAAGCTTCCCAGACCCCGCCGGACCCGGCGTCCGCGGCCGCAGTGGCCTCAGCGTCCATCATCGTGCCTCCGTCGTCGCCCAACCAACGCGCCTGGGCACGCTTCAGGCGCAACCGACTGGGCTATGTCTCGCTCTGGATCTTCAGCCTGCTGCTGCTGATGGGCACCTTTGCCGAGCTGCTCAGCAACGATAAGCCCCTGCTGGCGCACATCAGCGGCCAGTGGTATGTACCGGCCTTCAACAACCCGTCAGAGCAGGCCCTGGGTGGCGACTTCGACACGGCCACCGACTGGAAGGACCCGTTGATCACGGATCTGCTGGCCAAACCCGGCAACTGGGCGCTGTTCGCGCTCAATCCGCACTCCGCGGATTCGCTGGACTACTTCGACCCCACCCTACCGCCCGGCAACCCCAACGCCCGCAACTGGCTGGGCACCGACGCCAAGGGTCGTGATGTGCTGGCCCGGCTGATCTATGGCTTTCGCGTGAGTGTCTGGTTCGCGCTGGCGTTGACCATGGTCGGCATGGCCATCGGGATCGCCGCCGGCGCGCTGCAGGGCTACTTCGGCGGCAAGGTGGACCTGTTCGTGCAACGCCTGATCGAAATCTGGGGCGCGCTGCCCGAGCTGTACCTGCTGATCATCTTTGCCTCGATCTTCGAACCTTCGCTGCTGCTGCTGCTGATCCTGCTCTCGCTGTTTGGCTGGATCGGGCTGTCGGACTACGTGCGCGCTGAATTCCTGCGCAACCGCAGCCTGGAGTTCGTCAAGGCGGCGCGTGCGTTGGGACTCGCCAATCGCCAGATCATCTGGCGCCATGTGCTGCCCAACTCGCTGACCCCGGTCATCACCTTCCTGCCTTTCCGCATGGCCACGGCCATCCTGGCGCTGACCTCGCTGGACTTCCTGGGTCTGGGTGTCCCCGCCACGATTGCCTCGCTGGGCGAATTGCTGAAGATCGGCAAGGAGAACCTCGATGCCTGGTGGATCATCTTCAGCACCTTCAGCCTGCTGGTCGTGACCATGCTGCTGCTGACCTTCATCGGCGACGCAGTGCGCGACGCCTTCGACACGCGCAAGTCCTGACCCACCACCATGAGCCAGCCGCTGCTGCAAGTCGATCGCCTGAGCGTGCGCTTCGGCGCTTCCACCGTCGTCGACGACATTTCTTTCACCATCGAAGCCGGCGAGAAGTTTGCGCTCGTCGGCGAGTCCGGCTCGGGCAAGAGCATCACGGCGCTGTCGGTGCTGCGCCTGGTCGACGCCGCCAGCACCAGCGGCAACATCCACTTTGCCGGCCAGGACCTGATGGCGCTGTCCGAAGTGCGGATGCGCGCTATCCGCGGCAGGCGCATCGGCATGATCTTCCAGGAGCCGATGACGGCGCTGAACCCGCTGTTCACGGTGGGCAACCAGATCGGCGAGGTGCTGGCGCTGCACGAAGGCATGCAGCGCAACGCGGCCCGGGCGCGCGCCATCGAACTGCTGGCCCGTACCGGCATTCCCGAGCCACATAAGCGCATCGACACCTTCCCGCACCAGCTTTCCGGCGGCCAGCGCCAGCGCGCGATGATCGCGATGGCGCTGGCCTGCAAACCCGAACTGCTGATCTGCGACGAACCGACCACGGCGCTGGACGTCACCATCCAGGCGCAGATCCTGGCGCTGCTGGACGAACTGCAGGCCGAGATGGGGATGGCCATGCTCTTCATCACCCACGACCTGAACCTGGTGCGCCGCTTCACCCACCGGGTGGGTGTGATGGAGCGGGGCTGCCTGGTGGAAAGCGGCAACACGGGTGAAGTCTTCGGCAAGCCCCAGCATGCCTACACGAAGAAGCTGCTGGCCAGCCGGCCGCAGCGCGTGCTGCAGCCGGTGCAGGCAGACGCGCCGTTGCTGCTCAAGGGCGAAACGGTCCAAGTGAGCTTCGACTTCGCCGAAGGCTGGTTCGGCAAACGCCAGTTCATCGCGGTTCGCAACGCCACCGTCGAGCTGCGGCGCGGCGAGACGCTGGGCATCGTCGGCGAGTCCGGGTCGGGCAAGACCACGCTGGGCATGGCGCTGCTGGCGCTGCAGGCGATCAGCAGCGGCACGGTGCAGATGGGCGGCGAGCGCATCGACAACGCCAATCGCCAGCAATTGCGCGCCATGCGCCGGCGCATGCAGGTGGTGTTCCAGGATCCGTTTGCGTCGCTGTCACCACGCCGCACCATCGGCCAGATCGTCAGCGAAGGGCTGGATCTGCACCACCCACAGCTCCCGCGCGCCGAGCGCGATGCGCAGGTGCTGCAGATGCTGGACGAGGTGGGGCTGTCCGATCGGCACGGCGTCAGCGGCGTGGTGCAGCGCTACCCGCATGAATTCTCCGGCGGCCAGCGGCAGCGCATCGCAATCGCCCGCGCCGTGGTGCTGCGACCGGAAGTACTGGTGCTGGACGAACCCACCTCGGCGCTGGACGTTTCGGTTCAGCAGCAGGTGTTGGCGCTGCTGGCGGAACTGCAGCGCCACTATGGCATGAGCTACATCTTCATCAGCCACGACCTGGCCGTGGTGCGCGCGATGTCGCACCGCGTGGTGGTGATGAAACAAGGCGACGTGGTGGAAGCGGGTGAGGCCGAAGCCATCTTCGACGCCCCGCAGCAGGCCTACACGAAGGAACTGCTGGCGGCGGCGCACTTGAATTGAACCTTGTCGCGGGCCGCAGCTCCGGCGCCCGCGCGAACCTGGAGAAC
>WBZP01003697.1_pt1 | contig 16402 bp, 16 predicted proteins | sample 5204301 | NCBI WGS metagenome assembly WBZP01 (sample SAMN12412401, study PRJNA552823) | activated sludge metagenome | isolation source: activated sludge from nitrification reactor of wastewater treatment plant... | place: USA: Pennsylvania | collected 2017
GTTGAGATAATCCGCCCTGGTTTTGCCGCGCAGCAGGTTCATGGGAACCATGGCGAACTGGCTGGACGCGCCCCCTTGCAGGAACAGCACCTTGTAGTTCACCGGGATATTCAGCAGTTCGCGCAAGTCGGCTTCGGCCTGGTCGGCGATGGAGACGAACTCCTTGCCGCGATGGCTCATTTCCATCACCGACATGCCGGAACCGCGCCAGTCGAGCATTTCGGCCTTGGCCTGTTCCAGAACCGCCTCGGGCAGCATGGCGGGACCCGCGCTAAAGTTGTATGGGCGTGGCATTTTAGACATCCTTCGTGACCGCACGGAAATGCGGCGCATAGTAGCAGAAACACCTAATTTCGGATAATGGATAGCGTCGCCACGGCGCGAGTGGACCGCGCCAACGCCAATGACTCAAAGCGACCCGTCACCGGCAAAGGTAAAATCTTTCTTGAAGCGTATCTACCCGTTCCTATTTGTTTTTCTGTGGAGTACCGGCTTTATCGGCGCCCGGTTTGGCCTGCCGTTCTCCGAGCCACTGTCCTTTCTGCTGATACGCTATCTTTGCGTCATCGTCCTGATGATGGCGATTGCCGTGTTGAGCCACGCTCCGTGGCCGAAAGAGCCAAGCCAGTGGTGGCATATCAGCATATCCGGAGTGCTGATCCACGCTATTTATCTGGGGGGCGTATTTGTATCGATCAAGCATGGCTTGCCGGCCGGCGTCGCCGCACTGGTGGTCGGTATGCAGCCGCTGTTGACCGCTGTTGGCGCCGGTTGGGTGCTCGGCGAACGGGCGAGCGCACGTCAATGGCTCGGGCTGGTGCTGGGGTTTATGGGGGTGGCGCTGGTGGTGTCCGGCAAGTTCGGCGTCGGAGCCGAACTGGGTCCGATGCTGGTTCCGGCTCTGGTGGCGTTGGTGGGGATGACCGTCGGGACACTGTATCAGAAGCGGTTTTGCGCCGGGTTTGATCTACGCACCGGATCGGTCATTCAATTTGTCCCGAGTGCTATCGTCACCGCCATCGCCATCGCCCTGTTTACGGAATTTCAGATCACTTGGACCGCCCAGTTCGTGTTTGCGCTCGGCTGGCTGGTACTGGTGCTGTCCATCGGCGCGATCAGCGTGTTGAACCTGCTCATTCACAGCGGCAGCGCGGTGAACGTCGCCAGTTTGTTTTACCTGACGCCCTTGAGCACCGCGCTGATCGCCTGGGGCGTGTTCGGCGAGACGCTCCCGGCGGTCTCCCTGGCCGGCATGGTGCTGGCGGTGGGGGGCGTCTATCTGGTGGTCCGACGGTAGCGAGCGGCCGCTTTCACCGCATGGGCGAGGGCTGGGTGGATCAAGCAAAGCAGCGGCTTGATCCGTGTCAGTGGAATCCGGCGCGGGTTATGGGCGTCAATCCCTATTCCCCGACCGTCCTCGGCTCATCCAGCCCGCGTTCCGCCAGCGCCGCTGCCCGGAACAGCGCCCGACCCTTGTTCATGGTTTCCTCCCATTCCTTCTCCGGCACCGAATCGGCTACGATGCCAGCTCCGGCCTGGACATGTAGCATTCCATCCTTGAGCACGGCGGTGCGGATAGCGATGGCAGTGTCCATGTTGCCGGACCAGGATAGATAACCGACCGCGCCGGCGTAAATGCCGCGCTTGACCGGCTCCAGTTCGTCGATGATCTCCATGGCGCGGATCTTGGGCGCCCCGCTGACGGTGCCGGCGGGAAAGGTAGCGCGCAGCGCGTCTATCGCGGTCAGCTTGGGTCGCAGCCGCCCGGTCACGTTGGAGACGATGTGCATGACGTGTGAGTAACGTTCGACCACCATCTTCTCGGTCAGGTGGACGCTGCCAATCTCGCTGACCCGGCCCACGTCGTTGCGGCCGAGATCGATCAGCATCAGGTGTTCGGCCAGTTCCTTGGGATCGGCCAGCAACTCGGCTTCCAGCGCCTGATCCTGTTCCTCGGTGGCGCCGCGCTGGCGGGTGCCGGCGATGGGCCGGACGGTCAGCAAGCCATCCTCCAGCCGCGCCAGGATTTCCGGTGAAGAGCCGACGATGTGGAAGTCGCCCAAGTTCAGAAAGTACATATAGGGCGAGGGATTCAGGCCGCGCAGCGCCCGGTACAAATCCAGCGGCGCGGCCCGGAACGGCGCCGACAGCCGCTGCGACGGCACCGCCTGCATACAGTCGCCAGCCAGGATGTATTCTTTAATCCGCTCGACCGCGGTTTCGTAACCCTGCTGGGTGAAGCCGGAAACGAATTCGATTTCGCCCCCGGTCGAGTTGGGACGGTGCGGCGAATACAGCGAGCGGCCGGCGCGCAGCCGTTCGACCCACTCGTCCAGCCGTTGCTGGGCGCGGGCATAGGCGCGTTCCACCGCTGGGTCCACCAGGGTGATCAAGTACAGCCGCCCGGCTAGATTGTCGAATACCACCACATCTTCGGAGACCAGCAGCAGGATGTCCGGGTTGTCCAGCGGGTCGGGGTTCGGACAATGTGCCAGTTTCGGTTCAATGTAGCGGATGGTGTCGTAGCCGAAATAGCCGACCAGCCCACCGATGAAGCGCGGCAAACCTTCACCGGTGACCGGCACCCGGTAGCGGCCCTGGAACTCCTGAATCCAGGCCAGCGGGTCCGGGCAGTCCAGCGCTTCGACGATCTCGCCGGCGTGCTCGACGGTCACGCGGTGACCGCGCACCCGGATGATCTTGCGGCAGGGTGGGCCGATGATGGAGTAGCGGCCCCATTTTTCGCCGCCCTGCACCGATTCCAGCAGATAACTGTACGGCGCGTCGGCCAACTTGAGGTAAGTGCTGAGTGGGGTGTCGAGGTCGGCCAGCACTTCGCGGGCGACCGGGATACGGTTGAAGCCTTGCTCAACCAGACTCTGAAACTCGTTCTGATTCATTGGTTTGGACAGCCTTGAACAGCGGAAACGGAAAACGGCGCGTATCGAAATGGCGTCAGGTTGAGCGGCGCCATCGGAAACCCGGGGCCAGTTTCAGATGCGCAAGGGAGAAGCGGAGCGGGTTTCCGTACATCAGACGGTCCGGCGCAGCAGGGCGGGTAAATCAGCAATCGAGGCGATCACGGCGTCCGGTTGGGCATCGCGGATGTCGTAGCCATGATTGTAGCCATAGGGCACGCACACCACCGGACAGCCGGCGTTGCGGGCTGCGCCCACATCGTTGAGCGAATCGCCGACCATCAGGCCATGGTGGATCGGTACGCCCAGCCGTTCGGCGCACAGCAATAGCGCGTCCGGGGCGGGCTTGGGGTGGGGGATGCACTCGCCGCCGACCACTGTGGCGAAAAAGTGGCTGATGCCCAGTTGGTCCAGTAGCGGCAGCGCGAATTCGGCCGATTTGTTGGTCACGCAGGCCATGGGAAACCCGGCGCCGCGCAGTTCGGTCAAGCCCTCGACCGCGCCGGGATAGAGGCCGCTGTAGACGCTGATGTGCTCGGCGTAGGCTGCTTTGTACAACGGGCGGGCGCGAGCGAATAGCTCGGGATCGGCTTGGCCGGCCATGTCGTCGGCCAGGGCGCGGCGGATCAGGTTGTCCATGCCGTTGCCGACCCAAGTCCGTACCTGCGCCTCCTCGCGCGCCGGCAGGCCCAGTTGCCGCAGCATGACGTTCACCGCCGCAGTCAGGTCGGGGACGCTGTCCACCAGGGTGCCGTCCAGATCGAAGAACAGCACCACTACATTCTCAAACATGATGTTAGCCATTCGCCTGGGCCAGTTCGGCGCGCATCGCCGCAATGGTGGCCCGGTAGTCGGGAGTATTGAAGATGGCGGAGCCGGCGACGAAGGTGTCGGCGCCGGCCTCGGCGATCATTCGGATGTTGTCGATCCTGACCCCGCCGTCCACTTCCAGTCGGATCGGATAGCCGCTGTCATCGATCATCCGCCGCACCTCGCGCAGTTTTTTCAAGGTGCCGTTGATGAAACTCTGACCGCCAAAGCCGGGATTGACCGACATCAGCAGCACCATGTCCACCTTGTCCATCACATATTTCAGATATTCCAGCGGGGTGGCGGGATTGAACACCAGCCCAGATTTACAGCCGTGGTCGCGAATCAGTTGCAGGCTGCGGTCGATGTGTTCGCTGGCTTCGGGGTGGAAGGTGATGTAGCTGGCGCCGGCCGCGGCGAAGTCGGGAATGATGCGATCCACCGGTTTGACCATCAGGTGGGCGTCGATGGGCGCGGTGACGCCGTGCTTGCGCAGCGCCGCGCACACTAGTGGTCCGACCGTCAGGTTGGGGACATAGTGGTTGTCCATCACGTCGAAATGGACGAGATCCGCGCCCGCCGCCAGCACGGCGTCCACTTCCATGCCGAGCCGGGCGAAGTCGGCGGATAGAATCGAAGGAGCAATCCAGTAATCCCGCATGGTCGTCAGTCACCTCGGACGAAAGCCCCGGTAGCGCGCGCGGGGTGGGGTGGTCATGGCGGTAACTTTACCGCATGTTGCCGGGTGATGAATCCTCCGGCTACCATTATCGGGTTCGTTGGGAGCCTTGAGTTCAATTTTGCCCATGTTCGAGATCTCTTGCCCGTTTTGCGCTCTCCCGCCCGAACGTATCGTGCATCGGACCGAGCATCTGTTCGCGATCCGTGATGCCTTTCCGGTGTCGCCGGGGCATACCTTGCTGATCCCGCGCCGACACCTAATTTCGCTGTTCGACGTGACCGTGCTGGAGTGGGTGGAGCTGGGCCAGTTGCTGGTGGAAGCCCGCGCGGCTTTGCGGAGTGAGTTCCAGCCGGACGGGTTTAACATTGGGGTCAACGACGGCGCGGCGGCGGGCCAGACCGTGAGGCATCTGCATGTGCATCTGATTCCGCGCTATCGCGGCGATCAACCCGATCCGCGCGGCGGGGTGCGCTGGATTTTGCCGGAGAAGGCCAAGTATTGGCCGTGATGCCCCCGGACCGCACCTTAAACTTCAATTCCTTCCGTGAATTTTCCCGTGATGGCGATGGCCCGTGGCACGGGCTAGATCGCCGACCGCAACTTAACCAATTGATCTCAATGAGTGATGCATGCTTTGCTCGCTCGACCCGTAGTTCGGATCACAGGAAAATTTACGAGGAAAAGATTGGCAGACTCGCTTCGCTCGCCCTCAAGGGGCGTTTTGGACAGCTTCTTACAACCGGCTCCACTGCGCCCGCTTCTGTTCGTGGATGCGCGGCATCATCACCGCCACCAGCAGACAGGCCCCCAAGATCACCGCCCCCATCAGGAACCGGATGCTGTCGTTATCGTTGCGCAATGCCCGGTTTTCCTGCTGGACGATTTGCAGTTCCCGCTCCAGGGTCACCGCCTGCTCTTGCAAGGTTTTGTTGCGCTCGTCGATCACCACGGTGTCGGCTGCCACCTTGCGGTATCGCGCCAGTTGCTGGCGCAGGCGCAGGGCCTCCTCGTAAAGCTGGGGATAGCTCATCGCGTCCGCGCCGGGTTTGCTGACCACGGTGTCCATGTGCTGCTGAAGTTCGAAATACCGCGTCTTCAACTGTTCCAGCTCCTGGCGCGTTTCAGCCAGTTGTTCCTGACTGCTGGGCGTAGGAGTGAGCTGATCGCTGGGTAACCAGCCTCTCGCTCCGGTGGGGGTACGGATCTGGGTATAAGCCTTGGCGGCGTCCACCTTCAGCACATTAATCGGGGAGCCGCTACGCACCGCGCCAATGACCTTGTAGCGGTTGGAAGCGCCCGCGCGCAGCGGTATATCCACCGTGTCGCTGACGTAAGTGGCGGCCGGTGGCGGCGTGGCAGGACCGGGCTGAGCCTGAGCCGGAAGCAGGGTGGCCGGAAGCAGGATCAACAACAAGGAAATCAGTGGTGTTTTCATCGGACGCGGTGGTGGGGATAAAATGAAATTTCGCCTAGTTTAACCGGTTTGCGGCATCTGTTGTATCCGAGAGTATCCTGATTGTTGCGGCAACGGGCGCGCCCATCGTGCTTGTGGTAAAAAAACCGGATCGTCATCACCTGTTTCCAACCGACTCCAACCACCTTGGCGCCGCCCATGATTATCCCCACTGCTTCGCTCAATACCCTGCCCGCGCCCGATCCCGTCGCCGCCGCGCACAGCGCCCGGTTGCTCGACCACCTGCGTGCCGAGATCGCCAACGCTGATGGAGCTATCTCCTTTGCCCGTTTCATGGAACTGGCCCTGTACGCGCCCGGCTTGGGCTATTACCGCGCCGGCGCCCGCAAGTTCGGTCCCGGCGGCGACTTCGTCACCGCGCCGGAACTGTCGCCGCTGTTCGCGCGCTGCCTGGCCCGCCAGTGCCAGGAAGTTTTGCACACTCTCGGTGGCGGGGAAATGCTCGAACTGGGCGCGGGCACCGGCATCATGGCCGCTGACCTGCTGTTGGAACTGCGAACCCTGGACGCACTGCCGGAACGTTATGCCATTCTGGAACCGAGCGGCGATTTGCGCGAACGCCAGCGCCAGACTCTGGCCGACCGGGCGCCCGAGTGGTCGGATCGGGTGGTCTGGCTGGATGCGCCGCCGGCGCCGGGTTTTCGCGGCGTCGTGCTCGGCAACGAAGTGCTGGACGCGCTGCCGGTCGAGTGCTTCCGCGTCACCACGCAAGGACCGCGCCGGCTGACGGTGCGCTGGACCGAAACCGGCTTGGCCTGGGCCGAGGGCGGCGCAGACCCAGCGGTGACCGCCGCGCTCTCCCGGATTGAATCCGACCTGGGCTGGCGCTTGCCGGAGGGCTACACCTCCGAATACATCCCCCATCTGCAAGACTGGCTACGGACCATCGCCGAACCGCTGGCGGCGGGCGCGCTGCTGTTCGTGGATTATGGCTATCCGCGCCGCGAGTATTACCATCCCGAACGCGCGACGGGCACCCTGCTCTGCCACTACCGCCACCGGGTTCACGACGATCCGCTGATCCTGCCCGGCTTGCAGGACATCACCGCCAGCGTGGACTTCACCGCCGTCGCCGATGCCGCCGTCGCGGTGGGGCTGGAGGTCGCCGGTTACACCCGCCAGAACTATTTTCTATTCGGCTGCGGGCTAATGGAACTGCTGGCCGAGGTGGACGCCGCCGAGACCGTCCGCTACCTGGAGCAGGCGCGCCAGGTCAAGCTGCTGACCCTGCCCGGCGAAATGGGCGACCGGTTCCAGGCTATCGCCCTGACCCGGAATCTGACTATCCCGCTCCGGGGTTTCGCCTTCCGCGACGAGCGCGACCGGCTATAGTTTGCCAAAGCACCCCGCTATCCGGAGACGCCGCGCATGGGCCAGGAGATTGGTCAATCCCACTTCACCCGCCAGGATTTCCGCCGGTTCCGGGCGCGCTTGCGTCAGGAAACGGCGACCCTGAGCGACTGGTTCCACGCGGACCGGTTCGCGCCGGGCGGCGGCGTCGGCGGCTTCGAGATCGAGGCGTGGCTGGTGGATCGCCAGGGTCAGCCGGCGCCGCTCAACCGGGCTTTCCTGAAGCGGCTGGCCGATCCGCTGGTGGTGCCGGAACTAAGCGTATTCAACATCGAACTCAACACCCCGCCCCTGCCGTTGCGCGGCGATGCCTTGCGGCGGATGCACGCCAATCTCGAAAACCTGTGGCAACGCTGCCAGCGGGTGGCCGCCGAACTGGACGCGGCGGTGGTGCTCATCGGCATCCTGCCCACTTTGCGGCTTGAGGATCTGACCCTGGAGCGCATGTCGGATCAACGGCGCTATCGGGCCATCAACGACCAGATTCTGCGGCGGCGGCGCGGCCGACCGATGGAACTGGTCATCCACGGTGCCGAGACCCTGGGTCTGACCCATCCGAACGTGATGCTGGAAGCGGCCACCACCTCGTTCCAAACCCATTTGCAGGTTGCGGCCCACGATGCGGCGGCTTTTTTCAACGCCGCGCTGGCGCTGTCGGCGCCGATGGTGGCGGTCGCGGCCAATTCGCCGCTGCTGTTCGGCAAGGTATTGTGGCAGGAAACCCGCATTCCACTGTTCGAGCAGGGCGTGGCGCTGGCCGGCGGGGTGCGCTCCAACGATCCGAACTACCGGCGGGTGACCTTCGGCAGCGGCTATATCCAGGACTCGATACGGGAACTGTTCGCCGAGAACCAGGCGCATTACCCGCCGCTGCTGCCGGTGGACCTGAGCGCGGAACCGGTGGAGCGGTTGCCGCACCTGCGCCTGCACAACGGCACGATCTGGCGCTGGAACCGGCCGCTGCTGGGTTTCGAGGCGGATGGGAGGCCGCACCTGCGCATCGAGCACCGGGTGATGCCGTCCGGCCCCAGCATTCCCGACACCATTGCGAACGCGGCGCTGTACTACGGGCTGGTTCACGAACTGGCGCGGATGACGCCGCCGGTCAGCGCGGTGCTGGATTTCGCCCACTGCCGGGCGAATTTCTACACGGCGGCGCGGGAGGGCCTGCGGGCGGAGGTAAGCTGGCTGAACGGCCGACGGCTGCCGTTGCGGCAATTGTTGCTGGAGGAACTGCTGCCACTGGCCCGGCGCGGGCTGCGGGCGCTGGAAATCGATGCGGCGGATGTGACGGATTATCTGGACTCGATCACCGCGCGGGTCGAAAGCGGTCGCACCGGCGCCGACTGGCAGCGGCGCTTTCTCGCCCGCCACGGCCCCGATCTGCCGGCGCTGACCCTGGCGTATTTGGAACGGCAACGAAGTGGGAACCCGGTGTGGGAGTGGGCGGATTAGCCTGCCTTACGCCGTTTCACAACGCCCGCTCATACGCCTCGCGCACCTCCCCGCCAAAACAGACCAGATCAACTGTTTCGATCCGGTCGTCATCGGCGAGAAAAGCTCTGATCTCGCGCACCGCGATCCGCGCCGCCTCGTCCAGCGGATAGCCATACACCCCGCAACTGATCGCGGGAAAGGCGATGGTGCGAACGCCATGCTCCACCGCCAGTTTCAGGCTGTTGCGATAGCAGGCCGCCAGCCATTCCGGCTCGCCCGCGTCGCCGCCTCGCCAGACCGGCCCAACGGTGTGGATGACGTAACGGGCCGGCAATCGATAACCACGGGTGATCTTGGCCTGACCCGTCTCGCAGCCGCCCAGGGTCCGACACTCGGCCAGCAGTTCCGGACCAGCGGCGCGATGAATCGCCCCGTCCACGCCGCCGCCGCCCAGCAGCGAACGGTTGGCGGCGTTGACGATGGCATCCACCGACAACTGGGTAATATCGCCCGAGCTGAGTTGAATACGACCCGGAAGAGTGGTCATGTCGCGCCCTCTAAATCTCGATCATCTCGAAATCGTCCTTGGTGGCGCCGCACTCGGGACAGGTCCAAGTCAGCGGCACGTCGTTCCAGCGGGTGCCCGGTGGAATGCCGTCATCCGGCCAGCCTTTTTCCTCGTCATAAATAAACCCACAAATCAGGCACATGTATTTTTTCATTGCGATCATGTTTTCCATGAATGGTGATCTCACGGTGGTATTGTCCCACGCCGGGGCATCCCGAAAAACCCGCGGTGTTTGTTAGAATTCAAATTTCAGGAAACTCTCATCGGCTATCGACCCTCCCCATGCAGAACGCCCTTCCGACTTTTCCCGTCGTCATGACCTTGGCCGGCAACGATCCCAGTGGCGGGGCCGGCATCGCCGCCGATATCGAAACCCTGGTCAGCCTGGGCTGTCATCCCGCGCCCATCATTACCGCCTTGACCGTGCAGGACACCCACAATGTCCAAGCGCTGCTGCCGGTCGATCCCGATGCGGTGCTCGCCCAAGCCCGGGCGGTGCTGGAGGATATGCCGGTGGCGGCGTTCAAGATCGGCGTGATCGGCGACGCCGACAATGTCGCCGCCCTGTACACACTATTGGCTGCCTACCCCGACATCCCGGTGGTGCTCGATCCGGTGCTGGCGGCGGGTGGCGGCGCCCAACTGGCCAGCGCGGCGCTGATCGAAGCGATCCAGACCCTGCTGCTGCCCCTGACCACCGTGCTGACGCCCAACAGCGTCGAGGCGCGGCGGCTGGCGCCGGAAGCCGACACCCTGGAGGCTTGCGCCATGGCCCTGCTGACGCGCGGTTGCCGCTACGTGCTGATCACCGGCGGCCACGAATCCGAACCGCCCGCCGAGGTGGTCAATACCCTCTACGGTAACAACCGGCTGCTGGAAACCTGGCGCTGGCCACGCCTGCCCCACGAGTATCACGGCTCCGGCTGCACCCTGGCGTCCGCCATCGCCGCCCTGCTGGCCCAGGGCCGCATCCCCGACGCGGAGGCATCCATCCATTCCATCCTCCATCGAGCCCAGCATTACACCTGGCAAGCGCTGCGCGCCGGCTACCAGGCCGGCGGTGGGCAATGGCTTCCCAACCGGCTGTTCTGGGCCGATGCTGCCCGAGGTCACTGATGAATCCACCCTTCTGCCGCGGCTTGTACGCGATCACCGACGCTCTGCTGATTCCCGACGACCGGCTGGCCGCCGCGGTCGAACAGGCCATTCGGGGTGGCGCCCGCCTGGTCCAGTACCGCGACAAAAGCCATGACAACGCGCGACGGCTGGCGCAGGCCGAGGCGCTGAACGAGTTGTGCCGACGTCACCATATCCCGCTGATCATCAACGATGACGTCGAACTAACCGAACGGGTCGGTGCGGCCGGCGTCCATGTCGGCCAGGACGATCCAGCATTCGCCACCACCCGCGCCCGGCTGGGCGGGAACGCGATCATCGGCGTGTCCTGTTACGACCGGATGGATCTGGCGTTGGAAGCCGCGCGGGCCGGGGCCGACTACGTCGCGTTCGGGGCCTTTTTCCCATCGCCGACCAAGCCTCATGAGATTCGCGCCCCCATCGAGTTGCTGCGAGAAGCCCGCGCGGCGCTGCATGTGCCCATCGTCGCCATCGGCGGCATCACCCCGGATAATGCGCCGCTGTTGCTGGACGCGGGCGCCGACGCGCTGGCGGTGGTCAGCGCGGTGTTCGCCCAACCGGATATTCAAGTCGCCGCCCGTCGTTTCGCCGCCCTGTTCGCCTGAGGATTCCGCCATGACCCGTTCCGCCCAACTCTTTGCCGAAGCCCAAAACCATATTCCCGGCGGCGTCAACTCGCCGGTGCGCGCCTTTCGCGGCGTTGGGGGTAGTCCAATTTTCTTCAAGCGCGGCGCGGGCGCCTGGCTCTACGACGAGGACGACCGCCGCTATATCGACTACGTCGGCTCCTGGGGTCCGATGATCGCCGGTCATGCCCATCCGGCGGTGGTGCGCGCGGTGCGGGAAGCAGCCACCAACGGTCTGAGTTTCGGCGCGCCCACCGCGATTGAAACCGTCATGGCGCGCAAAATCCAGCAACTTGTCCCGTCCATGGAACTGGTGCGGATGTGCAATTCCGGCACCGAGGCGACCATGAGCGCCATCCGCTTGGCGCGCGGCTTCACCGGCCGCGACAACATAGTCAAGTTCGAGGGCTGCTACCACGGCCATTCCGACTCGCTGCTGGTCAAGGCCGGTTCCGGGGCGCTGACCCTAGGCGTGCCCACCTCGCCCGGCGTGCCGGCGGCGCTGGCGGCGCATACCGTCACCCTGAGCTACAACGATCTCGACCAGGTTCGGGAGGCGTTCGCGAAGATCGGCGAGGAAATCGCCGGGGTCATCGTCGAGCCGGTCGCCGGCAACATGAACTGCATCCCACCCGCGCCCGGTTTTCTGGAAGGCTTGCGCCAACTCTGCGATCAATACGGCAGCGTGCTGATCTTCGACGAGGTGATGACCGGGTTCCGGGTGGCCTTGGGCGGCGCGCAGGATTTATACAAGGTCAAGCCGGATCTGACCACGCTCGGCAAGATCATCGGCGGCGGATTGCCGGTCGGCGCGTTCGGTGGCCGGCGGGCAATCATGGAAAGGTTGGCGCCGCTGGGACCGATCTATCAGGCCGGCACCCTGTCGGGCAATCCGGTGGCGATGGCGGCCGGGCTGGCGACGCTGGAACTGATTTCCGCGCCCGGTTTCCATGCCGATCTCGCCGCCAAGACCCGGCGGCTGTGCGACAGGCTGGTCGCCGCCGCCTGCGAAGCCGGGATACCGCTGACCGCGAACCATGTCGGCGGGATGTTCGGAATCTTCTTCAGCCGCGAAACCGTAACCACCTATGCCCAAGCCGTCGCCTGCGATATCGAACGGTTCAAAGCCTTTTTCCACGGGATGCTGGCCGAGGGCGTTTATCTGGCGCCGTCGGCGTTCGAGGCGGGATTTATGTCGTCGGCGCATACCGAGGAGGATATCGAAGCGACCATCACCGCCGCCCGACGGGTGTTCAGCCGCATTTAGGAGAATTCACCATGTCTCGACCCGCCGAACAATTCATCACCGCCGCCGACTATCTGGCGCTGGAACGCAAAGCCGAAACCAAGAGCGAATACCTGAACGGCCGTATCTATGCGATGAGTGGCGCCAGCCGCAGCCATAACCGTATCACCGTCAACCTGACCTCGGCTCTGCACTCCCAACTCAAACGCAAGCCGTGTGAACCCTTCTCCGGCGACATGCGGGTCAAGGTCAACCCTACCAGCCTGTACACCTATCCGGATGTGGTGGTCGTCTGCGGCGAACCGCGCTTCGAGGACCAGCATGTCGATACCCTGCTCAATCCCACGGTCATTATCGAAGTGCTGTCAGATAGCACCGAAGCTTACGACCGGGGCGGCAAATTCGCCCATTACCGCGCGCTGGAATCGCTGAGCGACTATCTGCTGGTCGCCCAGAATGAGCCACGCATCGAACACTTCCGCCGGCAGACGGATGGGCAATGGCTCTATTCAGTCGCCGATGGGCTGGATGCCCAGGTTGAAATCGCCAACATCGGCTGCATGTTGCATTTGGCCGAGGTTTACGAGCGGGTGGTCTTCGCTGCCCCCGCCGAACCCGAATCCGCTTCATCCTGAACTCTCAACTATAATTTATGGGGTTATCACCGTCCACGGAGGCATCCCCATGACTGAGACCACCGCACCGTCCACTCCCGCCGCCAAGAACGCCGACCTCAACAAGCTGGCCCTGAATTTTTCCAAGATCATCGAACAGAGCCAGCGGGTGTTGCAGGAACACCTCAAGCGCCAGGAGCGCGGCGACCCGGTATCCCTGATCGACCCCGCCATCGTCGGCAAATCCTTCCAGGATCTGTTTGAAAAGCTGCTGAAAGATCCCGACAAGCTGATTCAGGCCCAGGTCGATTTCTGGAAAAATTACCTCGACCTTTGGCAGTCCGCTTCCCAGCGGATGCTCGGCCACGAAACCCAGCCGGTCATCGTCCCGCCGCCCGGCGACAAACGCTTCAAGGACGAACAATGGGCGGACAACGCCGTGTTCGACTTCATCAAGCAATCCTATCTGCTCGCCGCCGACAGCGTGCAAGGGCTGGTCCGCAAGGTCGAGGGACTGGACGACAAGACCGCCCGCAAGGTGCAGTTCTACACCCGCCAGTTCGTGGATGCGATGGCGCCCACCAACTTTGTCCACACCAATCCCACCGTGCTCAAGGCCACGCTCGATTCGGGCGGCGACAACCTGGTCAAGGGCCTGCAAAACATGCTGGAGGATCTGGAGCGCGGTCACGGTCAATTGCAAATCAAGATGACCGACCTCAAGGCGTTCAAGCCGGGCGAGAACATCGCGGTGACGCCAGGCAAGGTCATCTTCCAGAACGAGTTGATGCAATTGGTTCAGTACGACCCCAGCACGCCGACCGTCCACCAGCGGCCGTTTCTGTTCGTCTCGCCCTGGATCAACAAGTTTTACATCATGGACATGCGACCCAAGAACTCGATGGTCAAATGGATGGTGGACCAGGGTTTCACGGTGTTCATGACCTCCTGGATCAACCCGGACGAACAACTGGCGCACAAGACCTTCGACGACTATATGCTGTCCGTCGTCGAGGCGATGGACGCCATCGAGCAGGCCACCGGTGAGCGGGAAATCAACACCGCCGGCTACTGCCTGGGCGGTACCATCCTGCTCACCACGCTGGCTTATCTCGCCGCCAAGAAGGATAAGCGGGTGAAGAGCGCCATCTGCTTCGCCTGCATGACCGATTTCAGCGAGCCGGGCGAACTGGAGGTGTTCATCGACGAGGAACTGATCACGCTGCTGGAAAAGCAGATGGGCGAGCGGGGCTATCTGGATGGCAGCCAGATGGCCGGGGTGTTCAGCATGTTGCGCGCCAACGACCTGATCTGGTTCTTCGTGGTCAACAATTACCTGCTGGGCAAGGACCCGTTCCCCTTCGATCTGCTGTACTGGAATTCCGATTCCACCCGGATGCCCCGGGACATGCACAGTTTCTACGTGCGCAACATGTATCAGAAGAATCTGCTGCGCGAACCGGGCGGCATCACTCTGGCGGGCGTGCCGATCGATCTGCGCAAGATCAAGACGCCGGTCTGCTTCCTGTCGGCCTACGAGGATCACATCGCGCCGTGGACCTCGACCTATGCCGGCACCCAACTGGTCGGCGGCCCGGTGAAGTTCGTGCTGAGCGGTTCCGGCCACATCGCCGGGGTCATCAACCCGGCCTCTTCCGACAAGTACGGGTTCTGGCTCAATCCCAACACCCCGCCCAATCCCGACGACTGGTTCAAGGACGCGGTCAAGCAGGAAGGCTCCTGGTGGTCGGACTGGCTGGCCTGGCTGCAACCCAACGCCGGCCCGCAGGTGCCGGCCCGCGTGCCAGGCGACGGCAAGCTGAAACCCATTGAGGACGCGCCAGGTTCCTACGTCAAGATGAGGTACGATCAATAGCGGCGTTGGTTTGACGCGCGGCTCATGCCCACCCCAACCTTGTCCCCCCAAGCCTTCATCGCCATCTGGCGCGACAGCACACTGAAAGAGCGCAGCGCCGCTCAGTCGCACTTCAACGACCTGTGCCGGTTGCTGGGTGAACCCACCCCGATCGAAGCCGATCCACACGGCGAGTGGTTCTGCTTCGAGAAGGGGGTGAAGAAGACCGGTGGCGGCGATGGCTGGGCGGACGTCTGGCGGAAGGGCTGCTTCGCCTGGGAGTACAAGGGCAAGCACAAGGATCTGGGCGCGGCGCTGCGGCAGTTGCAGCAGTACGCCCTGGCGCTGGACAACCCGCCGCTGCTGATCGTCTGCGATCTCGACACCATCGAGATTCATACCCACTTCACCAACAGTGTCCATACCATCCACCGGCTGGCGCTGGCCGATCTGGCCGACCCGGCCAAGCTGGACTGGCTACGCTGGGCGTTTGCCGACCCGGATCGTTTGAAGCCCGGCCAGACCCGGCAGCGGCTGACCGAGGACGCCGCCGAACGCTTTGCTGGACTGGCGCAGGGGCTGCGCGCTCAGGGCCACGCGCCGCGAACCGTCGCCCATTTCATCAACCGGCTGGTGTTCTGCATGTTCGCCGAGGACGTGGGCCTGCTGCCGGACCGGCTGTTTACCCGCCTGCTGGAACATGCCGCGCGCCAACCGGACGAATTCGCCGGCATGGCGGGCGATCTGTTTCGCGCCATGCGCACTGGCGGGCGGATCGGGTTCGAGCATGTCGAGTGGTTCAACGGCGGGCTGTTCGATGCGGATGAGGCGCTGCCCCTCGACCGAACCGCCATCGAGGCGGTGTTGAAGGCGGCCCGGCTGGATTGGAGCGACATCGACCCCAGCATTTTCGGCACTCTGTTCGAACGCGGGCTGGACCCGGACAAGCGCAGCCAGTTGGGCGCGCACTACACCGACCGCGACAAAATCATGCTGCTGGTCGATCCGGTGATCGTCCGGCCCCTGCAAGCGGAGTGGGAAGGGATCAAGGCGCAAATCGCCGAGCGCCTCGCCAAGGCCACCGTCGCCAAAAGTCCGGCAACCGCCACCCAAGCGCGTAAACAGGCGCAGGATTTCCACCACCGGTTTCTCGAACGGTTGCGGCAGGTGCGGATCCTCGACCCCGCCTGCGGGTCCGGCAATTTCCTGTACCTGGCCCTGCTGGCGCTCAAAGATTTCGAGCACCAGACCCATCTGGACGTCGAGGCGCTGGGTCTGCAACGCGGATTTCCGTCGGTCGGGCCAGAGGCGGTCATCGGCATCGAAATCAATCCCTACGCGGCGGAACTGGCGCGAGTGACGGTCTGGATCGGGGAAATCCAGTGGATGCGCCGCAACGGGTTCGAGGTGAGCCGCCAGCCGATTCTGCGGGCGCTGGACACCATCGAATGCCGGGATGCGTTACTGGTGGTCGATAAATTCCCCCCCTGTCAAGGGGGGGTGTCCCGGAGGGATGGAGGAGGTTGCGCCTTGGATGGATCAAACCACCCCGGCGCTTCGCGCCACCCCTTGTATGTTTGAAGTTTGGTAGAGTGGTGATAGACGTGGTAGCACGATACCCCTCTGGGACCGATGATCCCGTTAAGGAGCTTGAAGCGCCACGTTTGTCCCATGGGTTGGGTGAA
>WBZP01003698.1_pt1 | contig 16401 bp, 14 predicted proteins | sample 5204301 | NCBI WGS metagenome assembly WBZP01 (sample SAMN12412401, study PRJNA552823) | activated sludge metagenome | isolation source: activated sludge from nitrification reactor of wastewater treatment plant... | place: USA: Pennsylvania | collected 2017
CACAGTCCTCGTTTGTTGCTTGCAACATTTTCGATATCAGAACAGCAGACCCAAGAGAACATTTCTTGGCATGTCTAATCGTTTCTTATTTAGGCTCGAACAATGGAATCCAAGATAACGATGGATTCTTGACCGGCCATGACATAAAGGCAGAAATGATTCGATTAGGCTTTATTGACGAACAAATTAACCAATCTCTACGTATATTGGCCACAAAAAGACTTATTGAAACACCGCATGCTCATTATCGAGAAATACAAGTTGATGACCGTGAAGCAGCAGATCAATTCCATTACCGAGCCACGTCAGTAGGTATTTATCACATTCGATTTTGGGCTGGGTCATTTGCGTTTCTTGATGCCGTCTCAACAGATACACCTATCTTTGATCAAGAATGCAATGCGGAGCTTTCGAAGCTTGCGGCCTCATTCGAAATTAACGATCGATATCGAAAGACGGTATTTTTCAGAGATTACCTGAGAAAACAATGGCATATTTCTAATTTCGTAACTAGCTATTTCGATTTTGAGAATTTGCTCGTAAGCCAAGAAAATACCTTTTTGTCAGTGCAAAATGTGGCTGATCGACATTGAGAAAAGCAAGACTTGCGAAAACAATAGCCCATCAAATTCGATTCACGAGAAGTCGGAAAGGCACATCAGTACTTTATCGGCGTCTCTTCGAGGCTACTTGGACCGTTCACGGAATAACAAAAACCTCTTACCAGTGCCCAGCTTCATCTTCTCTGGCGCGCCAATTCGCTATCGCAACAAATTGGCGGGATGCTTCAGTCCTTGTTGCCCAGAAAGTGCCTGGCGTAGCGATTGTTCAGGCGCGACATCGGCATCAGGATCTGCAGGTCGGCGGTGTTGAAATCGGGGTCCCAGGCGGGATCGCCGCAAACGTACGCGCCGGCGCGCAAATAGCCTTTGAGCAGCGGCGGGAGTTCGGCTGGCAGGTCGTTCCTCAAGGCCGCCAGCGGCAGCGGGCAGCGCGGGAAGACGCGGTATTCCAGCGGGCTCAGGTTGGCGTCGAGGCGCTTGTAGAGGCTCGCCGCGGCGTGTCCTCCGTCGGCCATGCTGATGCTGGCACATCCGATCAGGTAGTCGTAGCGATTGTCCAGCATGTATTTGGACAGCCCCGCCCAGAGCAGTGAAATCGTCGCGCCGCCGCGGTAGTCGGCGTGCACACAGGAGCGACCGATTTCGACCATGCGCGGGCGCAGATGCTGCAAGCGGGTCAGGTCGAACTCATTTTCCGAATAGTAGCCGCCGATCCTGAGTGCTTTGTCCGGCGACAGGATGCGGTAGGTGCCCACCACGGCACCCGAGTTTTCGTCTCGCACGACGAGATGTTCGCAATACGGGTCGAAAATGTCCTGATCGACGCCCGGCTGGCGCGTCGGCAGTCTGGCTCCGAGTTCGCCGGCAAAGATGTGGTAACGCAGTTTTTGTGCTTCAAGTATTTCCCGCTCGCTTCGGGCGAAGCCGACCGACAGGTTGCGGCGTGCCGGCGTCTGGTGCTGACGTGTATCGGTTTGGCTGGTTGTCATGGTTGATCCCCTTGTTGTGGTGTTGTGCTTGGGACAAACTTTAGAAAAACGCTATTACAGCGAGATTGCGCGACGGTTAAGTTTCTGTGCGACGCGAATGTGAGCTCATGTGGTTCTTTGTTGCGGCGTGGCCTGCGATAATGGGGCGATGAATGTTTTGAGCCCCCCCTCCCTCAAGAACTACGCCTGGCTGTCGATCTGCGCCGCGCTGGCCACCATCCTGCTCAAGGGGATTGCCTGGTGGATGACCGGTTCGGTCGGTTTGCTTTCCGACGCGCTCGAATCCGTCGTGAATCTTGCCGGAGCGATGATGGCTCTGGCCATGATCACCGTCGCTGAACAGCCGCCAGACGACCATCACGCCTATGGGCACGGCAAGGCCGAGTATTTTTCGGGTGGGTTCGAGGGCTTGCTGATTCTGCTCGCCGCGGTCGGCATCGGCGTGGCTGCCATCGAGCGGCTGCTGCATCCGCAGCCGCTGGAGCAACTCGGTGTCGGGCTCGCGGTATCGGTGGTCGCCTCGCTCGTCAATTTTTTTACCGCTCGCATCCTGCTGGCCGCCGGGCTCAAGTATCGGTCAATGACACTGGAGGCCGACGCCCATCATCTGATGACCGACGTATGGACTTCGGTGGGTGTGATTGCCGGGGTCGGGAGTGTCGCGCTGACCGGCTGGTTGTGGCTCGATCCGGTACTGGCGCTCCTGGTCGCGGCGAATATCGTCTGGACCGGCTGGAAACTGCTGTATCGCTCGACGCAGGGTTTGATGGACGTGGCCCTGCCCAGCGAAGACAACGATTTGGTGCTGGCGATCCTGGACCGTTATCGCGAACAGGGGATCGACTTCCATGCCTTGCGCACGCGCGAGTCGGGTGCGCGCCGGTTTGTCGAACTTCATGTTCTGGTTCCCGGCGAATGGACGATCCAGAAAGGCCACGAACTCGCCGAACGGCTGGAGAGCGATATTCGCGATGCATTGCCGCGAGCGACGGTACTCACGCATCTGGAACCTCTGGACGACCCGGTGTCGCATGCGGACATTGAGCTTGACCGTTAGTCGGTTGGCGCTTTCGGCATTCCGCTGTTGGCGCCTGCTGTTGCCATGTACGCTGCTGCTGTTAATGCCAACGCCGGTATTGGCTTGGAATGCCGCCGGACATCGGCTGGTCGCGAGCATTGCCTGGGAGAATCTTGACGCTCGCGCCCGTTCGGTGGCTGCGGGTTTGTTGCGCGATCACCCGGACTACGTGCGTTGGCGCGATCGGGCAGGCGCCGACGAGTCTGGACGGTTGGCTTTCATCGAAGCGTCCACCTGGCCGGACGATATCCGCAGCGACAATCGTTTCTACAGTGCCGGCATCGACGCGCCGACGCCGCTTCTGCCCGGCTTCCCCGACATGGAGCGGCACCGCGACTGGCATTACGTGAACCGTCCGCTGGACGGTACGCCGGCGATCCATGCGCAGCGGAATCGGGAGTCGGTATCCGGCATGCTCGAACAGCAGCTCGTGGCGTTGGGCAAAGTATTGAGCGCGCTCGGAGCGCCCCGCAGCACGCGCGTCTATGCCTTGCCCTGGATGATCCACCTGGTTGGCGACGCGCATCAACCCCTGCACACCAGCATTCGGCTCGACGCACAAGGCCATTGGGACCGCCTCGGCAACGGCGTCATGGTGATCAACCCGTTCAATCCACGCAAGCCGTCTTCGACGCTTCACGCCTACTGGGACGATCTGCCGGGTCCGCCCTGGCTGCGCGGCGAACGTCTCGATGCAGCGGGGCGGGCGCTGACCGCCGCGTACCCTGCCGCGCCCGCTGACCCGGCGCGATCAAGGCCGGAACTCTGGATAGAAGAAAGCTGGCATCTGGCCCGACAAAGCGCCTATCCGCCAGACGATGAATTCGTTCCAACCCTCAGCGCGGCGTTTCACGAGAATGCCAAGGAGATTGCCAGGCGGCGGATCGCCGAAGCCGGGTACCGGCTTGCCGACCTGCTCAACGATCTGCTCGGCGAGCCCTAAGCCCAGCCATTTCCATCGCTAATTCGAGGCTGTACCTACGCGGTCAGCGGTGGTTTCGAGGATAATCACGCATCGTCCATTGGAGTACAGCATGAGCATACTGGTTACCGGCGGCGCCGGTTATATAGGATCACACACCTGCGTCGAGCTGCTCAACGCAGGGTATGCGGTTACGGTGTTCGACAATTTCTGCAACAGCCATCCCGAAGCTGTGGCACGGGTCGAGCGCATCACCGGCAAGACACTCGGTCTGGTGCGCGGGGATGTGCGCGACCGCGCGGCGCTGGTCGCTGCGTTGCGCACGAGCGGCGCCGATGCAGTGATTCATTTTGCCGGGCTGAAGGCGGTGGGTGAGTCGGTGGCGCAACCGCTCAATTACTATGACAACAACGTGGTCGGTACGCTGCGCCTCCTCGAAGCGATGGATGAATGCGGAGTGAAAACCCTGGTCTTCAGCTCTTCGGCGACGGTGTATGGCGACCCGCAGCGTTTGCCGCTGACCGAGGATCATCCCTTGTCGGCAACCAATCCCTACGGCCGCAGCAAGCTGATGATCGAGGATATCCTGCGCGATCTGTATGTCAGCGATTCGACCTGGCGCCTGGGATTGCTGCGTTACTTCAATCCGGTCGGTGCTCATGCCAGCGGCCTGATCGGCGAGGATCCGCAAGGCATCCCGAACAACCTGTTGCCTTTTGTGGCTCAGGTGGCGGTGGGTCAGCGCGAGTACCTTAATGTGTGGGGCAATGATTATCCGACCCCGGATGGGACCGGCGTTCGCGATTACATCCATGTGGTCGATCTCGCGCTGGGCCACCTCAAGGCGCTGGCGCGCCTGCAGGCGCACGCCGAGTGTCTGACCGTCAACCTCGGCACCGGCATCGGATACAGCGTACTCGACATGGTGCGGGCTTTTGAGCGGGCCAGCGGGCGGGCGGTGCCATACCGGATATCCGCGCGGCGGCCGGGAGATATTGCCTCCTGTTATGCCGAACCGGAGCAGGCAGCCGCCTTGTTGGGCTGGAAGGCCGAGCGTGGCCTGGATGCCATGTGCGCCGATGCTTGGCGTTGGCAGATGAGCAACCCGAAAGGTTTTCAAGGATGATGGCCAAGCGCCGGCGCGGTGCGCAGCGCCGGCCCGCTTCACGCCGCGTGCCCGAATAATGACGAACGAGAACCTGGGGACTCGCCATGCGCACCAGCCGCCTTTTCCTCAATCGTCTTAACGCGGCGCCCGATTCCCATGACGCCGTGGTGGTGATCGACGTGCTGCGTTCGTTCTCGGTCGCTGCCTACGCTTTTGCGGCAGGTGCCAGCGTGATCTACCCGGTGGAAACGATCTCCGATGCGCTTTACTTGCAAGCCGCGATGCCCGATGCGCTGACTACCGGTGCGGTCGCTGGTGGCGACGCGGCGCCAGGTTTCGATTTCGGCAATTCGCCCACCGCACTGCAGGGGGCCGAACTGGCCGGCCGGGCGTTGATTCAGAGTACGGCCGCCGGGGTGCTTGGGCTGACGCGCTTTCGCCACGCGCGCGCCTTGTTTGCCGGCAGCCTGCTTTTCGCCCGCGCCACGGCTCAGGCGCTTCTCGACCTGCATCCGGAGGAAGTGTGCTTCGTGATCACCGGCGAGTGGGTTGATCGCGATGGCGATGAGGATGTGGCCTGTGCCGATTATATTGAGGCGCTGCTGCACGGCGACAATCCCGATCCGGCGCCGTATGCCGATCGCGTGCGCAACTCGGATTTCGGTCGCCGCTTTCTCGCGGGCACCAACCCCAGCCTGCCGGCCAGCGACCTTGAGCTATGCGCGCAGGCGGACTTGTTTGATTTTGCGCTGCGCGCGGAACATACCGACGGTCGTCTGCAACTTCAGCGCTATCGCGCGGGTGGTTAATTACGCGGCGTGATTCTTAGCCACAACTGTGCGTCAAACGGCACGATGACCGCGCCAGCGTTGCTGTTTGAAGAATAGGCGTCCGCCTTGCCGAACAGCACTTTCTCGAAGGACACGCTTGAGGCCAGGTAGGGCGTGTCTTCGAATGGAATGGCCAGCCGTTGAAGGAGTGTTGGATCACGCAGAACTTCTGCCGCAAGCTTTCCGCGATCGACCGGCTTTGCCCTGGAAATACGTGCTGCCCAATCCGCTTTGCCAAGTGCGGAATCGGCGATGTGTCTGGACAGCCAGGGATAGGCGATGACTCTTCCGAGCGAGAGTGAGGAAACGGCGGCGGCATCCGCAGGTCGGTTGCGCAGCCATTGGGAAACGATCCGACGATACGTTTCTTCGTCGACCTCGCAGTGTTCGAAGGCTGTGGTGTGTGGGCGAAACGAAGCCGACGACCACGAAGGATGCTCTTCTATGAACGGCGTGCAGGCCAGGGCAATACCCGAGCCCATAGTCAGGAAAGCAATCAGGGAAATGCCCAGGCAGAGGGGCAGAATGTGGCGTGAGACGGCCGATGTGGGCATAGGGCGCGTTCAGCTTGGATTTGCACGAACCAACAAATGAGGTCCGAGCTCTTGCAGGGAGGTGCACCCCAGTTGCCCGAGAACGCGGTCCACTTCGCCGGTGATAATGCCGATGGCGTGACGTGCCCCTTCCTCGCCACCGGCGGCCAGGCCATAGAGCGGTGCCGCGCCGATCATCACCGCGTGGGCACCCAGGGCGATTGCCTTTACCACGTCTGCGCCGCGCCGGAACCCGCTATCAACGACTATGGCGAGTCGGTCGCCAACCGCAGCTGCAATTTCGGGCAATACGTCGATCGGTGAGACACACCCATCGAGCTGACGCCCACCGTGATTGGTGAGGACGATTCCGTCACAACCCAGGTCGGCCGCTCGTTGCGCGTCGGCGACATTCAATACGCCTTTGAGGATCAGTTTTCTGGGCCATTCCTCGCGTAACCACTTCAAATCGTCCCAGGTGACGTCAGGCACCAGCAATTTCGGCAAATAGCCCACCCCCACGCGGGCGCTGCGTGCTTCCGCAGGCAGAAAATCGATGACGTTTTCAAACCTTGGCACGCCATGCGGAACGATCACATTCAGAAACCATCGCGGATGAAGCGCCACGTCGGCAAGATTACGCAGCGTCAGCTTGCCCGGCGCACGATAATTGCGCTGGTCCCATTCCCGGCGACCGAAGACGTTCGCGTCGGAGGTCAGGACCAGTGCTTCGTATCCGGCGAGATCGGCGCGGCGAATAATGTTGCGGGCAATCGACCTGTCTTTCATGATGTACAGCTGCATCCAGAGACGGCCGCCCGCCTTTGTTGCGAGCGCTTCGATTTGAACGTTCGAGAAGGTGCTCAACGTGAAAGGGATGCCGGCGGTGGCTGCGGCACGTGCCAGGGCGACATCGCCGCGATGCCGCAGCATGCCATTCATGGCGGTCGGCGCAATGACCAGCGGTGAGCTCGACGGGCGGCCGAACAGCGTGATGCGCTGGTGCCGAGCGCTTGTGTCCACCAGGGTGTTGGGCACCCAGCCGATTGATTCAAAGGCCGCGCGATTGCGGCGCAGCGTCACTTCGTCTTCTGCGCCGCAATCGACGTATTCGAAGGCGAAATGCGGGACGCAGCGACGCGCAATCGAGCGCAACTCTTCGATAGATAGCGCACGACGAAAATCGGTACCGGTGTATAGCTTGCGCTGGAGTGCCATGTTGCTGACCTGTCGTAGGGAAGGAGCTTTCCCCTTCGAGAATCCGGGGTTCACGCCGCGCGGCAACAAAATGCCAGGAGCGTGACCCCGCAATCGTACATTTGAAATTGATCGAGGTGGTCACACTTTTATCGGACGACAATACAGTACTGAAGCAAGCGTGGTCCGAGCCCGTTGTTTCCGGTATATTTCCGCTAGCAATGCGTGATGACCAACTACACGGGTGACCCTGGGCGTTGACCGGCGAATGGGTTGTCGAGCACCGAAGCGAATGGATGAAGGGCCGAAAATCATGCCAAAACAAGCAAGCACCGGGGGAGGCTCAGTCCATGGAATGCCCTTCGCCATCCCATGGCGACAGCATGCCGCAAGCTTGGTGTCGCGCCATGATTAGACCGGCTTGTTCCCGCAGAATGGTGCGGCAATTATTTTACGTGCTGGCCTCGTTCCTGCTTGCCGGCAGTGTGCAGGCGGAGTGGTCCCTGCTCGGCAGGAGTGATACTTTTCGTGTCTATCTGGACCAGAAATTGATGCAGAGAAACGGAAATTTCGCGCAGATTTGGCAACTCATGGATTTCACCGTCGCTCAGTGGGCAGACGCGCGGACGGCGGTCGGTTCGGTCAAGAATCTGCTCGAGTATGACTGTACTGTGCCGCGTTTCCGAACGCTTGCCGCCGAGGCTTATACCGAACAGATGGCGGGAGGTCGGCTGGTGGCGAATGAGCGATTGTCGGACCCGCAGTGGGAGGACGTTGCGCCCGGAAGTACTCCCGAAAAGGTGCGGCAGATTGTTTGCGGGAAGCAATAGCAGAACGCCGTTCGCCTCAACCCGCCGGGTATGTCAAGAGGGTATGGTTGTCGATGTGAGAACCGTGCGGATCCCTGCTCAAGTGTAACGAGCGCGTCGTCCGGAAAACATTGCTTGAAATCCCCTGGGTTGGAAAATCTGGGCCTGGCGTTTTGGGTTCAATGGAACAGCTTGAACTGGACGATATACACGACGGCACCCGCCACGTAGCCCAGCAACGCCAGCGCGCTGATCTTCTTCACATACCAGATGAAGTCAATCTTCTCCAGTCCCATGGCGGCCACACCGGCGGCGGAGCCGATGATCAGGATCGAACCGCCCGTACCCGCGCAGTAAGCCATGAACTCCCACAAGAAACTGTCGGGTGGGTAGGTTTGCATGCTGTACATGCCCATGCTGGCAGCCACCAGCGGCACATTGTCTACGATGGCGCTGACCAGGCCAATGAGCATCACGATCACATCCTGGCGCCCGACCGCATTGTCCAGCCACTGCGCAATGGACGACAGGATATGCGTATGTTCCAGCACCGCCACACTGAGCAGGATGCCGATGAAGAAGACAATCGAACTCATGTCGATGCGCATCAGCGCCCGCGCCAGCGTCAAGCGCTGTTTGCGCAGATCTTCAGCCTTGCGGTGAACCAGGTCGCCGACCAGCCACAAGATACCCACGCCGAACAAGATGCCCAGAAATGGCGGCAGGTGGGTCAAGGTCTTGAAAATCGGCACCGACACGAGGATGGCCAGTCCCAGAAAGAACATCAAATTGCGCTCGAAGTCGGTGGTGTCGAACTGCGGATCGGCTGCCACGCGTTGGGGCGAAACCACCGGACGTGCGCCGAGGAAATAACTGGTCACTGCCAGAGGCACGATGAGGTTGGCCAACGAGGCCAGGAGCACCCCTTCCATGATCGCCACCGTGGTGATTTGTCCGCCAATCCACAGCATGGTCGTGGTGACGTCGCCGATCGGCGACCAAGCGCCGCCCGCATTGGCGGCGATGACGATGATTCCGGCAAAGAACAGGCGATCTTCGTGCTTCCCCAGCAGTTTCTTGATCAATGACACCATCACGATGGTGGTTGTCAGGTTGTCGAGAATGGAGCTGAGAAAAAAAGCCACAAAGCCGACCATCCACATCAGGGTGGAGAGCTTTGTGGTTTTGATTCGCGCGGTGATGACTTCAAAGCCATTGTGCGCATCCACCACCTCGACAATGGTCATGGCCCCCATCAGGAAGAACACGATTTGCGCGGTGCCCATGAGCGACTCCGCCAGCTGCTCGTTGACCAGATGGGAATCACCCGCGCCAACGGCATATATCGTCCACAGCAAGCCCGCGCCCAGCAGTGCCGAGGCTGACTTGTTGACTTTGAGCGGATGTTCCAGGGCAATGGCGGTGTAGGCCACCACAAAAACCAGAATAAGGGTAGTGAGCATGGGAGCCTCGTGCGTTAGAAGTGGGAAATCAGTTCCGAACAGAAAGGGGCTGGTCATTTCTATTCAGCGCGGTTTTTTTGTAGTGTTTTATGCTAATTTCTTATCCGTTTTGGCGCGGCTTTCATGGAATCTTCACCCCCTCCTCTGGTGCAGATTCACCGCATCGTGGAGCGCTGCATATCCTTGTCAAACTATCTGAAAGCAAAAGGAAAATGACGGCCACTCCAAGGGCAACAAGGGGAGTATCGCCGAGGTATTCGACGCAGGTCAAGCGCATTCAATGCCAACAGTCTTTCAGGAAACTCGCCTATTCCGTTATCGGAGTTGTCTTTGAGCCACCGGATAAAGGAAGAAGGCGGCGGATAAGAACGTCCGGCTGTCGAGTTCGCCGTCCAGGACGAATCGCCCGCTGTTGTTCAAAAGCGAATTCTCTGCTTATGGAAACTACGACTGGACAGCAATCGGGTATCAGGTCCGATTCATGAAATTTTCAAAACCTTGCAAAGGCAAGGGGTGACTGAAAAAATAGCCCTGATAGGCATGGCAGCCCGAAGCGGTCAAGAAGTCTTTTTGAGCCTCTGTTTCGACGCCTTCCGCGATCACCCCGAGGCCCAGACTTTGGGAAAGCGCCACGATAGTGCGGGCGATCGCGGCATCGTTGGAATCGCTCAGTACATCGCGAACGAACGACTGGTCGATCTTCAACTGATCGAGCGGCAGGCGTTTCAGGTAGGAGAGCGAGGAAAACCCCGTGCCGAAGTCGTCGAGCGAGAAACTGACGCCCCTGGATTTCAACAAGAACATTTTTTCGATGATGCTTTCGACATCGGAAACCAGCAGGCTTTCGGTCAGTTCCAGCTTCAGTAACTGCGGGTTGGCTCCGGACTTCTCGAGGACAGCGAGTACCTGATCGACGAAGTCGTCGGCGTGGAACTGGCGCGCGCTGACGTTGACGGCCACCGTCAAATGGGCCATCGCCGGCCGGGTAGACCACAAAGCCAACTGGGTACATGCCGACTCCAGCACCCAGCGGCCGAGCGGAAGAATCAGTCCGGTATCCTCGGCCAGCGGGATGAACTCAGCGGGGGGCACCAGACCGCGCTGCGGATGTTGCCAGCGCACCAGGACTTCGGCGCCGCTGATACAGCCGCCGTCAAGAATCTGTGCCTGGTAGTGCAAGAGGAATTGATTCGCGCCGAGGGCGTGCCGCAGATCGTCCTCCAAAGCGGCCCGTTCCTTCACCGCAAACTCCAGCGTGGGATCGAAGAAACGGGCCCTGTTGCGACCGGAAGTCTTGGATTTGTACATGGCCAGGTCGGCCTGTTTCATCAGATTTTCGACGGTCGACTGATCATTCTTGAATAAGGTAATGCCCAAGCTGGCCGTGCAGTGGTGAGGTATATCGCCGAGCGTGTATACCCGAGTGAGCGCGGTGAGTATCTTCTCGGCGACCATTTCAACCGCCGCAGCGGCGTCGTTTTCAAGCGCGCTCAGGCCGGCCAGAACCACCATGAATTCGTCTCCACCCAGGCGTGCCACAGTGTCGCCCTCACGTACGCAAAGCGCCAGACGCGCGGCCACCTGTTGCAGCAATTGATCGCCCTTGTCATGTCCGAGCGTATCGTTGAGCGTTTTGAAATTATCCAGGTCGATGAACAGCAACGCCCCATGAAACCCCGTCCGCGAATTGACCGCAATGGCCTGCTGCAGTCGGTCCTGCAGTAGCGTGCGGTTGGGCAGGCCGGTGAGTTGGTCGAAGTAGGCCAGTTCCTGGATGCGCTCTTCGGCTTTTCTGCGTTCGGTAACGTCTTCGGCCGACGACAAGGTGCCGGTAATGTTGCCGGTCGCGTCGCGTATCAGGGTGTTGTTCCAGGCAATCGTCAATTCCTGGCCCGAAGCATTGACGATGCGGTTCTCGTACTGTGCCAGAAGCCGCGCATCCCCTGCCATCAACTTGCCAAATACTTCGCGAATCTCGCTCCGCTGTTCTTCCGGAACGAAATTTTCGAACCAGTTCATTCCGAGCAGGGCACTCTCGTCCTTGCCCAGAAGCTGCGCTCCCTTCTTGTTGATCATCTCGATCCGTCCTTCGCGATCGAGGGCCATGAGCATGACGCCGGCAATATCGAGGTAGCGCTGCGCGGAGTCGCGCTCCTTGCTCAGATCGGCGCTACGTTCCTCGACCTGACGTTCGAGCTCATGCTCACGGGATTGAAGGAGTTGGCGCTGACGCCGCTCGTCGAGGATGATCGCCAGCATGAAGAGGAAATTGCGGATATGATCAACGTAGGGCTCGAAAGCTCCCATGTACGTTACTTTGAAAGCGAGTTCGCCGAGGATGGTCGAGCCGGACGCAATGCGAAAGCATCCGGGAGTGGGCGACTCCGAAGGTTCGGCATGGAATTCAACGAGCCCAACCCCCGGAATGTCGGAAAGCCCTTCAATGACAAAGGGGATGATCGCATCATCCGGCAACGAGGCGACGACGCTCTGCATCAACAGGAGTTGACCGAGGACTTGCTTATCGACTGCGGAATCTGCCGTCATTCGGGTTGCCGAGGGCGTCAGCATTCACGTGCGAGGAATTCTGACGGTGCGATGTAGTAGGGATTGCGTACTACCACGCCGCGTATCACCATCATCGGGTGGACTTTGAGAATCTTCATGAGCATGGCGCCGTCGAAAGCATTGGCGTCGTACTGACAGACGGCGGTTACCGGGTGGTCTTTCAGCAACAGGCTGACACGCGATTCGTATTCCAGAAGTCGCGAACCCCCCGGCATGTTTTGCACCTCGGACGACATTTCGCCGATGACGCGTGCGGCGGGGTAGTTGTGAGCTACCGAGTCTTCGTGGTACTGGCGCAGCATACCGAGCGTCCGCTCGGGGTCAAAGCGCCCGTCCTGGAAATAGACCGCTCTCGCCCCGGAACATGAAAGCGCGCCGGACGCCTTGAGCGCATCGCTCGACAAGCCATGTCTGTTGAGGTACTTCGCCAGATCGTGTTCGTCCAGATTGTCGGAGAAGCAGGCGGTGCGCTCACCAGCGACCAGGCCGCTGCGCAGGAATTCGAGCAGGGAGCTCAAACGCTCCTCGTCATTGCTGAATATCTGGCAGACATGTACCCCCGCAGGGAAAGTCTGCCCGGTGAACCCGAGTGAGATCGTGTGATGTTGGTGCGGCATATACAGCCTTATTCAGATAGTACGCTCGACTCTGTCACATGGCCATGCTGTTCAAGTATGAATAAATCCACAAAACCGGCATGTCCGAGTTGCCTGCACCGGTAAAGTCTGGCGAAGGTTGTCAAGCCGGAGTGCTTATGGATGGTACGCCGATGTGTGCGATGGGGGCGATTTCTCAACGCTCAAGGCTGGACCTGATCAATCACCAGTTTAAGATTCTTGCCGCCGGGTTTGATGCCCTTGAGCTGGCCGAACAGGTCCCCGCTCGAGCTTTGTGCGCGACCGGCCTTGGCGACGCGTGCTTCGATGTTGACCGTCTTGAACCCGGAGATTTTGCCGCCTCCCGGCAAGGCCATCGAATCGTCAAGCTGGAACTTAAGCGGCAAATCGGCCACTTGCGCGCGTATCACCGCCAACGGCATGCGCGAACCTTCTTCCGCTCGCGCGAAAACAAAGAGCAGATCGCCGGGCTTGGCCTGTGCGGCGATTTTGCCGCTGATCGTCACTTCGCCACTGATGGTTTCCGCGACCGTAGGGGCTTTGACGGATGGCTTGTGCTTGGTTGCCGGACCCGCCTTGCCCCCTGCCTGTGCAACGATCTCGCGCGCCTTGGCGACGGCGGTTTCCAGATGCTGCGCTTCCTCCGACCCCGGTTCGAGTTGCAGCAGCAGACGTTCCCAGTATTCGGCAACGGCAGAAAAATCTTTGCGGTCCGCTGCCGCCGCGCCCGCGAGGAATAGTGCCTGCGGTTCATTCGGGTCCATCTTGAGCGCACGGGAGATCAGCTCGGCGGGCTGGCCGGTGAAGCTGCCCCCGTGGGCTTGCGCCAGCACCTCGGCGTAGTCGGCCAGCAGCGAGGGGTCCGTGTCGACCAAAGCGCCGCCGTGACCGTAGGCTTCGGCCGATTCGGCAAAGCGGCCCAAAACCTTGTAGGAGCGGGCGAGCATGACCCAGCCCTTGTTGTCTTCCGGGTTCTTCTTGAGTTTTTCAACCAGTTTGCCAAGCATCGCTTCGATCTGTTGCGGACTGATGCGTGCCTGTGTTTGCATCGGATCGAGCGCTTGCGGGTTGCCGAGGAACAGATAGCCGGCCGCCGCGGCCAACGGAATGGTGATGAGCAGGGCGAATGCCGTCTTCCGCCCGCCGCCTCCGGTTGTCGGCGCAATTTCGGGCTGCACTTCATCGAGCAAGCGACGAGCCAATTCCGCTTTGGCCTGTTCCAGATCGGCGTCAGTCAATATCCCTTCGTTTCGGTCGTGTTCGAGCTCGCGCATCTGATCGCGCAAGATGTCCAGATTGGCCTCGCGACGATTGACGGCGTTTGCTGTTACCCGGGTTCGCCAGAGTGGGGGCAACAACATGGCCAGGACGACGAGGACCAGCAGCGCCGAGGCCAGAATGAAACCGGTCATGACGGTCATGATTGCGCTTCTTTTGCGTTGAGCAGGCTTTCCGCCTGTTGTTGCTCTTCCTTGCTGAGCGGCATGTCCTTGATGGCTTTGTTGCGACGGCGCAAGTAGAGAAAGAGTGCCGAGAGGGAACCGGTCAGGAGCACGGCAGGGCCAAACCACAGCAGCAGGGTCGTTCCCTTGAGCGGTGGACGATAGCGCACGAAATCGCCGTAACGGCTGACCATGAAGTCCATGATTTCGGCGTCGCTCTTGCCGTCTTTGATCAGCGTTCGGATTTCGCGACGCAGATCATTCGCCAATTCGGCATGCGAGCCGGACAAGGATTCGTTCTGGCAGACCAGGCAGCGCAATTCCGAGGAAATATCCACCAGACGTCTTTCGACGGCCTCGTCCTCGGCGAGCGGCGCGGCTTCCTTGGCGTGCAAGGTCAACGAGGCCAGGGCCAGCAGTAGAAGTATCAGCCAGGCTTTCATTTCGACAATTCCGTAATCAGCGGCAGAATTTCTCCCGAGAACGCTTCCAGGGTGATCGGGCCGGTGTGCTTCATGCGGATGACGCCGGCTTTGTCGATGACATAAGTCTCGGGTACGCCGTAAACGCCATAGTCGATACCGACGCGCCCGTCGAGATCGAGCACCGACAGGCGGTAGGGGTTGCCGTGCTTGTCCAGCCAGGCATTCGATCGGTCCAGGGCCAGCTTCATTTCGGCGTCGGCGCTGATCTTGTCCGCATCCAGGGCGCCATCACCGCGTACCTCCTTGTAGTTGAGACCAACCAGCGTCACCCCCTTGTTCTTTGCCATTTCGACCAGCACCGGGTGTTCCTGCCGGCAGGAGACGCACCAGGTTGACCAGACATTGAGCAGCCACACTTGGCCGAGCATCTCCCTTGGCGAGAAGGTTTGCGTCGGCGCGGCGACCTGGGGCAGCGTAAACATCGGTGCCGGCTTGCCGACCAGGGGCGACGGCACGTCGCGCGGGTTGAGGTTGAGCCCGATAGCCAGCAGGGCCACGAGTATGACGAAGCCGATCAAGGGCCAGAGAAAGCGGTTCATGATTTTGGAAACCTCAGGCGTGTTGGGCCAGCGCGCCGGGATGACTCGATGTCGCGCGCGATTTGATCCGGTAACGGCGGTCGGTCAAAGCGAAAAGACCGCCGACCGCCATCAGTACGCAGCCCCCCCAGATCCAATCGACGAAGGGCTTGTGATAGACGCGAACGGCCCAGGCCGCATCCGGTCGGGATTTGTCGATCGGCTCGCCGAGCGAGACGTAGACATCGCGCAGCAAGCCGGTATCGATTGCCGCTTCGGTCATCGGCATCGAACCGGACACGTAGTTGCGCTTTTCCGGGTGCATTTTACGGAGGTGCTTGTCCCCTTTCAGCAGGTCGATATCGCCGACCAGTGCCACATAGTTGGGCCCCTTTTCCTGCCGGACGCCGTTGAACCGGAAGGTGTAACCGCCCACGCCTACGGTATCGCCAATCTCCATCTTCACGTCTTTTTCGGTTTGGTAACCATTGACCATTGTCACCCCGACGACGAAGACCGCGATGCCGACGTGGGCGGTATGCATGCCGAAAAAACTGCGTGGCTGTTTGAGTGCGGCAGCCAGAAAGGGCTGGCCGGCGCGTGTTGACTGCACGCGTTGGGCGAAGTTGAGCGTGCCCGCGAGTACGATCCACATGGCCAGCAACAGACCGAGGGCGACCAGCGGTTTCCATTCCCCGAAGACGAAGGGTGCGACGATGCCGACCGCCGCCGCCGCGAAAAAGGCCAGGCGCAGGGTGCGCGCCAGCTCGCCGAAGCTGGCCTGCTTCCAGCGGGCAAATGGTGCGACGCCGATCAGGAAAAGTGCCGGGATCATCAACGGAGCGAAAACAGAATCAAAGTAAGGCGGGCCGACTGAAAGCTTGCCCAGGCCAAGCGCGTCAATGAGCAGCGGGTAGAGCGTGCCAAGCAATACGGATGCGCAGGCGACGATCAGCAGCACATTGTTGGTGAGTAACAGCGATTCGCGTGAAAGCAGGCCGAAGCGGCCGCCCAGGCCGACCTTGGGCGCGCGCCAGGCAAAGAGGGCGAGCGAGCTGCCGATTACCGTCACGAGAAAGACGAGAATGAAGATGCCGCGCCGCGGGTCGGTGGCGAAGGCATGGACCGAAGTCAGAACACCGGAGCGTACCAGGAAGGTACCGAGCAGCGACAGCGAGAAGGCAGCAATGGCCAGCAGCACCGTCCAGTTCTTGAAGCTCCCGCGTTTTTCGGTGACCGCCAGCGAGTGAATCAGGGCCGTGCCGACCAGCCACGGCAT
>WBZP01003700.1_pt1 | contig 16395 bp, 15 predicted proteins | sample 5204301 | NCBI WGS metagenome assembly WBZP01 (sample SAMN12412401, study PRJNA552823) | activated sludge metagenome | isolation source: activated sludge from nitrification reactor of wastewater treatment plant... | place: USA: Pennsylvania | collected 2017
AAAAAAAGCTACCAAGAAACACGTACCCCGGGCGCCGCAGTATCGGCATCGGCAAGTCTCTCGAGCCGTAGTTATTGGGATGATAGTGGCTTGGGCGGTGATAGGGATCCTGACGGGTGTTTACCTGATAAATAATGGCAAAATGAGCCAATTTGGATCGGATGCCAGCGCTGGTAAGGCGAATCTCGTTGTGACAAATGTGCAATATGATGCCGTTGGTAAGCAGCCCTATCTAGCGCCACCAGGCTTGAAGTTTGCAATAGCAACAGTGACGATTACAAACGCCTCATCGGAACGGTTTGATTTTGCCCCTGTCCTGCAAACGAAAGTCATTGATGAAAAGGGCCAAGAGTGGCCGATGTCGCCAGCAATGATGGATAAGCCGATTCAAGCTGGACCATTTCCGGTCAATGCGACACGCACTGGTCAGCTCAGCTTCTTAATTCCCGCCGACGCGCAAAAAGTTACTTTTGTGTTCGACCCATTAACGGCCAATGGTGCACCTGCGAAATTTATACTCGGGCAAAAATAGTTCGTGAAGATTAAAACGTTAGTCCTGATTTGTTTGATCGTATTTGGCTTAGGCTTCGCTGGCGTATTGGCAGCGGACTTCGCCACGCAGGGCAAAACTGCAAATCAGAACGATGCCGTGGGAGTCTCGACTGATGCAGCCAGCGGGCAGGTGACGTCGGAAACTCCGCCGGTGGTTACGCCGGGTGGAACAGGCACTAGTTCGAGCCCGAGTCCGGCTAGCGGTGGAGGGAGTTCGGCTAGCGGATCGTCTGGAACAGCTGGGGGCAGTGCGACATCCGTGGCTCCCAAGCCTGCCACTTCATCGACTCCCGTCGCCACAACGCCGAAGCCGACGACGAGTGCTGCTCCAGCTGCTCCAGCGTGTGGTTCTGCCGGCGGTGCATGCACGACGGCTCAGGTTGCGACGCATAATAGTCAGTCAAATTGCTGGGTAATCTACAATGGTGGCTACTATAACGTTACAGCTTATGTAAATGCCCACCCAGGTGGTAAATCGGTCTTTAGCAGTACTACTTGTGGCCATGACATCACCGCCTATTTGAACGGTAATTCGTCAGTTGCCGGCCAGCAGCATAAGCACGCAAACTCAGCCTATACAGTACTCAACAGTTACTACGTCGGCAAAGTACAATAATCTTTAGTGAGTAGCGCGGATATGCTTGATTGCATGCATCCAGTCATTGCCCTGGAAGCCACTAATGCACCAGAGCTTACAAAGATCTTCGATGGGGCGTGCCGCCGCCATTGCACCAAGATCTTCGACTTCCCAGCCAAGCGAGCTGACGAGTGGTGAAACGATCTGCTTTCCGTCCGTATCGCCACAGACATACATCGTAGGAGTGGTGGCGAATTTTGGGTGCACCATGACTCCGGCACCGACACTATTGAACGCTTTGACGAACTTCGCCTCCGGCGCGATGGCTTGCAGACGCTCCATCAGTGATTCATTCTGATCAGTAAAATACTCGAGTACACCATCGACTGGTGGAGCGTCGGTGATTGGGTTAGTGGTGTCGATGATTGGTTTATTCGCTATCTGCGGAGTAAGCGAGCGAACGACTTTTTCAGCCACGCTGCCTTTCACGCAGAGAATAATTACTTCAGCCCAATCGGCGACCTGGGCAAATTCAGCCACCTGGTACTTATCATTACTTGCCTGACTGAGCTCGGGAATTTTATCTCGACTCCCAGTACCGAGTCGAACGGTATGATCCGCCTGGCTGAAACCTGTGGCCAGTGTGGTGCCGACGACTCCTGATCCAATAATGCCAATTTTCATCTTTGCGTGTGCCTCCTGCATTCGATTGTAAACCATTACTCCAACACATGTCTTGGAAAACATATGCGTTTTAGTTGACGCTCCCAGCCAAGTACGTTAGACTCAATACAAATCGAACGTTCGTTCGATAAGTAATCTTAAAGAGGTCGATGTGACACGCGATACGCAACAACATATATTTAACTCAGCTAAACGAATCTTTGCTGAACGCGGCTATGATGGTCTATCGATGCGCACCTTAGCCCGCGAAGTTGGTATCTCATTGTCGTCAATCTATCATTACTATCCTGATAAAGACGTTCTCCTCAAGGATATTTTTGATTCGACGAATACTACTCTCGGGCGCGAACGATCCAAGCTGCCGCAGCTCCCGCGCCTTGAAGACGCTCTACTCCAGCGCATTAGCTTTCAGTTTGATCACATTGAAGATGTCGTCTTTGTCTTGAAGTATTATCTGCATAATCGATCAGATTTCCAGAAGCAGGCTCATGGCTGGGTGCCCGAAAAGGCGTCGTTGCACATTGAGGAAATACTATCCGTGGCTCAGGCTAACAAAGAGTTACGACCAAGTCTCGACATTGCGGCCGAAGCCAAGATGATCACCCATATGATCAATGGTTTTCTATTGGAGTACTACCCGGCGACGCCAAAGGGCCAAGAAAAACAACAGTTAATTCGTCATTTACAGGCCTTTATCTTACGCAGTATTACTACCCAGACAGCTACGGAGGTGCCTATGCATGAAAGCTAGGTAAATCGTAGAACACAACATAATGGAGGGTAATATATGAATCTTATTAAACGAATAGCCTTGGGAACCGCTGCGATGGCAGCAGTAGCGGCTCCATTAACCACGCTGACGGCCAGCGCAAAGGGCGGCGAGCGACCAACTGCTAGACAAGAATGTCGTCAACTCAGACGTGATCAGCAAAAAATTATTGATCATATCTACTTTGGTAACAGTTGGCAGTTGAAGAAATTTCAGAACCTGACGGATATGCAAAATGCTAAGAATTGTGCACCGCGTTTTGACACGGCAGACTATCTCGAGCGTTTCGGGAACTTTGAAAGCCTGACAGCTGCGCTGAAGTACACTGGGCTCTACAAAACCTTGGAAGGTCCTGGACCATTCACCGTCTTTGCACCGACCGATGATGCTTTCGCTAAGCTCCCACCGGCTTTGGTCCAGAGTCTCTTGACTGACCCAGCTCAGAAAGCAGCGCTAACGGACATCTTGCTCTATCATGTCATCCCAGGGGCTAAAGTGGAGGCAGCAACTGCCAAAACCCTCACCTCTGCCGTGATGGCCGACGGCAAAACCGTTACCATTAAGCAGCAGGGTGGCAAGCTCTTCATCAACGATAGCCAAGTTGTACTCTATGACATCCGCACCACCAATGGTGTTATCCATGTCATCGACACCGTACTTGTACCGTAGTTGATAACCTGAGTAGTTTCAACGAATAGTAGAAAACGTATAAACCGTCTTACCGTCAATACCCACCTTCATGGTGGGTATTGGTTTTTCAGGAACTACTCAAGCTGTCGTCGTATACTCATACTATGATAATTACTGATTGGCTTCACTCGAGCCAGCTCTTGCCTCATCGGTTACATATTGAGCGGCATGGCAACCCCCACGGTCCGCAGGTTGTACTTATCCATGGTATAGCAACGAGTAGCGTTATTTGGCGGCCACTGATTCGTGAGCTACGAGCTGACTATCATTTAATTGCAATCGATTTGTTGGGGCACGGGCAGTCGCCTAAGCCAACACATATTGAGTACACGACTGATGAGCACGTACGGGCTGTACGCTGGACGCTGTTTACCCACGGGTTATGGCGACCATCGATTTTTGTGGGTTTTTCGATCGGCGCCTTGATCGCAAGTCGTTTGGCAGCCCACTATCCGCATATTGCCCGGCGCTTAGTATTAGCCGCCCCACCGATCTACAAACAGCCGAGTGATCTGCCAACGTCAGCAGCTGATGCGGTGATCGATCGGGCGTATTTGTCGATTTATCGGGCTTTGCGACGTGTGCCGAAACGAGTTGCTGTGCGTTCGGCCGATATGGTCAAACGACGCATTCCAGCCGTGCTTGGAGTGAATCGGCTTGATGAACATACCTGGTATCCAATTGTCAGTACGCTCCGCTCGACGATTGAGCAACAGGCTGTGTCGAGAGATGTTGATCGCTGGGGGAGTCGCACTCCGGCCGCAGTATTTTATGGCTCACTTGATCACTTAGTGATTGCTAAAAATGTTCGCACCGTCTTCTCGCACCGTCGTGGTGTACACTTGGAGCGCCTGGTCGCACCGCACGAGCTAACAAAAACCTACCTTCGTCATATTGCTACGGCTATCCGTGAAGCCGTATGAACCGGTATACTAGAGATAATGCTTCCTGAATGGCTTCATCGCGCTTTACGCCTACCGTATCTGCTCAAGACAACCAGTCGGGGCAAGGGACCGACAGTGGTGCTGCTGCACGGATTAGCATCCAATCAGCGAGTTTGGAAGAAAGTTGTTGAGGAGCTAGAGCAGCATCATCGGTGCGTGACGCTTGATCTGTTGGGGCACGGCGATAGTCCAAAGCCAACGCATCTGCGCTACACTGTCGAAGATCATCTGCGCTCGATACGTTGGACGCTTTTTTGGCATGGTGTCTGGCGGCCGTTTACACTGGTGGGCTTTTCAATGGGCTCGATCATCGGTACTCATTTCGCCGCCGCGTATCCGCGACGCCTGAAGCAGCTGATTGTGCTAGCGTTACCAATTTACCGGAAGCGTGACTCGGTAAAAAATCTTAAGCGATTTGAGGGGATGCTTGATGCCGGTTATTTAGCCTACTATACGGCACTTCGGCATGCTCCGAAGCGATGGTCGGTGAATTCGGCCAGTCGGCTGAAACGAGCTTTTTCGCTCGACGATGAACAAATGCGGCTTGATGACGAGACCTGGTATCCAGTCGTAAGCTCGCTCCAAAACACGATCGAAAGTCAGTCAGTTCTCACTGACATTAGTCGCTTGCCGGCCGCCTTGCCGGTCACGGTGGCTTACGGTAGCCTAGATATTTTGGTGATAAGTAGTAATCTCAAATATGCGTTCCAGGATCGTCCAAATACTGAGTTCGTCCGCGTCTTATCTGGGCATGAAGTCTCGCGACGGTTTGGTCGCGCCGTCATTGAAGCGGTTCGGAGATCGTCATGAAGTCGGAGCCACTACGAGTATTGATCCTAGAGGATTATCAGCCAGCGATCGCTGAGCTGAAGCGTGGACTAGCCAAACACTTCAGCGGCGCTCAATTGACGATTATTGACACCACCGCGCATTTAGCCGCCTTGGCCAATGAGCCAGCTGATCGATTTGACGTTATATTATTAGATTATTATTGCGCCGCCGGAGGGAACTTTCACGTTGCCCCGCTCGAAAAGTTTGGTCTCAAGAAGGTCATCAGTATCTCCTCGACCTCTGGGGGGAATGCTATGGCGCGCGCCCGCGGAATCACTCGGGTAGTGACGAAGCATCATCACGATTTACCTGGTTTCGTGCGCTCAGTGATACGCGAAATCGAGCGGCTGCTGCCGCCGACTCGTTCACGTCGAGCGGACGAGTTTGCCAGCAGCGAAGAGCGATCGAAAAAGTTGCGGGAGCGCGACTTGATCGAGACCTTTTTGGCCCGGACGACTGAATTTAAAGGTTGGAAGTTTTCTTTTTATGACGAGAACCCGGACTTGGTTTATACCAAGGCTGGTGTTCAACTTGGTTTTGAGTCAGTGGTAGTGGCGCTCAATAGTAACGCGGCAGATTGCTATTTTGAAAATCACACCTGTACGTTATATGCGCCGACGCCAGCGTCATCCGAGCAGCTTGAGCGACTGCGCCAAGCCATGGTCTTACATGTGCTCGATCACCTTCGGCACTATAAAATTCCGACGATTATTGTGCTATCGGTGATTGGTCCGCCAGTTCATTTGGCTGAGCTAGCTCGTGGGCTGAGGTTGCCAGAACTGACCGACGAAAACATTCGAGACTATTATCTCTGTGACGCTCGCCAAGTCTATAAAGTGGCTGAGAATAAGCTGCCCTAAAAAGCTAGTTTTGTGGGTGAGTGTGCTTGGCGGCTTCGAGAATAAGCTCTAGATCGTCAGTGATGGTGTAGAGCTTGAGGTCACTCGGTTCAATCAGGTGATCATAGCGCAGCATATAGTAGTCGAAGAAACGTTCCAGCGGCTCCCAGTAATTGGCTCCCACGCAATAGATCGGAATGTGTTGAATCTTCTTTGACTGCACGAGGGTGACGAGCTCAAAAAATTCGTCCATCGTGCCAAAACCACCGGGGAAGAATATATACATCGAGGCTGCAAAGCTCAGTGCGGTTTTGCGGGAGAAGAAGTAGTGAAAGGTCATTGAGCGATTCGTGAAGTGATTATGACCTTCACCGGTGTCGAGCTCGATACCGAGACCAGCCGAAATGCCTCCAGCCTCCAGCGCTCCTCGGTTGGCTGCCTCCATGATGCCCGGGCCGCCACCAGTGACGATGGCGATATCTTGGCTGGCAAAACGCGCGCCCAGTTGACGGGCTTTTTCGTAATACATAGAGCCAGGTTGAGATTTTGAACTGCCGAAGATGGACACGCTTTTTGGTAAGCGTTCGAGAAAATCAAACGCTTTGCGAAATTCTTCTTCGATGCGATCAAGTCGCTGAGCCTCTTCGATGTCCGAAATATAGGCGGCCGCGTGGCTGCGGTAGTCTTCCATGCTGCGCGGGGAGTGTAGCTTGCTCATTGTATCTATTGTAGCAGAAGTGTCATGCTACAATGAGCCTGTAAAGCGGTGGCCAGTAGAGTGACTATTTTCGTAATAATTACCCACAATCAGCATGGATTTCAGCGGTAAACAAGCCGAAATCAGTGATTATCTGACGATTATTGTTCGTCAGTGTTTTTCTTTTGTGACTATCATTTTGGGTTCGGTGGTGGCAGTACTATTTTGGCTGGGCGAGCATCAAGACGCGGTGTTTATCGCCAGTGTACTGATTCTCAATATTACCATTGGCTTAGTGCAGGAGGTCAGGGCCAAGCGTCAACTTGATAAGCTCAAGGCGTTGACGGCGCCGACAGCTCGACTACTAGATCAAACGGGGGGTGAACAGCTGGTACCGATCGAAAACTTGCGCGTGGGAGATGTCGTGCGGTTGAAAGCCGGTGACCAACTACCCGGGGATGGCAAACTCACGCAGGCGACCGCTTTGGAGCTTAACGAGGCTTTCTTGACTGGCGAGTCAGTTCCGATCGGAAAAATAGTTGGCGCTGAGGCCTATGCAGCTAGCTTTGTAACGGCTGGGTCAGGTGAGTTGCAGATAGATAAGTTGGGGGAGCAGACTCGAATCGGGGCTTTAGCGGCTAGTGTCAAGCGACTGAATTTTCGAACTACGCCGATTCAGCGAACGATCGGCATAATTATTACGGTTTTGAGCTGGCTGTTTGTCGTCATGGCGCTGGCGCTGGTCGCTCGAGGTAGTTCAGCTGGTGAAACCCCAGCTACTTTGGCGCGTGAGGTCGCCGCGATTGCCGCCACTATCGTGCCTGAGGGGTTAGTGCTGGCGGTAACCTTGCTATTTACCTACGGCGCAGTTCAGCTATATCGTTCAAGATTACTTGTCCAGCGAACCAGTGCGGTTGAGTCGCTCGCCCGGATTCAGATTTTATGTCTTGATAAGACTGGTACGCTCACCGAGGATCGTTTGGTAGTAAATAGTATAGTCCCGGTAGCAAAAACCCAGACAGCGACGGTCGAAAAGTATTTGGGGCACTATCTAGCTCTCACTGACCCAGATTCAGATCTTGCTGCAGCCTTGATTCGTCATATGGGTAAGTTGCCAGCCGCCCAAGGTGAGAGCCTAGTGGGCTTTAGTAGTGAGCGAAAATGGGGCGCAGTACGGATTGGTCGTCGGCAGATCGTGGTTGGTGCGCCAGATATTTTGGCAGATTTCGCGACGAAAACTGATGCGCAATGGGTTCAGGCGCAAAACCAGCAGGCAGCTCAAGCCGGAAACCGGGTGCTTTTGATAGCCGAGGCTAGCCTCGACGGCAAAGTCGCGCTGAGGCACCTAAAGCCAGTTGGTATCGTGCGTTTTGAGCAGCCCATCAAAGCATCGGCCGCTGATGTTGTGAAGTTTTTTCACCAGCGAGACGTTCGTCTAGTGGTGATCTCCGGTGATCAGGCACCGACAGTACTCGCCATTGCCCGTCAATTGCAGTTAGCTGATACTGACACCAAGGCGATCGACGGTAAGCAACTGGCAAAATTCTCAACCCACCAGCGAGCCGCCTGTGTTGCTGAGCATTCAATCTTTGCGCGTGTCACACCACAGGAAAAAGCTCAACTGGTCCGAGATTTTCGCCAGCTCGGCTATACGGCCATGACCGGCGACGGCGCGAATGACGCCCTGGCCTTAAAGGCGGCTGATGTCGGTATTAGCATGTTCGCGGCGGCCGATATTACGCGGCGAGTGGCGGATATTGTATTGGTCAAAAATGCTTTTACCGATATCCCGGATGGAGTAGGGGCAGCTGATCGGATTATTACCAATATCGAATTGGTTGGATCGGTTTTTTTGCACAAGGTCACGATTGGCTTGACCTTAATTGGGGTGGCGCTGGCTACCGGTACCGGCTATGTCTTCTCGCCGCGGACGATTACGATTTTGAATTACTTTTTAATTGGTTTACCACTTTTCTTATGGGTCTTAAGCCCGAGGCTGCGCGAGCGTCAGCCGCATGAGCCGGGTTATTGGGCGCAAATCACCCCGTTACTAGTAAGTAATGGCTTGGTGGCGATGATGGTCAGTGTCGGAGCTAGCCTATGGGCGCTTGGCCAGGGGATTGATATTGGTATGGTCGTATTTTTAACGACCTTGATACTCGGAGTGAACATGGTCTTTTTGGCGCCCTACGCATTGCGTGTCGAGCCAGATCAGCATCCACGCCGTACATACGGTGTGGTGGGGGCTATGTTGGTTGGTCTGGGGCTGGTACTACTCATTGAGCCACTCCGAGCATTCTTTGGCTTACAGGCATTTGATTGGAGTTGGTTTGGAGTGGGCTTTGTTTGGGGCAGCATAGGTGTGGCTTTGGCCTGGTCGGTGCAGTGGTGGCGACTACGTCTCAGGCCGTGAGGCTGTACGTCTCGCTGTTTAATGGTTAAAATCAAGCACAGATGAAACTTCTTACGCGCTTTTTGACATTCGTATTGTCGCTACTCTTGAGTGGCCTTATCATTGCGTGGTCAACCTTAACCGTGCTCGGCTCCGCTACCACGGTTAATGGCATACTGATGCGTACAAAGGTATATGATCTGGCAGCTGAACAAACTCGTACTAGTTTGCAAAACCAGCCCAATATTCCAGCCCAATATAAAACAGTATTTGCCACCGCGCTCAATAACGCCCTGACGGCCGAGACGATGCAGGCTGTTATTCAGCCGCTGCTAGTCGATATGATTGGGTGGCTAAATCAACCTGGAGAGACTCCGCCACCGCGGCTGGTAGTTAATCTGTCTCCGGTCAGGTCGGCACTAGTGACCTCTGTCCAAAAGCTAGGGTTGTCTCCAGTTGAGCTGCTGGTGGTCGAGGCTCAAATTAATCAACAGCTACCTGATCAACTCGATATTGCTCAGGCGGCGAGTATTGGTAGTGGTGGGGCTTTGGCAATTAGCCCATCACCAGCTCCAGTGGCGCCAGAAAATCAGTACATGGCGTCGCTTCGACAAATAAAGGCCGTCTATACCTCAACCCGGACATTTGCCTACTTTGGATTGGCGGCGCTTGTCTTATTAACCATTCTGGTAGTGTTTTTGTCTCGACATGAGGGCCGGGGCATGATGCGCCGTCCGGCCTGGGTATTTTTGAACGCCGGTATATTGGTAAGCGTGTTGTGGATCGCGGTGCAGTATTTTACCCGTGATGCATCACTTGGCAGCGTACAGGGTGCCCAGGCTGCCTCGACGGTCGGGCTCTTGTTGGCCCGCGAGGTGGTGGCTATAACGATTTGGTATGGTTTAGCCAGTATAGTGGCTGGAGGCGTGCTCTATGGTTTGTCGTTTTTTATTCACAAACTACCACCGACGACCCCAGGTGCGAAACGCTTAGCGCCACAGCCACCAACCACTCCAGTCCAGCCGCCAGCAACGAAGCTGGCTGTATCGCCCGCTGCGCAGATACAACCTACAACAGCTCCGTCCGACCCTTCCAGCGCGGCTTCACCAACTCATACTGAATCAGTGAAGTGAACAGCAGTCCCATGACAACGATATTGGTGATTGGCGCGAGGAGCTGAGCGAAAATATTTTGGCGCGCCTCGAGGGCGATAATGATGCGAGTTACGTAGGCGGCCGCCAAGGCGATGGCGACTTGCAAGAGATGAATCCTTGATCCTTCAAGAATATCCAGCCCCAAGATTACCACTGGTGCTGTGAAGATGAAGAGACCGCCGAGTACCAGAAAAATTGTCAGCGGGAAGTGAAAACGTAGGGCTGGGTAGTAACGTTGTATGTCATCTTCAATGATCGCGCGTAAACCGAGATGGTTTTGACTGGTGGCAACATCGGATGCCCGATACAGCTTAGCCTTCAGGCCTTGTAGGCGAGAACGATGGAACAGCTCTTGATCCTCGAGAGGGCTGGCTTTAACCGAAGCAAAGCCCTTAAGATCCCGAACTTTTGGTACATCGAAGGCAATGATGCCACCGTGGGCGGTTGAGCGCTCAGGAGCATGTTCTTGGAGGTAGGCGCCGGGGTAGGCGGCCAGCATCAGGTATTGGTTATGGCTGAGAATAGCTTTTTGGGCGAAGGATTTATTTTGATCAGACGGTAGCAGGGAAAGAAAATCAAGCTTTTCAGTTTCCATGATCGAAGCGATTTGGGCCAGGGCATTAGGCATCAGCACGGTGTCGGCTGAGACGAGCACAGCATAGTCACCAGTCGCTTGCTTCAGTAGCTGGTCGGCAGCCCAGGCATTAATGCCCCAGCCGGCTTGAATAGGGTCAATCTTGACTATTTTGAGGTGTTTATCGGTGTAGGTTGAAGCGATTTTGGCCGTATTGTCATCACTTCCAAGATCAGTAAATAGAATCTCGTAATCAGGGTAGTTTTGGCCGAGGGCCGCGAGCAGCGTCGACGAAATATTCTCCGCTTGATTGTAGGCATGGATAAGGATTGAAATCCGTGGCCATTCATCGAGGCGTTGCGTTTTTGGCCGACGAAAGACTGCAAAATTGTAGGCGATCAAAAAGAGCTGGGCGAAAGCGAAGAGTGTACAAAAAGTCAGAATGTAGTCGAGTCGACTTGGCCCCAGCTGGAAGGGATCGAGGACAAACAGCATCAGTTGGGTAATCCAGAAGCCGATAACACCATTCAGCCACATAAAATTCGTCCAGGCACGCCGAAACTTGGGTGATTGGGCGTCAGACGTGTATTTCATAAACGCGCCGGCGTTGAGGGCGTATAGACCAATGAGCAGGCCGGCTAGCAGCGAAGATGGCAAGGCGACGATTCCCGTTACGACTGCCGCGAGAATATAGAGCCAAAAGCTGAACCGAATCGTTCGACGTGTGCCCCACTGGGTAGCGATGGAGCGAATCTTGCCCGCTCGGTCGGGGATGATGTCTTGAATCGCTCCCATGGCGTGGCTGGCCATGCCCCAGGCCATGAAAGCGATGACGATTAGCCAGTTGATCGCTCCTGCTGGACTCACCAAGTAGCCGAAGATGACTGGGGCGACGAAGTGGCAGGCAGAATTAATCGAATCGAGTAGTGGTATTTCTTTGAAGCGCAAGCCTTTTACTGAGTATGACAGAGCTAGGAAAACAGTCACCGCTAAAGCAATTTGCCCAGTGAGGCTGATGAGACTGCCGAGCCAAACCAGCGCCAGGATATTTGTGACCCAGATGGCAATCCAAAGGATACTGCGCTGATTGGGCGCCACGATCGAGCCTTCAACACCTCCCTTACGCGGATTCTTGAGGTCGGATTCATAGTCATAGATGTCGTTGACGCCATAGACGAGGAGGTTATAGGGCAGGAGGAAATATACCAGCCCAGCCCAAAATATTTGGTCGAACTGCCCACCACTGATCAAGTAGACGACTACGAAGGGAAAGGCGGTATTGATCCAGCTGACGGGTCGACTAGCCGCGAGAACGGCGCGGAGTTGAGCGCCGAGGCCGGGTTTTGCGCTTTGGGCTTTGGGCTTTGGGCGTGACTCGGCTTGATGGGGATGACGTTGGGTCGGTTGATGATGTGATTGGTTTGGCATAGTGCTCCTGAAGTTTTTGCCACAGCAGTGGCGCTATGTACAATGCTACCACCAAGTAGGCGATATCTTCTATCGGCCACGAGACTATTTTGAATCCCAGTACTTTTTGCCAGTCATAGCGCACGATTGCCAGGCTAGTAAGGTAGGTATTAAAGATGACCATCGCGAAGTAGAGCAAGACGGCGAGGGCGAGACGGTGCTGGCTGTTATCGGCCCTAGGTAGCCAGCGAGTGGCTAGCAGCCAAGCTACTAGCATGAAGCCTAGGTTGAGTAATACATACGTGTATGACTTCACGGCTGAGCCCGCTTTTTTGTCTGCCGGACTTGAGTCAGGCGCTTGTGATAGACGCGGCGTAACCAGACGTCGGCTAGTAGGCAGCTATACACTAGAAGCGTCAAAAAGCCGACTTCTTCAATCGGGAGATTGGGCGTGGTGAGATTAAGACCGAGCGTAAAACGAGGATTTGTATAAAAGATACCCAGGATAATGCCGGCAATATCCCAGATAAGAAAAAACCCGACCATTAGGCCTAAGGTGGCCAGTGTCGCTTGGCGAGCGCCGGGCCGGCTCGAAAAATAGACAAGCTTCCAGCGGTAGTCGGCCAGCGTCAGGCCGCTCAGACTCACGAGTAAGATCGCCGCGTATGCCCAATGTGAGTAGAGCCAGTTCATATATCCATAGTATACTAGGTGAAATGACACGAAAGAAACGCACTGCAATTGTGATTGGAGCTGGTATTGGTGGTTTGGCCACCGCTGCTCGCTTAGCAAAAGATGGTTGGCAGGTAACGCTGCTTGAGAAGGAGCCATTGATCGGCGGACGAGCCTATCGTCTCGATCAAGATGGTTATCGATTCGATACTGGTCCGACAATTTTAATGATGACTGATGTCTTGTATGATACCTTCAAATATTGTGGCAAGGACTTTGACGATTATATTTCGCTACAGCAACTTGAGCCCAACTACCAAGTATTTTTCCCGGATGGGCAAAAGATCGAAGTCAGCTCGAATTTGCCGCGGTTTGCTAAGGAGCTGGCAAAGATTGATGAAAAGGCGCCGGAACAGTTTTATCGCTACTTTGCTGATGTGGCGAAGATATACCGGATAGCTCGCGGGCAATTTATTGATAAGAATTTTGATAAGCTGACTGATTTTATCGATATCAAAGCTGGTGCTCAACTCTTTAAAGGTCGTGGCCTGATGAAATTGTATAGTTTTGTGTCGCGCTACTTTACCGATCCGCGTTTGCGACAGTTATTTTCGTTTCAATCGATGTATTTGGGCGTGACTCCCTACGAAGCACCAGCGGTATACTCTGTGGTGAGTTATATGGAGACCGGTCTGGGAATTTGGTACCCCAAGGGCGGTATGCATGCCCTGCCACGTGCCTTCGGGAAGTTGTGCGAAGATCTTGGGGTTACTATTCGGACTGAGACACCAGTTGCTAGGATCGACATCGAAAATGGTCGGACGACCGGCGTGGTGCTGGAGGATGGCAGCCATCTCAAGAGTGATATTGTCATATCAAATGCTGATTTGACGTACAGCTATAAGAATCTGATTGCCCCCGAACATCGTCGGCGCTACCCCGATCGAAAAGTTGATGCCTTGAAGCAGGCCTCGAGCGCCATGTTATTTTATTGGGGGGTCGATGCCCCACTCGATGGGCTTCTGCATCACAATGTCTATTTTTCCGAAGATTTCAAACATAATCTTGAAGAAATCTTCAAACAAAAAGTTTTGCCCGACGATCCGGCTTTTTATGTCTATATTCCGACCAAGACTGATCCCGGCTTGGCGCCGAAGGGCAAGCACGTCCTCTATATACTGGTGCCGGTGCCGAACCTTGATTCTCAGGTGGATTGGGAGAAAGCTGTACCTAAGATGAAAGAACGCGTTCTGGAGCGGATGAAAACCGTGCTCGGTGCTGACGTAGCTAAAAAGATCGAGACTGAGGCCGTGTTTACACCTCAAGACTTTCTTACTCGCTTCAATCTGACTGATGGGTCGGCCTTTGGTCTGAGTCATTATTTCTTCCAGTCTGGTTACTTTCGACCGCATAACGTCAGTCGGGATGTCAAGGGGCTGTACTTCGTCGGCGCCTCAACCTATCCCGGTAGTGGTGTACCAATGGTGACATTATCTGGTAAGCTGGTCGCAGAACGAATTCAATCTGATGTCGAAGCTGGAACTATCTGACGAACTGAAACTCGCCATCGGTCGTATTAAGACCGATGTTGATCGCGAACTAGCGATTTTTTTTGATATGAAGATTGCTGAAGCTGGCAAACTTGATCCACAGTATAAGCGGCTTCTCCAAGAAATGAAGAAATTTGCCTTGCGAGGCGGTAAGCGGCTGCGACCGTTTATGGCCTGGCTTGGCTGGCAGATTGCGGGCGGCAAGAATTACGATCATTTTATTCAAACGGTGATGGCCTGGGAGCTGTATCACAACTTTGCCATCATCCATGACGATATTATGGATAATGACGACACGCGTTATGGTGGTCCAAATATCAAAGGGGCTTATGAGCGGTTGTTTCGGCGCAGTCATTCGGCTGAGGTAGCTGATTTACACGCCCGTAATATGGCCTTACTAGCTGGCGACATTGCGGTTGGCTTGACCATCGAAGTCTTACAAAACGCCCCCTATCCGCCGGAGATTAAAGATCGTCTGCAGCGCGATATGTTAAAGCTCCATTTTTCGTTGGCCGGGGGACAGATGCTCGATGACCTAGCCGTTATCACCCGTGACATGAATCTCGCCAAAATACGTAAAGTCTATCTCTATAAAACGGCCCGATATAGCATGGTGGCACCGATGCAGTCAGGCGCGATCCTGGCCGGGGCGAATGATACGATCCTCAATATTATTGAGCGCTATGGTGTCCACGCTGGTATCGCCTATCAGATTACCGATGATCTCTTAGGTATGTACGGCACGGCCAAAGAAATTGGAAAGCCGACCATCACAGACCTTCGCGAAAAGAAGAAGACGATTCTGATGTACTACGGGCTGCAGTTTGCAAACGCTGCTGATAAGGCCGTCTTACTAGCTAAATGGGGGAACCCACGTGTAGCTTCCAGTGATCTCAAGCTCGTCCGTAAGATTTTGAACGATAATGGCGCGAAGGCCAAGACTATCTTCCTAGCTCAAGCCGAAGCAGTCGCTGCGAAAAAAGCCATTGGTAAGTTGGCGATGCCCGGAGAACTGCCGAAACTGTTTGAAGACTTTACTGATTATTTGGTGAGTCGTAGCGCGTGACCAGCCTGGCGCAGAGCTACCGTGCCTGTCGGCGGATTACCGCTCGCGCTAGCTCGACGTTCTATTTAGCTTCATTATTGTTTGATGCACCGATTCGGCGTGATATTCAGGTGTTGTATGCGTTTTGCCGAGTGGCGGATGATATTGTTGATGCCTCCAAGCATAGTGATGAGCAGAAGCGAGCTTTGTTGAAAGCCATGCAGCAAGCTATCGATACTCATCAGGCTTGCGAGGTCGAGCCGGAGATTTGGCCAGCCTTGTTTGCGATCCAGGCGCGATATCGACTGCCGAAGGCGCAGCTCAAGGATGTCCTTCGCGGAGTTGGTAGTGATATTGTTTTTGCCCAGCCAAAGACGTTGGCGCAGCTCGATGAGTATAGTTACTACGTGGCGGGAGTGGTCGGCTTATTGTCGGCAAGGATCCTCGGCGCGCACAAAGCGAGTACCTATCGCGGCGCCCGTCAGCTGGGAATCGCCATGCAGTACACGAATATTATCCGCGATGTGGCGGCAGATCATGCTCTTGATCGGATATATATTCCAAAATCAATTATGCGCGAGTACGGGGTAAGGCCGAGCATGCTCGATGAGTTTCCGCAGGCACCAGAACTCGTAGCAGCTCTGACACGGCTAACGGAGCAGGCCGAAGGCTATTACGCCGAAGCCGAAGCGGCGATCCGTGATTTGCCGGTTGGTTATCAAAAACCGGTACGGGTTGCGACGGCTTTATATCGAGGAGTTCTCGAACGCGTGAAGCAAAAGCGGTATACTGTATTAGATGGTCGCGTTCGACTTAATCGCCTCGATAAACTGGCGGTAGTCTGGGACACCTATCGCGGCCGCTAATATTTTTCGATCCACTTCACTTACATGCCCAACTCAACCCCCCCAAAACGCCCCAAGCGACTTGTCACTGTCGATGGTATTCGCTATTCGCTCGATACTGGCGATAGTGTTGGTCCGGCTCCTCACCGACCGGCCCAGCCTCACCCGGTATC
>WBZP01001720.1_pt3 | contig 16387 bp, 13 predicted proteins | sample 5204301 | NCBI WGS metagenome assembly WBZP01 (sample SAMN12412401, study PRJNA552823) | activated sludge metagenome | isolation source: activated sludge from nitrification reactor of wastewater treatment plant... | place: USA: Pennsylvania | collected 2017
AGGGCGAAGTAGGCTGACAGGTTGAAGCTGATCTCGTCGAAGGCCAGCGACGGGCCCAGGTCGAGCACCGACATGACTATCCCCGGCACGGCGGCGACGAGCAGAAACACCGGCATCACCGTGCGCAGTCGCGCGTCGCCGCGCCGCCACTCGCTCAGGAGGGCGACGACGGCCACCAGGACCAGCGCGTACTTGCCGAACTCCCAATTCACGCGCGCTTCGCCCATGCGCCACAAGACCTCAGCCCCAGCGATATAGCTCATCGTGTAGAGCACCCGGCGCGAACGGCCGAGCCATGCCCAGCGCACGCCGAGCAACGCTACCAGCGCCGCGTGGGCCGTGGCCAGCGGCCAGGCCGCTTCGATGGCGTAGGCCAGCGGCATGTGGACTAACAGAAAGAGGATCACCCGCAGATCGAAGGACTCGGCCAGGCGGCGAGCCGGGTTCTCCGGCAGGCCGGTCACCTTGTCGGGGACGATGGGTTCGCGCGTAAAGGGGGTCACGCTCATAGCGATTGGTACTCCTCGGCCAGAGCCGGTTGGAAGGATGGGATGTCCGGGTAGCGGGCCAGTAGCGCCTGCCCCACGGCCAGTCGCAGCCGGTTCTGCCGCCACGTGTCGGGCAAGAGGGCCAGCATGGCCGCCAGCCGCAGCCAGCGACGCACGCCGCGCTCCGAGCCGCGCAACGTGCCCACCGTGCGGATGAGCAGGGCTTCGTGGACTTGGGCCGGCGTGTAGTAGCGGCTCCACAGGTAGCCCTCGGTTGGGGCCAGGAAGTGGCGACGCAGACCGCGGCGGCCGGTGGCGCGGGTCATGGCCCGCGCCTTGTGTTGGCGCAGGCCGCCGCGCGGCGCGTGCAGATGCACCACCGACGCCGCCGGGTTCAGCGCCAGCCGCCGCCCGGCCAGGTAGAGGCGCATGCCCAGGTCGCCGTCGGCCCGCTCGCCGCGCTCATAGGCCAGGTCGAACAGGCCGGCGTCGGCCAGCGCCGCCGTCCGCAGCAGAGCGTTGTTGGTCGGAAAGACGTCGCTGTCGCGCACCAACCGGAACTCGGCCGGCAGCGCTCCCGCGCCGACCTCCTCGGCCACACCGCACGAAGCATCAACGCCAAAGCGGGCCAGAAAGTCGAGGTGGCGGGCGATAAGATCGGGTGGCACCTCGTCGTCGTCATCGAGGAACAGCACCGCCTCGCCCCGAGCGGCGGCCAGCCCGGCGTTGCGCGACGAACACTGCCCAGCCGTGTCGCGCCAGATGACCCGCAGCGGTAGGTCGGCGAAGCGCGCCGGCCATGCGCTGTCGCGCGCCGCCGCCTCCGTCTGGTCGACAACGATGATCTCCAGCGGCCGGACTGTCTGCTCGCGCAGTTGATCAAGCAGGTTGAACAGGTGCGGGTAGCGATCGAGCGTCGGGATGAGGATAGTGACGCTGGGCGATGCGCTCAGGCGCGTCTGGCCCGGCTCGGCGGCGTGCAGAACGTCCGGCGCTGGCACGCCGCCCACCCCGCGCGACGCCGCCAGCGCCCGCCGCGTAGCCGCCAGCCCTGCCCCATTTCGCACCGCCCGCCAGGCCGCCCAGCCGGTCCACATCCGGCCGTAGCGCTGGCGCAGAAAGCGAAACTCGTCGGACGGCGTAACGCTGGCCGGCGGTGAGACCGTGTCGGCCGGCAGCAGGTTGGGCACGTAGGCCATCAGCGCTCCCTGGCGAATCCAGCGGTGGCCGGCCTCCAGCGCTGCTCCAGCCAGGGTGTCGAAGCTCGCGTCCAAACCGCCCAGAACAGTTAATACTTCGGCGCGGACGAGACAGGCCCGCCACGACAGCCGCCACGACGTGGCCGGCCGTGCCAGGTCGGGGTCGCGGTTGAAGCGCCACGTCGGATCGACGAAATCAATGGCCCGCGGCAGCCCGGCCATGCCCAAGCGCAGCCCGGCGTGCCACACGTCGCCCGGCCCGGCCAACAGATCGGTCACCAGTGCCGCGTCGGGCGCGCCCAGGGTCACATCCCAGAACAGGACGGCGTCGGCGCGCGGGTCCAGCTCGGCCGCGGCGCGGGCCAGAGTGGCCGGCGTGGACGCTACCTGGCGCGCTTCGCCCAGGGACCAGAGCGGGGCGGGGCGGCTGTCGCCATTGAGCCACAGGCAATCAACGCGCATGGTCGCCTCCTCCATTTTCGCCGGCCAACGCGCGGTAGAAGCGATCAAAGGCGGCGATCTGCGCCGCGGGCCGGAAACAGGCCTGCGCCCGCTCGCGCCCGGCCGTGCCCATGCGGCGGCGCAGCGCCGCGTCGGCTGCCAGCCGGGCCAGCGCTTCGGCCAGCGCCACCGGGTCGCGGCGCGGCACAACGAAACCGGTCAGGCCATCGGCCACGTTCTCAGCCAGCCCGTCGGCGTCGCTGCACACCACGGGCACGGCCATCGCCTGCGCCTCCAGCACGGCGTTGCCGAACCCCTCCGACACGGCGGGGTGCAACAGTATGTCGGCCCAGCGCAGTTGGGCCAGCACGTCGGCGTGGGGACGCGCTCCCAGGAACTCCACGTCCCCTTCCAGCCCCAGCCGGTGGCGGTCAAAGGCCAGCGGCTCCAGGTAAGCGCCGCCGCCGAGGATGCGATAGGTGACCGGCACGCCGCTCTCTTTCAGCAGCCGCACCGCTTCCAGGCCATACTCGTAGCCCTTCTTCCACTCCAGCCGTCCTACGCTGAGAACCCGCAGGGGAGCGGGGGAGCAGGAGAGCAGGGAAGAAGCAGACCCTCTCCCTAACCCTCTGCCGAGGGGAGAGGGGATAGCGGGGCGAAAGAGGTCGCTGTCCACGGCGGGGGGGATGAGAGCGTGGGGCTTGTCGGGCGGGCAGCCGCGGCGCAGCGCCCGCTGCCACAGGTCGCGCCCCAGGGTGTGGATGGCGTCGGCGTCGCGCCAGACGGAGGCGTAGTGGGCCGGGTCGTCCAGCCCGACGTAGTTCAGATCATAGCCGCGGAAGCTGATGCTCAGACGGGAGGCTAGCCGCCGCTTCAGATGGGTACGGCCGACGGCCAGCGCGCCGAACTCGAAGTGGACGATGTCGGGCGACAGGGCGATGATCGCCGCGTCGAGATAGAACTCCTTGGCCGCCCGCCCCACGCCCGCGCCCAGCGCCGCCCGCAGGTAGCGCGCCGCCAGCCGCGGGGCGCGCAGCATGGTGAGCAGCAGCGCTGGCAGCCACAGCAGCGCCGCCAACCAGCCCGGTTCGTGGGGCCAGGCGCGATGGACGCGCCGCCGCAACTCCGGCCGGGCCGCCAGCCGCGGGAAGGCGTCCCACGCTTCGGCCTCGTGGCAGACGAGGTGAACGTCCCAGCCGGCATCGGCCAGGCCGATGAACTTGCTGACGATAAACGTCTCAGACAGGCGAGGGAAGCGCGGCACGACCAGCACCAGCCTCATGACGCCACCCCCTGAAAGAGAGTGACGAAGGCGGCGATCTGATCATCGAGGGCAAAGTCGCGCTCGACGCGGCGGCGGCCGGCCGCGCCCATCGTCCGGCGCAGTTCGGGCGACGCGGCCAGCCGGGCCAGGGCGCCGGCCGTAGCGGCCGGGGCGCGCGGCGGCACGAGGAATCCTTCCACACCATCGCCGACCGCCTCGGGCATGCCGTCTACGTCCGTCGTGACCACCGGCAGGCCGCAGGCCATTGCCTCCAGCACGGCGTTGGAGATGCCCTCGCTCAGGCTGGTCAGCAAGAAGGCGTCGGCGGCTTGCAAGCGGCCGACCACTTCGGCCGGCGGCAACGGGCCGTGCCAGACGACGTGTTCTTGCAGGCCCAGGTCGTGGATAGTGTAGAGCAACCGCTGCCTTTCCGGGCCATCGCCGATGATGTCGAAGCGCACGGGTAGGCCGCGCTCGACCAGTTGGCGCACGGCCAGCAGGGCGTACTCGTAGCCTTTGCGCCACAGGATGCTGCCGGTGGTGACGAGGCGGAAGGGGGTGTCTGGAGAAGAAGTCCCTCTCCCTAGCCCTCTCCCAAGGGAAGAGGGGACGGCTGACCCTCTCTCGGAGGGGGAGACAAGGGCGGGGCGGAAGAGGTTAGGATCAACAGCCGGGCGGATGACGACAGCCTTATGCGGGTCCAGGCCGTAGCGAGCGGCCTCGTCGCGGATTTGCTGCGAGACACAATGGACAGCCGTCGCCTTGCCAAAGGTCAATGCCAGCCCCTCGCGCAGCACCGCCCGCTCCGGGTTGTGCGGGGCGACGTTGATCTGCGAGCCGCGGCAACTGATGACCGACGGCGCTTCATCGAGTAGGGATTGGTAAACGATGGCCGAGGTATTCCACGGGAAGTAGAGCACATCGTAGCCGCCCGACAGCGGCGAGCGGCGCAGCCAGCGACCCACCACGCCCGGCAACCGCACAAGGCGCACGTTGGGCGGCAGGGCCGGGCCGGCCGCGGGGCGCTCGTCAACGGCCACAGTCACGTCCAGTTCGCGGCGGGCCAGTCCATTGATGAGACGCATAATGAACGTCTCCGGCGGCCACTTCAGACCGAGGATGAGCAGGCGGGGGGCGCTCATACGTCCAACTCCCCGGCTATGTAGTCGAGCCAGGCCGACAGCGTCAGCAGCAGATTCACGGCGTAACTGCGCTTGTCGCCCCACGGATCGCGGCGGAAGTCGGCCAGCAGGGCGCGGACGGCGGCCACGTCGACGTGGTCGTGCAGGCGGCGGCCGGGGCGCAACAGCCAGTCGTCCAGTCCGGCCTGGCCGGCGGGGTTTAGGAACTGCACCTCCCAGTTGCGCTCGATGACCCGCTGCCCGGAGAGCAGCCGCGCCGCCTTGCCGGCCGCACGCCGCGCCAGATGGCCGGCGCTGAAGCCGCCGTCGTCGAACAGGTCGCGCCCCGTCTCCTGCCAGGGCACGCGAGCCAGATCGGGAGCGTAGCGCCGTAGATGGGCGATCTGTAGCCGCCGTCCGGCCACCAACTTCGTCGGCACGGTGCTGAAGAAGTCGACCAGGCGCGTGTCGTAGAACGGCAAGCGCGGAAAGGCCGCCGACTGGAACATGCGCAGCGAGGCCGACACTGAGCGCGGACCATACTGCTCGATCTTCAGCGCCTTGATAGCGAAGTCGGGTTCGCCCAGCGGGCCGAGGCGGGCCAACTCGTCGGCGATCGTCGCTCGCAACCACTCTTCGGGAGCCTGGCCCAGGTGGGGCGCGGCGATGTGGTGCAGTAGCCAGTCGCTGCCAACACGGCGGAACTTGGCGTAGGCCACAGCCGGCAGATTGGCGGCTGGCGTATCGGCGGCCACGCCCATCGTGTCGTGGTATACGTCGCCCCAGTGGGCGGCGATCAGGTAGTCGCTGTGGCGGGCGATCGCCTCGGCCACCGACGCCTGGCGCGACAGGGTAACTTCCTGGAACCCCTCGACGCTGGCCAGAACGCGGGGCAGGCTGGTGAAGAGGTAAGGGCGAATGGTGAAGGCGGTGAACGGCAGGCCGCGCGCCGCCGCCACCTGCGTCGCCAGCCGCGTCTCGATCGAGTTGGGCTGGTAGCCATAGGCGTAGGCCCATAAGCGCGGCGCGGGCGGGCCGTCAACGCCGATCGCGGCTACCGTCGAGCGCGAATCCAGCCCGCCGGAGATGGGCACGGCCACGCGCCCGCTGGCCGTCAGGTCGTCCATCACCGTTTGGAAGCGCTCGGCGTACTCGGCCAGTGTGTCTTCCGGCGAGCGGCGCTCGTCAACCGCCCGCTGCCACTGCCAGTAGCGCTCGGCTGACAGCCGCCGGCCCCGGCCGGCAAAGCGGTAGTGGCTGGCCGGGCGCAAGACGCGCACGTCGCGCAAAAAGGTGCGGTCGGCGGGACAAAAGCTGAAACCGAAGAAGCCGGTCAGCGCCTCCCAGTCGAGGTCAGAGCCGGCCGCCGCGCCGGCCGTGGCCCGGAAGCAGGTGCCCAGGGCCGCGCGCCGGCCATCGCTGGCATAATAGGCGTGCAGGCTGGCGTGGCGGTTGGTCCAGACGTGCCACTCATCGGCCGCCGCGTCGTGGGCCAGCAACAGAAAATGGCCGTTGAGCGTGTTGGGCGAGGCCTGGCCGGTGACCACAGCCAGGGCGTCGGCCGCCGGCCACGCCGTGCCATACAGTTCGCCCAGCAGCCAGCCCGACCAATCGCCCGCGACCAGGCGGGTGATGGGCACGCCATGCCAGTCGGGGGCGGGAGGCGCTTCCCACAGCCGCCAGTCGCCGGCAGCGTCCGTCGTCGCCCAGGCCGCGCCGGGGCGACGGGCGGGCGGCGTGGCCGTCGCGCCGAACGTCACCAGCACGTCGCCGATCCATTCGACGCCGGCTGGCTGGGGTTGCTCCGCCACGGGAGCAATAGTTATCTGGCCCAGGTGTGCGCTCACGGTCGTTCCATCTCCCGCCCGGTCGAGGGCGTCTTTTCCTCGCTGGCCAGCGCGTCCAGCGCCTCCTGAGCGGCGCTGTTGTCCGGCTCCAGAGTCAGGACGCGCTCATAGGCGGCACGGGCCTGGATTGTCTGGCCCGTGTGGGCAAAGAAATGCGCCGCCGCCAGATGGACGCCAGCGTCGTCGGGGCGCAAAGCCATCGCCCGCTCATAGGCCACGACGGCCCGCGCGGTGTCGTCGTCGCTGGCCGCCGCCGAGGCCAGGCTCAGCCAGTACTCCACCGCCGCCGGGGCAAAGGCGGTGGCCTGTTCCAGGTGGGCGACCGCTTCCTGGACGCGCCCGTGCTGCATGGCCAGCTCGCCGCGCCGCCCCCAGGCGTAGGCGTCGTCCGGCCGCTGCTGCAACAGGCGGGCATACCACCCATCGGCGGCCAGCGGATCGCCGGCAGCCTGGGCCGTGTCGGCCAGCGCCAGGTATAGCTCGCGCTGGAATGGGTAGTGATCCAGCCCCGTGCGCAGCACGGCATCGGCTTCGTCCAGCCGGCCAAGGGTAAGATAAGCCATGCCCAACTGGTAGTACGTGTCGGCCAGGGGTTGGGGCTGAATAGCCAGCAGCCCTTCATAGACCGCGACCGTCTCAGCCAAACGCCGGGCGTGGTAATAGGTGCGGCCCAACCGCTCCCAGGCGACCAGCAGCGTCGGGTCGGCGACGCGCGCCAAGTCGAAGTAGAGGATGGCGTCGTCGTCGAGTCCGGCCTCGTCGGCGGCCAGCCCCTGATTTATCCAGTAGGACGCGGTGGCCGCCGCGCCGCCGCAGACGGTCTTGGCCTCGTCCACGCGCCTTTGTTCCACAAGCAGCCGGCAGGCGGCGAAGTGGGACAGTTCGTCGCTGGCCACGTCGCTTCGCAGCCAGTGCTCGGCCAGTTTCGTATCACCCTGCTGGTATGCCATTTCGCCCAGCGCCCGCGCCTGCAGTGGGTTGTCGGCCGTCAAGCCACCGACCGCCACGGCCCGGCCGGCGACCACGCGCATGGCGTCAATAAGGAACGGCCGGTTGGCCCAATTACGCCCCGCCACTGCGTTTAGCTCCCCGCCGCGCGCCAGCAACGTCGCTACCAGTATGACGACCGGTAGCAACGTCAGCAGCCGCACATCTGGGCGACGACGCCCCGGGTGGGTGTCCGCCGCCGGGGGCGACTCCTCGACCGTGGTCATGGCGTCTTCCTTCCTTCCAGCGTTCATCATGCTCCCTAGAGGCCCTCAGTCGGCAACGTCGCCAACTCGCCCAGCAGCGGCGACTCGCTCGGGCAGAGTAGCACGTGGCACCGGCCGCGGTCGGCGAAGACGGCCGGGTCGGTGACGACCGACTTAGTACGCAGGTAGACCAGACAGTAGCCCGGCGGCTCCAGTTGCTCCAGAAGGCGCGCCGCCGTGCCGGCCACGGTGATGTCGTTCCAGGTGTGGAGTTCAACGAACAGCAGCGGCCGCACGGTGGCTATCGTCCGCGCCAGCCCGGCGATCACCTGCAACTCGGCCCCTTCCACGTCGATCTTGATGAAGTCCGGGGCCACCTCCTCTTGGGCCACGAAGTCGTCCAGGGCCAGCGTCACCTTGCGCAGCGGCCGGTGGTGCGACAGGTAGCCGGGAATGATCGAGGCGCTGCCAGAGGCCGCGTCGCCGTAGAAGTCCAGCGTCTGCCCCGAACGTTCGGCGACCAGGGCATTCACGACCAGCACGCGGTCGGCCAGCCCGTTGAGAGCGGCGTTGGCGCGAATGAGCGCGCAGGCATCTTCAGAGGCCTCGAAGGTGATGATGCGGCCGTCGTCGGCCAGCGTGGCCGACATGACCAGCATGGTCAGCCCGACGTTGGCCCCCACGTCCAGGATGCAGCGCTTGCCGCGGGCCAATGCCTGCAGCACGGCGTAGTCGCGGTCGCCCGTTTCGCGGGGGCGCGCCTCGCGGCGCAAACGATACTTGACACCGACCAGCGTCACGTCAACGGCCGGCCGCAACTCCCGATAGGCCGAGGCCGCCACCGCGCGCCAGTTCCCATTGCTACCACTTCCCAAGTTCGATTTGATCATGTCGGACTCCACTACCTAAGACTATAAGCCAGGGCTGCTCCCACAGCCGGATGATGGCGCGTGCTTCGCGGCCAGAAGTGCCGGTCATGCCACAGAGCCAGGCTCAGAATAGTCCACAGGGCGCGACTCCAATCGGCGCGCCCACTGACGTGTTCGGCCAGTATCCGCTGCAACGCTCCCCCATCGAGCGCCATACCCAGCAACTCGCCACGGCCGGCAAAGGTGTCGCTGAAGAGATCGCGCAGCGGCCCGCGCAACCAGGCGGCCATCGGAATCTGGAAGCCGCGCTTGGCCGTCGTCGGCGCGGCCACGTGGCGGCTCAGGGCGTGGCGCAGCGGCAGTTTGCCCAGGCCGCTTTCCAAGTCGAGGCAGGAGCGCCAATCCACCCGCACGGCCACGGCCAGCACCTCGCGGTCGAGCAGCGGCACGCGCACCTCCAGCGAGTTGGCCATGCTGGCCCGGTCAACCTTCAACAAGACCATCGCCAGATGGCCGGTGAACTCGTTCCAGCGCAGCCACTGGGCCGTCTCGTCCGCCCGCCAGCCGTCATAGCGGAACAGGTCGAACGCCGCCGGCCAACCGGGCGCGTCGGGGAAGACAGCCGCCAGCCAGGGGGCGGGGATGCGCGTGTGCTTCTGGCGATACCAGTCGCCGATGTCGCGGGCGCGCAGATTGGCGTGACCCCGGCCCACGTTGAAGGCGCGCTTGGCCCCCCAGCGGGCGCTGCGCTGCCAGTATGGCTCGCGGAAGTCGGCCGCCTGGCGCAGCACGCTGCCGAAGCGCTCGGCGTAGCCCCAGAAAAGCTCATCGCCGCCGTCGCCAGAGAGCATCACCGTCATATCGCGCCGCGCCAGGTGGGAAACCAGCAGCGTGGGGAAGATGGAGTGGTCGGCCAGCGGCTCGTTGCTCGCGGCGACGACCGTGTCGAGCCAGTCGAGAGCGCGGTCGGGCGTGAATTGCTCCAGCACGTGGTCAACGCCCAGTTGGCGGGCGTAGGCGGCGGCATCGTCGGACTCGTCGGCCAGATCGCCGGCCGCGCCGATGGTGTAGGCGCGCACCGGCCGGCCGCCGGCGCGCATGTCAGCCACGACCAGGGGCGAGTCAATGCCACCCGACAGGAACGCCCCCAGCGGCACGTCGCTGACCATCTGGCGGCGAACGGCGTCGCTGACGGCGGCAGTCACCGCCTCATAGGCCGCCGCGCCGCGCAGGTCGGGCGCGCGATAGATGGGGAACTCGGTGTACGTGCCCTGCTCGACACGCCCGTCGGCGGCAACGGACAGCCACGCGCCGGCCGGCAGCATGTGAGTGCCCTCCAGCAGCGCGTAGGGGGCGGGAATGTAACCCAGGCGCAGGTAGAGGCCCAGCCCGTCGGGCGACACCGGCAGGCCGGCCGCCCACGGGTGCTGCATGATCTGATCGTACTGCGAGGCGAAGAACACCCCGCCCTCGCCCAACAGGTAATAGAGGGGCTTGATGCCGGCGTGGTCGCGGGCCAACAGCAGGCGGCGCTCGTGGCGGTCGTAGAAGCCGAGGGCGAACATGCCGTTGCAGCGGTCGAGGGCGGCCGTGCCCCAGTGGGCCAGGGCGTGCAACACAACCTCGGTGTCGCCCGTGGAACGGAAGGCAACGCCGGCCCGCTCCAGTTCGGCGCGCAGCTCGCGGAAGTTGTAGATCTCGCCGTTGAAGACGATGGCGAAGCGGCCGTCGGGTGTCAGCATCGGCTGGTGGCCGGCAGGCGACAGGTCGAGAATGGCCAGGCGGCGGAAAGCCAGCCAGGCGCGGTCGTCGTGCCAGCGCCCGGCGTCGTCCGGCCCGCGCCGGGCCATCAGCGCGCTCAGGCGAGTGATCGTCGCCTCGTCTGCCGGCGGGCTATCGGCCGTCTGGTAGTGAAGTGCGCCGCAAATCCCACACATCGTCTTAATCCCTAATCCCTACTTCGTCGCCACCGTCAACAGCATATGCCCATCGCCGCCGCGCCCCAGCCGCCGCACCAGGCCGCGCCAGGCGGCGCTGCCCCGCCGATCATAGAGCCAGCGATACGGGCCAACCTCTTCCAGCAACAGGCGATGGATGTAGAGCGGCCGGCTGTAATGGACGACAAAGCCGGCGGCGCGCACAAACGCCTCGAACTCCGCGGCGGTGAAGCCATACTGGAAGAACGGCGGCCGGGGCGGCGCCGACTCGTAGCGGCCCAGCCGCCCCTTGGCACGGCGCAGCGGCCCCAGATAGGGCACGGTGATGATCAGTTTGCCGCCCGGCCGCAGCACGCGGTAGGCTTCGGCCAGAAACGGCTCCGGCCCGGCCTGGCGATGTTCCACGACGCCGAAGGAAAGGTACGAGGCGTAGGTGTCGTCGGCGCAGTCGAGGGCCAGCGCATCGCCATAGGCGACCGGCAACCGGGGATAGAGGCGGTTGACCAGGGCCACCAACTCGCGCGAATACTCGATGCCCTCCACGTCCAGCCCGGCGGCGCGCAGCGCGGCCACCCAGTAGCCCGCGCCGCAACCCGCCTCCAGATGGCGGCCGTCGCGGCTCATCTCGGCCAGCAGCGGCCGGCCCAGTTCGTCGGCGGCCAGGTCGAGCGCCTCGGCCCCGCGATAATAGGCGGCATTCACCTTCGACTCCCAGTAGTCGGCCCAGAAGGCCTCGTCGGCCTCTTCGGCGTGCCAGCGCATACGGCCATTGATCACCGTGCGCTGATGCGCCAGCCAGTAGAATTTAGCCATCGCTGCGATTGCTCCCGTTCATGCTGTGGCTCTCCTCAGCGCCGGCGCGCACCGTCCAGTCGCCCAGCGGGGCGACCGCGCCGGGGAAGTCCACGTCCGTCTCGCGCCCGCCGCCCAGATTCAGCCGCAGCCGCACCTCCCCTTTGCTGAGCCAGCGCAGGCGGTGGATGCCGACAACGACCTCGAAGAAGTAGTGGCCCGCGGGCAGCACGCCGCCGGGCAGGCGAAAGGTTGACTCGTAGCTGCCCGGCCGGCGCTCGCCCAGCCCGACCGACAGCATATCGTAGGTGCGGAAGAGGTTGGCCCCGTCGCTGCCCACGACGTTGAAGCCCAGCAGCAGGTTACGCACCGGCTGCAGCACGTCGTAGTGGACGTGAACCTCGAACGGCCGGCCGCGATCCAGCCACTCGCCGGCCGGCGCGTCGTTCTGGGTCACGCTCAGCCGGTTTAGGCACAACTCGTCGCCCAGCCGCACGGCCGACGGCAGCGACGCCGCCGCGGCGTGGCTCAGGTATTGGGCGACGACGGCCGACGGCGCGCCATCGGCGGCCAAGCGGCCGCCCTCGAACAGCAGCGCCCGGCGGCAAAGCTGCTGGATGACCTGCATATTGTGGCTGACCAGCAGCACGGTGCGCCCCGTCTGGGCGATGCCGTCCATGGCCCGCAGGCACTTCTCCTGGAAGGCGGCGTCGCCCACGGCCAGCACCTCGTCCACCAGCAGTATCTCCGACTGGAGATGGGCCGAGACGGCGAAGGCCAGCCGCACGCGCATGCCGCTGGAGTAGCGCTTCACCGGCGTGTCAATAAACTTCTCGACCTCGGAGAAGGCGACGATCTCGTCGAAGCGGCGGTCTACCTCACCCTTGCGCATGCCCAGAATCGTGCCGTTGAGGTAGACGTTCTCGCGGCCGGTCAGTTCGGGGTGGAAGCCGGTGCCGACTTCCAGCAGGCTGCTGACGCGGCCGTTGAGCGTCACCCGGCCGCGCGTCGGCAGCGTGATGCGCGACAGGATCTTCAGCAGCGTGCTCTTACCCGCCCCGTTGCGGCCGATCAGCCCGACCACCTCGCCGGGGTTGACGCGAAACGACACGTCGCGCAAGGCCCACAGCACGTCGGGCGCGTCGTCGTCACTGACGCCGCCCAGCCGCCGCAACTGCCGCAGATTGCTCAGCGGCGCGCTGACCACAGCCAGGGCCGATTGCAGCAGCGTATCGCGGCGCTGCTCGCGCAGACCGATGTGGTACTGCTTGGCCAGCCCCTCGGCGACGATGGCCGCGGCCGGCGCGTGGTGGCCATGTGTCTGGCCGTTACTGCTGTACTTCATAGCGTCGTTGCGCCGCGCCTAGGCGACGTCGGCAAAGGTGGCTTCCATGCGGCGGAAGTAAAATAAACCGGTGACGAAGATGACCGTGGCCGAAAGCGTGCCCACGGCCAGCGTGTCCCAGGGCATGGGGCCGGTGTTGAGCAGGGCCACGCGGAAGCCCTCGATGACGCCGACCATCGGGTAGAGGCCGAACAGCAGCCGGCCGGTCGGCCCGAAGCGCTCGCCGATGAGCGCCGCCGACCAGACGACGGGCGCGGCGTACATCAGGATTTGGGTCAGGAAGGGCATGGCGTGCTTCACGTCGCGGTACTGCACCGACATGGCCGCCAGCCACAGCGAGATGCCGGCCGTGGTCAGCATCATCAGGGCGATGAACAGGGGCAGCGCCAGCAGCCGCGGCGTCGGCGGCACGCGGAACCAGGCCATCAGGCCGAAGACGATGACGAAGGAGATGGCGAAGTCCACCAGCTTGGAGAAGACGGGCGTCAGCGGGAAGATGAGGCGCGGGAAGTAGACCTTGGTCAGCATGTCGGTGTTGTTGACCAGGCTGAGCGCCCCGGCCGACAGCGCCGTGCTGAAGTAGAGCCAGGGCACGAGCGCGGCGTAGCTGAACAGGGCGTAGGGCACGCCGTCGCTGTCCACCTGGGCCAGGCCGCCGAAGATGACGGTGAAGATGATCATGCTGAGCACCGGCCGCAGGATGGCCCAGCCGAAGCCCAGCACCGTCTGCTTGTAGAGCACCTTGATGTCGCGGTCAATCAGAAAGTAGAACAGGTCGCGATACTCGCGCAGTTCGCGCCAATCAACGACCGGCCGGCGGTGGGCGGGTTCGATTACGATAGCTTGCGGCTTGAGTTGCGTCGTCATGTGCTTACTTCCCGGCGACTGTGGGCAATCTGTGTCCCTATCAACTTACCATAGACGGGCGAATTATGTATGAATGGCTTGTGAAACAGCGGTGAAGTTTGCGTAAAAGCTGGCGGCGGACGGGTGACAGGTGGCTGATGGCCTCTATAATGAGTTTCACAGCTTCAGATCGTGGTGACATCCTATGACGCTTCAGAAGACGGGCCTTTCGATTCAACCACAGAACACATTCACCGCCGACACGGTCGGCGAAGCGGGGCCGGGCCGGCCTACGTGGCGCCGGCAACGGATGGAGTTGGGCCGCGTCGCGCGCACTGTGGCCCGCGGCGAGGTGCGGACGGGGCTGCACCACGCGCAGAGCCTGGCGGCCAACGTCTGGAACTTCCAGGTGCGCGGCGGCCGCTTGGGCGCGGAGTGCCCCTGCTGCGGCTGGCGCGGCCCGGCCTTTCTGTCCCTCAGCAACTGGCGGGCCGTGCAACACAACTCCGGCTGCCCCAACTGCGACTCGCGCTCGCGCCACCGCGGTCTGGCCCTGCTGCTGCCCGACCTGCTGCGCGACAAGCCGGACGGGCCAAGTCTCGTCTTCGCCCCAGAGCGCGCCCTCTTTGGCCGGCTGCGCCAACTGCTGGGCGACTCACTGCTGACAACCGACTACCTGCGCACAGACGTGGACTATCCGGGCGAAGATATACAGCAGTTGACCTTCGCCGACAACCGCTTCGCCTTCCTGATGTGCAACCACGTGCTGGAGCACATTCCCGACGACGAGGCGGCGCTGCGCGAGTGCGCCCGCGTGCTGCGGCCGGGCGGGTTGGCCGTCTTCACCATCCCCGGTGACTACCACAAGCAACAGACGTGGACGTTGGACAAGCCGGACGCCAACGGCCACCTGCGCCACTACGGGCTGGACGTGGCCGACAAGATGCGCGCCGCCGGCTTCGGCACGGTGACGCCCACGGACATGAGCCTTGGTCGCCCGGCCCATTACCACATCCACCCCGGCGACATGGCGTTTGTGTGCCGGGTGTAGGGCGGGATGGTATCCCGCCCTCTTTGGCCTCTTTTTACCGCACCCGAAGAGGCGGGTTGCCAACCCGCCCTACAAACGAAAAGGGCGGGTTTTTCAACCCGCCCTACACGTTAGTTCAAGTATTGCCGCAAATGCCCGGCGAAGTTCGGGTGGCGCAGCTTGCGCAGCGCCTCCTTCTCCAGTTGCCGGATGCGCTCGCGCGACAGGCCAAACATCTCGCCCACTTCCTTCAGCGTGCGCGACTCGCCGTCCTGCAAGCCATAGCGCAGGCGCAAGATGCGCGCCTCGCGCGGCGTCAACTGGTCCAGGATGTCGCCGATCTCCTCGGTCAGCATCGTCTGGGCCACCGTCTCGGCCGGGGCCGGGGCCTCGATGTCTTCGATGAAATCGCCCAGTTCGGCGTCGGACTCATCGCCCACCGGCCGCTCCAGATGCACCGGCTGCCGGCTGGTACGCAACATCCAGCGCACGCGGTCGGCCGGCAAGTCCATGTTCTCGGCGATCTCTTCGGCCGTCGGCTGGCGACCGTACTCCTGCTCCAACTCCTGGGCCACCTGATAGAGCTTGCTGATGCGCCCGCCCAGGTGGGCCGGAATGCGGATGGTGCGGCCGTGGTTGGCCAGCGCCCGCGTCACCGCCTGGCGAATCCACCACGTGGCGTAGGTGCTGAAACGGTTGCCGCGCCGATAGTCGTACTTCTCGACCGCCTTCATCAGGCCGACGTTGCCTTCCTGGATCAGGTCCAGGAACTGGAGGCCGCGGCCACGATACTTCTTGGCGATGCTGACCACCAGGCGGGTGTTGGCGCGGATGAGATGGGCGCGCGCGGCGTCGCCGATCTCGCGGGCGTTCACCAGGCGGTCAATCTCGTCGAGGTCGGTCACTTCGTTCGATGCCAGCCGCTCCTCGGCGGCGCGCCCGGCTTCGATCTCCATCGCCAGTTGCACCTCTTCCTCGGCCGACAGCAGTTGCTGCTGCCCCATCTCGCGGAAGTAGAGGCCCACCGAGTCGTCAATGGGCACGTTGCTCAGATCGAACAGGGGCGCGTCGTGGGACGGGGCGTGGGCCGGCCGACGATAGAGCACCTCTTCGGCGATCTCTATCTCGATCAGGCCATCGTCCGGTTCGTCGTCCGGCGCGCCCAGGGCCACGGCCACCACGTCGTCCTCATTCTCGTAAATGGCAATCCCCAGCGTCTGCGCTTCTTCCAGGAGGGTTTCGAGCAGCGTGATATTATTCTCAATCTCCGGCAACGCTTCCAAGATCTGATCATAAGTCAGGTAGCGCTGTTCGATGCCCTCGTTGAGAAGCACGTTGAGGACTTCCATTTCGTCGGACAATGGATCGTTCAGATCAGTCATCAGCAAATAATCCCTTACGGTCCCTTTGATCTCTAGGCCAGCCGCAATCGGCAGCCCGAAGCACGTGTCGCTTCAGCAGCACTCAATGAACCCGTTCAACTGTCATGATAAAAACGCCGGGCTGGTTAAGCTCCACGCGCCTCTTCCTCTTCCACTAGATCAAAAGTGCAGTCTAGCATAAGCGATAGACAAAAGTCAATAGGCCAGACGACGACTATACGCAACATTTGACGCGCTGCGCCATCGTCTTTCTGACGGAATTGGCCACTTCTTCTTACCCTTTAGACGACGCCATGTAACAACAAGTTCTGTGGGACTGTCATTTGCTTAACTGTTACTAAAGACGTGTTTCCAGTATAATGCCCGCGCGTCTCAAACAAGTAAGAGGCGGAGCACAAACCTGGTAGAGTGGCCGGCGGCCGTCCGGCCAATAAATAACTTAAGCCGAAAGGAGGCAAGAGTGAAGAATTATCGGATGTTTGGCTTGTTGCTGCTCCTGTTTTTGGCGTTGGCTCTGGTAGCTTGCGGCGGAGACGAAGAGGGCGCGGAGGCGACCGTTGAGCCGGTGGCGACTGTAGCCGTGGCCCAGGCGACCGACGAACCGGTGGCCACCGTGGCTGTAGCTGAGCCGAC
>WBZP01003703.1_pt1 | contig 16378 bp, 8 predicted proteins | sample 5204301 | NCBI WGS metagenome assembly WBZP01 (sample SAMN12412401, study PRJNA552823) | activated sludge metagenome | isolation source: activated sludge from nitrification reactor of wastewater treatment plant... | place: USA: Pennsylvania | collected 2017
CCATCCCGACGGCCGGCTCGATCGCCATCGCCGACCTCACCGGCGACGCGGTGGTTCGCGTGCCCGCCGGCGCCACCGTCGCCGAGGTCGCCAAGGTGATCGCCGACAAGCAGGTGGGCGCGGTCGTGGTCGGCGACGATGCCCGGCCGACCGCGCTGGTGACCGAGCGTGACGTGGTCAAGGTGGTGGCGTCCGGCAAGGATCCCGCCACGGTGCCGGCGGCCGACGTGGCCAGCACTCACCTGCTGTGGTGTGAGGCCGACGAGACCGTGGACCAGGCGGCGATCCGGATGACCGACCACTCGATCCGGCACCTGCTGGTGGAGCGGGATGGGGGATTGGTGGGCATCGTGTCCGCGCGCGACCTGCTCGGGGTGTACGCCACCGACGCCGATCAGGTCTGAGCCGCGAGTTCCTCGGCGTAGGCGAGGGCGGCGGCTTCGTCGTCGGCGTCGAATTCGCATGTCGATGCGAGCCGGCCTTCGCGGTATTGGTTGACGAGAATCCGCGTCCAGGCGTAGTGCTCGCCGTCGTGCCCAAGCCCCTCGCGTTCCAGGCGGCCAATAGAGGTGGTCGGCGCCACCCAGTAGAGACTCGAGAACCACGACCGCACCGAGGCGAGCCGTCCGTAGAGATCCTCGAAACTGGCCCGAAGTTCGCGTGCCGAACGATCCGGGAAGGGGGATCGCCCCCGGTTCTCAAAGCGGAAGCCGGGGCTGCTCAGCTCGTTGAACATGGTGTCGAAGTCGCCGCGGTTCATCGTTGCCACGTACTCGGCGGCGAATAGACCGCACTCCGCAGACGCCGCGCCCTCGCCGGCGTAGTAGCGGCTTTCCAGTTCCCGATAGGCGCTGTCGAAATCGTCGGCTTCGAAGCGGGCGTGATAGTTGATCAGGCCGTCCTCGTCCACGCCGACCAGATGCAGGTGCGTGGCCTCGTTCCCGGCCTCATCCGACCAGAGGCTCCAGCCGAGAGCCAGGCGATCACCGCGCACCGCGAGCATGCGATTCTCGAACCGCGTGTACTGCCGGAAGACTCGCTCAGCGGCGGTGCGCATCGCATCGACGCTGGAGATGGGCTCGCCACTGAGTCGGCGCCGGTCATCATAGACGAATTCGCCAGCGTATGGTTCGACGACTCGGTTGGCATCGTGCGCTCGCATCGCGGCCATCATGGCCTCACCCGCATCACCGGCACGGTTGCGTACCGCCAGTCGGCTGGGGACCGCGCGGATCCGCTCCTCGGCGTAGGCGAAGGCCGCGTCCTCGTCGTCGACATCGAATTCGCACAACGTTGTGAACAACCCGTCGCTGATCTCGCCGACATATAGCCTCGACCAGGAAAACTTCTTCCCGTCGGCCTCGCGTTCATGTCGCGCCACCACCCAGCGGTTGGATAGCCAGCACATCACCGGACTCCACACCCGGTATGACGTCACCATGTCGCCGAGTTCCTCTACGCCCCGGCGAAGTTCCTCGGCGGTGCGGCTCGGAAAAAGTGAACGCGAGCGATTCTCGATCCGAAGACCCGGACGGAGGTAGGCCTTGAACGCGCCATCCAGATCACCGCGATTCTCTGCTAGGACCATGTGGGTCAGCACGGCGCCCCCTTCCGCGTAGGGTGCGCCCTCTCCGGCGTAATAGCGTCGTTCGAGTTCGGCGTAGGCGGCGGCGAAGTCGTCCTCGTCGAAGCGGTCCTGGAATGCGATCTGCCCACTCTCGTTGGTTTCCGAGACGACAAGTCCGATGGACTGATTCCCGGATTCATCCGACCATCGGCTGCGCGCAAGATGCAGTCGCTCGCCCCGAACCGCAATGACGTCGATCTCGAACCGGTTGTAGGGAGCAATAATTCGCTCCCATGCGTTTCGGATGCTGGCGCGATCAGTGATCGGTTCGCCGCTGAGCCGGCGGTGGTCGGCGTGAATGTAGTCGTCCGCGTAAGCCTCGACGAGGCTGTCGAGGTCACCCGCGCGGAGTGCGGCGACGGCCCGCACCGCCATCCTGGACGGGGCGTTCATCATCGAGAGTCGAGACGGCTTCGGCGTGACGACCGATTCGGCATGGGCGAACGCCGAGTCCTCATTGTCGAACTCCCGCGCTGCCAGCACGAGTCCATCGCGGCACTCGGTCACGATGATCAGGTTCCAGTCGTACTGCTCTCCGTCTGGACCGACGGCCGCAATCTCACCGCGGCTGACAGCGCAGTTCGGCGATAGCCACACCAACGCGGGCACCCAGTGGCGCTGGGACGATACTTGGCGTCCTCGCTCCTGCCACCATCGGAACATGTCGTCGACTGTGCGTTCTGAGTCTTTGAGCGCCGACGGCGTCGCGTACCAACGGAAGTCGGGGTGGGAAGCGCGGCGAACGCCCTCGATGTCACCGTTGCTGATCGCAATCACCCAGTCGGCGGCCGCCCGTCCACCGACCGCGTACGGTGCGCCCTCACCGGCGTAGTAGCGGCGCTCGAGTTCGCGATAGGCGCTCCAGAAATCGTCCCCCACGAAGTACATCAGGCGCGTGATGAGCCCATCCTCGCCGAGTTCGGTCAGATGCAGATTGGTTGCCTCGTTCCCGGACTCGTCCGACCACCGACTCCACGCGAGGCATAGCCGGTCGCCACGGACAGCGAGAATGTGGGTCTCGAAGTTGTCGTATTGGCTCAGTAGTGCCGGAACAACCTCATTCAAGTAATCGACGCCCGTTTCCAGCGCACCGGCGAGTGGACGCCTGTCTTCGTAAACGACCTCGGCTGAAAATAGACTGGCGACGGCGCTGGGATTGTCGGCCTGCAACGCAGCAAATGCCTCGCCTAGCGCCCGGCTTGACGCGTTCGCTACCGCAAGCCGACTGCGTCGCTGTTCTGCCTGCGATTCCGCGTACTCGAAGGCGACTTCCTCGTCTTCGGGTTCGAATCCGTACACCGAATCGAAGAGCCCATCGCGGAAGGTGGCGACGAAGATTCCTGACCAGGCATAGTCAGCACCGTCGCGGCTGATCCCACGCGCCTCGCCGATGGAGACTGCTACGTCTGGCGACACCCACGCGATCGCCGACGTCCAGTTCCGCAGCGAGTCAACCTGTCCGGCACGGTCCCGCCACCATGAGATCACCTCATCGATCGTGCGCAACGGCTCAGCCAACGCCCCGGTCGGCGACGACCAACGGAATTCGGGCTCACACAGCTGCCGGGCAGCCTCGACATCCAAGCTGTCCATTGCCGCGACGAAGGCGGACTGCGCGCGGCCCAGTTCTGCGAAGGCCGCACCCTCGCCGGCATAGTAACGCGCGTCCAATTCTTGGTATGCAGAGGTGAAGTCGTCCCCGTCGAAGTACAGCAGATAGCTGAGTCGCCCGTCCTCACCGAGTTCGCCCACGTGAAGATTGGCCGCCGTGTTTCCGCTGTCATCCCACCAGCGGCTCTCTACAAGGCAGAGTCGGTCGCCACGGACAGCTAACGCGTGGCCCTCGAAGTGGTCGTACTGGGTCAACAGGACGGGAACGCTCTCCCGCAAGTAGTCGATGCCCACTATCAGACCGCCGGCGAGTGCTCGCCTTTCCTCGTAGGCGATGTCGGCTGAGAAGTCCTGCAATACGGCGCTAGCATCTTTGGCCCGAAACGCGTCAAACAAGCGGTCTGACACCCGGCTCGCCGAATTTGCGACCACCAACCGCCGATGATCCTGTGCAACAAGCGATTCGGCGTAGTCGAAGGCAACGTCCTCGTCGTTGATGTCGAACTCCCGCACCGAGAGCGCCATCCCGCCGCGACACTCAAGAACGTAGATCGGGTCCCACAAATACTCCTCGCCATCGGCTCCAACGGCTCGGATATGTGGGAGGCATATGCCGCAGTTGGGCGACATCCACTGTATGACCGCCACCCAACTACCAATGGCGGACACCAGCTTCTGCCGTTCGTCAAGCCAATCGAAGAACTCGTCGATAGAACGCTCTGTGGGCTTGAGCGCCGAGGGCGCCGCCACCCAGCGGAACTCCGGGGCGGTTACTCTACGAGCCATCTCGATATCACGATGATCGATCGCCTTCGCCAACTGAGAAGCCGCGCGTCCATTCTCAGCGGTGGCCGCGCCCTCACCGGCGTAGTACCACGCCTCCATTTCCTGGTAAGCGCTCTCGAAGTCGTCGGCATCGAAGTAGAGGTATCTGGCGATGAGGCCGTCATCATCGACCGCGATCACGTGCAGGTTGCTCGACTCGTTGCCGGTTTCGTCCGACCATCGGGTCCAAGCGAGGCAGATCAGATCGCCGCGCACGGCAAGGGTATGGCCCGTGAAGTGGTCGAACTGTGCGAACAACGCGGGAATAGTTTCGCTGACGTACTCGATGCCGGTGGTCAGTGCACCGGCGAATGGGCGCCTGTCCTCGTAGACGATACGCGGGGAGAAAACACTGTTCACGGCGTCGGCATCATTGGCCTGCAGGCCCGCTATCGCGCGGTCTACCGCTCGGCTGGCCGCATTGGCCACCACCAGCCTGCTCTGCCTCGGCGCAACCAGCGATTCCGCGTACGCGAACGCGGCATCCTCGTCATCGACGTCGAACTCTCGCACCGAAAAGGCCAGCCCGTCGCGGTACTCGACCACGTGGATCCATTCCCAGCGGTACTGGTCACCGTCGATTCCTAAGCCTTCAATCTGGGTGAAGAAGGCGAAGCAGTTCGGCGTCAGCCAATTTATCGAAGCCGCCCAAGACCGCATCCTCGACAGCTGCTGTGCCCGGTCGTCCAGCCAGTCGAAGAACTGATCGACCGAACGTACTTCGGGTTTGAGTGACGAGGGTGACGCCAGCCACCGGAAGTCGGGCCACGATAACCGGCGCGCAGCCTCCCGGTCGCGGTGAGCAATCGCATCCTGCCACGCGTACGCCGTGTGGCCGTTGCGCGCGAACGGCGCACCCTCTCCTGCGTAGTAGCGCTTCTCGAGCTCCCGGTACGCGCCCTCGAAGTCGTCTCCGTCAAAGCGCGCGTGATATCCGACAAGTCCGTCGGAGGCGAGTTCCAACAGATTGAAGGACGTGGATTCGTTGCCGACATCGTCCCACAACCGAGCCCATATCAGCGCAAGTGTCTCGCCACGCACCGCGCGGGTATCCCACTCGACGTTCGGATAATCGGCGACGAGTCGCTCGGCTGCATTGTGAAAATCGAGCGTTCCCTCTATTGATTCTCCGCTGAGGGGTCGCTGGTCGTCATAGAAAACCTTCGAGGAGTAGATCCCGGCAACAGCCCGCGGATCGTGGTCGCGAAGTCCTTGCCAGCCTGCATCGGCGACCAAGCTCGCGCGGTTTGAGACCGCCAACCGCGAAGCCGCTGCTACGGCAGTCACCTGCCGTGCGGTATCGCTCGGGGCAACCTCAGTCGCCCGTCCCACCATGAACACGGCATCCTTGGCGGCGTAGAGCGATTCGGCGTCGCTGCGGGCACGTACGGCCCCCGATGCGTCACCCGCTGCGGCGAGCACCCGACTCAGCGCGAGGCAGGCGTCGGCGTGATCGAGCACCAGGTCGGTGTCGGCGGCTACCGCGACCGCCTCGCGGGCCTTGGCGATGGCCGCCTCATGCTGGCCCTGGGCGGAGAGGATCTCCGCGCGGACCGCTCGCCAGCCGATGGCAGTCTTCAGGTTGTGCCCGGCGATCCGTTCACTTTCGGCGGCATAGCGATCGGCCTCATCCATACGACCCTGGGCCAGAACGGATCTGGCGAGCAGCGCCGCCGCTTGCCCGGCGTCGGCACCGACGCCCAGGGCGTCGAGTCCTTCCAGCGCGGTGCGGAAGTGGGGTTCCGCGGCCACCGGGTCGCCCACCATCAGTTCGATGATCCCGGCGTACAACTCGGTTTCCATCAGCCCATGCCGCAAACCGAGCTCGGCCACCACCTGACGGGCATCGGCAAGCATCGAGCGTGCCTTGTCCGGGCGGCCCCGCAGCAGCTCCAGTACGGCCAGGCAGCGCAGCGACGTGGCCTCCAACGACGGCGCCGCCGTCGTCATGCGTTGCATCCGAACCACATCCAGGCATCGCCCGCCCGCCTTGGGCGCCGGGCTCGGTCCCCACAGTGCGGCGTTCGGGGCGGCGCCCAGCGCGGCGGTGATCTGGCGGTGATCCCCGCCGCGCCGGGCCGCGATCAAGGCTTCGAACAGGTCGATCTCGGCATCACCCACCCGTCCGAGCCGGGCCCGGGCGTTCGCCCGGACCCGATGCGCCTTGGCCAGCCCGGCGGCATCCCCGCGTCGCGCGAACTCGTCGATGGCCTCCTGGAGCCGATCGTCGGCCTCCGGCAGCCGGCTCGGATCGGTGTAGACGACGAGCTGGCACCGGTAGCAGATCGCCCACGGCGCCAGCGCTTCTCCCGCGATGCGCTCCAAGTCGTCGACCAACGGCGACCCCGCGGCCACGTCACCCGCGGACAGGAACGCCTCACATCCCACCAACAGCAACTCGGCATGCAGTGCGGTATCCGCGGTGGCGAGCGCGGCGCCCCGCGCCGCCTGGGTGCCCGCGGACACCAGTTCGTCACGGTCGAGCGCGCGGCGCGCCGACGACAGGTAGCTTCGCGCGGATCGCAGGGCGAGTTCGGCGCTGTGCGTATCACGCAGCCCGAGATCCGATCGATAGCCCTGCGCCGCTTCCAGGTTGCGGGCGACCACCTCGTCGGATTCGAACGCCAGGTTGGTGCCGCCGGCCTCCACCCAGTTCGCCAACCGCTCGTGCAGATCGGCCCGCTCGGACTTCAACAGCCTGCGGTAGGCGACGTCGCGGATCAGCACGTGGTGGAACCGCCACACCGCCGCGTCACCGGCGTAGGCTCCGCTGGGCTCCGCGAGGTCGAGCCGGCGCAGCCGATTGAGCACAGCAATGACTTCGGCGTCCCGCAGACCGGTTAACTCGGCGACGGCGCTTGCGGCGAAATCGGTGCCGATCACCGAGGCGACTTCCAGCACCCGGCGGTCCGCGGGCTTCAGGCGCTCCAAACGCGATGCCAGCAGCGCCTGGATGGTCGGCGGGACGTCGATGTCGGCGGCTTCGACGGTCAGGCGCCAGCCGTCGGGCTTGGGGGCCAGCACCCCGTCGTGCACGAGCATGCCGACCAACTCCCGCACGAACAGCGGGTTGCCACCCGTCGAGGTGGGCAGCCGGCGCAGCAGTTCCTCGGGTAATCGGTCACTGCCCAGCACCCGTCCGGCCAACTCCGCTGTCGCGCCGGCCTCCAGCCCGCGCAGCCGGACCGCCTCGGTGACCCAGCCGCCGACGGTGACCAGATCGGGCCGGGTTTCCCGAAGTTCGGGCCGAGCCAGCGCGATCATCAGAACCGGCGCACCGCGCACCCACTCCGCGAGGTGTTCGATGAAGTCGAGCAGCAGGCTGTCCGCCCACTGGATGTCGTCGAAGATCAGCACCAGCGGGTCACCCGCGGCGAGCACCTCCACGAAGCGGCGCAGCGCCCAGAACGTCTCCTCGACCGAACCCGGGACACCCGACGTCATGCCGGTCAGGTCGCGCAGCATGCGGTCTCGTTCGGCGGTGCCGGCGGGGATCTCCGCTTCCAGGTCGCGGGGACGCAACACCTCCACGATCGGAGCCAGCGCCGGGCTGCCCTCCACCGCACAGCGAACGTCGAGCACCCGCGCGCCGGGCAGGGATCGCGCGAATTCCGCCGCCAGCCGGGTCTTGCCGACGCCAGGGTCGCCGGTGACGGTGACCAGGCGGGCGCCCCGTGCCGCCACAGCGTTGTCGAAAACCCTTCGCAGCCGCTGCAATTCGTCACCCCGGCCGACGAAGGTGATCGACTCGGCGGCCGCCGAGCCGAGCCATTGATATACCGGCACGGGGGCCTGCCGGCCCTTGACCTGAACGGCGCCGAGAGGTTCGTAGCGGTGCCGGCCACGCGTCGAGCGCCAGGTCTCCTCGCCGACCACGACCTGCCCGTGCGGACACTCCGATTCCAGGCGCGCCCCGACGTTCAGCGCGTCGCCGACCAGATCCGCGTCGTCGGCCCCGACCACCACCTCGCCGGTGTTCACCGCAACCCGCAGGGCCAGCTCCACCTCGTGCGACTCAGCCACGTCCCGGGCGAGCCCGACAAAGCGCTCCTGGAGTTCGACTGCGGCGTCGACCGCCCGGCCGGCGTCGTCGGCCCCGATCTCGGGCACGCCCCAGACGGCCATGAACCCGTCCCCGATGTACTTGGTCACCCCGACCCGGTGCCGCTCGACGGTGGAGCGCAGCAGCTCGTGGTAGCGGCCGATCACCTCGCGGGCGGTCTCGGCGTCGACGATCTCTTCGAACGCCGTGGACCCGGCCAGGTCGGCGAACAAGACTGTCACGATCTTGCGGGTCGGCCCCTCGGCGGCGGGCAGTGCCTCGCCGTCCAATGGCGAACCGCAGCCCTTGCAGAAGCGCGCCGTCGCACTCACGGCAATACCGCACGTACCGCACTTTCGTTCCAGTGCCGAGCCGCAGCCCTCACAGAAGCGAGCGTCGGATTCGTTGGTGGTCCCACAAGACGCGCAGACTTGCTCGCTCATCTCAGTCCGGCCTCAGTGCCAGCGCGTCGTGATCTTCGATCGCCGCCGCGGCGCCGCTGGCCATCGTGCGAAGTAACTCGAGATGGCGGTCGTTCACCACTTCGATGCGCCCCGCGACAAGCAACGGATAGATGAAGCACAGCGCCGTGGTGAGCCGGTAGTCGCGCTGTAGTTCGCTTGCGGGGTAATCGATTCCGGCCTCCGCGAGTCGACTGCGGTAGCGCTCGATCAGCGCGGCCTCGCAGGCCCGTCGGGCCTCAGTGGTCAGACTCTGGCTGACGAAGTACGCCAGATCGTAAGCGCCCCGGCCGAGCTGGGTCACCTGCCAGTCCAGGGCCGTCACCGCTGGGTCGCCGGGGCGGGTGCCGAAGAACAACTGATCGAGCCGCAGGTCACCGTGAACGAACGTGCATGGCGGGCGGGAGATCTGCTCGAGGTACCACGGGATCAGCGATGGCAGGCGTTGCCCGAAGTCCCGCAACCTCGATGACAGGTCGGCACCGACGAGTTCGATGAATCGCGGCCACGCCGCTTTCGCGTTGGCGGCGAGCACGGCGGGGAACGGTGGGGTGGCGTACGGCCTCAACCATGGCAGGGTGCTCAGCCGGTCGCTCTCCCACCAGTGCGCGTGCTGGCGGGCGATGGCGTCGACCACCGTTTCGGCGTCGCCCGGTGTGCAACCGATGGTCTGGTCGGCCAAGCGAAGGTGACGTAGATCCTCGAGCACCAGGATGAAGTCGTGGGTGGCCTCGTCGATCGCGGCGAAATACGGATGAGCCGGCGGGAGCGGGTTGGCCAGGCCGATCTCTTGGTAAAAGCGGACCTCCTTGAGGTAGAGCTCCAGGTCCTCGCCGAGCGCGGAGCGGGCCTGCTGATCGAGCGTCGGAAACTTGATCACCACGGACGCAGGGACGGCACGGCCCTCCAGGTGGACGCGGTAGAGCCGTCCGAGCAGCCCGATGCCCACCCCGATCTGCTCGAGGCGGCACGAACGGACCTCGCCGCCAAGTACTTCGCTGAGCCATTCGGGCGTGACGAATTGCGGATCGACCGGAAACCACCCCATGCATCCGCCCTCCGCTGGCGATGCCCGGAATTTTACGGTTGTCGACGCAAAAAACCGACGTTTCGGCCGGTTGTCGAGGCCGGGAGATCGTTCCAAATCGGCCGGTGTGAAACCTTGGCGAAGAATCGGCCGAGAAGTCGCCGAGGATTCGCACTCGGCGACACCACGCAGCTACGAAGCCACCACCCAGATCGCCTGCGCGGCAGGGCTTCCCAACTCGACTGTGCTGTGCTCGCCATCGGCGGACTGCACCGACACCGAGATCACCCCGGCGAAGTCGCGCCGGGCGAGCACCTCCAGCCGTGAATCCAGGCTGATTCCCACCGCGTCGAAGTAGCGCAGCATCTCCGGATCGGCATCGGAGATCCGCGCCACCGTGCCGTGGTCGCCGTCCTCGCAGGCCGACAACTGCCGGGCCGGGGGAGTCGGCACCTGGCCGTCGGCCGCCGGGATCGGGTCGCCGTGCGGGTCCCGGGTGGGATGGCCGAGCTTGGCGTCGATCCGGTCGAGCATCAGGTCGCTCACCGCGTGCTCGAGGATCTCCGCCTCGTCGTGCACCTCGTCCCAGCCGTAGCCGAGTTCGCTGACGAGAAAGGTCTCCAGCAGCCGGTGGCGGCGCACCACCGCCAGCGCCGCGTGCCGGCCGCGGTCGGTCAGCGTCACCGCGCCGTATTTCTCGTGATGCACCAGCCCCTGCTCGGCAAGCTTCCGGATCGACTCCGAGGCGGTGCTCGCCGACACCCCGAGGCGCTCGGCCAGCAGCTTGGTGCTGACCTTCTCGTGCGACCACTCCTGGGTGGTCCAGATGATCTTGAGGTAGTCCTGCGCGACCGTCGTCAGCTCGCGCACCCCGGCGTTCGGCCGCTCGTCAGGACTCACAGCGCAAAGTTTAGGCAATCATCACCTGATCTGAAGATCTGGCGGTCACGGCCGCCGCGGCGCGCCGTAGGCTTGGCCCCGTGGAGCGGTGGCGCGGCCAGGAAGACATCCCCTCGGACTGGGGCCGGTGCGTACTGACCATCGGCGTGTTCGACGGCGTCCACCGCGGCCACGCCGAACTGATCGCCCGCGCGGTGAAGGCCGGTCGCGAGCGCGGCGTCCCCACCGTGCTGATGACGTTCGACCCGCACCCGATGGAAGTGGTGTTCCCGGGCAGTCACCCGGCCCAGCTGACGACGCTGACCCGCCGGGCCGAGCTGGCCGAGGAACTCGGTATCGACGTCTTTCTGGTGATGCCGTTCACCACGGACTTCATGAAGCTCACGCCCGAGCGCTACATCCACGAACTGCTGGTGGAGCGCCTGCACGTGGTCGAGGTCGTGGTCGGGGAGAACTTCACCTTCGGCAAGAAGGCCGCCGGCAACGTCGACGCGCTGCGCAAGGCCGGCGAGCGGTTCGGGTTCGCGGTTGAGGCCATGTCCCTGGTCACCGAGCACCACCAGAGCGAAACGGTGACCTTCTCGTCGACCTACATCCGTTCCTGCGTCGACGCCGGCGATGTGGTGGCCGCCGCCGAGGCGCTGGGCCGCCCGCACCGGGTCGAGGGTGTGGTGGTGCGCGGTGACGGCCGGGGCCGGGTGCTCGGCTTCCCGACCGCCAACGTCGCACCCCCGATGTACTCCGCGATCCCGGCCGACGGCGTCTACGCGGCCTGGTTCACCGTGCTGGGCCACGGACCGATCACCGGTTCGGTGGTCCCGGGCGAGCGCTACCAGGCCGCGGTCTCGGTGGGCACCAACCCGACGTTCTCCGGCCGTACCCGCACCGTCGAGGCGTTCGTGCTGGACTCCGAGGCCGATTTGTACGGCCAGCACGTGGCGGTCGACTTCGTCGCCCGATTGCGCGGCCAGCACAAATTCGACTCCGTCGATGACCTGGTCGCCGCCATGGGCAAGGACACCGAGAAGGCCCGCCAGATCCTGGCGTCCGCCTAGCCCCCGGATGCCACCAGGCCGTCGATCTGGTTGATCGCCGACGAGGCGCCCTCGATCACGCCCATGTCCAGCACCGTCTGCAGCGCCTCGGCCGACGCGTAGGTGCTGACGTAGGTCGCCCGGGTGCCGCCTTCGTGTTCGGCGAACGTGAAGACGTTGCGGGCCTTCGGCATATCCGGATTGGGATTGAAGTCCATGTCCGCGAAGCCGTCGTCGAACTCGAAGCTCCGCGGCTCGTCGACGGCGGTGATCTCCCAGTAGCCGGCGTGCTTGTCGCCGTCCGGCCCGGTCATGAAGTACGTCATCCGCCCGCCCGGCCTCAGGTCATGGTCGACCACGGTCGCCGGGTAGCTCGGCGGTCCCCAGACCTTCTCCAGCTGACGCGGGTCGGCATAGATCTGCCAGATCCGTTCGACCGGGGCGGCGAAATCGGCGGTGATGGTCAGGGTCAGGTTGGCGGGGTCGTGCTGAACATCGGTCACAGGCATTGCTTCAGTCCTCCCTGGTTGTGTCGGATGCGATGAGTTCGTCGATCCGTGCGATGCGACCCCGCCAGATTTCCTCCAGCTCCCCGAGCATCGACGCCACCGACCGCACGGCCGCCACGTCGCCGCTGGCCAGCTGCTCGCGGCCACTACGCCGCTTGGTGAGCAGTCCGGCCTTCTCCAGCACGGCGACGTGCTTCTGCACCGCTGCGAAACTCATCTCGTACTTCAGTGCGAGCGCAGAAACCGAGTGCTCACCGGCCAGCGCGCGGCGCAGGATGTCGCGCCGGGTGCGGTCGGCGAGCGCGTGGAACAGGGCATCGGCCCGGTCCTCCTGGTCCACGATCACCCCGCCAACATACAATCAATCGGTTGTATGTTGTCAACCCTGCGATTTCGATCAACCCGGTTGCCGCTGCTAAAGTCGCTGACATCGCGTGTGCTGCAGTCCGCGGCGGCCTCGCTGAGAACCCTTCCCTCGCGGTACCGATTGATGGAGATGTTTTCGTGGCGCTGACCGCCGAACAGAAGAAAGAAATCCTGGGCACCTACGGCCTGCACGAGACCGACACCGGTTCGCCGGAAGCCCAGGTCGCGCTCCTGACCAAGCGCATCACCGACCTCACCGAGCACCTCAAGCAGCACAAGCACGACCACCACTCGCGGCGCGGTCTGCTGCTGCTGGTCGGCCGTCGTCGCCGGCTGCTCAAGTACGTCGCCGACGTCGACGTCGAGCGCTACCGCTCGCTGATCGAGCGGCTGGGTCTGCGTCGATAACCGCAGGCCCCGCCGTGTAGCATGAGTGCGTTGCGAGCCGGTCCTCGGTTCTAAACACGGGTGCGGTTCATGCACACCTGCGTGTCCCGTTCCCGCGCGTCACATCGAGAAGTCGTCCGATCGGGCGGTCTTCGGTAGTGGCTGCCGGGCCCCATGGATTCTCCCTGGAGACGGGGCGAGGGGTGAGCCCGGCAGCTTCGATCGACGGCCGTAGCCGCATCCGGACCGATGGATCTCGAATGGCCCGGGCTGCCGCCTGGGTTCACTGTGACGACGCGAAACAGCGCAGTGAACCCAGAAAGGCTGTCCGGACCTAGATGTCTGCAGCAGAAATCGACGAAGGCGTTTTCGAGTCCTCCGCCACCATTGACAACGGGAGCTTCGGCACCCGCACCATCCGTTTCGAGACCGGCCGGCTGGCCCAGCAGGCCGCCGGCGCCGTCGTCGCCTACCTCGACGACGAGACCATGCTGCTGTCGGCGACCACCGCCAGCAAGGCTCCCAAGGAGCATTTCGACTTCTTCCCGCTGACCATCGACGTCGAGGAGCGGATGTACGCCGCCGGGCGCATCCCCGGGTCGTTCTTCCGCCGCGAGGGCCGGCCGTCGACCGACGCGATCCTGACCTGCCGGCTCATCGACCGGCCGCTGCGCCCCACGTTCGTCAGCGGGCTGCGAAACGAGATCCAGGTCGTCGTGACGATCCTGAGCCTGGATCCCAAGGATCTCTACGACGTGCTGGCGATCAACGCCGCGTCGGCGTCCACCCAGATCGCCGGGCTGCCGTTCTCCGGTCCCGTCGGCGGGGTGCGCGTCGCGCTCATTCAGGGCCAGTGGGTGGCGTTCCCGACGGTCGAGCAGCTGGAGACCGCCGTGTTCGACATGGTGGTCGCCGGTCGGGTGGTCGCTGACGGTGACGTCGCGATCATGATGGTCGAGGCCGAGGCCACCGACAACGTCATCGAGCTGGTCGCCGGCGGCGCCGGCGCGCCCACCGAGGCCGTGGTGGCCGAGGGACTGGAGGCCGCCAAGCCGTTCATCGCGGTGCTGTGCAAGGCCCAGCAGGAACTGGCCGCCGCGGCCGGCAAGGAGACCGCCGACTACCCGCTGTTCCCGGACTACGCCGACGACGTCTACCACGCGGTGGCTTCGGCGGCCGGTGACGACCTGGCCCAGGCGCTGACGATCGCCGGCAAGACCGAGCGCAACGACCGCACCGACGAGATCAAGGCCGAGGTGCTCGGCCGGCTCGGCGAGCAGTTCGTCGGCCGGGAGAAGGAGATCGGCGCGGCCTTCCGCTCGCTGACCAAGAAGCTGGTGCGCCAGCGCATCCTGACCGACCACTTCCGCATCGACGGGCGCGGCATCACCGACATCCGCGCGCTGAGCGCCGAGGTGGCCGTGATCCCGCGGGCGCACGGCAGCGCGCTGTTCGAGCGCGGCGAGACCCAGATCATGGGCGTCACCACCCTCGACATGGTCAAGATGGCCCAGCAGATCGACTCGCTGGGGCCGGAGAAGTCCAAGCGCTACATGCACCACTACAACTTCCCGCCGTATTCGACCGGTGAGACCGGCCGGGTGGGCTCGCCCAAGCGGCGCGAGATCGGCCACGGTGCGCTCGCCGAGCGGGCGCTGATGCCGGTGCTGCCGAGCGTCGAGGAGTTCCCGTACGCGATCCGGCAGGTGTCGGAGGCGTTGAGCTCCAACGGCTCGACGTCGATGGGTTCGGTGTGCGCCTCGACGCTGTCACTGCTGAACGCCGGGGTGCCGCTGAAGGCCCCGGTGGCCGGCATCGCCATGGGTCTGGTGTCCGACGAGGTGAACGGCGAGACGCGCTACGTCGCGCTGACCGACATCCTCGGTGCCGAGGACGCCTTCGGAGACATGGACTTCAAGGTCGCGGGCACCAAGGAGTTCGTCACCGCGCTGCAGCTGGACACCAAGCTCGACGGCATTCCGTCGCAGGTGCTGGCCGGTGCGTTGGCGCAGGCCAAGGACGCCCGGCTGGCCATCCTCGAGGTGATGGCGGAGGCCATCGACGCCCCCGACGAGATGAGCCCGTACGCGCCGCGCGTCACCGCGATCAAGGTGCCGGTCGACAAGATCGGCGAGGTGATCGGGCCCAAGGGCAAGATGATCAACTCGATCACCGAGCAGACTGGCGCCTCCATCTCGATCGAGGACGACGGCACCGTGTTCGTCGGTGCCACCGACGGCCCGTCCGCGCAGGCGGCGATCGACATGATCAACGCGATCGCCAACCCGCAGCTGCCGAAGGTCGGCGAGCGGTTCCTCGGGACGGTGGTGAAAACCACTGACTTTGGAGCTTTCGTTTCCTTATTGCCCGGCCGCGACGGTCTGGTCCACATCTCGAAGCTGGGGCGTGGCAAGCGGATCAACAAGGTCGAGGACGTGGTCAAGGTCGGCGACAAGCTCCGTGTCGAGATCGCCGACATCGACAACCGCGGCAAGATCTCGCTGATCCTGGTCGCCGAGGACGAGGCGGCCGAGGCGCCCGCCGAGCCCGCGCCCGCCGACGCCGCGACCGCCAGCAGCTAGGTGCCGGTAAACCTGCACCGCGGCCGGCGCACCGGCGCGCCGGCCCGGGAGGTTTCGGCTATTCGCCGCACCGTCCTGCCGGGCGGTCTGCGGGTGGTCACCGAATTCGTGCCGTCGGTGCGGTCGGCCTCGGTCGGCGTCTGGGTCAACGTGGGTTCACGTGACGAGGGCCCGACCGTCGCCGGTGCCGCGCACTTCCTGGAACACCTGCTGTTCAAGGCGACCCCGACGCGCACCGCGGTGGAGATCGCGCAGGCCGTCGACGCGGTCGGCGGTGAGCTCAACGCGTTCACCGCCAAGGAGCACACCTGCTACTACGCGCATGTGCTCGACGACGATCTGGAACTGGCCGTCGACCTGGTTTCCGATGTGGTGCTGCGGGGTAGTTGCGAGTCCCATGACGTCGAACTCGAACGCGACGTGGTGCTCGAGGAGATCGCCATGCGCGACGACGATCCCGAGGACGCCCTCGGTGACGTGTTCTTCGCGGCCATGTTCGGTGACCATCCGGTCGGGCGCCCGGTGATCGGCAGCGTCGACTCGGTGGCGGCGATGACGCGCTCGCAGTTGCACTCCTTCCACATCCGGCGCTACATCCCGGAGCGGATGGTCGTCGCCGTTGCGGGCAACGTCGACCACGATGTGGTTGTGGCGTTGGTGCGCAAGTACTTCGGCCGCAACCTGGTCAGGGGCCGGCGGCCGCAGCCGCCGCGCAAGGGCACCGGGCGGCTGGCCGGCCGGCCCAGCCTGGCCGTGCTGGACCGCGACTGCGAGCAGACCCACCTGTCGCTGGGCGTCCGCATCCCGGGCCGGCACTGGCCGCAGCGCTGGCCGCTCGCGGTGCTGAACACCGCACTCGGCGGGGGGCTCAGTTCGCGGTTGTTCCAGGAGATCCGGGAGCGGCGCGGGCTGGCCTACTCGGTGTACTCGAGCATCGACACCTTCGCCGACGGCGGCACGCTGTCGGTGTACGCCGGCTGCCTGCCGGAACGCTTCGACGAGGTGGT
>WBZP01003705.1_pt1 | contig 16367 bp, 14 predicted proteins | sample 5204301 | NCBI WGS metagenome assembly WBZP01 (sample SAMN12412401, study PRJNA552823) | activated sludge metagenome | isolation source: activated sludge from nitrification reactor of wastewater treatment plant... | place: USA: Pennsylvania | collected 2017
CCATCACGTACGCCGGCATCGCCAGCGGCAGCAGAAGCGCCCACTCGAAGAACCCGGAGCCGGGAAACCGCCGGTGCGTGACCAGCCACGCGGCGACCGTGCCGCCGAACGCCACGCCGGCGCCGACCAGCCCCACCAGCGCCAGCGTGTTGGCGACGAAGCCCGGCAGCACCGTCGCGGCGAGGTGCGGCCAGGTCTCGGCGGCGCGCGCCGCGAGGCCGGTCCACACCACGGCCCCGACCGGGACCAGGGCCAGCAGGGCGAGCGCGCAGCACCCGGCGACGAGCAGCCGCTGGCTGGCCACGCCGTGCCGGCGGGGTCGGGCCGGCGGCGCGGACGCGAGCAGGTCGGGCAACCGGGCGGACTGCATCGGGCGATTATAGGGGGCCGGCGGGACGGGGCCGCCGGTTATAATCCCGCCCATCCGGATGCCGTCGTACTTTCCCGGTCCCCACCGCCGCCATGCGCATTCTTGTGTCCAACGATGACGGGTATTTCGCCCCCGGCATCGAGCATCTGGTCGCCGTGCTGCGGCCGCTCGCCGAGGTCATCGTCGTGGCGCCTGAGCGCGACCGGAGCGGCGCGTCGAACTCCCTCACGCTCGACCGGCCGCTGTCGGTGCGGACCGCCCCCAACGGCTTCCGGTTCGTCAACGGCACGCCGACCGACTGCGTCCACCTCGCCGTCACCGGGCTGCTCGACGCGCTGCCGGACATGGTGATCTCGGGCATCAATCTCGGCGCCAACATGGGCGACGACACGATCTACTCGGGCACCGTCGCCGCGGCGACCGAGGGCTATCTGCTCGGCATCCCGTCGATCGCGATCTCGCTCGCGTCGAAGGAGGGCGTCCACTTCGAGACGGCCACCTCCGTCGCCCGCTCGCTGGTCGAGCGGCACGCCGCCAATCCGCTCGGCCCGTGGCTGCTCAACGTCAACGTGCCCGACATCGCGCAGGCGGGCCTGCGCGGGCTCGCCGTGACCCGGCTCGGGCGCCGCCACAAGGCCGAGAACGTGGTCAAGGCCCGGAGCCCGCGCGGCGAGGCGATCTACTGGGTCGGGGCGGCCGGAGCCGCCGCCGATGCGGGGGAGGGGACCGATTTCCACGCCGTCGAGCACGGCTACGCGTCGATCACGCCGCTGCAGATCGACCTCACCCATCACCACGAGATGAAGGCCGTCGACTCGTGGATCGCCCAGTGACCGCGCGATCCGGCCGGCACCCGCGGCGGCGATGATGGCCATCCCCGGCACCCGCCTCGCCGGCATCGGGATGACCTCCGAGCGCACGCGCGCGCGGATGGTCGAACGCCTGCGCGAGCAGGGCATCCGCGACGAGGCCGTGCTCGCCGCGATGAACGCCGTGCCCCGCCACATCTTCGTCGACGAGGCGCTGGCGAGCCGCGCCTACGAGGACACGCCGCTGCCGATCGGCAGCGGGCAGACGATTTCGCAGCCCTGGGTCGTCGCCCGGATGACCGAGCTCGTGCGCAATGGCCGCAATCCGGAGCGGGTGCTCGAGATCGGAACCGGCTGCGGCTACCAGACCGCGGTGCTCGCGCACGTCGCCACCGAGGTCTACACCGTCGAGCGGATCGGGTCGCTGGTCGCCAAGGCGCGGCGCAACCTGCAGACGCTGAAGGTCAGGAACGTCCGGTTGAAGCACGGCGACGGGTCGGCCGACCTCGGCGAGGACCTCGCCGTCGATGCCATCATCGTCACCGCCGGCTGCACGCTCGTCCCGTCCGCGCTGCTCAAGTACCTGAAGCCGGGCGGGCGGATGGTGCTGCCGCTGGCGAGCCGTGGCGAGCACGGCGACGGGGTCCAGCGGCTGACGGTCATCGAGATGGCGGCCAGCGGCCTGCGCGAGCAGGTCCTCGACGCGGTGCGTTTCGTGCCGTTGCTGCCGGGGCTCGCGTGACCGCGATCCGCACGGCGCCCCGGCGGGCACCCCGCCGCGCGGCCGGCGTGCCGGCGTTGCGCCCGGCCGTGACCGTCGTCGTCGCGCTGCTCGTCGCCGCGCTGGCCGGCTGTGCCTCCCGCGCGCCGGCACCGGTCGTCGAACGCGGCAAGGCCCCCGCGGCACCGGTGGCGCCCGCGCCGGCTCCACGGCCGGCGGCACCGCCGCCGTCCGGGCCCGTGGCCGAGCCGGAAGCGCCGGCGGCGACCTACACGGTGAAGCGCGGCGACACGCTGCACGCGATCGCGCTCGACCACGGCCTCGACTACCGCGAACTCGCCGGCTGGAACAACATCGAGAATCCCAACCTGATCCGCGTCGGCCAGGTGTTGCGGCTGACCGCGCCCGGCGAGACCGGGGCCGCCGCGCCCGGCGCCGCGGCAGTGACGACGATGCCGCTGCGGCGCGATCCGCCGGTGACGGCGGGCGAGATCCGGCCGGCGCCCTCCGGGCCCGCGCAGCCGCTGGCGATGCCGGCGACGCGCAATGCCGACAACTACAAGGCCTCGCCCAAGGCGATCAAGGAACCCTATTCGGACCAGGCACTGCGCGAGGTGCAGCAGGCGGCAGCGGCGACCGCTGCGGCCGCGCCGCCTCCCGCGCCGGCGCCCGCGGCCACGGCCACGGCCACACCGACTCCGGTGCCGCCCGCGGTCGCGGCGGCCGCGCCGGCGAAGGCCGCGCCCGCTCCGGTGGCCGAGCCCGCGCCGCCGCTGCGGCCCGACGTGCGCGCGCCGGCGCTGTCCGACGACGGGGAGATCGTCGACTGGGTGTGGCCGACTACCGGACCGGTGGTGACGCCGTTCTCGGAGACGGCGACGCTCAAGGGGCTCGACATCGCGGGCAAGGCGGGGCAGCCGGTCGTGGCCAGCGCCGGCGGCAAGGTCGTCTATGCCGGCACGGGCTTGCGCGGCTACGGCAAGCTCGTCATCGTCAAGCACAACGCGACGTACCTCTCGGCGTACGCGCACAACCGCGAGATCCTCGTCAAGGAAGGCCAGCTGGTCGCGCGCGGGCAGAAGATCGCCGAGATGGGGAATACCGACGCCGACCAGGTGAAGCTGCATTTCGAGATCCGCAAGCGCGGCAAGCCGGTCGATCCGCAGAAGTTCCTGCCGCCGGCGTGACCGGCACGGCCGGTCGTCCCCTGCGCCGGCCACGGCGGCGCCGGGGCACCCGGCGCGTCGCCGCTCAGGGCGGCAACGCGAGCGCGCGGCGGTCCGGCAATCCGTTCGGGCGGCCGCCGCAGCGGCGCAGTCGGCGGCTTCCCGGCAGCACGGCAGCCGCGCGCCGCAGCCGCGCGAGCGTCGCGCCCCGCGCCGGCCCCTGCTCGGGCAGCGCGCCGTAGCGCAGCTGCGCGTAGGCATCGCCGATCACCGCGAACGCCGCGGCGAACTCGGGCCAGCGCGCCGTCGCCCGCGCCATGAACTCGAGCGGACCCTCGTGCGGCGCGCGCGGCAGCCCGGCGTCGGCGAGCCGCCGGCCCAGCGCGTCCCAGGCGGTCCGCACCGGGTCGCGCCGCCGCCGACGCCAGGCCAGCCAGCCCAGCAGCGCGCCGAGCCAGGCGAGGCCGAGGCCCCCGATGAGCGCCATCACCTGCCAGGCCGGCGCCTTGTCGAGCGCCAGTTCCCGCAGCAGCGCCTGCTGGAGCTCGTGGTTGAATCCGACGACCAGGTGGCGCCACTGGTGGTTGACCGCGTCCCAGCCGAGCTGCAGCGACTTGAGCCAGCCGCTGTCCAGCCGCGCGAACAGCGGCACCGGCTCCCCGGCGGGCAGCGCCGCGCCCAGGCCGATCTCGATGCGCGACGGCGATACCGCGGCCGTGGGGTCGTAGCGCTGCCACCGGCCGTCGACGAGGATCTCGGCCCAGGCGTGCGCGTCGGACTGGCGGACGATCATGTACCCGCCGCGGGGATTGATCTCGCCGCCCTGGTAGCCGGTCACCACCCGCGCCGGGATGCCCGCTGCGCGCATCAGCACGACGAAGGCACCCGCGTAGTGCTCGCAGAAGCCGCGCCGGGTCTCGAACAGGAAGCCGTCGAGGAACCGCTCGCCGAGGACCGGCGGCGTCAGCGTGTAGACGAACGGCTCGTGGTGGAAGTGGCGCAGCACCGCGGCGGCGAGCGCGGCGTCGTCGGCGTGTTCCGCCCGCAGCGCGCGTGCGAAGGCCACGGTGCGCGGGTTGATCCGCTCCAGGGTCGCCGGCAGCCGCAGGTTGGCGGCGCGATCGCGGGCGAGGCGCGATCCATCGCCGGCGGCGAAGTCGGCGCCGGGGCTGGACACGATCCGGTACTGCAGCGGCTGCAGCGACCGCGCCTTGGAGAGCAGCTCCTTCTCGTGCGTCAGCGTCGCCAGCGGCTCGCGCCTGCCGTCGTCGTCGGCGCCGGTCGCGATCGGCAGCGACGCCGGGAACTCCAGCGCGAACAGCCAGGGTCCTTCCTGTGGTTCCAGCGTGACCGTGTAGGACACCGGCTGGCGACCCGACGCCTCGATGCGCCCCGGCTCGCTCCGGCCGCCGGATGACCAGCTGCGGCCGTCGAACGCCGACAGCACCGGTCCGCGCCAATAGCGCTGCGCCGGGGGGGGCGCCGGCTGGTCGAAGTCGACGCGAAACGCCACGGCGTCGGACAGCGACAACTCGCTGATCAGTCCCGGGGTCATCCGGTCGCTCAATCCGGTCTTCGCCATGCGGTCGTTCGGCAGCCCCCACAACGGGGCCGCGAGCCGCGGGAAGAACAGGAACAGCAGCACCGCCACCGGGATTCCCTGCGCGAGCATCCGCGCCGATCGGGCGAGCACCGACCGCCACTCGCGCAGCGACTCGACGCGGTTCGCCGGGCGGGTCAGCTGCAACAGCACCGCGGCGATCAGCAGCACCGCGGGCAGGCTCGCGAGCGCGGCGAACAGCGACTGGTTGTAGAGGAACTGCGCGACGACGAGAAAGCCGGACAGGCAGACCAGCAGCGCGCCGTCGCGCGACGATCGCGCCTCGAGGAACTTGATGCCGAGCAGCACGTAGAGGAAGGCAACGCAGGGGTCGCGGCCGGCGAAATAGCCGTAGTGCAGCCGCAGCGCGACGCCGGTGGCCATCGCCGCGGCGAGCAGCAGGAGCGGGCTCGCCATCACCGTCGGGCCGGTCGGACGCAACCGCTCGCGCCGCAGCAGGAGGAAGCGCACGCCGACCAGCGCGATTCCGAACGCGGCGGCCCAGGCCGGGACGGTGCCGACCAGCGGCAGTTGCGCGGCGACGAGCAGCAGTCCCAGCCAGCGCATCTGGTCGGGGGCGAGCGGGAACGGCAGCGCGCGTGGCGCGGCCAGGGCACCCGTTCCGTGGCGCCGCGTTCCGCCGATCACGGCGGGGCCTCCGGGAGCAGCGCGAGCGCCGTCAGCGCCTGCCGCCGGTGCGCGCGGCCCTGGCCGGCGGCGAGCTGGGCACCGGGCGCCGCAAGGCGAAAGGGCCGCGCCGCCTGTTCGGCGGCGAGCACCCAGGCGGTGAGCCGCGCGATCCGCTGCTCGGCGTCGAGTTGCCCCGGCAGCGCTTGCCAGTCGAGCACGACGGGCCCGCCGCCGCCGGCGCCGTCGAATTCCTTCGAGTACCAGCCGGCACCGCGGGCGACCGCCTTCCAGGCGACCCGCTGCAACGGGTCGCCCGGCTGGTAGACGCGCAGTCCGGCGAGGTCGGCGTCGTCGCAGGCGCGCGGTCCGTCGTCGGCGGACCCCGCGGCAGAAACCGGCAGCGGCGGGGCCGCCGGTTCCGGCGCCGGGAACACGACGCCCTGCAGCGGAAAGTGAACGTAGGCCCAGGCACGCCAGAGCCCGAGCGGGTAATCGGACGACACGGTGACGCGCCCGAGCGCGCGGATGCCCCGCCGGTGGGTCGGAAGCTCCAGCGTCGCCGGCAGCGACGCGTCCGGCGTGACGTCGACGGTGACGGCCGAGCCTTCGCGTGCGCGCAGGTGGATGACGAACCGCGGCAGGCTGCCGCCATCGAGGGCGAGCGTGAACGGCAGCGGCGTACCCGCGAACGCCTCGCCGGCCGCCAGCGGCCGCAGTTCGATCCCGGCGAGGTTGCGGAAGGCGTGCAGCAGGCTCACCGCGGTCAGCCCGGCGAGCAGGAAGGTGACGACGAACCCCAGCGACAGCGCGTAGTTGAGCGAGGTGACCAGCAGCAGTGCGAGGGTCGCGAGGAACGCCGCGCCGCGCCGGGTCGGCAGCAGGTAGATCCGGTGGTGCCGCAGCAGCACCGGCTCGAGGTCGGCGGGAGCATGCCGGAACAGCCGCTGCCGGTAGCGCAGCAGCAGCGACTGCTCGCCGGTGGCGGTGCCGATGCTCATCGACGGCAGCGGCCGGGGGCGGGGCGCGATCGGCGGGTCGCTACGGCAGCGCGACCTGCCGCAGCAGCGCCCGCGCCTGCAAGGCGCCGGCGCGCGTTCCGCCAGCCAGCCGATGGCCGGCGACGGCGGGAAACACCGCCTGCACGTCTTCCGGCAGCACCATCGGCCGCGCGTGCGTCAGCGCGTACGCGCGCGCCGCCGCGAGCAGCATCAGCCCGGCCCGGGGCGACAGCCCGCGACGTGCACCGGCGTCGGCGTCGCCGCCGGTGTTGCCGCGGGTGGCGGCGAGCAGGGCCTGGACGTAGTCGAGCAGCGCGGGGGCAACGTGGACGGCGGCCGCTTCCTCCTGCCACTGCAGCATCGTCGGCGGGTCGGCGAGTGCCGGTAGCGTGGGCACCTGCGCCCTGCGGTCGCCGCCGGCGAGCAGTTCGCGCTCCGCCGCGGGATCGGGGTACCCCAGCTCGATCGCCATCAGGAACCGGTCGAGCTGCGATTCGGGCAACGGGTAGGCGCCGATCTGCTCGACGGGATTCTGCGTGGCGATGACGAAGAACGGCGCCGGCAGCTTGCGCGTCGTGCCGTCCTGCGACACCTGCCGCTCCTCCATCGCCTCGAGCAGCGCGCTCTGCGTCTTCGGCGGCGCCCGGTTGATCTCGTCAGCGAGCAGCATCGAGTTGAACACCGGGCCGGGATGGAAGCGGAACGCCTGCGCCTGCGTGTCGAAGATCGACACCCCGAGCACGTCGGCGGGCAGCAGGTCGCTGGTGAACTGCACCCTGGCGTAGCGCAACCCGAGCGTGGCGGCGAGCGACTGGGCGAGCGTGGACTTGCCCACGCCGGGGATGTCCTCGACCAGCAGGTGCCCCCGCGCCAGCAGGCAGCTGAGCGCCAGGCGCAGCGCCGGTCCCTTGCCGATCACCACGCGGTTCAATTGGTCCAGGACAGCGGAGAGGCGCTGCGCGACGGGGACGTCGGCGTCGCTCAGGGTGCGGACGGTCATCAGGGTCTTTCGAACGACGATGCCCGCCGCCAGGCCTGCGCGTCGATACCGGGCCGGACCGGTCGGGCATGGTGCAAAGGGGGAATGTAACCCGCGGCCGCCGGGCTAGTCACCACCGCCGGGCAGACGCTACACTCCTTCCGGCGGGGTGGCGCCTCTTCGCCGGCCGGACGGTGCCGCCGTCGCCGGGAGCCACCCGACACCGTCATCGAGCCCGGGATCCGCTTTGCCCACAGCCTACATCACCCATCCATCGTCGTTGCTGCACGACATGGGCCCATACCATCCGGAATGCCCGGACCGGCTGCATGCCATCAGCGACCGCCTCATTGCCTCCGGTCTCGACGCCTACCTGCACTACTACACGGCGCTGCCGGCCACCCGCGAGCAGATTGCGCGGGTGCACTCGGCCGAGTACATCGACTCGCTGGAGCAGGCGAGCCCGGAGTCCGGGCTGCACTTCATCGATCCGGACACCGCACTCAACCCGCACACGCTCGACGCGGCCAAGCACGCCGCGGGCGCGCTGGTGCTGGCGACCGACCTCGTCATGCGGCGCGAGTGCCGCGGCGTGTTCTGCGCGGTGCGCCCCCCCGGCCACCACGCCGAGCGCAACCGCGCGATGGGCTTCTGCCTGTTCAACAACGTCGCCGTCGGCGCGGCGCACGCGCTCGCCGCGCACGGGGTCGAGCGGGTGGCGATCATCGATTTCGACGTCCACCACGGCAACGGGACCGAGGACATCTTCGCCGGCGACGAGCGGGTGCTGATGGCCTCGACGTTCCAGCATCCGCTGTACCCGTACTCCGGCGTCGACAACGTCGCCACCAACATGGTCAACGTGCCGCTGCCGGCGGGCAGCGGCAGCGACGCCTTCCGCGAGGCAGTCCGCGACAAGTGGCTGCCGGCGCTCGAGCGGCACCGGCCGGAGATCGTCTACGTGTCGGCCGGCTTCGACGCCCATCGCGAGGACCCGCTGGCCGGGCTCAAGCTCACCGAGGCGGATTTCGCCTGGGTCACGCGCGAGTTGATGGCAATCGCCCACAAGCACGCGTCCAGCCGCCTGATCTCGTCGCTCGAAGGCGGCTACGCGCTGTCGGCCCTCGGCCGCAGCTGCGCCGAGCACATCCGCGAGATCCTCGCGGCCTGAGCGCTTGATCGACCGCCCCCTCCCGTCGGCCCGGGGTCCCGGCGCCGCAGCCACGACGGCGCCCGCGTGAACCGGCGGCGCTTCGTCCGTTCCTGCGCGCTGGTCGGCGGCCTGGCGCCGCTGGCCGGCATCCCGGCGGCGTGGGCCGATGCGGCACAGCGACCGTACTCCCGGGCGCGGCTGGTCGATGCCGACGGCCGGCCGATTGCCGCGCGGCGGCTGGCGGCCGACACCAACTACCTGTTCCACTACCCGTTCTTCGGTACACCCTGTTTCCTGCTCAACCTCGCGCGGCCCGTCGCCGGCGGCGTGACGCTGCGGCGCGAGGACGGTATCGCCTACGGCTGGCCGGGTGGCGTCGGGCCGGCGAAGGGGATCGTCGCGTTCTCGGCGATCTGCGCGCACAAGCTCGCGTATCCCGCGCGGGAGGTCTCGTTCATCCGCTACCAGGCGACCGCCTCGCGCAACGGCGCGGCGAAGGTCATCCACTGCTGTGCCGAGCACAGTGTCTATGACCCGGCGGCCGGCGCGCGCGTGGTCTCCGGTCCCGCACCGCAGCCGCTGGCGGGGATCGTGCTCGACTACGATGCCGCCGCGGACGCGCTGTTCGCGGTCGGCACCGTCGGCGCCGAGCAATTCGACGCGTTCTTCGCCAAGTACGACTTCAAGCTCGCGCTGGAGTTCGGCCAGGGCCGGGCGCGCCAGCCTGTCGGCGACCGGGCGACCGTCCGCGAGATGGCGCAGTACTGCCGGCAGACGATCGAGTGCTGAACTGCCCGCGGCGGGGGGCGTGGCGGCAGCTGCCGGCGTGCCTTCGGTGGCGGTGAGCGTCGCGGTGGCCCCTGCCGGCGCCGGCGACGAACCGGCGATCGCGGTCGCCGGTCTGGTCAAGCGCTACGGCAGCACCGAGGCGGTCGGCGGGATCTCGTTCGCCGTCCGGCGCGGGACGACGACGGCACTTCTCGGCGGCAACGGCGCCGGCAAGACGACCACGCTCGCGATGCTGCTCGGGCTGCTGACGCCGACGGCCGGCACGATCCGCGTGCTCGGCGAGGACATGCTGCGGCACCGCCACCGGGTGCTGCCGCGGATGAACTTCACCTCGCCCTACGTCGACCTGCCGAAGCGGCTGTCGGTGGGCGAGAACCTGCGGGTGTTCGCCGACCTGTACGGGATCCGCGATGCCCGGGCGCGGATCGCCGCGATCGGGCGCGAATGCGACCTCGAGCCGCTGCTCGATCGCGCCTACGGCAGCCTCTCGGCGGGCCAGCGGACCCGGGTCTCGCTCGCCAAGGCGCTGCTGAACGAGCCCGAGGTGCTGCTGCTCGACGAGCCGACCGCGTCGCTCGACCCCGACATCGGGGACCGGGTGCGCACGTATCTCGAGCACTACCAGCAGCGCACGCGCTGCACGATGCTGCTCGCCTCGCACCACATGGGCGAGGTCGAGCGGCTGTGCGACGACGTGGTCATGCTGCGCGCCGGGCTCGTCGTCGACCAGGGCGCGCCGGCGGCACTGATCGCCCGCTACGGCAGGTCGACGATGGAGGAGGTGTTCCTCGACGTCGCCCGCGGCCGCGGCGGCACCGATGCGGACACGCCGCCCGGGGGCGCGGCGTGAACGCGGCGCGCGACCTCGGCGCGCGGGCGTCGCTGCGGCGCGTGTTCGCCGTCGTGCGCCGCCACGCGTACCTGCTCGCCAAGTCGTGGCCGCGCGTCGTCTCCCTTGCGTACTACCCGACGGTGACGATGGTGCTGTGGGCCTTCCTCACGCTGTACCTCGCGCCGACCAACCGCTTCCTCGCCGACGCGCCGGGGTTCTTCATCGGCGCGGTGCTGCTGTGGGATGTCCTGTTCCGCGGCCAGCTCGGCGTCTCGCTGACGTTCATCGAGGAGATGTACGCGCGCAACCTCGGCAACCTGTTCGTCTCCCCGCTGACGCTGCCGGAGTTCGTCGCCGGGCAGCTCCTGCTGTCGCTGCTGCGCGCGCTGATCGGCGTCGGCGGTGCCTGCGTCTTCGCCTGGCTGCTGTTCCGCTACTCGATCTTCTCGCTGGGGGCACCGTTGACCGCGTTCTTCGTCAACCTGCTGGTGTTCGGCTGGGCGATCGGCCTCGCCGTGTCGGGGCTCATCCTGCGCTTCGGCCTCGGGGCGGAGGAACTCGCCTGGGCGGCGATCTTCGTGCTGGCCCCGGTGTCCGGTGTCTACTATCCCATCGCCGTGCTGCCCGAGCCGCTGCGGCTGGTGGCGTCGCTGTTGCCGTCGGCGCACGTGTTCGAGGGCATGCGGGGCCTGCTGTTCGAACAGCGGTTCGCCTGGGACCGTTTCGCCGCGGCGCTGGTGCTCAACGGCGGCTACCTCGCGGGCGGGGCGCTGCTCTTCGCCGCGTCGGTGCGGCACGCGCGGGTGCACGGCACGCTGCTGCAGACGGGCGAGTGACGCAGAGGCCTTCTAGTCGAGCCGCTCGCGGTCGAGCTGGTTGATGAGGCGCTGGATCTTCGCCTCGGCCTGGGTGCTGAGGCGCAGGAAGCGGCAGCCGACGAGCTGGCCGCGCCCGGGTACCGCGGCCTGCGGCCGATAGATGTGGACGAGCTCGATGCCGGTCTCGATCGCGTCCGTGCTGGACAGCCGCAACGCGCAGCGGTCGAACACCGTCCCCGGCAGCAGCACCAGCGCCGCCGGGAAGTCGACCAGCGCCACCCCGCCGATGCTGATGTCGCGGACGTGCGCGAGCACCGGCTGGCCCGAGTCGTTGGCGGGCGGCAACTCGCAGATGATCGAGCGGCTCCGCGGCACGTGGACCCGGTAGGTCTCGCGCCGTTGGATGCGCAGCAGCGAGGGCGGCAGCGGCGCCCTGAACGCGGGCTTGCCGTCGAAGTCGACGGCCGCGATGGAACCGATCGAGAACTCGATCCGGATGTGGTCGACGAACGTCTCGAGCCGGGCCGCCGGCGTCTTCGGCAGCCGTTCGTTGAGCTTCGCGTCGGCACCGCAGTCGAACACCAGCGTGCCGGTCTCGGCGTCGATGGCCAGCAGCGCGGTGACGAAGAACTCCTGCAGTGGGCCGAAGTAGACGGTGATGAGGCTGTTCTGGTGCATCAGGTCGCGGAGGATGCCGATGATCTCGGCCCGCGCGCGCACACGGAACCGCTCCAGTTCGTCCGCCCGCAATGCCGGGGTCGGGGGGCGGCCGGGCTCGCTCATCGTGCCTCCGTCGCCGGCCGACCGGTCGTGGCGGCACCGGGCTCGACCAGCAGCGCCGCGGCGACGCGCCGGCCTTCGCCGGCCAGGATGTTGTAGGTGCGGCAGGCCGCCGGCGTGTCCATGACCTCGACGCCGATCCCCGCGTCGGTGAGCGGGCGCAGGACCTCCGGCCGCGGAAACGCGAGCTTCGCGCCGCTGCCGAACACGACGACTTCCGGCGCCAGGTCGACCAGGGGAGCGAAGTCGCTCGCCGAGAGCCCGGCGAAGCCGCCCGCCGCCCAGCCGCCGACGAGCGTGCCGGGAGTGAGCAGCACGTTCTCGTGGTAGTCGACGGCACCGACCCGCAGCCAGCCCGGACCGGCGCCGGTGACGACGTTGCCTGTCGTGGATGCGAGTTGGAGCTTCACGTCGGAACTGGTCGGTGCCTCTGGTCGCCGTCGCTCGGCGGGCGTGCCCTGCCGGCCCCGAGGGAAGGCCCGGCGATTGCCGCCGTGGCAGCGAACGCGTAACATTATATAGTTTACCTCCCACTTCTACGTCGCTCGGACGGTTCCGGGCGCCTACGCTAGAAAGGTCCGCATGGCCACCTCCCCGCCCAAGGAATTCGCGCGTCTGACGCGCCTGCCGCCGTACGTCTTCAACATCACCACCGAGCTCAAGATGGCGGCCCGCCGGCGCGGCGAGGACATCATCGACTTCGGCATGGGCAACCCCGACGGCCCGACGCCGCAGCACATCGTCGACAAGCTGGTCGAGACGGTGTCGCGGCCCGACACCCACGGCTATTCGGTGTCCAGGGGCATCCCGCGGCTGCGCCGCGCGATCTGCCACTGGTACCAGCGTCGCTGGGGCGTCGAATTCGATCCCGAGACCGAGGCCATCGTCACCATCGGTTCGAAGGAGGGCATCGCCCACCTGACGCTCGCCACGCTCGGCCGCGGCGACACCGTGCTGGTCCCCAATCCCAGCTATCCGATCCACATCTACGGCCCGGTGATCGCCGGCGCGGACATCCGGCACGTGCCCATCACGCCCGACGGCGACTTCTTCGCGGAGCTCGAACGCACGATCCACACGAGCTTCCCGAAGCCGAAGATGCTGATCATCAACTTCCCGTCGAACCCGACGGCGCAGTGCGTCGAGCTGCCGTTCTTCGAGAAGATCGTGGCGCTGGCGAAGGAGCACGGGATCTGGGTAGTCCACGACCTCGCCTACGCCGACATCACCTTCGACGGCTGGAAGGCGCCGTCGATCATGCAGGTGCCGGGTGCCCGCGACGTCGCCGTCGAGTTCTTCACGATGTCGAAGAGCTACAACATGGCCGGCTGGCGGATCGGCTTCATGGTCGGCAACCGCGACCTGGTCTACGCGCTGTCGCGGATCAAGGGGTACCACGACTACGGCACCTTCACGCCGCTGCAGGTCGCGGCGATCGCCGCGCTCGAGGGCCCGCAGGACTGCGTCGTCGAGATCGCGCAGAAGTACCAGCGCCGCCGCGACGTGCTGGTCAAGGGGCTGCACGAGGCCGGGTGGATGGTCGACTGCCCGAAGGCGTCGATGTACATCTGGGCCAGGATCCCCGAGCCGTACCGGGCCGGCGGCTCGCTCGAGTTCGCCAAGGCGCTGCTGGCGAAGGCGAAGGTGTCGGTGTCGCCGGGGATCGGCTTCGGCGAGTTCGGCGACGACTACGTCCGCTTCGCGATGATCGAGAACGAGAGCAGGACGCGGCAGGCGATCCGCGGCATCAAGCAGATGTTCCGCGACGACGGGCTGCCGGTCGACGTGGCGAAGCCGGCGGGCGCCGGCCTCGTCGCCCCGCCGCTCGGCCTGGCGGCGCCGGCGGCTTGACTCCCGCCTTCCCGCGCAAGGCTGTGGCGCCGGTCGTCGCGGCGCGCGCACCAACACGTTCCGTGGCGGCCGCAGGGCCGTGGCGGGCCGGCACCTGCCCGGGACTGCCCGGGCGCGACAACACGATGGCAAACAGGACACGATGAAACCACTGCAGGTCGGATTGCTGGGCATGGGGACCGTGGGCATGGGCACCTGGAAGGTGCTGCGCCGGAACGAGGAGGAGATCCTCCGCCGCGCGGGACGACCGTTCCGGATCACCTGGATCGCCGAGCGCGCGCTCGACATCGCCCGCGAGGCGACACGGGGGGTCGCCGGCGTCAACCTCACCGGCGACGCCGAGGCCGTCCTCGCGCACCCGGACGTCGACATCGTCGTCGAGCTGATCGGCGGCATCGAGCCGGCAAAGACATTCGTTCTGAAGGCGATCGCCAACGGCAAGCACGTGGTCACCGCCAACAAGGCGCTGCTGGCGCGGCACGGCACCGAGATCTTCGCCGCCGCGCACGCGCGGGGCGTGATGGTCGGCTTCGAGGCGGCGGTCGCCGGCGGCATCCCGATCATCAAGGCGCTGCGCGAGGGGCTGACGGCCAACCGGCTGGAGTGGATCGCCGGCATCATCAACGGCACGTCGAACTTCATCCTCTCCGAGATGCGCTCCCGCGGGGCTTCGTTCGCCGATGTGCTGAAGGAGGCGCAGGCCAAGGGCTACGCCGAGGCCGACCCGACCTACGACATCGAGGGTATCGACGCCGCGCACAAGCTGACGCTGATGGCCTCGATCGCGTTCGGCGTGCCGATGCGCTTCGACGCCGCGTACACCGAGGGAATCTCGCGGCTGACCCGCGAGGACATCCGCTATGCCGAGGACCTGGGCTACCGGATCAAGCTGCTGGGCATCACCCGGCGCACGCCTGCCGGCATCGAGCTGCGCGTCCATCCGACGCTGATCCCGGCCAGGCGCCTGATCGCCAACGTCGAGGGCGTCATGAACGCCGTGCTGGTCAAAGGCGATGCCGTCGGGCCGACGCTGTACTACGGCGCCGGCGCCGGCGCCGAGCCGACGGCCTCGGCCGTCATCGCCGACCTCGTCGACGTCACGCGGATGCACACCGCCGACCCGGAGCACCGGGTGCCGCACCTCGCCTTCCAGCCCGACCAGCTCTCCGACACGCCGTTTCTGCCGATGGGCGACGTCGAGACCAGCTACTACCTGCGGATGCGCGTGCAGGACAAGCCCGGCGTGCTGGCCGACATCACCCGCATCCTCGCGGATCGCGGCATCTCGATCGACGCGATGATCCAGAAGGAGCCGTCCGAAGGCGAGGACCAGACCGACATCATCCTGCTCACCCACCGTACCATCGAGCGCAACGTCGACGACGCGATCGCCGCCATCGAGGCGCTGCCGACGGTGTCGGGACGCGTCGTGCGCATCCGGCTCGAAGAGCTCAACTGACACGCCGCGCAGCGCCGACCGACATGCGTTACCTGTCCACCCGCGGTGCCTGGCGCGACGCGCCGCCGTCCTTCGCGGAGATCCTGCTCGAGGGGCTCGCACCCGACGGCGGCCTCGCCGTCCCCGAATCGTATCCGAGCCTCGCGCCGGCCGCGATCGAAGCGCTGCGCGGGCTGCCGTACGCCGCGCTCGCCGAATCGCTGCTGGCGCGGTTCGTCACCGACATTCCCGCCGCGGACCGCGCCGCACTGATCGCGCGGACCTACACGGCAGAGGTGTTCGGCGACGCGGCGATCACGCCGGTATCGGCCCTCGAACCGGGCGTCTTCCTGCTGCACGTGTCGAACGGCCCGACGCTCGCCTTCAAGGACATCGCGCTGCAACTGCTGGGGAACCTGTTCGAGCACGTGCTCGCGCAGGAGCAGCGCACGCTCAACATCCTCGGCGCGACGTCCGGCGACACCGGCAGCTCGGCCGAGTACGCGATGCGCGGCAAGCGCGGCATCCGGGTGTTCATGCTCTCGCCCCACGGCCGGATGAGCCCCTTCCAGCAGGCGCAGATGTACTCGCTCACCGACGCGAACATCCACAACATCGCCGTCGATGGCGTGTTCGACGACTGCCAGGACATCGTCAAGGCGGTCGGCGCGGACGCCGCGTTCAAGCAGCGCCACCGCATCGGCACCGTCAACTCGATCAACTGGGCGCGCGTCGCCGCGCAGGTCGTCTACTATTTCAAGGGCTACTTCGCCGCCACGCGCGCCGCCGGCGACCTCGTCGATTTCGCGGTCCCGTCGGGCAATTTCGGCAACATCTTCGCCGGCCACGTGGCGCGGTCGATGGGGCTGCCGATCCGCCGGCTGATCCTCGCCACCAACGAGAACGACGTCCTCGACGAGTTCTTCCGCACCGGGAGGTATCGTCCGCGCCGGGCGAGCGAGACGCGCGCGACGTCGAGCCCGTCGATGGACATCTCCAAGGCGTCGAACTTCGAGCGCTACGTGTTCGACGTCGTCGGCCGCGATCCGGAGGCGGTGCGGGCGCTTTGGCTCGCGCTCGAGCGCGACGGCGGCTTCGACCTCGCCGCCACCCCGTACTGGCCGGCGGTGCAGGCGTCCGGCTTCGTCTCCGGCCGCAGCACCCACGCCGACCGGCTGCGGACGATCCGCGACACCTACGCCCGGACCGGCGTCGTCGTCGACCCGCACACCGCCGACGGCCTCAAGGTCGGCCGCGAGTTGCGCGACCCCGACGTGCCGCTGGTCTGCATCGAGACCGCGCTGCCGGCCAAGTTCTCGGCGACGATCCGGGAAGCGCTCGGGCGCGATCCGGACCGGCCGCCGGCGTACGCCGATCTCGAGAGCCGGCCGCAGCGGTCGGTGGTGCTGCCGCCCGACGCCGAGCGGATCAAG
>WBZP01001314.1_pt1 | contig 16364 bp, 12 predicted proteins | sample 5204301 | NCBI WGS metagenome assembly WBZP01 (sample SAMN12412401, study PRJNA552823) | activated sludge metagenome | isolation source: activated sludge from nitrification reactor of wastewater treatment plant... | place: USA: Pennsylvania | collected 2017
TATGCGGTCGTTGCGCCGAACCCGCGCGGCAGCGCGGGCCGTGGTTTTGCCTTCCAGCGCGCGCTCTTTGCGAAGTGGGGTGAAGCCGATGTGCCCGACGTGCTCGCGATCACCGATCGCGTCGTCGCCGACGGCATCGCCGATCCGGCGCGTCTTGGCGTCGGCGGCTGGAGCTATGGTTCCATCCTGACCAACTACGTGATTGCGACCGATACGCGCTTCAAGGCGGCGACGAGCGGCGCCGGCATGGCCAACATGCTGGGCGGATACGGGGTCGATCAATACGTGCTCGACTGGGAAGCCGAACTCGGTCTGCCCTGGGAGCACGCCGACCGCTGGCTGAAGCTTTCGAACGCCTTCCTGCACGCCGACCGGATCAGGACACCGACCCTGTTCCTGTGTGGTGCGGACGATTTCAACGTGCCGCTGTCCGCCACCGAGCAGATGTACCAGGCGCTGCGCCGGCTCGGGGTGCCGACACAGCTCGTGATCTATCCGGGGCAGCACCATCAGCTCACGCGGCCGGGTCTGCGGGTCGATCGGCTGCAGCGCTATCTCGCATGGTACGAGCGCTTCCTTCATTGAAAGTCGTGCTATCTTGTCAGACCTGTATGACAAGATACAATCGCGGCTTGCAAACCCGAGTGAGGGAGATGGCATGCCGGCGTTCGAGTCGAGACCGCTCTTCGAGCGCCCGACCCTGTCGGCGCAGGTCGCGCGGCATCTGCTGAATCTGATCGCGCGGGAAGGACTGAGGCCGGGCGATGCCGCGCCGAGCGAGGCGCAGATCTGTCGCCAGCTCGAGGTTAGCCGAGGCAGTGTCCGCGAGGCTTATCGCACCCTTGCGGCGCTTGGCATCCTCGCGATCGAGAGCGGCCGGTGCCCGCGTCTGCAGGCCATCAGCGCCCATGCTCTCTCGCAGATCTTCGGCTATGCGCTCGAGACTTCGCAGGTCAGCCCACCTGACGTCCTCGAAACCCGGCGGACGCTGGAGGTGCAGGCGGTTCAGCTGGCAGCGCGCCACGCTTCGAAGGCGCAGAGGCATCGGCTCGCGGCAGAGATGCAGCTCATGCGCAGCGCCCTAGAGGCGCTCGATCGCCCGCGACTCGTTGCGAGCGACATGGCGATCCACACCGTGCTGGCCGAAGCGAGCCTGAACCCGCTGAACCCGCTGCTGCTGAACGCGCTGCGCGCCTCGCTCGAGCATCAGATGAATCTCAACATGGGCACGCGCCGCAGCGAAATGGATCTGCGGCGCATCGTGGATGCGCACGGGGCGATCGTAGATCGCGTGTGTGCCGGTGACGCAGCGGGGGCGGCCGTGGCGATGTCGCGCCATTTCGATCTGTCCGCCGCCGCGATGTCGGAGCTGCTGTCCGACACGAAGGCTGCCCGCGGCCGGCACAGAGCGGTGGTGAAGTGAGCGTCGAGGCGCGAGACTATCACGACCGCATCCGGCTCGTCATCGAGACCCTTGGAGACCGGTTCGGCCGGCGCCTGAGCGTCAATGCTATGGTGTGCGAGCAGCACGGCAGAGGCGAGGGCCATGCCGCGCTGCTGCCGCCCGATGCGGTGATCTGGCCGCATTCCACCGCGGAAGTGAGCGCGATACTGCAGGCCTGCAACGCGCTGCAGGTCCCGGTGATTCCCTACGGCGCCGGCACTTCGCTCGAGGGGCATGTGACGGCGCCCGAGGGAGGTCTCTGCATCGATCTGTCGCGAATGGACCAGATACTCGCAGTGCACGACGACGATGCCGATTGCGTCGTTCAGCCCGGCGTCACGCGCGAAGGCCTCAATGCGCACCTGCGCGACTCGGGGCTGTACTTTCCTGTGGATCCGGGTGCAAACGCAACGATTGGGGGAATGATCTCCACCCGCGCGTCGGGAACCACGACGGTGCGCTACGGGACGATCGCCGCCAATGTGCTTGCGCTCGAGGTCGTGCTCGCAAGCGGGGAGGTGATCCGCTGCGGCGGGCGCGCGCGCAAGTCATCGGCCGGCTACGATCTCGTCAGGCTGTTCACCGGCGCGGAAGGCACGCTCGGCATCATCACGGAGGCAACGCTGCGTCTCCACGGACGCCCGGAGGCCGTGGCCAGCGCAGTCTATTCGTATCCGGAGTTGCGCGGCGCCGTCGACACCGTCGTGGAGGTCATCCAGTCCGGTGCACCGGTGGCGCGCATCGAATTCCTGGACGAGGTGCAGGTGCGTGCCTGCAATGCGTACTCGAAGCTCTCGCTCCCGGAAGCGCCGACGCTGTTCATCGAGTTCCACGGAACGCAGGCGGGCGTGGTCGAACAGATCGAGCGCGCCACCGCGGTCATCGCTTCCTACGGCGGCACCCTGTTCGATCAGGCCACGGACCCGCAGCGTCGCGAGGAGCTCTGGCGTGCGCGCCATCGCGCCTACTTCGCGGCCCGTGCGCTGAGACCCGGCTGCGAGTGTGTGGTCGCCGATGTCTGCGTGCCGATTTCAGGTCTCGCGGAGTGCGTGGCGCAGACGCGCGCGAACATCGATCGCGAGAGGCTCACTGCACCGATCGTCGGACATGTCGGGGATGGCAACTTCCATGTGCTCTTCCTGCTCGCACCGGGAGCTGCCGACGAGTGGGCGCGGATGGAGCGCGTCTACGATGCGATGATCGCGCAGGCTCACCGGCTGGGCGGCACCTGTACCGGCGAGCACGGGATCGGCTTCGGCAAGCGCGACAAGCTGGTCGTGGAATTCGGCGAGCCCGTCGTCGCGCTGATGCAGAGCCTCAAGGACGCCTGGGATCCGCGCGGCATCCTGAATCCGGGCAAGATCTTTACACGGAAGATCCCGGGATGAATGGCCCGGTGCACTCGATATCCCTGGCTGGCCTCATTGGCCTGATTGCTGTTCTGGGCTGCAACGCCTGGGCCGCGGATCCGCCGCGCGCGAATCCGGAAGAGCTGGGTTTTTCCGCCGAGCGCCTCGATCGCATAGACCGGTCTTATGCAGACAAGGTGGAAAGGGGCGAAATGGCGGGTATCGTCACGCTGGTTGCCCGTCACGGAAGAATCGCGCATTTCAGTGCCGTCGGCTATGCCGATACCGCGTCGCGCAGGGTGATGCGGACCGACGACATCTTTCGCCTCTATTCGATGACCAAGCCCATCGCGGCGACGGCGTTGACGATGCTGTATGAGGAAGGGAAGTTCCGGCTCGACGACCCGATCTCCAAATATATCCCGGAGTTTGCAGGCATTCGGGTCCTGAAGACTCCCGACTCGAACATCACCGATACGGTTCCCGCCGGCCGTGAGCCGACCATCCATGACCTCTTTCGGCATACCGCCGGGTTCCTGCACGGACCACGGATGCCGGAACCGCGGGCAGACTCGATCGATGAGGCTTACAGGAAGGCGGATCTTTCCAGTTCGGGGATCTCTCTCGAAGAGATGACGAGGCGACTGGCCAGGATCCCCCTGGCTCATCAGCCGGGCACCAGGTGGCACTACAGCCTCGCACCGGACGTACAGGCGCGCCTCGTGGAAATATTGTCGGGCATGCCATTCGATCAGTTCCTCGAGGAGCGGTTGTTTGCGCCGCTGGGCATGAAGGACACCAGTCATCGGGTCAGTGCCGATGGGGCTTCGCGCCTGGTGCCGGTTCACTGGAAGAAGAATGGCCAGGTCGTGCCGTGTGGCGAGACACATGGCTGCTCCGTGAGGGCCCTGGGCGACCCGGAAATCAATACCTATACCCAGGACAAAGTGCTCAAGCGTGGCAGCTCGGGGCTGACCGGTACTGCCGAGGACTATTGGCGCTTCGCCCAGATGATGCTGAACGGCGGGGAGCTCAACGGCCATCGTTTCCTGAGCCCGGTCACAGTCCGCCATGTGGCGCGTGATCACCTCGGTGAAGTGTCGGTCAGGAATGGCACAGGCGAATCAATTGGAACGGGCTGGGGTCTGGGGTTCGCCGTCGTGAAGGACGCCGCCGCGGCCGCGGCCCTGATCCCGGACGGCTCCTACTACTGGGCCGGCGCGGCGAATACCTTCTTCTGGATAGATCCCGCAAACGATATCGTCGTTGTGGCGATGACCCAGAGCATGGATCCGGAAATGGCCGGATGGCCCGCCTTGCGCGAGCAACTGGGCGCCATGGTTTATGGCGCGTTGATGGAATGATGACGGCCTGGACGCCCGACGATCAGGTGGAGCCGCGAATGACGAGCCTGGGCTGCAACAGGATGCGTTTCGGCGGTCCGCGATGCTGCCGCTCGACCAGGGCGAGCACCAGCTCGGAGATAGCATCCGCCAGTTGCGGCACATTCTGGTCAATGGTGGTCAGACCGACAGGCGATGCATCCCAGAAGGAAAACGATGCCATGTTCGCAACGCCGATCACACCGATGTCTGCAGGCACGCGCAACTTCGCCTCGAAGATGGCCTTGAAAGCTCCGTACGCAAGTACATCGTTGTAGCAAAAGACCGCGTCGGGGCGTTGCTTGAGCGACAGGAGCTCCTGCATGGCATCGAAGCCACACTGCTCACCGCGCTCATCCGAAGACTCGACGGCAACGACCCGCTGACTCGAGAAGAGATGACGATGCCGCTTCAAAGCGGCTCGGTAGCCCTGCAGGCGAAGGTTTCCGGTGCTGATGCCGGGCATTCCTATGTGGGCGATGCGACGATATCCGCGGGCGATGAGATGCTCCGTCGCCAGGATGCCAATCGCCCTGTCGTCCGATCCGATGAAATTGGCGTCCAGCCCCCGGATCATGCGATCTGCCAGGACGTAGGGGATGCCTTCGTCTTCGAGCCGTTTGAAAGCCGCCGCGGAACGCTGGCTCGAAGCCAGGACGAGCGCATCGGCGCGACGCGCCAGAAAGGCCGAGATCTCCTGCCGCTCGATGGCCGGGTCCTCCTCCGTGGAGGAAATCGCGATGCCATAGCCATTCGCACGCAGTTTTCGGGAGATGATCTTGGCCAGCGCAGCGAAGAAAGGATGCATGAGGTCCGGAACGATCAGCCCGATCAGGAAACTGCGCCCGCTTACCAGGTTGCGGGCATTGACATTCGGCTGGTAGCCCAGCTCATCGATGCGCTTCAGGACCCGCTCCCGCGTCGCTCTGCTGATGCGCCCCTTGTTGCGCAGGACTCTGGAGACAGTCATCACGGAGACATCCAGCTCCGCCGCGATGTCTTTCATCCTCACGACCATGTCGAAACCTCTTCGGCAGCCTGGATCCGCGGCGCTCCGGCGATCTGGACTTCATGCAGCTGTGCCGATCTTACCCGACCCTCGGGTCCGTCGGTCTGCGGTTCCGGATCGCGAGCAGCGCGTTCGAGCTTCTACAGCGCTCTCCATTGTCAGCATGGAAAGCCGAACGACACGGCCTGTGTGTTGTGCCTCGTTGACAGGGTATTACCGTAGGGTTAACGTTATCTCAATTCGGAGGGGTGCCCGATGCATTTTCGGAATCTGCATGTTGTGTTCTTGTGTGCGGCGATTGCCTGGGTGTCCTGCGCGAATGTACAAGCACAGGCGTTGCTACCCGGAACAGGACTCGAGGATCTGCCGCTCTTGAGCAATGCCCAGACTCGCATGGTCTCGCCCGAGAATCCCACGGGCGAGAAGGGCAAGGGTGCGATGGCAATTCCGAACCCGGATGACCCCAATCTGCCGTTCTCGAGCAACGCCGTGGATCTGGGTCAAGGCTGGAAGGTCAGCCCCTTCATCAAGATGCAGCCCAGGCAGACGGCCGAGCTCATGAATGTCGAGGGCCCCGGAATCATTCAGCACATATGGCTGGTGGTCACACCCGGGCAGCACCCGGACTTGCGACGACGCTGGGAGGATTTCCGTGGCGCCGTGCTGCGTATTTACTGGGATGGAGAAGCCACGCCATCCGTGGAAGTTCCCGTCGCGGATTTCTTTGCGGTCGGGCACACCAAGATAGCGACGGTGAATTCACTGCCCGTCGTGGTCAACCAGAAATCCGCGTTCAATGCCTTCTGGCCCATGCCGTTTCGCAAGAGTGCGCGCATGACCCTGACGAACGACAATGACAACGAGCTTCCGCTCGTCACGTATCAAATCACCTATGCGCTGACGCCCGTTCCGGAGAATGCCGGGTACTTCCATGCACAGTGGCGTCGTACCACGACCGACCGCGCACATCCGGAGCACATCATCCTCGATGGTGTGAAAGGGCATGGTCGGTATGTCGGCACAGTCCTTTCCTGGCAGCAGCAATCCGATGGCTGGTCGGGTGAGGGTGAAGTGAAGTTCTACATGGACGGTGATGGCAGATTCCCGACCATCGTCGGCACCGGTCTCGAAGACTACTTCGGTGCCAGCTTCGGATTCCCCGAGCGGTACTCGACCCCCTTCCTGGGCAACCCCTACCGCTCGGGACCTTCTGATGGACCGGATGTCGCGGGAACGAAATGGACCCTCTACCGTTGGCACGTCATGGACCCGATCAACTTCCACAAGGACCTGAAAGTCACCGTGCAGGCGCTCGGCTGGTGGCCGAACAAACGGTATCAGCCGCTCTCGGACGACATTGCTTCCGTCGCCTTCTGGTACCAGACCGAGCCCCACGCATCGTTTCCGAAGCTGCCTTCACTGGCCGAGCGCTGGCCGCGCTGAGGCCGGTCGAACATGTCGTGGTCATCGATAGGTGAGCCGCGCCTCACGATGCCGGACGCAGGCAGATGGTTCCCTACGTCCTGAACCGGCGGAAGCTGGTGCAAGGGCTGGCAGCGGCGGTAGCCAGCAAGAAACTTGCCGCGGCGTCGCCGCGGGCGCATCAGGATTCCGCAGCGAAGACCGGCGAGATCATCGAGATCGGCAACGATCTCGTTCGGGCGCGCTTCATCGAGACTGAAGACGGGGTCCGGCAGGAGTTCCATGCAAGAACACTGGATGGAGCCGGCAGCCCGTGGCGCCTGATCACCACAAGCTTCGCCGCTCCCCGCCCTGGGCCGCCCAGCGCAGCACCGCTGTATTCCGACCAGCCGCATGCCCGGGATTGCCGCCTGCTGGCGTCAAGCGCCTTCACGCAGATATCACGCGACGATCGAATCGGTGCCGTCGAATTGCGCGGCACACTCGCAGGCGCACAGATCCGTCAAACCATAACCCTCGAGCCTGACGCCAGCCACTTCCATGTCGAGGTGCAGGCGAGTTTGCCCGGCGCACCTCCACGGCTCGAATATCTGCTCTCCGCATTCGTCTTCGAGGCTGGTGCAGCACCCGACTTCACACACGTCCCGGCGCTCACCCGCACCGCCGACGGCTTGAGTGCCGACCGCGTATTCAGTTCCCCCGCGATCATGGTCAGGCAGGGCGCAGCGTTCGTCGCGTTGCTGCCCGACCTCGATCTGCTCAATCGCAAGGTGGTCTACGCCAGGGATGCGCGCTCCTCGGACAGCAAGTACGGATTCCGGCTTCCGGAGGATCCGGGCAAACAATCCCTGCCTGCGATCATGGACCTCGATCTGCAATCGGGCCTCACGTCCCGGCCGCTCTTCTCCTTCGGATACGCCGATTTCCTCATCCACGGCCACGTCTATTGGCGGCACGAGAACAACGACGCCGCGATGGTCCGCGAGTTGTCTGATTCGACGCTGCACTACGGCTTTGATCTGATGCTGGGAGTCGAGGCGGGAATCGACAGCGCGGCATCACGCGCGGGCCCTATCGGCCCTGTCGCGCGCCACCTCTGGCGGCGCTACGGAACACCAACACTGCACAAACCGCGTCCGCAGGCAATGCCGCTCGCCGAGTACGCAAGAATCTGCTTCCCCGCGGCGTTCGCCTACCGCGGAGACACGGAAGAGGATGTCAGGCGCCACATCGCCGGCGAACCATATGACCCGGAGAAGAGTGGCCCACTTGCCGGATGGCTCGAGTTTGATCTCGGCGGCGAACCAGTCGGCGGAATCCGTGGAACCCCGACGCACTGGTACTACGACATTCAATTCTCCGCTTGGTGGAACAATGCCCGCGACGCCGTGGGATTGCATTGGTGGGGTCGAAAGAGCGGGGATGCGACGCTCGTCGACAAGGCCCGCCGCATCGTGAATCTGGCGCTCGCAGCACCTCAGCAGCAGGGCATCCACCCCGCTGTCTATCGATACAACGAACGCACATGGGTGGGTTGCTACCGCGGCGTCGTCACCTCCGGCCCCGGCTATCAGCCGGCTGCCGCAAGCCTCACCGCCACGCACCTCCTGCGCTATCACCGTCTCTGCGAGAACGACGGACGCATCATCGCTTTCGCCAGGCGATACGGTGAATTCCTTCTTGGGCAAATCAGCCCGAACGGCCAGATCCCTGGCTGGCTGGAGCCGGATCTGAAGCCGAGCGCGCAACTGCGGTTCAACGCCGAAGGTGGAGTTCACGCCTGGTTCTTCATGGAGCTCCACGAGGTAACGCGAGACCGGCGATATCTTGGCGCCGCAAGGCAGCTGGCCGACTTTCTCATCCGGGAAATTCTGCCGCGGCAGCGGTGGGCGGATTTCGAAACCTTTTATTCCTGTTCCCCGAAACCAGAGGACATGTTCGACAGGAAAACAGGCCAATGGCCGCAGAACACGCTTTCGATGCTGTGGGCGATGCAGGGTTTCTCGGCGCTGGCAAATTTCACGGGCGAGCTGCGATATCGCTCGGCCGCAGAAGAGGTTGCGGATTACTCCCACTTCTATCAGGCTTGCTGGCAGCCGCACTTCATCAGTACAGCCTATGCATTCGGCGGCTTCCGGCCACAGAATTCGGACGCCGAATGGCTCGACATGCGTTCATCCAGTGCTGCTGAAGCGCTGCTGGCAGTGGCGCGGCTGACGCATCGACAGGACCTCTACGAACGGTCGGTGGCGGCGATGCGCGCTTCGTTTGCCGCGATCAATCACCCACGACATGTCGACAACGACATCGTCCGTTTTCCGCGCTACCCCGTTGGCATCGAGCCGGAGAACATCGACCACACCGGGGTCTCGCAGGTTCCCTTCCGTTCGGGTTTCGATTGGGGCGAGGGCGGCGCGCTCGTTGCGGCTGCCGAACTGCAGCGGCACTGCGGAAGTGTATTCGTGGACGCGAACCATGGCGTCGCGGTCGGTATCGACGGCATCACGGTCCGGTCATTCGTGCGCGATGCGAGGACGCTGCGACTCGAACTCGACAATCAGCTTGCAGCCTTGCCGCATCCCTGGGCGGAACCCCACCGCGCACACCTGCGCGTCGTCGGCCTGGAGCCTGGTGCTTACCGCCTGATTGTCAACGGTGGTCCGCCTAGGGACGCGACGGAAGACGAGCTGCAGCGTTTTCCGCTGTTACTTGCAGCGTCTGTGCTCGAGCCTGCCAGCGTAGTACAGGCGTCTACATCATCATGAGGAGGTCTCCATGAGCTACATCGGACCGCTGCTGGCCACGGCCCTCATCACTTGCGGTACTGCTGCCATTGCCGCCGACACCTTCAAGGATGACGTCGATTTCCTGCGCAGGCATGTCGAGGTCATCCTGTTGAGCGATGCGCAGGGCAATGCGAAGGTTGCGCTCGTTCCCGCCTGGCAGGGACGCGTGATGACCAGCACGGCGCGCGGCGACGACGGCCCCGGGTTCGGATGGGTCAATCGCGAGCTCATCGCTTCGGGCAAACTCGAGCCGCACATCAACGTGTTCGGCGGAGAAGATCGCATCTGGCTGGGACCGGAGGGCGGGCAGTTTTCCATTTTCTTCGCGAAGGATGCGCCATTCGATCTCGATCACTGGTTCGTGCCGAAGCCGTTGGACACGTTGCCATTCGAAACAGTGAGTCACTCCGGGGACCGGGCTCATTTCCGGTCGGACTTCGACCTGACAAACCACTCCGGCGCCGCCTTCAGTGTCCGCGTGGACAGGGAGATCCATCTCCTCACGCCAGAGGACGCCTGGCGCCGGCTGGGCGAGCGCCCCGCGGCCGGCGTCGAACTCGTTGCCTACGAATCCCGCAACACCCTGACGAACACTGGCGATGCGGCATGGAACAGGGAAACCGGACTGCTCTCGCTCTGGGTGTTGGGCATGTTCAATTCATCGCCATCGACGACGATCGCGGTACCCATCAAGGCCGGGCCGGAAAGCGAGCTCGGTGCGAAGGTGACATCCGACTACTTCGGCAAGGTGCCGGCGGAGCGCCTTGTCGTCCATGACAACGCGGTCTTCCTGCTTGGCGATGCCAGGTATCGCAGCAAGATCGGCATCAATCCCAGACGCAGTCTCGGCAAGCTCGGGAGCTACGACGTGGAGAACCATGTGCTCACAATCGTGCAGTTCGATCAGCCGGCCGATGTGACCGAATACGTCAATTCCCTTTGGGAACTCCAGTCGGATCCCTTCGGCGGCGACGCCATCAACAGCTACAACGACGGTCCGCCTTCTCCGGGAGCGAAGCAACTGGGCCAGTTCTACGAGCTCGAGACCTCGTCGCCTGCCGCAATGCTCTCGCCGAACGGGAGCATCGGGCACACGCACCGCACGATCCATCTGACCGGCCCTGAAGCCGCGCTCGACGCCATCGCACGCAGCACCCTCGGCGTATCGCTCTCCGAGTTCCGCGGCGCATTCGCGAACTAGGCACACCATGACTCACTTGAACCCTTCGGTCACGCCAGCCGCATCGCCGCGCATGTTCGTCACGGCAGACGGTCACAATCTGCTGTTCACCTTCTGCCTCGTCAGCCTGTTGTTTCTCCTCTGGGGATTCTGCAACGGGATGATCGACGTGATGGACAAGCACTTCCAGGATCGACTGAATCTGACGCTTGCACAGTCCGCCTGGGTACAGTTTGCCCATTACCTCGGCTACTTCATCATGGCGTTGCCTGCCGGCGTGCTCGCGCAGCGCCTTGGATACAAGGGCGGCATCGTGGCTGGATTGCTCATGGTCTCCGCCGGGGGATTCTGGTTCCTGGCCGCAACACAGATCGAGACCTTCTGGGCATTCCTGCTCGGCGTATGCGTCATCGCTTCGGGGCTGGCGTTCCTGGAGACCGTCGCCAATCCCTACACCACCGTACTGGGGAGCGCGCGCTATGCGGCTGCCCGCATCAACCTTGCGCAGTCCTGCAACGGCATCGGCTGGATACTCGGGCCCATTGCCGGAGGAATGTTCTTCTACTCGACCGACGTGAGTGGACAAAGCACGGGGGCGGAGACGCTTCACATCCCTTACGTGGCGGTCGCGGTTGTGGTGCTCGTGCTCGCGGCGGTGTTCTGGAAAGCCCACGTTCCCGATGTGCAGCCGGAGGTCGAGCCCGCGAATGCGTCGGGGCCGGGCGAAGCCGCCCCGCATCGTCCGTTGTGGACACGTCCGCATTTCACCGCCGGTGTCATTGCTCAGTTCTTCTATGTTGCCGCGCAAGCCGGAATCTTCAGCTTCTTCATCAACTACATGACGAGCGAAATGCCCGGCGATGGAATCAGCGACCGCACGGCGTCCAATCTGGCCTCCGTCGCCTTCGTATTCTTCCTTCTTGGTCGCGTGAGTGGCGCGGCCATCCTGCGCAAGGTCGCGCCACACAGGCTGCTCGCGGCCTACGGCATCTCCAACGTGATCGTGACGCTCCTCGTGTTCCTGAAGCTCGGCTGGCTTTCGGTGGCATGCGTGTTCCTCAGCTATTTCTTCATGTCGATCATGTTCCCGACGATCTTTGCCCTGAGCATTCATGACCTGGGTGCCCAGACCAAACGTGCCTCGTCCTACCTCGTTATGGCCATCATCGGCGGCGCAATTTTCCCCAAGATCATGGGCCACATCGCCGATGTGACCGACCTTTCCCGCAGCTTCATCATTCCCGTCATCTGCTTCGCGATCGTCGCTTTCTACGGCTGTATGTGGCCGCGCTACAGCCGCGGCGCATCACGCGCAACCGGTGTTCGGTTGGGAGCCACATGAATATCGTGCAGCAAGAGGATTCGTGCATGAAACCTCGCGCCCTCGGTTTGTCCGTGATTCTCCTGCTCACGTCGTTCCCGCTCGTCGCCACCGAGGAGCGATGCAAGGCGCTGCAGGCCGTCGAGCTGCCGGATACGCACATCACTTCCGTCGAGTGGACGCCCGCGGATCGCTTCGTGCCTGATCCTCCGCTACCGGCGCTCGCGCTGCCGGTGCCCGCTCATTGCACGGTGAGCGGCGTGATCTCTCCCTCCCCTGCTTCGGAGATCCGCTTCGAGGTCTGGCTTCCGGTGGATCAGTGGAACGGCAAGTACCAGGGCGTCGGCAATGGCGGATTCGCAGGCCGCCTGAATCGCGCCGACATGGCGGCTGCGGTTCAGCGCGGCTTCGCCACGGCGACCACCGATACCGGTCATGGCCTGGTGGGGACGGAAGTGTGGGCGAAGAATCAGCCCGAGAAGATCAGGGACTTCGGTGATCGGGCCATTCACCTGACCACGGTCGCTGCCAAGGCGATCGTCGGGCGCTACTACGGGCGTGCGCCTGCGCGCTCCTATTTTGCATCCTGCTCCAACGGAGGTCGCCAGGCGCTCATGGAAGCCCAGCGCCATCCGGAAGACTTCGACGGCATCATCGCCGGGGCTCCGGCTTACGATTGGGTCGGCGCCATTGCCGGTGGCTTCGCGTGGAACGCCCAGGCGCTCTTTGGAAGTTCCGACACCGCGATCACCTCCGCCATGACTCCTGCGGTTGCCAACGAGGTGAAGGCGCAGTGTGATCTCGCGGATGGTCTGAATGACGGAGTGATCGCGGATCCCCCACGCTGTGACCTTCAGGCATCGAAATCACGGTGTCCTTACGGCAAGGAGGCGGGCAAGGAGACGGATGAGTCATGCCTGAGCGCCCGGCAGTGGAGCGCCCTTGAAGCCATTTATCAGGGTCCTCACGATTCCAAGCGGCGCCCGATCTACCCGGGTTTCTCGCCCGGCGGAGAAGTCGGCACCTTCCCTGGCCTTGGATGGGAAGGGTGGATCTTTGGCGATGCCGACAAGGGCACCCACCAGCTGTTCTTCCTTCGAGGGTTCATGCGGGATTTCGTTACCGGCGACCCGCACTGGGATTTTCACCAGTTCGACTTCGATCGCGACTACCCCGCCGTACGGGACCGCTGGGGTCCCATCCTCAATGCGACGGATCCCGATCTCACGCGCTTCTTCGCGCGTGGCGGGAAACTGATCCTCTGGCACGGCTGGTCGGACGCGGCGCTGCCGCCGCTCGGCACGATCCGCTATCTCGATGCCGTGCTCGAGCGCATGGGACCTCGCGCCCGGGAATCGGTGCGTCTGTTCATGGCCCCTGGCGTGCAGCATTGCGTGGGTGGCCCGGGACCCTACATGTTCAATCCGGGGCCTGCGAAACCCGACGGACGACCCGAGTCCGACATGGGCAAGGCGCTGGAGCACTGGGTCGAGAAAGACGTGGCGCCCGAACAGATCGAGGCCTGGCGGCCGCGGGATCTGATGTCAGCGCTGTCCGGTGATCCGGATGCGGAGATCGAACGGACGGGGCTGCTTTGCGCCTATCCGGCGATCGCGAGCTGGGATGGAAAGGGGGATCCGAAGTCCGCAGCGAGTTATCAGTGCAAGACGGGCCACCAGTGATGCGTCGGCCAATTCTGCTCAGCGGTGCAGCAGGCGTGGTCCCAGATCCGCGATCCTCGATGCGCCGGTGAGCGCCATGGCTACGCGCATCTCCGCCTTCATGAGCTCGAGCACGCGCGTGACGCCACGCTCTCCATCGGCGCCGAGCGCATAGACCCAACTGCGGCCCAGCAGCACGCCACGCGCGCCGAGCGATAGCATTCGCACGACATCGAGGCCCGAACGCACGCCGCCGTCCACCAGCACGGTGAGCCGATCGCTCACCGCATCGACGATCGGCGGCAAGGCGCGCGCCGTGGAAGGCACCCCATCGAGCTGACGCCCGCCGTGGTTGGACACGACGAGGCCATCGGCGCCGAGGCGCGCCGCCTCGCGGGCGTCGTCCACGTCGAGGATGCCCTTGAGGATGAGCGGACCCTTCCATCGCGAGCGAATGTCCTCGAGATCGGCCCAGGTCACGGAAGGATCGAAGTTCCCGCGCATCCAGGCGAAGAAGTCCTCGAGGCCGGTGTGTCCGCGAAGCACGGGCTCGACATTGCCGAGGCTGTGGGGTCGACCCCGGAGGCCGACGTCCCAGGCCCAGCGTGGCCGGATGGCCGCCTGAAGTGTGCGGCGCAGGGAGCCCCGCAGGCCGCTCGCGCCGGCGAGGCCGGAGCGATAGTCCCGATAGCGTGAACCCGGCAGGGGCATGTCGACGGTGAAGACGAGCGCGCTGCACCCGGCCTGTTCGGCCCGCTGCAGCAGCTCGCGCATGAATCCGCGGTCGCGAATGACATACAGCTGGAACCAGAACGGCGCAGTAGTCGCCGCGGCGACTTCTGCGATCGTGCAGGTCGAGACGGTCGAGAGGCAGAAGGGAATTCCGGCAGTCTGCGCGGCCCGCGCCGCCTGCACTTCGCCGCGTCGGGCGTTCAGGCCCGCGAGGCCGATCGGCCCGAGTGCGATCGGCAGCGCTTGTTGATGTCCGAACAGCGTCACCGAGGGATCGAACGCCGAAACGTCGCGCAGCACGCGCTGTCGCAGCTCGATGGCTGCCAGGTCGGCCACGTTGCGGGCGAGCGTGTGTTCGGCGTAAGACCCGCCGTCGATGTACTCGAAAAGGAAATGAGGCAGCCGGCGGCGCGCGAGCTCGCGGAAGTCGGAGCAGGAGGCGGCGGGCATCGCGACGGCTAGCCGGTGTAGCCGAGCTCGCGCGAGATGAGCAGGGCGGTCTTTGCGAGCCATTCCTGCGCGCGGTCGATGTCGATGTGGTGGACCGCGTCCTGGAAGGGGAAATAGGGCACGGTGAGCACCGCGATGGCGTCGCCCGCGTGATCGAAGATCGGGTAGCCGATATCCGTGACACCCGCGACTTGCAGGCTGGGGAAGCGTTCGTAGCCCCGGTCGCGCACCTTCTTGATGACGGCATCCAGGTCGAGCGGTGTGGAGGTGCGAAGGTGTCGTGGAATGCGGGCCAGCATCGTCTTGCGCTGCTTGTCGGTGGCGTACGCGAGCAGGACGTGGCCCGAGCAGGTTTCCAGCAGCGGCACTTCGGCGCCCAGCCGTACGCTGAAAACGAGTCGCGCCGGCGAGTCCTGCTGCGCGACGACGTGTCCCTTGCCCTCGTAGTAAATGACGAGATGGCAGGACTGCTGGATGTCGTACGCCATGTCTTTCATGAGCGGATTCGCGGCGGCCGTGAGTTGCTGTACCGGCCGGAAGCGGTGCGCGAGCTCGAACAGCTTGAGACTCAACTGATACTTGTCGGTGTCGGGCTCGACCCGGATGTAGCCCCTCTGTTCGAGCACCACCAGCATCCGGAACAGCTCGCTCACCGAGCGGCTCAGTCGCTTGGCAATGACGGAGACGGTCAGGCCCTCGTCCTCGCGCGATAGCAGTTCGAGCACGTCGAGCCCTTTTTCGAGGGCAGGCGCGGAATAGGGCTTCTTGCGCGACTTCCTGCTGGAGCTATGCATTCCTCGCATCCCACCCAACATGCTTGCGAAAGTCAATTTTCATATATAGTATTTCTTTTCATAAGTAATACCTATAGGGATGGTACTCGTGTCCGGAAAGATCGTGAAGCTGACTGTCTCCGATGTCCGATTCCCAACTTCCGACGAACTGGTCGGGTCGGACGCGACCAACAAGGACCCGGATTATTCCGCAACATACGTCGTCATCGAGACGGACGACGGGCTCGCGGGCTACGGGCTGATCTTCACGATCGGACGCGGCAACGACATCTGCTGTCACGCCGTGCAGGCGATGAGCCATCTGGTCATCGGGCAGACGCTGGGCGAGATCACCGCCGGCATGGGGGATTTCTACCGCAGCCTGCAGTTAGATACCCAACTTCGATGGCTCGGCCCTGAGAAGGGCGTCATCCACATGGCGGCGGGTGTGATCCTCAACGCCGTTTGGGATCTCTGGGCGAGAAGCGTCGGCAAGCCCGTATGGCGACTGGTGAGCGACATGACGCCCACCCAGCTCCTCGACTGCCTCGATCTGACCTATGTCAGCGACGTGCTCACGCGCGAGGAGGCGCTCGCGATCCTGCGCGCGGCCGAGCCGGGCAAGAGCACGCGGATCGAGCATCTGCTCGCGCATGGCTATCCCTGTTACACGACTTCCGCGGGCTGGCTGGGTTTCAGCGACGCGAAGCTCGCGGAGCTATGCAGGGAGGCCGTCGGGAGCGGCTTCGGCCTGCACCTGCGCGAGCTCGTCGTAGGTCACGCCCATCATGCCGGTGCCGACCACCAGGCCCCAGCGCGCCGCATCGGCCGCCGTCGGCCGCACGCCGGCGTCGG
>WBZP01003706.1_pt1 | contig 16360 bp, 22 predicted proteins | sample 5204301 | NCBI WGS metagenome assembly WBZP01 (sample SAMN12412401, study PRJNA552823) | activated sludge metagenome | isolation source: activated sludge from nitrification reactor of wastewater treatment plant... | place: USA: Pennsylvania | collected 2017
TGGGAAGCGTGTTCGAAGCCGTACATGAGACGATCGGTCGACGCGTAGCGGTCAAGGTGCTCAAGCCGCAGTTCTCGAAAGACAAAAACGTCGTCACCCGGTTCTTCAACGAAGCACGCGCTGTCAACATCGTCTCGCATCCTGGCGTCGTCGGAAGCTTCGACTACGGCGAAATGCCCGACGGAACCGCCTACATCGTCATGGAGTATCTCGAAGGCGAGTCTCTGTCGGCGCGTATCAAGCGCACCGCCGGACCGTTCGGCTTCGACGCACTCCGCATCGGACGCCAAATCGGAGCCGCCCTCGCCGCCGCCCACTCCAAAGGAATCATTCACAGAGAAAATTACATAATTTCTATCGTTTGTTTCCACGTTGGCCACTTTGGGCCACAGCGACGGAGAAACAAACCATGTCCTCTCACAGTACCCGCAGCAGCAAGATCCGCTCTCACCAGTCATTAGTACGTAATACAGATCACAACATCAGAGTTTTTGGGTACTGTCGCGTGTCCACTGACATGCAAGTGCAACATGGGCTTTCGCTCGACGCGCAGCGAGCGGAGATCGAGCGCTACGCAGCGGATCGAGGCTGGATCGTCGAAGAAATCTTCGTTGATGGTGGTTTCTCGGCGAAGAATACCGATCGGCCCGCGTTTCAGCGGATGACGCGCGCAATCAAGGATGCCGACGGAGCGATCGCCGCTGTGCTGGTGACCAAATTGGATCGGTTCACTCGCTCGCTGCGCGACCTGTGCAACATCAACGAAGATTTGCTCGAGCCGTTCTGCTGCAATCTCGTGGCGATTCGCGACGGCATCAACACGTTTGAGACGATGGGAAAGATGCTGCTTCCGTTCCTCGCAGTCCTTGGGCAGATCGAGCGGCAAAACACAGGCGAGCGCGTAGCAGCGACGATCCAGCACATTCGCGAGCAAGGCGGGCATTACGGAAAAGTGCCGTTTGGTTTCTCGACGATAAAGGAGGGACGACTTACGAAGCTTGTGCCCGATCCGGTGACGCATCCTTGGCTCGAAAAGGCGATCGCGTGGTATCGCGAGGGCGTGCCGATGGCGGAGATTGCGCGACGGCTCAACGAAGCGGGAATCAAGCCGCGCTATGGACGGATTCTCGAGTGGACGACGTGCAAGATTTACGAACTTCTGCGCACGATGAGGATTCACAAAACGCGCGCAGTGGTGAGCGACGCGCGATATGACAAGCGGGAAGCGTACAAGCTTGCGTATCAGCTACGCGGCGAGGGGAAAACGTATACGGAAATCGCGGATGCGCTCAATGCTGCGGGGCTGCGTCCGCTGAAAGCCGCTGTGTTCCGCTACTACAGTGCGCAGGAACTTTTGCGGTCTGCCGTCTATCACGATCGCAGCACGCCGCGAGGGCTCGCGCTGTATCTGAAAGAACAGGGCCACAGCTTGCGCGAAATCGGCCAGCGGCTCGCGCAGTCGGGCCACTTTCCGAAGCGTGGCGGGCAGTGGTATCCGAACACGGTCCGGCTGCTTATGGTGAGCTAGGCGCGGTTTTGGGGGGCTTGCCGCTGCCTTCCCACTCGCGTGCCACTACCCACCGAACGTGAGCCAACCGCGCGGCACGCGCAGCGCATCCGCAAGCGCTGCCATGATGTTGCTCGACGTGCCTTCCTTGTCTCCGCTCTCAATCTCGCGAATCGTGCGCACCGAAACCCCAGCCGCCGCCGAGAGCTGACGCAACGACCACCCTTTGTCCTCGCGAGAGCGACGCAGCCGATCGGCTTGACCTGGGCCTAAAACTGGCGTCGGCACTGTCGGCGGTCGTTCTGCTTTTGGACGTGGCACGAGCGGCACACTATCCAGTGCGTCGGCAGTCTGAAATGGTGGATTTTCACGCTCTGTATCATTCATTCATCGACGATAGATTTTATTTCTGTGCGTTAAAATCGCCAAAATCACTTGAGTCTGCCAAATTATGTAGCGAAAGGAGCATGACCACATGAACCAGATCGCTCGCTCAAATCCCCGCAAGGAAGCGCATCCACTCGTCGCAATGCTCGACGAAACCGACGAAGACCAGCGACGGCTTCGCGATCTAATCCATCGGTTTCATTCGGGAAGGTGGCCGCTGTTTCGCTGCCTGGGAATGCGCAAGGTCAACGGATCGATCGTTGAGGCTGTCGAGTGGTTGCGCACAAGCCCCCCTCGGTACAGCGTGATTTACTGGCAGGCAGATGGGCTTGGGCTGTCGTGGATCAAGGCTCGTGGCCGACGGCACGCGACAGCAATGCTGAGTGAGCATACCTAGCGTGCTAGTTCGACGCTGACTTGGGCTTGCGGGCCTTGCCCTTCGCCTTTGGCTCGCCGGTCGTCTTGGCTTTCTTCGGCTGGGCCTTCTTGGGCTTGGCCTTCTTCGCTTTCGCCTTCTTGGGCTTCTCTGCCCCGCCATCGTTGGGATTGGCTTTTTCCTTCGGCCTATACTCCATGACCGTGTAGACCGTCAGCCACTTGCGCGTCCCGGCCTTGTTCCAGCGGATGCGATCTTCCTTCGCTCCCGGTTCGTCAAACTTGCGCACTCTTGCCATGTTGCCCCCCTCTTACGCGACGTTCTGCCGCTTCTGTAGTGTGTCCGAGCGGTCTAGGCGATAGACCGTTTCCTTCCCTGCAAAGCCCAATTGGGTCCCATAGTCGGTTGCAATGTCAAAAGGTTCATATCCGGGCTTGCGGATCTTCTTTGTGCTGCCACGGAAGTGCCCACCAGTATCTACAATCCGAAATACATAATCAGGATAAGCGCCAAAATAGATCCGTGTCCCGTAAGAAACTGCTTCGCCGCGAAGCGTAAGATCTGCCGCAACGCTAATGTATGGATAGCGATTCTTATCCCGCATATGCTGCTGAACGGTGATAATCGGCTTCTTCATTCGATCAAGCGGTCCGCCTTCCATTGCGAGCATCGAGGGTGGCGCGTCTGGGTAATATTCCGAGAGCAGCGCTTTTTCCCAGCCTCGATCGTCTGTCTGTACCTTGGGCTTCTTGTGCATTGTCTTGCGAGTAGACAAAAGCAGTAGCGCCACCGCACCTCCGACGAGCCATGCACCGTCCCTCACGACTGCTTCCTTGTCTGATTCAGCAGCAAGAAGACCAGGCCCAGACCGACGCCCCACTTCAGTGCGCTGGCGACGCTATCGCCCAACTCTTGAGCCCCTTTGATAAGCGGCTGTGCGCTCTCTTTGACCGACTTTCCTAGCTCGACGGCCACGCTAGCGTATGTGGTCGGTCCCATATGACCCTCTTTGTGGATCTCCTCGGACGCCAGACGGGACACGCTCCACGCTTCCAAGTACAGCTTGCGCTTCTCTTGTTCCGTCTGTGCTGCCTCTCCTTCTTTGAACGCTTTTTCTGCTGCCTTGATCTTATCGAGATAAGGCCCCCAGCGCTTGTGGTTTTTGTAACGCACATAAAGGCCCTCGTACCATGCAACCTCGGATGCGATCTCGAAGCTCTCTTTGGTTAGCTTGATCTGCTTTTCGGCAATCTCTCGAATCTTGCCAAGTGGCCACTGCGACACCGAGTCAAAGTCTAGCCTGGGAATGCTCACTTCCGCTTGTGCGCGCAGTCCTGCCCGTTGCCATACATCGAAGTCAGATCTGCCTGCTTGTTCCCAAATAGACATCGTATTTCCTCTGCGTTGTGATGGATGTTCTGAATCCGACGATCAAGCTATCCGGGTGAAAGGGGACGATGTGCGTCCGGCCCAGCCTGCTGGGCGTGCAGCTCGCGCAGGCCGGACGCGAGCAACGCTCGTTCGAGCATGCGACGTTCCCGCCATTCCATCACCTGCCGTCGTCCCCACAGGCACACCAGTGTGACGGGCAAGGAACACGCGAGCATTGCTACGATGCAACCTGCCAGCGCAACCAGCAGTAGCGCGAGCGGCACCGCAACGAATCGCGGCAAGCGATAGAGCAGAGCAAGAAGCGTCGGCATGACGAGCCTTTCTCAAATAAACAGAGCGATCGTCGCCTCGCCTTTGTTGGTGATCTCGACGGTCAAGTTGATGTCATCGGCACTCTGAATGTCGATTTCGCTGCACGCTTTGAAGCCACGGATCACCCACGCTCGCGGCTTGACGGGTCGTCCGTCAGCGTCGCGCAGTCCATGGGCAACCACCTGCTTTGCCCCGGTTCCTGTCACGGTAATCACGGTGTTAGGGACCGCGAGGTCTGGACGTGCTCCGACGATATCAATGGCCACTGCTGCCACGTCTGCGCCGATCAATGCGGTGTACTTGCGGACGGCAGCGCGGACGCTCTCATACAGGGTCTTTCCGTCGTATGGGTCTGTGATTTTCATGGGCTGGGCTCCTACTTCACTTGGTCGATCTGCTCTTTGACAAACACGCCAAACTCATACGTTCCCGTCTGAACACCGCCTTGCGCGCTGAGCGTGTAGCCGGTGACTTGGTTTCCGCTGACGTTCGCTGTCACCGTCAGCAGCATCGACACGCTGAAGTTGTCTTCCGGCTGGATCGAAATCTGCGGACGAGCTTCCGTCGCGAGTGGCCGAGGAAAGCGCAGCACAAACAGCGGTCCCGGCGGAATCAACGTAGAGACAGTGACACGCAAGCGATGATGACGGACGCGCGGATCTTCGTCGGTATTGCTGACGATTGCGGCGGTCGTACTAGCGGCAAAGCTCGACAGATCCGCCGATGTCACCTTTTCGCTCTCGGCTTCCGTCAGCACTTCCGACAGACGAGTCCATCGCGTGTCACGAGTCGGGCGCGTTCCGACGGGCAGCGTCGGCGCATCCAAGATGTAGACTCCGCCCAGGTACGTCACAACCTGATCGGCATAGTACGTCGTGCTGTCGTTGTACGCCGTCGGTAGCGAGCGACCACGACATGCCAAGATCCAGCGCGGCGCACCAGGCGTCTGCGGTGAATGTACCTCGACCGGCGGCACCACGCCCACGCCAACCCCACCGCGTGCGACGTACTGCGAGCCGTTGAACGTGACAATCTGACCGTCGGTATAGGCGGTGTTGTTGTTCCATTCTGAGACTCGCGGCAGGCTCGACGATCCCGATGACCCACCGACGACAACATTATCGGCAGTAAAGATGCTCATGGTCTGTTAACTCCTTCTTGGCGGTGGTGCGTAGACCGGCGCACGGGTTCCGCCTGTGTTTGCTTGCGGCGCGGGCCTGTAGGGCGTCGCCACCGGAAAGCCGCTGCCTTGGGGACTCTGCGTTGGACCGCTGACCGGCGGAGCCAGCACGATGCTAGTTCCCAGTCGCGTCGGAGAATTGACCACCATCCCGCCTTGCCCGCTGGCACGGCTGTAGAGGTACTGTTCCCACTGGTCGATCAGGTTTGCTGCGTCTCCCTCGGAAATCGGCGTGCTTTCGGTGATTCCCAGGCTCGCAAAAAACTGCTGTCGAATGCCCTCAATGATTGGCGATGGCATGGGCATTTACTCGACAGCGATTTCGCCGGTTTGGGGGTTGAAGTAGACCGCTTGCGCACGCATGAAGTTCCCCATCGGAGTCGGTAAGCCAACCGCTCCTTGTCGCAGCACTTGGCCAGCGGTGCGCGTCACCATCGTCTGCGTGCCGATCGGTGCGGGAACCGTCATTGACGAAGCTGGCTGAGTGATCACCGTCGTGCTGGTCGTCGCTGTCCGACTCAGAAGCGAAGTCATCAGCGCTTGCTGAATCGCACTCGGACGCAGAAACTCGAGGATTGCATCGACGACGCCATTGACGACCGCAACCCAGAACGCTTCGCGCTTGCCTTCCTCGAAGCTGGCTTGAATCTGTTTCGACAGTGCTTCGTTGGTGAACACTGGAGCGCCTGCCGAATCCACCGGGGCAGGCATCCCGCGCAGGAAAAAGATCCCCGTCGTGATGATGGCAGACAGCGACTTGAGCATCTTCGACCAGCGCTCGAAGCTGTCTTTCTGCGCATCCTGTAGCGCTTGGATAAGCTGGGGACTTATGGCGCTATTGCCACCCATCAGCGCTAGCAAAAATAACATTGAGTTGTTCATGATTCATCCTTTCGGAATGCGTGCTTTCAAGGCGTTGTTCTCTTCTATCAGTGCGTCGATTTTCTTTCGCAATGAATCAAGGTCTGTGCTTGATTTCATATCCTCCTTTGTTTCTAGGTTTATAGATTTGTTTGCTTTGTCCTGTGCTGCCGCTTGCTTGAGTAGTTGCGTAGCTCTCTGTTCTTTCTGCTTCGCCGTCCGTGCCCAATCGGGCAATTCATCGGATTCTAGGTCAGCAAGCTGATCCGAAAGATCACCCATCCCAAACACCCGCAGCACTTTGTCACCAACGAAATGCACGCCGCCGAGTAGGTCGTTGTACCAAGCTGCTTGCGCGGCTTGGAGTGAAAGACCACTTTTGCCGGTTCGCACTGGCGGCTGTATCACAAGCGGAATTGGATTATCGGATATCGCGTTTAATGGTCGAATCGCTGGGAATACGTGGCGCTGGTTTCCAATCCGTGCATCGTAGATATGAAATTCAATGGGCCATGAATTGCAGAAGGCGACGCCCAGAAGATGCGCGACCGCTTCCCAGCAATTCAAGCCATTGTCAGGCCATATTCGAGATCGCTGCGCGGGATGACAGCCCGCCACTGTCGGACCTTCGCCCAGATCTAGCTTGACAGGCTGTCGCCAAAGCCATCCTATGATTTGCTCTGGATATTGAAAGGCGAAAGTATGCTTATTGGTCGCAATCTTAGCAGCATATTCCACAAGGCCCGCCAAACAATCGGCTTGCTGTCCCGAGTGCTGATGTAACACAACGCGCGGCAGGTGATAGCTCGCCACCGCATCCCATACCGACGTTGGGCCTTGTGGGCGTGTCATGGTATTGCTCCGCTAGGCTGCAAACTTTTGCACTACGCTTTTCAGGGAATCGCGCATCCCGGCGTAGATCTGATCCGCCTCTTGCTGGTTGAACTCGCGGCCCGCGCACTGCGCCAGCTCTGGCCCGAAGATGAGAAGCTGCTCTTTGACCAGCCCATCAATGAGCGCGTCGTTACTGACAAGCGCTTGTGCGAACGCCGAAACCTCGTCAGGGGAATAGCCCTGCGCCGTCTCAAAACGCACCCAGCGCGCATCTTTGCCAGGCTCGGCAGATGGCTTTGCGGGAATGTCCTTTTCAGCTCGGTAATACTGGTTTTCGTGGATCACCACATCGCCAGCGCCATATGCTGTTTCTGGCTTCCACTTCCCCCAGCCGACGAGCGCCCGCACAATCAGCCAAAGATCGTTGCCGACGAAACCAGCCATCCCGGCGGCCAACTCTTTGATCACTCGGTCATAGCCGGACTCTGCGCGTGAGTAGTAGCGCAGCGCAATGGAGACAAGGAACACGCCAATCGTTCCCGCTCCTTTGTACTGTGGCGCAAAGCCTGCCAAGATACCGCGTACACGACCAGCAGCAAAGCCCCCGAGTGCGTTTAGCGCCGAAGCTCCCGCTGCACCCAGGATTGTGCGGCTTTTCGGTATTGCCCTGATCTCGTTGAATGCGTCCATGATTCCCCCCGTTGTGTCGATTAGTTGAGTACCTTTTTCCCTTTTTCAGCCAGCGCCAAAAGCGCAGTCAGAAAACCGATCAATTTCTCTGGTTCAGAAACCGGATCTTTGTCCTTCGATTCAGACATCAGCATACGGATCACTGCGTCACTCGCTCGGTCTGCCCGCGTGCTTTCGTGCGTGTGTGATTTTTCGATAAGTGTTAGCTGTGATTTCAATGGCTCGACGCTGGCTTGGATGATCTTTGCACTCTCGGCTGCGGATGTCTGAATGGCCGATTTCCCCACTTCGACAACCTCTTTGAGCATTCGCGAAACCTGATTTGGCATATCTTTCTGTTGTTCAATAATGAGCTGACTAAACTGATGAATTAGAAACATTGGATTGAGCGGATCGCCGCTTCCCGGCGTGCCTCGATAAAACTCCCAGGCTTCCGCCGTCGCAAACGATGTGGCCCCCGTCGTATCGTCCAAGATGGCGGGCGATGCATCTTGGTTGATAAACGACACCGACAACCGAAGACGCACGACGGAGCCATCGCCGTTTTGCTCGGTTGGGATTCGTCGCTGTCTGATCTGTGCGCTGACCCAATCCCAGAACTTGCTATCGCCAGCGAGTGAATCCGCGATCGCGTCCTCGGTAAGAATGACTCCGCCTTCCTCAATCGGTCCGCGAAAGATGGTGCGGGGCCGGTTGGCGCTGCTTGTGATGGCGCGCACTTCGACCATGCGCGCACCGTCGGGAACCACAACACCGTATAGCGTTCTCATGAATCCCATTTGACCCGAAATGTATGGAGCACTACACTTGCAGAAACGATTTTCGTACCATCGCCGCCGCTGTACGTATCGAGAGTGAAACGATCCGGGGGGATTCGTAATGGCAGGTAGAAGGGGTTGCCGGGCTTGCAACTGCCCGAACAAGATTTCTAAGCATTCACCGACGAAGAAGCTCTACTGCTCGGACCTGTGCAGGTTGCGCATGTGGCGCTGGCTGACTCGGACCCTGTTGACGCTGAAGCTGTGTCCACAATGCTCTGGGCTCATCAAGCGAGCGCGCTAGCGCTCTGCCGTGACCGTCAGAAGCGGGACTCGTCGCGTGTTCTTGTGCGCTTGCCACCGGGAACCGGCAAGACGGAGATCGGCGCACGGGCTGCGCTCCAGTGGGTCATGGGTGGGCGGTTTCGTCGAGCGTTGGTGAGTGTCCCGACGGGGCAAATCTTGGCCAACTTTTACCAACGGCTGGTCAATCTGACACGACTTCCCGTTGCCATTGAGCGTGCGCATCAGGTCGATTTGCTCAAAAGTCGGATCGTAGTCGGGAGTCAGCCGACGCTGTGGTCACGCCTCGCGAAGTATGCAGACGATACGCTCTGTGTGATCGATGAGTGCCACCATGCCAACATCGACGCACCCGAGAATCTGCGAGTCTTGGATCGCTTTCGACACGTCGTAGGGCTCTCAGCGACGCCATGGTCAAACGGCTGCGAGTCCCTGTTTTCGGCTTCGGATACGTTCGCGATGACCCTCGACGACGCGCAGCGACAAGGCTTCGTCTGTGAGTACCAAGTCTTGCCGTGGACAGAGCCGAGCGGCCCGTGGGGGCTCGTGTTCTGTGAAACGAACGCCGATTGTGAGCGCCGAAGCGCCGCGCATCCTGGTAGCGCGTGGATCGGTGTGAACGTCCCGCCCGGCCTGGTCAGTGCGCGCGTGCGTGCCTGGAAGGGAAGGCAGCTCGCCGTGCTCTATGTAAATCGGATGCTGCTAGAGGGGTTCGACGAGAAACGCTGCGGCCAGGTCTGGATCGCGAAGGAGTGCGAGAGCGACATCATGATCGTGCAGATGGTGGGGCGCTCACTCCGGTACGCACCCGGTAAGCGTGCATCCATCTACTGTTGCTCCCCCACCATGGTTGACCGGGTACAGCAAGCGCTGTACCGGCTAAACTTCCCCGCCACTTGAGGACAAATTGCCCGACTTTCATGGGTAGTTTTGCGTAGAACAGTTGCGCGGGTTTAGGTCCATTTTTGAAAGTGACACAGTGAACCTAACGCCCCATTTTCCCGCCCCGATTTGATGTGCCGAGAGAGGCGACCCTTCCCCACATTCCGCTTGACCGGGCCGGTCTGCCGCTGCTAACAGGCCGGGTAAGCGCGGGATACGTCGGTATTCAGTCGGAAAGGGAGCCCAACCATGAAAGCGCTTCTACACACCTTGTTACTCGTCGCTAGTCTCGCCGGTTCGGTTTCCGCTGCGGAGCCTGACACGAGGTGGCGGGCCGTGCTTGGCAACATCGAGTCCAGCATTCCCGGCAAGCCGATCAAGTCCGTTTCCATCGCTCCGGTGGATGGCGCGCAAGGCGGCGACGTAGCCATCGAGTTCACCGACGGCACTTCACACCGACTTTCCACGCAAGGCTACGCCCAAGCCGCGCAACTCGCCCACGGTGGTCAGTCCTTCGGCTTCACGATGATCGAGTTCTACATCGACACCAAAGGCGATCTATGGACCGCTTCACGCGCCATCGTGCTCTACCGCAACGGCAAGCGCGCATCCGTAGTCGTCCCCGAACGGCAAGCAACCGTAGGCTGGGCCTTCCGAGATGGCGGCAAGTCGATCGCGGTGTCAACGCAAGGCACCCACGGCCCGACCGGCCTGGGCCTGTACGACGTAGCCACTGGACAACGAATCGCCAAAGCCGACGGCAACGAAGGCGATCCCAGCCCCAAGTGGATGCAGGGTGAAAAGCTGCTGTTTTGTTGTCGGGTCAGGGCAACGACGGAGGCTTATCGGGAGTGATAGGATAACCCATACGTCACTTCGACAGCACCGAACGAGCATTCCGTCGCATATTCGAAGTGGCTTGACTGTACCCAAAGTCGAATGTACTAGATTTATTACGGTAGTCTGAACCTGCACAGAAATGAAGGCGATCAGCCGGTTCGACAACTAACGCAAATAACTGTCCTCATCGCGTAGGTGGAGTATGGCAACTAAGATAACACTATTCAATCACAAGGGAGGAGTCGGGAAAACGACTCTAACGATTAACATCGCTGCGGCATTGGCTGAAGCCGGCCAACGAGTAATGCTAGTTGATGCAGACCCACAGTGCAATTTATCCGCATTCTACTTAACCGAGAAAGAGTTGGATTCACTTCTTGGGGAAACTGGTGAGACAGACACGAGCCAGACGCTATGGGGCTCAATCAAACCGGTGACGCGCGGACGTGGAGGCGTTCGCTCAATCCCTCTCCGCGAAATCAATAGTGAGAAGACCGCCTTCCTGGCTCCTGGAGATGTGCTACTCGCAGAGCATGAAGAAGCGTTATCACGAGCATGGACAGACTCCTTTTCGAGAATGGAGCGAGGGTATGATGTGATGTGCGCAATCGCTGATGCTGTCAATGTTACCGCTGCGGCAGAGTCAATCGATATAATCTTGTACGATTGTGGGCCAAATATTGGTCCTCTGAATCGAGCAATAATTTTGGATTCAGATTACTTTATCACGCCGGTCGCAGCGGATCTATTCTCTCTTCGGGCTTTAACGACGGTAGGCCGAGCGATTGCACAATGGGTCGACGACTGGAGGACTGTACTCCAGCTTGCACCTGACCACTATAAATCCCGTCTGTTACCTGGTGCACCCAAATATCTTGGCTATATCTCATCAGCATATAAAGTGTCACGAGGTAGACAAGCTGCTGACCCGCATGCTGTTTGGGAATCGAAAATTGCACCAAGAGTCAGCCGCCGAGTGGTTGAGGAATTAAAGAAAATAGACGTTGCCCTCGTTCCCTTCAGTGCCTCTAATAAGATTGGTGCTGTTAAGCACTTCCATAGTCTGGCGCCTAGGGCACAGGAACTCGGTCTGGCCATAGGTGACCTGCGCGGGCATGTAAATCCAGGCCACTACAGACAAGTTGATGAGGCAAAATCGGAGTTTATTTCAATAGAGAAGGAAATTATGCGACGATTGCGCTTGGGCGCTGTCCCCCCGTAGACGTGCTATCCAGCTGAGGTCAGACAGTGGCGGGCCCTAGATGTACACAGGCCTGCATTCAGTCGCGCAGATTATCGCTGAGAGGATACTATCATGTCGGCTTCTCATGAACAATGCCATCCAATCGCGACGCCCTCACCAGGGTCAGATTGGATGGATACCAACCAGACACTTGCGTTGTGGGGTATTCAAGAGAATTTGCTTCAGTGGTATCGTGCGATTTTCTTGGCGTTCCTCAGTTTTCTAACCCATCCGAGCGTTGGGTCGTTGGTGCGGCGATGGTGCTCGGGTTACCGGTTGTGATCTTGGGTTTCCTGGCGATTCGATGCTGGAGAGAGATTTGTGAAAAACGCGGTGAATGTGCCCGATATTGTGTACTCCAACTCATAAAGTTATCAGATGGACCTCATTCGGAGCATACTTTTTCCAGATACATCTATTTTGAGACGCAAGAGGACGATCGTGCTGCCAAGCTCGCACTGCTTGGAAATATGACCCCAGGTATGTCTACTGAAACAACGCGAGTGCATTTGGGAACGTGGCTTCCTTCCATTGTACGGTGGATTTGGCTATTGGTTGCCATCTCCTATGCAATACGTGTCATTATTTCTTTGATGTTTCTGAAATAGCGTAGTGTAATCTCGGACTTATTATGGTTTTGCTACATAGTTTTTGTCTTTGTATTTGCACACTATAGAGGCCCGGATGCACCGTGGTTCTCAGGTGAAATGATGCGGCTAGCCTGCGTCGCTCGGTTTGTACAGTGGATTGACCCGATGGCGTTGCGTCTTCCCTGGTCGTGTCGCTAGGCGGACGACAAGAAGACATCTTACGATCCGTCATGATGCAGTCCAAACTCGGGAGTGTATCACAATCTCCGCGCGGGCGTCCGATTGCCACGTTCGACCGTTCAAATGGGGCTGTGTTTGTGTCCGGCGAGCCTGCACTGGAACGGTCGAGTGTGTTCCGGGTTGCGTGCTCCCCCCATGTTCCCCCCTCATTCTGCGGTCAAGTCTCCTATTGTAATGCCATGTCGAAAACGTAACTAGAAGCACTGACAAATCTTAGCCTCTGTCAACAATTACCAAGCCTTTACCACGCCATATTTTACGATTTGGCGACGGGAATGTAGGTTTGTGGTTGACAGACATTTCAAGCAATTTTTTCGCACCGTCGAGCACTCTTAATCCATGGGGCTTTAAAATGGTCATTATTCAGGTCTGCCAGCCTACTGGATGGACCGGGCTGGTGGTTGCTTGGGCAGTGGTCCGGTCACGGGCTGGTCAATTCGTCGCTGGCTCGTCAGACTTGGGCTACCTTGGCAGAAGTTGCCTACTTCTGCGGGGCAGAACGCTCGCTCGGGCAAGCCGTTATGTGAATAGCAGTGTTTGCTTCTGATCATAATGAGCACAGGAGCGGCCCGGTCTTTGCCGATATCCGATCGGATGGACACTAACCTCGCGGACGAGTCCGTTCCCTTCTCGTCGAATGAGCAAGGGACGCAGACTCGCATGTTTACGGGAAAACATGGCGAGGACAGCGACTACCGTTTCGTCTTCTTCTTTGGACAACCGAAGACAGACGAGAACCCCCCGTCTGAGCCCATGGTCGTTAGGATCTAAGCAACTGAGCCAATCAGGAGAACCCCACCACCGATGACCTGCTTGGGACACCGGACGAAGCCCGATCCGTCGCTGTCAGTCGTGGCCTTGACTGTCCTGTCGGGTAGTCATACCTTGCCCGACTAGAGATGGTGAATTCTCATAATCTCGAATCGGTCAGGAACAATTAGCGGAGGAAACTATGCGGAAAATCCTGCTCTCTGGTCTCGTTGCGGCATCTCTGGCCACCGTCGGTTGTGGCAATGATGCGGAGGAAAATGCAAAGTACGACTTCACTGGGATGTGGATGGGCGCGCTGTCTTCCGCCTCGGTCACCTGTTCAGACGGGAGCAGCGTCCAAGCGGAGTCTTCACAGGTCTCGTTCACAATCATGACGGCTGGCAACAGTCAAATTTTTTGGCATGCCAAGTGCGGCGACCTGTACTTCGACCAGCATGGAAATATCGCAACGCAGTCTCGGGCTGTGACATGCCCACCAACGACTACACCAACTTCGCTCGTTACTGGAACGATTCGGGACACAGCGCTTGTTCTCAATGGCAACGCACTTCAAGTAGATTTGTTCACCGACTACACCGTCGCAGCATCAGGCAAGACGGGTTCGTGCAAGAACATCCATGCTTCGGGCGTTCTGGTCCGCACTGGCGGTAAGTAGACCAGCCACGGTTCGCCCGACCGAGACAGACTTGCGCACCGGATCGCTGACTGTGAAGAATATCGGCCAAGTGCAGCGCATTGGCTTCTCGCTCGTCGCTCAGTAGCGATTCCGCTCGACCTGGCATGCCGCTGTGCGGCCTTGCTGGCATGATTTCCCTCGGAAGTTGAGGGGCCGTGGCGCGTCGTGGTCCACTCTTGGACCACTTTCGCGATCCAGAACGAGCGAGGGAATGCATACGACACCTGCCACAGATGAGCCGAGGGTTTTCGTGCGGGAGGTGCCGATTCCAATTATTCGACTGCTCGTCGGTGCTGTCGCCAGATGCCGCTGTCCGCTGGCGAAGCGATCTGGCGATCGGTACCTGCCTACTGCGAGCGTCTGGGACGCATCTCCATCTGCTCCATGTCTCTCCCAGTGGTTGGCCGGCTTCGGCGAGCCATCGCTGGGCCCATTCTGTAGGATTCGTCTTTTTTGAGTGCTCCGACGAGAAACGTGGCGTTGTCAGACCTCGGGTCTATCTTGTGGGCCGGAGGATACAAATGAGCAAAACAAGAAACACAAATCGAACCAGCCCCCAACAATCGACATTGAAGACACGGCATCGAAACGGCTATGCGGAGTTTTTCGACGAGAAAACCCAGCGCTGGGAGAGCACTCACCGAAGGACCCTGGCCAAAAGAATCGGAGAGGACAGTCTCGATGGGATGCAGGTTCACCACATTGACGGGAACAAACTCAACAACACCCCCCACAATCTGGTGGCACTGACGCCCAGGATGCATGGACGCGTCGAGTCTGTGCCGACGGCGTGCTTCAAGTGTGGACGCACCAGCCATTGGGCAAAGGACTGCGTTGCGGCAACAGACTACAAGGGCACACCACTGACGAGTCGTCGGCGATAGTGCATCAGTGAACACGACTTGGGATGCTGGAAACCAGGTTCTCTTCTTGTGCCAGCGAAGGTGATTTTCAGCAGGTCACTCGCTCGGTTTGCTGCGGCGGGCTGCCCGTAGTCAGACACTGCGGCGTCCTGTAAGGATGCAGGCGGTTGGCTGCCATCGGAACACCGTCGCACCAAGGAAAGATGCTAGCGACTTCCTGCCGCAAGACAGCCGGAGGCGTATGCCCAATCAGATTTTGTCTAAAAAGCTCTGCGGACTTGACAGGTTGCCGTGTGTGCTTATGTGAGCAGGCATGAATACTAGCTTTCGACCTGGAGATCATCTCGCGGTAAACAGAGTGCTCTACGAACACCACGGCATCTACCTAGGCGATGGCTCGGTGATTCACTTCACCGCAACATCGAAGCGGAAAGAGGAGGCCGAAATTCGGATCGATTCCATCGACGACTTTGCCAACAAAGATCGGGTACGGCGCGTCGAGTACGCAGAATGCTCACCACCTGAAGTGGTTATTGATCGTGCTCGGAAATGTCTTGGGCGGGATGGATACAGCCTATTTTCCAACAACTGCGAGCACTTTGCCAGGTGGTGCAAGACAGGCGCTCAAGAAAGCCAGCAGATACGTGAGTTGGTCGGGAAGTCGGCGAGTGTCGGCAGCAGTGCCGGCCTCGGTGTTGTGTCGATTGGCGTGGTTTCTGCAACTGGCACAGTTGCAGGGCTTAGTGGGCCGGGGATCATGTCTGGGCTCGCAAGTGTCGGCAGCACGATTGGCTCGGGGGCTATCGGGGGAGTTACGTTGCTCGCTGCGGGACCATCCATTCTGACGACAGCAGCAACTCATGTGGCACTGAGGGACGATCCCTGTCTGCCGGAGCAAGAGCGTTCCGCAAGGAAAGTTGGGCGGTGGGGAACGACGGCTGGTTCTGTTGCTGCTGGTGGGGGTGCCGTGGCGATTGTGTCTGCTGCCGGGGTACCAGGACTCAGCGCTGCTGGCATCACATCTGGCCTCGCTGCCATCGGAAGTAGTGTCGGGGGCGGGATGGCAACGGGTGCGTTTGTTGTAATCGCTGCTCCTGCGGCTATCGGAGCATTGGTTGGGTGGGGACTCTATCGGCTGCTATCCCGACGACAATAGCGTTACCGGCAACGATCACCCATCGCTGGCGAGTGGTGTCGCCAACCAGGTCACCTCGCGGCCACCGCGAGGCCCAGCCTGATGATGTACTCCCAGGTTCCGGCGATGGTGCGGAAGCCGAGCTGTTTCTTGGCTCTTTTCACGCTCAGGTAGGTGTTGGGTAGCAGGCGGGCGCAGACGTTGACGCGGCCATCCAGCGGAGCGTCGTAGTCCTGCGGATTTCCCACCACCGACTGAAACCAGTCGCCATTTGGTCCGCTCTCGACTTGACGAAGACGGCCCGCAGGCCGTAAGAAGCTCGACGCAGGACGATCATGCGTCTCGTCTAAAGAAGTGGTCGCTCTTGGTTCAACAACTGGTAGCGACGGATGAACCTGCGCAGGCGACACAACCGATGCTGGCTCTGTCGTCATCAGCGAGGACCAGTCTTGCTCCGTCGCGCCGCCCGCCCCAGCCCAGAGCGGGCCTTTCATTCGGTCGGCCTTGGCCGCCAGATCCG
>WBZP01003707.1_pt1 | contig 16359 bp, 14 predicted proteins | sample 5204301 | NCBI WGS metagenome assembly WBZP01 (sample SAMN12412401, study PRJNA552823) | activated sludge metagenome | isolation source: activated sludge from nitrification reactor of wastewater treatment plant... | place: USA: Pennsylvania | collected 2017
CGATGGACACGATGCTGCCGATCTCGTGGTCGACGATGCCGGCGGCGAAGAGGTCGCCACACGAGAACGTGTTGGCGTTGACCACGGCGACGATGGGCCCCCGGTACACCTGCCTGCGACTGTTGCACGCGTCGGCGTCACTGATCGGCAGATGCTGGGAGAACTCCTCGCCGAGGTCCAGTGCGGACCGTGTCGAGCCGGCCCAGTCGCCGAAGTCGGCGCCGTTGCCGTCCGCCTCGGCGATGGTGGCCATCGCCTCGGTAGCCCGCACGGCGAACCGCATCGGTTCAATCGGGCGCCGCGCCGCAAAGAGCTGGAACAGCTGCTCGGCGGTGTCGATGACGCCGCCGGGATTCGAGCGCAGGTCGATGATCAGTCCCCGCCGCGGCAGCTGCCCTAGGACGTCGGCAACGGCGTCGACGAACCGATCGGTCTGATCCACGTCGAAGGTCCACAGGCGGAGGTATCCGAACGTCCCGTGGGAGGTGGTCAGTCGTCGGGCGGACATGGCGTCGGCGAAGCTGGTCTCGATCCAGTCGGCTGCCTTGGCCGTGCGCCGGTTGCCGGCACGGTCGTGCTGCCAGAGCAGCGGCTGGAACAGCAGCTTGCGCGCCCGCCGAGCCGCTTCGCTGGTCGCGTCGATGGCCCGCCGGGTGCGCATCTCGATGAGGTCGGTGGCTGTGGTCGCCTTGGCAGGCTCGATGGCTCGCCACTCGAACCGAACCGTGCGATCGGCGTCGCCCGGGGCATCACCGTCGAGGCGGTAACCGATGTCCACCCACAGCTCGTCTGGCGGCGCCAGGAACTCCAGCGGTCGCTGCGTCAGCGTCTCGAGCGCCCGGGCGCGTCGGGCGTCCGGACGCCCACCCGTCAAGGTCTCGGCGTATCGGTCAACGGCGTTGGCAAAGGGCACACCGTTCCAGGTGGTCAGCACGGCGCCGACGGCGAAATCCGGGTCGCCGGCGTCGTCGCTGATCTTGGTGACCACGTAGGTGGGCGAGAGGTGCTCGCCGTAGGACTCGGCCAGGAACGGCAGGGCGGCGACATACGGCGTCACCGCCGAGTCGGCGGCGCGCACGTACAGCTGGGTGTGCTGGTCGCGGAGGCGGTTGATCAGCAACGTCAGCTCGCCCACGAAGCCGGCGGCGGACAGGTAAGGAATCTGCCGGCGAAGCGCATATAGCGCCCGCACTGCGTCGAAGCCGTACAGCGCTCGTTTCTGGGCGTAGTGGACGTAGACATCTCGGAACATCGTCAGCCAGATGTCGACGAGGTCGTGGCGTTGGGCGACGCTGAGCTCGACGGGCTGCCAGGCTTGTTCGGTTCTCGGGCGCACCACGTCGGACAGCGGGCGTCCGCGCCGTGCGTCGATGGTGTCAGCCGACAGCGCACTCATCGGCCGAACCGCGCTCGCAAGGGCGCCAACACACCGCCGGCGATCGGAGCACTGTCGAGGAGATCGAAGAACGCTGCATCGTGGGCGATCGTCGGGACGGGCGGGATCCTCACGCTGGCCGGGTTCTTCGGTGGTCCAGCCCGCCCGAGTCGACGCGTGTCGGGCATGTCCAAGAACAGCTCCAGCGCCGCATCGGGCGCGAACCGCGGTCCGGCAGCGGCGCGCGCCTTGGCGCTGACGATCGCCGCCTGCGGATGCTCCTGGACATCGGTCAGGGTCTTCATGACAGCCGTCCATGACCACGCGATGGTGTGGTCGGCTGGATCAGGCAGCGCAACCAGGCGAGCCCGACCGCCGACGGTCAGCGGGCACGTTGCAGGCGCACCGGCCTGCTTCATCAGTGCGGTGTACCCGTAGGTCGGGACCCCGTTGCAGACGACCAGTGCGACGTCGCGCTCGGTTGCGGCAACGATGCGCTGCCAGGGCGTGCCGGATCCCCTGCCTGCGAGGACCGTGACATCGGCGAACGCTCCCGGAACCAGCTGTCCAACGGGGCGCTTCCAGCACCGCTGCAGCAGGACGCCGGGGTTCGTGGTGACCATCTCGACGATGTCTCGATCGGTCAGCGTGTAGCCGAAGAGGTCGGCCGCCAGCCGGGCGACCTTCATCTCGCCGAGCAGGTTCTTCGTTCCCGACGGTCCCCAGTCGGACCCGAGGCAGACCCGTACGCCGCGGGAGCGCACGTCGTCGATCAGCGTGGTCTGGGCGTACAGCACGATGTTCGACAGCGGCGACCACACGACACCGCCGGCGTCGTGCTGGCCCCACTTGGCCCAGTTCGCCGAATCGACCGCGCAGCAGTGGATCCCGATGAACGTCGGTAGCAACCCGTCGGCGCGTGCCAGGTCGGTGTAGTCGCGCAGCACGCGGGACTCCTGGCGACCCTCGGCGCAGTGATAGATGAACCCGGACCCGCCGATCATCCGCCGCACCGACGTCGCCAGGGCTTCGCTCGTCTTGGTCACCACCGACGTGTAGATCAGGTCGTCCCTGCCCGAGCCGGCGGCCTCGGTGTCGACGTTGCGCATCACCGTTCGGTAGCCGCGATTGGCTGTCGGCCAGCCCTGCACGGCCGTCGCCCCGCCGGCCATGGCGCGCACCTGGACGTAGGCCAGGAGGGCCTCCGGGCAGGCCTTGGCGTAGACCCAGGCCGGCTCGGTGATCGACGCCGTGTAGGTGCCTGCGTTCGTCCAGTGCTTGTTGTGCAACCACGGTTGCGTGCGACCGGGCTCGAACCACAGCGGCAGCGCGTTGTAGGCGAGGTGGTTGTGCATGTCGATGAAGCCCGGCAACACGAACCCATCGCCGACGTCGACCTCGGGGGCGTGCTCGAAGCCGGCGACGCGCTCGGCACCTGTGGTGACCTCGACGATCGCGTCGCCGCGGATCCACACCCGACCGGGCAGCGGGTCGGCGTTGGCGCCATCGACCATCGAGGCGATCCGCCCCTTGATCACCAGCTCGGACATGGCCGCTGCCTCAGGCCGGAACCGCAGGCCACGTTCGGGCCACGGTCGGGACGGTGACGGTGATCGTTGCCCGCTTCATCTGCTTGGTTTTCCCGGTCCGCGCCGCCCAGGCGTCGAGCGCGAGCATCCACGGGGGCAACCCCGGCGGAAGGTCGCGCTCGGGGATCGGGGCGAGATCAGCCGGGACGAGCGTCGTGCCGTAGTGCGACAGGGGTGTGGCGACATCCTGGGTGACGACGCCGTGCAACGCATCGAGCGCCGCGTTCCACGACACGCACAGCCGCTTGAAGGCCTCGGCCTTGGTGATCGAGCCGCTGGCGCTCGACGACTCCGGGTACGTGGGGTGACGAACCGTCGCGTAGGCGCTGGTGCAGGCCTTGCCGCGGGGAGTCAGCCTCCACGACCGGTAGGCCTGATCGGCGAGCTGGCCAAGGGTGATGATCGCCTCGATCTGCGATCCTCCGACGATGCCGTTGATCCACCGGTTGCGGTACCGGGTGATCTCCGCGTCATCGACATGCTTGGCAGCGCGCGAGCCGAACACCGAGTACAAGAAGGTATTGACGAAGACGTAGCTGCGGTTGATACCCAGGCGGGCGAGCAGGCCTTGTGCTCGCTGCCCCGCCTCGCCAACCAAGATCCGCCGGGCGATGGCCTCGTGAGCGGCAGGGTCTTGGCCGATGACCAGCACCCTGGCGGTGCCGTCCAGCCGGCCGCGATGGAACACGGGCCCCCACTCGACCCGAAACGAGTCGACCGGGTAGACGGACTCGTCCGGATACTCGCCAACCAGGTCCCGGTACGGCTGTCGCTGGTAGCCCCGATCGAACTCGCGCATCTCCGACCTCCCGATCGCCGCCGGCCTTCGTGACGGCGGGATCGCTCGTCACGAGAACTCGGTCACCCAGAGAGCTGGCCGCCCGACCGCTGATACGCCAACGGCACAGGCTGCTATGGACGGCTCAGCCGGGGATCTCCACGGTGGCGGTGAGCTGTGAGGACGAGCCCGGGGTGGTCTCGATGATCAGTTGCAGCTTCCACGAGCCCGGTGCCGGCACCACCCACACACCGGAGTAGTGGTTGGGGCCGAGGCGCTCCAGCGTCAGCGGCGAGTTGGGGATGGATCGCTCGGCCAGGGCGGCGCGGGCCCGCACGCCTGCCACCGGTTTCAGGCTGCCGCCGGGTGGGGTGATGACCACATGGATCTCGTTCGAGCCCACCTGACCGGGGCCCACGTTCACGTCCACGATCAGGTCGGCCTGGCTCAGCGTGGCGCTGAACGCCTTGCTGGGCGGCCCGGCATGGGGCGGCACGGCGACCAGCCCGGCGGCCAGCGCCACGACGGCCACCGACAGCACGGCCTCGGCGCCCACCGTGCGGCGGATGGACGACGGCCCGGCATGGTGCAGCGCCCACCGGCTCACCCCACCGATCGCCACGACGACCACCACGACCACGAGCTTGCTGACCAGGTACCGGCCCCAGGCCGAAGCCGTCAGATCATCCAGCCCACCGGACAGCTTCAGCGTCTGCGACACGCCGGTGACCACGATCGCCGACACGGCCCACACGGCAACGGAGGAGAACCGGCGCATCGTCGGCTCCTCGGCATCGGAGAACCACGGCGCACCACCCACGGCGAACAGCATCAGGCCACCGGCCCACACGGCGACGGACGCCAGGTGCACCAGGTCCAGACCGATCCACAGCGAGGCGGGCCGGGTGGCGTTCGGGTGACCGGTGGCCGAGAACGACACCAGGGCGACCAGCGCCGAGACCAGCCCGACGCTGCGCCACCACGTGGCCTGCCGATCACGGATCGCCCCGATCAGCACCATCCACACCACCGCCGCGCCGATGCGCAGCAGGTATAGCTGGCCGGTGCGCGTGGTCAGGGCGTCACCCAACCCCAACCCGGTGAACCCGTCGGTCACGGAACCGGCGCGCAGGCGAACGCCGAACCACGCCAACACGCCGACGCCACCTACCAGCGCCACCACGGCCGAGACCCAGAGCAGCCGGCGGGTCCTCGGCGCCCCGGCGCCCGGCCCGGTGGACAGCGCCACCCAACACCCGCCGCCCAGCGCGGCGATGACACCCAGCATCGAGGCCAGGCGCATCACCCCGGCGACCCGGCTCACCCCCGGCGCGACGGTCGTCCCGGCGCGAACCCTGTCGATCAGCGCCGCGGTGTCCACGCCCTGGGCCGTGCCCACCTGGAAGGCGAACGCTCCATCGACCACGTGGCCGTCAACGGACGCGACTCGCCACACCACCACGAAGGCGCCGCTGCCAAGGCCGGAGACGTCGGCGGCGATGACGCTGGCGTCGCCTGCCCGGCGGGCGTCACCGACCGGGTGCTCCGCGCCACGCTGGTCGTACAGCCGGATCGACGCCAGTGATGTCTCGATGTCCTCGTCGAAGTCCAGCAGGATCCGCACGGGCGCGGTCTCCAGCACGGCGTTTGCCGTTGGCACGCTGGCCACCAACCGGGCATGGGCTGAGGCAACCGGGATGCGCACCCCGAAGATGACCCCCGCGACCGCCACTACGGTCACGATCACCAGGCCGGCACTGGCCCACCGCTTCGTCATCCGTACACCCCGGCTGCGCCCACACCGGCGATCTCGGCCCGCCCCAACAGCCAGGCCAACCGCAACCGGTCCCCGGCGCGCATCGCCGCGTCGGGCATCACCGTCATGCCCATCTGCCGACGGCTGGCCCACAGCATCGTCATCCGCCGCAGATCCTCGGCGACGTAATCGGCCGGCCAGTCCTCGATCGTGTAGCCCAGGCCGAGGTCGAGGCGATGGACCTCCACCTCCCGGCAGCGCAGGAACGGGACGTCGACGGCCGGGCGCGGCCCGGCAGGCGACATGCCGATGATCGCCCAGGCCTCTCCGGGCAAGCCGGCCCAGCACTGCTCCAACGCCCAACTGGCCGTGCGCACGTCGGCCACCAGCGCTGCCGCCGAACGCCCGGCGCCCGCCTCGATGTCGGCGTTGCGCTGCTCCATGCCACCGGGGTACATCTGTCCCTGCTCACCGCGTCCGGCGGCTTCGAGGACGTTGCGAAGCGCGTCGGCGTTGCGCGCCACGTGGGTCAGCACGTGGCCGACGGACCACCCCTCCAGCAGTGACGCCTGGCGGGCTTGGTCATCGCCCAGATCGTCCAGCGACTGCAGCAGATGCTGATGGGCGCGGGCGGCCCGCTCGACGTCTCGATCCAGGCTGCTCATCGGCCGTTCACGGTAGCCGTGCGGCGCGTGGCAACCTGGGCGTCATGACGAACACCGCAGTGCAACTCGGCATGGTCGGCCTTGGCCGGATGGGCGCCAACATGATCCGCCGGCTGCAGCGGGCCGGACACGACTGCGTGGCCTATGACATCAACGCCGACACCGTCACCGCCATGGAGGGCGAGGGCTTTCGCGGCGCCCGGTCGCCCGCCGAGCTGGTCGCCGCGCTGGACGCACCGCGCAACATCTGGCTGATGGTCCCGGCGGCGTACGTCGACAGCACCATCGCCACCTTCGCCCCGCTGCTGTCTCCTGGCGACACGCTGATCGACGGCGGCAACAGCTGGTACCGCGACGACGTCGATCGGGCCGGCCCGCTGGCCGAGCAGGGCATCCACTACCTCGACGTGGGCACCAGCGGCGGGGTGTTCGGCCTGGAGCGCGGTTACTGCCTGATGGTGGGCGGCGACGACGAGGCCGTGGCCCGGATGCGCCCGGTCTTCGACTCGCTGGCCCCCGGCGTGGACGCCGCGCCGCGGACACCAGGACGCGAGGGTGAGCCATCCACGGCCGAGGAGGGCTGGTTGCACTGCGGCCCGGTGGGCGCCGGGCACTTCGTCAAGATGATCCACAACGGCATCGAGTACGGGATGATGGCCGCCTACGCCGAGGGCCTGAACGTGCTGGCCAAGGCGAACATCGGCGCCGGGACGCAGACCAAGGACGCCGAGACCGCCCCGCTCAGCCATCCGCAGTACTACCGGTACGACCTGGATCTGGCGGCGATCACCGAGCTGTGGCGGCGCGGCAGCGTGGTCACCAGCTGGTTGCTGGACCTCACCGCCGAGGCGCTGGCCCGCGACCCGCAGCTCAGCGCCTTCGCCGGGCGGGTCAGTGACTCCGGCGAGGGACGCTGGACGCTGCACGCGGCCATCGACGAAGGCGTCCCCGTGCCCACGCTGGCGTCGGCGCTGTGGGACCGGTTCTACTCCCGCGAGCGTGGCGACGTCGCCCACCAAGTGCTGTCGGCGATGCGCGCCGGATTCGGCGGCCACGTCGAGCAGAAGGGCACCCACTGATGGCCACGAAACGCACCCCCACGGCGTCACCGACCACGCCGGCAGCGCCCGCACAACGCCGCCGCCGGCCGGGAAAGATCGTGGTGGAGCCGATCCCCCAGAACCGGACGGAACCGTCGCCGGCGATGTCCACCAACCAGCCGCCGGCCGATGCCCTGGTGCTGTTCGGCGCCACGGGCGACCTGGCCAAGCGCAAGCTGTTCCCGGCGCTGTACGGCCTGGAGTTCCACGGCGCGCTGAACGTCCCGGTCATCGGCGTCGCCCGCAGCGACTGGACGGATCAGGCGTTCCGTGACCACTGCTCGGAGAGCATCCACACCAACATCAAGAAGCCGGACCAGGCGGTCATCGACCGGCTGCTGAAGCGCATGGATCTCGTCCAGGGGGACTACGCCAGCAACACCACCTGGACCACGCTGAAGAAGAAGCTGGACCGCTGCGGCTCCCACCAGGCCGTGTTCTACATGGCCATCCCGCCGTCGATGTTCCCCACCGTCGCCGAGAAACTGGCATCCGTGGGCCTGAACGGGCGCGGCCGGATCGTCGTCGAAAAGCCCTTCGGCCGGGATCTGGCCAGTGCCCACGAGCTGAACCTCACCCTGCACTCGGTGTTCCCCGAGGAGCGCATCTTCCGCATCGACCACTACCTCGGCAAGGAGAGCGTGGAGGACCTGCTGGTCTTCCGCTTCTCCAACACCTTGATGGAGCCGGTGTGGAACCGCAACTACGTACGCAGCGTGCAGATCACGATGAGCGAGACCATCGGCGTCGAGGGCCGCGGCAGCTTCTACGACGGCGTCGGCTCGATCCGTGACATCCTCCAGAACCACCTCCTGCAGGTGGTCGCCCTGGTGGCGATGGAGCCCCCGGTGGGGCCCGACTCCAAGTTCCTGCAGGACGAGAAGTCCAAGGTCCTGGCGGCGATGCGGGCGATCGATCCGCAGGACACGGTGCGCGGCCAGTACGTGGGCTACCGCGACGAGCCCGGCGTGGCCCCGGATTCGCAGGTCGACACGTTCGTGGCCGCCAAGCTGGAGATCGACTCGTGGCGCTGGGCCGGAGTGCCGTGGTACGTGCGCTGCGGCAAGGCCCTGGGGGCCAGCGCCACCGAGGTGGTGGTCGAGTTCCGCGAGCCGCCGGCGATGCTGTTCGACGAGGCCGGCGGGCCCACCCCGGACCGCAACCTGGTGCGCCTGCGGCTGGGCACCAATGACGGTGTGACCTTCACCCTCCAGGCCAAGACGCCTGGACCCCACATGGACAGCGAGAACGTGGACGTCGCGGTGGACTTCGCCGCCGCCCTCGGCGAACGCCGCCAGGCCTACGAACGGCTGCTGGACGACGCCCTGCAGGGCCTACCGCGCCGCTTCGCCCGGGAGGACGTGGTGGAGCAGACATGGCGGGTGGTGCAGCCGCTGCTGGACAACCCCGGCCCGGTGCTGCCGTACTTCCGCGGCTCGTGGGGGCCGGCCGAGTCGGCCAGGATCATGTCCGGGGACACCTGGTACCCACCCAGCGTCTGACCGGCGGCGGTCACGGGCGCGATCGTCTGGGGATCACCACCACCGTGCCCTGCTCGTCGGTGTGCACGGTGACGCTGGCGCCGTAGAACTCGCTGAGCGTCTCGGCGCGCAGCACGTGCGCCGGCGGGCCGCTGGACACCACGTGCCCCTGATGCATCAGGGCCAGGCGGTCGGCGTACAGCCCGGCGAGGGTGAGGTCGTGCATCGCCGACACCACGGTGATGCCCTGCTCTCGGCGCAACCGGTCGACGAGCTCGAGGGCCTGCTGCTGGTGGCCGATGTCCAACGCGCTGGTGGCCTCGTCGAGCAGCAGGATCGGCGCCTCCTGGGCCAACGCCCTGGCCACCACGAGACGTTGGCGCTCGCCGCCGCTGAGGTCACCGAGACGGCGCGCCGCGAAGTCGGTCAGCGCCAAGCGCTCCAGCACCGCCCTGGCCACCGCCACGTCATGCCGGGACTCCCTGGCGAAGTAGCCGATGTACGGGTTGCGGCCCAGCAAGACGTAGTCGAACGCCGTCATCTCCTCGGGGAGCTCGGGGATCTGCGGGACGTAGGCCACGAGGGCGGCGCGGCGCTTGACGTCGCGGATCGACAGCGGCATCCCGGCCACGTTGACCACGCCCGTGGTCGGCACCAGCCCGGCGACGGCGCGCAGCAACGAGGACTTGCCGGCGCCGTTCGGGCCGATCAGGCACAGCCACTCCCCCGGCTGGATGGTGTCGGTGAACCCGGCGACCGCGACGCGCTCGCCGTAGTGCACCGCCACCGACTCGAAGGACAGAGCGCTCAAACCCCGGCCCTCCTGGTGCGCAGCAGGAGGATGAAGAACGGCCCGCCGAGCATCGCCGTGACGACCCCGATGGGGATCTCCGCGCCGCTCATCAGCGCCCGCCCGGGGATGTCGACCAGGATCAGGAACGCCGCCCCCAGCACGACGCTGATGGGCAGCACCGAGCGGTACGACGACCCGCTGAGCATCCGCACCACGTGTGGCACCACCAGACCGACGAAGCCGATCAGCCCGCTGACGCTGATCACCGCCGCCGTGGCCATGGTGGCGGCGATCACCACGGTGAGCCGGATGCGCCGCACCGGAGCGCCGAGGGTCTGGGCCTCCTCCTCACCCACGCGCAGCAGGTCGAGGTGCCGGCGATGCAGCATCAGGACCGCGCCGGCCACCACGGTGTACGGCAGGGCCAGGCGGACGTCGGCCCATCTGGCGGAGCTCAGGCTGCCGAGGATCCAGTTGTAGACCTGGCGGATCACGTCGTTGTTGCGCTGCAGGATGAGCGCCTGGAGCGCCGAGGCCACCGCCGTGACGGCCACGCCGGCCAGCACCAGCGACGCCCGGTTCCCGCCGAAGCCGGCCCCCACCACGTAGGTCAGGACCACCGCCCCGAGGCCGCCGAGGAACGCGGCGAGCGGCAGCGGGTCGATCAGCCCCCACGCCTTGCCGGCGTTGAGGCCCATGCGCGAGCCGGTGATCCCGATGGTCATGGCGATGGTGGCGCCCAACCCGGCCCCGGCGCCGACACCCAGCTGGTAGGTGTCGACGAGCGGGTTGCGGAACACGCCCTGATAGCTGGCCCCGGCCAGCGCCAGCGTGCCGCCCACCAAACCGCCCAGTGCCACCCGTGGCAGGCGGACCGTGGAGACCACGTTCCAGTTGGCCCGTGAGATCGTGCCGGCGGGGCCGATCATCACACCGAGGGCGACGGCCACGACCAGCAGCAGGCAGGCGCCGAGGAACCAGCCGTACCACGCCTGCCAGCCGCGACCGCCGCGCATCGGATCAGGCCCCTACCGGGATCTTGGCAACGGCGTCGGCGATCAGCGTGACGAAGTCGACCACGCGAGGCCCCCAGCGCGAGGCGATGTCGGCGTCGAGCACGACGATGTTGCCGTTCTTGACTGCCGTGATCGCCGCCCAACCAGGGCGCTTGGCCACCGTCGCCGCGGACTCGCCGAAGTTGCCGTCGGCCAGGAAGATCAGCTGCGGGTCGGCGCTGATGATCGTCTCCGCCGACAGCTGCGGGTACGGGCTGTCCCCGCCCGCCGCGTCGGCGATGTTGACCAGCCCGAACTGGGCGTACACCTGACCGATGAAGCTCTTCGACGTGGTCGAGTACAGCGTGTTGTCGACCTCGTGGAAGAACCTGGTGCCGCCAGCCGCGGTGGAGGCCTTGGCGATCGCCGCGGTGATCTCGGTGGTCATCGTCGAGACCAGTTCGGCGGCTTCGCCCACGTGACCGGTGGCCGCACCGATCTGCTCGATCTGGGTGTAGACACCCGACAGGTCCGCCGGCGCGGCAGCCACCAGGTCACGGATCTGCAGGGCGGCCAGCTGTTCGTGCAGCTTGGTGGTGCCGTCGTGGATCACCAGGTCCGGCTTCAGCGCAGCGATGGCCTCGACGTTGGGGGTGTAGCCGGACAGGTCGTGCTTGATCGTCTGGGTCGCGGCCGGGAAGTTGGAGTACTCGTCGACGGCCAGCACCTGGGGTCCGGCGCCGATGGCGAACAGCGTCTCGGTGGACGACGGGGACAAGCTGACGATCTTCGTCGGCAGCTCGGCCTCACTGCCCGCCGGGCCCGTGGCGGGCGTCGTTGCGGGCGCCGGGGCGGTGGCCCGCGGCGTGCTCGGTTGCGGCGTGCTCGCTTGCGGCGTGCTCGCTTGCGGCGTGCTCGCTGCCGGAGTCGTGGCCGGTGTCGTTGCCGCCGGTTGCTTGGCGTCGTCGCCGCAGGCGACCAGCGCCAAGGCAAGCGCCGCTGTCGCGGCCAGGAACGTGGTACGTGTCATGGATCCTCCGTTGTGGAGGACAACGGAGGTGACGGTGGCGGACCACCGCGAACCACCCTTGCCTCGAGGGTTGTGGTTGCGCGTGATGCTCCAGGCGACCGGGCTCGTCGTGTCTGGCACGAACCACCGTTGCGGGACAGCGCCGGGATCTCACCGGCTTCGCTGGGAACAGCACATCCGTTCGGCTGAACGGACGGTGTCACCATAGCGGCGGATCGCCGTATCATCCGAACCCACATGGCCGACACCCCTGCACCTCCGCCCGACGACCAGCCGCTGACGGTCGACCCCCGACCGGACGGGCTTCGCCGGGCCGAGTCGGTCGTCGTCCTGAACACCGGCGACGGCAAGGGCAAGAGCAGCGCGGCGTTCGGGGTGATGCTGCGCGCCGTGGCCCGAGGCTGGAAGGTGGTCGTCGTCCAGTTCATCAAGTCCAGTGACTGGAAGGTTGGCGAGGAGGCGATTGGCCGCCAACTCGGCGTGGAGTGGCACGCCCTCGGCGGTGGCTTCACCTGGGACTCCGCCAATCTCGACCATGATCGCCAGGTGGCCGCCCGGGCGTGGCAGGCAGCCAAGGCGTTGATCGACGCCGGTGAGCACCACCTGGTGATCCTCGACGAGCTCACCTACCTGTGCACGTGGGGCTGGATCCCCACCGCCGAGGTCGTCGACACGATCGACGCCCGCCCGGCGCACGTCAACCTGGTGATCACTGGGCGGGACGCGGCCGCCGAGCTGATCGACGTGGCCGACACCGTCACCGAGATGCGTGAGGTCAAGCACGCCTACCGCCAGGGCATCGCCGCCAAGCGCGGCATCGACTACTGATGGGGCCGTCCGCCTGATGGGGTCGTTCACCCTGCTGCTGGGCGGGGCGCGCAGCGGCAAGTCCACCCTGGCGGTGGAGGCCGGCCGCCGCCACGGTGGCGACGTCGTGGTCATCGCCACCGCCGAACCCGTCGACGACGACATGGCGGCGCGCATCGCCCGCCACCGCGCCGAGCGCCCGGGATGGCCGGTGATCGAGGAACCGGTCCGCCTCGCCGACGCGATCCGCAACGCGCCGGCCGAGGCGCTGGTCATCGTCGACTGCGTCACCGTGTGGGTGGCGAACCTGCTGCATCACGGCGTGGACCTGCGGATCGAGCCGGTGGTGGACGCCCTGGTGTCCCGGGCCGGGCCGGCGGTGGTGATCTCCAACGAGGTCGGCCTCGGCGTGGTTCCGGCCAGCGAGTCCGGGCGACAGTACCGGGACCTCATCGGCGCGGCGAACCAGCGCCTCGCCGCCGCGGCGACGAACACGCTGTTCATGGTCGCCGGACGGGCCGTTCGCCTCGACGACCCGTGGGCGCTGCTGTGACCACCTGGCTGGCCGGCGCGCTTGCCCACCTCCCGGTACCCGATGGGCCGTCGGCAGCCGCCGTGCGTGAGCGGGCGGCGGGCATCCTTCGACCGCCCGGCGCGCTGGCCGCCCTCGACGAGGTGGCCGAGTGGGTCGCCGGCTGGCACGGCACCACCCGGCCCGCGGTGAACCGGCCCGCCGCGCTGATCTTCGCCGCCGATCACGGCGTCGCCGCGGCATCGGTGTCGAGCTACCCGAGTGAGGTCACTGCGGCCATGCTCGCCGCCTACCGGGCTCACCAGTCCACCATCACCGCCCTCGCGACGGTGGCCGGCGCCACCGTCGACGCCGTCGACGTGGGTGTGGGGCGACCCACCGGTGACATCCGCGTCGAGCCGGCCATGGACGCCGCCCGCTTCGAGGAGGCCTGCGCTGCGGCGCGCGAGGCGGTGAACAACCTCGACGCCGACCTGCTGGTCATCGGCGAGATGGGCATCGGCAACACCACCGTCGCTGCCGCGGTGACGGCGGCCATCTGCGGTGGCGACGTCCAGCACTGGGTGGGCCGCGGCACCGGTGTCGATGCCGAGGGCCTGGCGCGCAAGCGGGCCGCGGTGAACGCCGCGGTGCACCGCGTCGCAGAGGAGACCGACCCGCTCGAGATCCTCCGCCAGGTGGGCGGCGCAGAGCTCGTCGCCATGGCCGCGGCCGTCGTCGCCGCCCGCCACCGCCGGCTCCCGGTGGTCCTCGACGGTTACGTCGTGTGCGCCGCGGCCCTTGCCGTGCATGCCGTGCGGCGCGACGCGCTGGACCACTGCGTCGCCGGGCACTGCTCGGCCGAGCCGGGCCACCGGCTGGTCCTCGACCGGATCGGCAAGCGCCCGCTGCTCGACCTCAAACTGCGCCTCGGTGAGGGCTCGGGGGCGATGGCCGCGGTGCCGCTGATCCGCATGGCCTGCGCCGGGATCAGCCAGGTCCCCACCTTCACCGAGTGGTTCGGCTGACCCCGTGACCCGCCGCGGGCTCCCGCCGCTCGGGCCGCTCGCCGCCCTGCAGTTCCTCACCCGCGTCCCGATCCGCCTGCGCTCGGCGCCCGACACCGGCGCCGCGGTCGCCTGGTTCGCCGTGATCGGAGCGCTGATCGGCGCCGCGGTAGGTGGCGTTGCCTTCGGGCTGTGGCACGTGCTGGCACCCTTGCCCACGGCGGCGGTGGCGGTTGCCGCCGGGCTGCTGATCACCGGGGCGTTCCACGAGGACGGGCTGGGTGACACCGCCGACGCGTTCGGCGGCGGGACCACGGTGGAGCGGCGGCTGGAGATCATGAAGGACAGCCACCACGGCACCTACGGGGTGGCAGCGATGTGCTCGTCGATCGTGATCCGTGTCGCCGCCCTGGCCTCGGTGCCCTCCCCCGGCGCGGCGCTCGTCACCGTGCTGGCGGGTCACACCATGGGTCGTGCAGCGGCCGTTGGCATGGCCGGCTTCGCCCCGATGAGCACCCACCCCGGCCTGGGCGCCGACGCCGGGCGAGCCACCAGCCGCCGGCGGGCGGTGGCCGGGATGGCGGCAGGTCTGGCGATCACTGCGCTGGCGACGGGATGGTGGGTCGGGCCGATGGCCCTGGCCGCGGTGGTCTCCGCGGTCGCCGTCGGCATCCTCGCCGTGCGCAAGGTGGGCGGCATCAGCGGTGACATCCTCGGCGCTGCGGAGCAGGTGGCCGAGTGCGCCGTGATGCTGACGGCCGGCGCGCTGGCCACCCACCACGCCCTGCACCCGTGGTTGGGCTGACCGCGGATCACGCGCCCGGCACGCCGAGGGGGATGATCCGGGCGATGTCGAGGTCGGTCCACAGGTCGAGATGCCAGGCGCCGCCGGGGTCGACGATGGACAGCCCGGTGTCGTCGGCGACCACGAGGGACCGCGGCGTGGCCATCGCCACGGCCCGCGCTGGGCGATCCAACGTGACCCTGGACTCCACGCCCAGCGTGCCGCTCGCCAGCCACGCCACCTGGCGACCCTGCGCCACGGCCAGTGAATCACCGGCCGATGCCAGGTGCGGCGTGGCCGTTGCGTCGGTAGGTGACCATGCCCGCACGGTGCGGGTGGGACCGGGTGATCGTTGCGGGTCGAGCAACGCCTCGATGTTCGTCTCGCTGATCAGCCCGTTGCTGGAAGCGGCGAGCAGCCTCCGCCCGCCGTCGGCCAGACCGAGGGATCCGGGGCGGGTCAACAGCTCCAGCTCGGCTGGGAGGTCCAGGCACCAGACCCCCTGGTCGGGATGCAGGGCGTGGACGAAGGCCAACTCGGAGTCACCGTCCTCGGTGCCGCGATACAGGCTGAACACCATCGACATCGCGGTCGAGGTCACAGCGCCGAGCGGCTCGGCGTTCATCTCCTGCGCAACCGTCAGCTTCGTGCGCAGCTGGAGCGGGTTCGTCAGCGAACCGCTGGCCAGATCGATCGCCCGCACCTCGTAGCGGCGGCGGGCCGGGGATGTCGCGGTGGATGCCCACGTGGCGCCACCGTCGACATAGCGCAGCACGAACATCTGGAACGGAACCTGCGTCGCCGGGTCCGTGGACGAGAGCGCTTCGGGCATCAGCGAGCCCTCGTAGGTCCGGCGCATCACCTCGCCCTTCGGCGAGGCCACGACCAGCTCGGTGGCGCTGCCGTCACCACCTTGGCCGGTGAGGGCGACGAACGTCCCGGAAAGGTCGGTCGCCGCGACGCGCAGGCGCCCGTCGACCGTCAGTGCCCCGGTGATCTGCCGGCTGGCCATGTCGGTCCAGGTGACCACGGTCTGCGTGGCGCGGTGCTCGGCGGAGACGAACGTGCGGCCGTCGAGGGCGACGATGCCGTCGTGCGCCGCGGGCGTCACCACGCCGCCACGCAGGAACAGCACGTCGCCGGTCCGGGTGACCACGGCGAGATCAGGGGGGAGCTCTTTGGCCCGGGCGGCTGAGGTCCCCGACAGCGTGGTCAACGAGAGGGTCAACGCCGCGACGAGGCGGCGGCGGGTGCGGTGGCGCGACATACCCGTCCAGACACCGCGCCGCTCAGGGCGGTTCCGCGGCGACGACCACCGAGCCGGCCACCGTCGTCGCCGCCGCCCGGTCCAGCGCCGACTCCAGGCGGTAGACCACCGTACCCACCTGCCACAGCAGCGTGTTCGACGCCAGCCGCAACTCGGCCGACTCGATGCCACCGCCGTCGGTCTCGAACAGCAAGGTGTGGGGCTCACCACCGACCCAGTAGGCGGGCACCGTCCGCCCATCGGCCGTGACGAGTTGGAACGCCTCCACCTCGACCCCCGAGCCGGCCATCTTGGTGAACAGCCCCCCGGTGATCCGTCCGGGCAGGGTGGCCAGGATGGCCCCCACCCCGTCGATCGGTGTTGCCGGCAGCGCGGCCGACGGCGGATAGACCACGACCACCTGACCCGAGGACGGCGGGCG